>OHPV01001035.1_pt1 | contig 13575 bp, 18 predicted proteins | sample 1577781 | NCBI WGS metagenome assembly OHPV01 (sample SAMEA3879518, study PRJEB24766) | human gut metagenome | biome: human-associated habitat; feature: feces | place: USA | collected 1985/1987 | reverse complement strand
ACGGCACCGGGGACGGGCCGAAGATACCGGATGGCAATAGAACAGCAGGGGATACCTGCCCTTGGAGGAAATAGGATGAACTGGACGACAGCTTGGCTTACCATGAAGCAGGGACACAAAGTAAAACGGCGGGGCTGGAAGGACGCCTACTGGCATATTTCCGGCACGGAGCTTCTGATCCACAAGGAAAACGGCGAAGAGGTCAACTTCCGCAAGGTCAAAGATATTGGCATGATGCTGAACGTGACCTGCTGCGACGACTGGGAACAGGTTATGGAGTGATAAGATGTACGCGAGAAAAAAGTTTGACGAACGGGAAGCGGAATACAGCATCCTTCTGTGGAAGAAGCTGGAAGAGACAGAGGCAATGCTTCAACACCTTGCGCCGAGTCGCGCGAGAAGCCTGGCACTGACCAAGCTGGACGAGGTGCTGTACTGGGCGAATGTGGGTATTGCGGAAGCAAGGCTTCAACAAGGCTATGCGGTTGTACCGCAGAACAAGGGCTTTGACTTTGACGATGCTCTGGCGACAAATGTGGATGGGCAGCAGGTGCGGGCAGCACGGGCCGGGGATATTACGTTTGACGGGATGAAGTTCGCCCCGGACAGCGTGGAGAACCACAGTGCTCTGAAATCCGGGCTGGACACCATTGATCACCAGAAGCTGACTGAGATCGTTGAAGCTGCTGCACAGAAAGAAGCGGCCATGGGGAAGGACGGCGCGCCCCACCATCTGGCCGAACTGGAACTGCTGGCGAGGGCTCAGAAGGACTGGTATTATGCCATGATGAGCTATACATTATGAGTGGCGACAGCGATGCCGAGGAGGAATCAAAATGAAACAGAGAGACTTTATGACCAGCGCAAAGCAGCTGGTGGTGGACTACTTCAACAGTCATGTGGACGTGACCGACGGCAAGAAGCTGACGATGGAGGATGTGTTCATCGTATGGTTTTCGAAGACTTTGCAGAACTGGAAGGCGCTTGTGAGCACCACTGTATCCGACGGCATGTACTATGAGATCACCCACAATGGCGACAAGAAGGAGACCTACCTTGACGTGTATAAGAAGTGGGAGAACCAGTGCATTGCGGACGGGGACACCGCACGTTAACGGAGGAGTGGCATGGACAGCATCCTGACAAGCGTGAAGAAGCTGCTGGGAATCGCCGAGGAATGCGAGGACTTTGATGCAGACATTGTAATGTATCTGAACAGCGTATTCATGGTGCTGACCCAGATGGGGGTAGGGCCGAAAGAAGGCTTTGCCATTACTGGAAAAGAGGAGCTTTGGAGCCAGTTTATTGCCGACCCGGTGAAGGCGGCAGCCGTGAAAGCATATGCCGCCATGAAGGTGCGGCTGATGGGCTTTGACGTACCACAAAGCAGCTCTACCCTGGACGCACTGAAAAATGCCGCTGCTGAAATGGAGTGGCGGCTGAACGTGGAGCACGACGACACATGGCCAGCAGTGTAACAAAGCGGTGGATCGAGCGACTGACTGAAACACCTGTAAAAAAGCAATGGCTTGATGCGGTGATGAAGGATTTTTGTACAGACTGCGCACGGCGTGGGACCTGTGAATGCCCTGAAATGGAAGCGTGCTTCTACACCCTTGACAAGCCCTTTTATGCCCAAAAGTGAGGGCTCCTACCTTATTATAATAGGAGGTTAGAAATATGGCACTCTCGAATACGGCCACACCGATCTACTACGGCCGTTTTCGGGAGGCCGTGATGCGGGGCGAGATACCGGTATGCCGTGAAATTTCAATGGAAATGAACCGGATCGACGACCTGATCGCCAACCCTGGCATCTACTACGACGACAAGGCAGTCAACGGCTTTATCGCCTTTTGCGAGGATGAGCTGACCCTGACCGACGGCAGCGACGTGAAGATGCTGGACAGCTTCAAGCTGTGGGCGGAGGAGATTTTCGGGTGGTACTACTTCGTGGAGCGGAGCGTCTTTGTGCCGGATGCACACGGCGGAGGCCACTATGAGACCCGGCGAATCAAGAAACGGCTCATTACGAAGCAGTATCTCATCATCACCCGCGCGGCTGCAAAGACCATGTATCTGGAGTTTCTTCAGGCGTACTTTCTGGTGGCGTATACCACCACTACCCGACAGGTGACCACTGCCCCCACTATGAACCAGGCAGAGGAAGTGCTGGCTCCGCTGCGGACTGCTCTGGCCAGAGCCAAGGGGCCTGTGCTGAAGTTTATGACCGAAGGGAGCCTGCAGAATACCACCGGGTCGAAGGTGGATCGGGTGAAGCTGGCCAGCACAAAGAAGGGCATCGAGAACTTTGTCTCCAACAGCCTGTTGGAGGTGCGGCCTATGACCATTGAGAAGCTCCAAGGCCGCCGAGACATGGTTGCAACAGTGGACGAATGGCTGAGTTGTGACATCCGGGAAGACCCCATCGGTGCCATCGAGCAGGGTGCAGCCAAGAACGAGAACTATCTCATTGTGGCGGCCAGCTCTGAGGGTACGGTACGAAATGGATGCGGTGACGACATCAAAATGGAATTGATGCAGATCCTGAAGGGAGAATACATCAATCCCCACGTCTCCATCTGGTACTACAAACTGGACTCTATTGACGAAGTCGGCAAACCGGAGATGTGGCTGAAGGCGAACCCGAACCTCGGAAAGACCGTGACCTACGAGACCTACCAGCTGGACGTGGAGCGCGCAGAGAAATCGCCCAGCTCCAGGAATGATATTCTGGCAAAGCGCTTCAACCTGCCCATGGAGGGGTATACCTATTTCTTCTCGTACGAGGAGACGCTGTGTCATCGGCACCGTGATTTCTGGCAGATGCCATGCGCTATGGGAGCTGACCTGAGCCGGGGCGACGACTTCTGCGCCTTTACGTTCCTATTTCCGCTTTCCAACGGATATTTCGGGGTGAAGACGCGGGACTACATTACCAGCTACACCCTAAGTCAGCTGCCCATCTCCAGGCGGCAACAGTATGAGGAGTTCATGCAGGAGGGGACGCTGTTCGTCTTTGACGGAACCATCCTCGACATGATGCAGGTATACGACGACCTTGACGCCTTTATCCAGCAGAACGAATACGACATCCGGGCCTTCGGGTATGACCCATACAACGCAAAGGATTTCGTGGAGAGGTGGGCGACCGAGAACGGCAACTTCGGCATCACCAAGGTCATTCAGGGCGCGCGGACGGAAAGCGTGCCGCTTGGCGACTTAAAGAAACTGAGTGAGCAGAGAAAGCTCCTCTTCGACGAGAAGCTGATGCAGTTTGCCATTGGAAACTGCGTGGCGCTGGTGGACACGAATGGAAACCGAAAGCTTTACAAGCAGAGGCAGGACCAGAAGATCGACGCCGTGGCAGCCATGATGGATGCCTATGTGGCGTGGAAGGAGAACCGGGATGCGTTTGAGTGAGGGTTGATAAACCGGAGGTGAGAAATCAAAATGGATTACTGGAAATTCATGCAGCACGGGCTGTTCGGGAAGGGCAGCGAGCGGAAGAACCATAAGTATTACCAGAGAGTGGAAGCCGGGACTGACCGCAACGGCAACACAGAGTATTACTACTTCTACAGCAAGGAAGCATACGACAACTACCGGAGAAGCCGGGCAATCAGCAGAGGCGATGACCCCGACAGGAAGCCGACCCGCGCCCAACAGAAAGAGTGGGCCAAGCAGAAGATCCTGAACGGCAAAGCCCGCCTTACAGGAGAATACCGTCGGGAGAGACACCCGAACGGGCGCGGTGCGTGGGTAGCTACTGAGGAGTACGAGGATAAAGACGGTAAGCTGAAGCTGCGCAAGAAGTACATCTCGGGAGACGAGGTGACGAGACTGCGGGACAACATGTACCGAAAAAAGCGGGCCGAGGCAGAGACGAGCAAGGAAAAGAAAGCCCGCATGAAAGCCGCTAAGAAGCGGTATAACAAGAAAATGTCGGCGGCACGTCGGAAGCGGGCGGTACAGAAGGGCGCACAGAGAGTTGCGCTGATGCTGAAGCGGAAGTTGACATCGCAGGGAAAGTGAGGTGATGGTAAAGTGCAGACCTACAAAAATGAACTCTATCACTGGGGCATCAAGGGCATGAAGTGGGGCGTGCGGCGGTACCAGAACAAAGACGGCACTCTGACGGCCGCGGGCAGGAAGCACTATGGAGACGGAAACGCCGGTGAGGACGCAGAACCCAAGGTGGAATATGCGCCGAAGCGCTCGGGCAAGAAAGCCGAGGATTACTCCGATGAGGAGCTGCGGGCGCGCATCAACCGGCTCCAGATGGAAAAGCAGTACCGCGACTTAGAGGGGCAGACCAACATCCGGGTCGATGACCCCAACAAGGAGCTGAAGGCCGAGAAGGAGCGCTTACAGCTCCAGAAGGACGTGAAGCAGCTGCGGAACGATGTGTACGGCGGCAAGAGTTTTGTGAAGCAGGTCATGTCGGACGCCGGAAAGCAGGTGCTGACCAAGGCTACTGCTGGCGTGATGAGCTATGGCGCGAAGAAATTCGTTTCGGATGTGCTGGGCAATCCTGAACTGGCGAATGCGGTGGTGAACGGCAGTGCCGCAAAGCAGGATCAGCAGAAGAAAGATGACCAGAAGAAGGACGACTGACCCGGGAGGATCTAAAGATGCCTAATACCTTTGGCTCCCGCCTGAAAAGGGCGTGGAACGCTTTTACGAACCGGGACCCTCCCGGAAAGATATACTACGGCGGTGGATACAGCTATCGCCCCGACCGGGTGCGGATGACCCGGGCAAGCGACCGCACCATCATTTCGGCCATCTACACCCGCATCGCTATGGATGCTGCGGCCATTACCATCAACCACGTAAGGCTCGACGAAAACGGACGCTACAGCGAAACCATTTCGTCGGGCCTTAATTCTTGTCTGAACCTTTCAGCCAACCTCGACCAGACCGGACGGGGGATGCGGTTCGACATGTTCCTGTCCATGTTGGACGAGGGCGTCATCGCCGTGGTGCCGGTGGACGTGGAGCTGAATGAAGCGACCGGCGAAATGGACATCCAGTCCATGCGGGTGGGCAAGGTGAAGGAGTGGTACCCTGCCGACGTGCGGGTAGAGCTCTACAACGAGAAGACAGGACAGAAGGAAGAGGTGACTCTGCCGAAGGACCGGGTGGCCCTGATCGAGAACCCCTTCTACGCCGTGATGAACGAGCCCAATGGCACCATTCAGCAGCTGACCCGGAAGCTCCACCTCATGGATGTCATCGACGAGCAGGTTGGAGCCGGGAAGCTCGATCTCATCATCCAGCTGCCCTACGTCGTGAAGAGCGAGGCCCGCAAGAAGCAGATCTTGGAGCGGCGGCAGGAGATCGAAGACCAGCTGGCAGGCTCGAAGTACGGTGTGGCTTACACGGACGGAACGGAGCACATCACCCAGCTGAACCGCAGTCTGGAAAACAATGTTCTGAAGAGTGTGGAATACCTGACCAACATGGCATACAGCCAGTTGGGTATCACACCGGAGATCATGAACGGCACTGCGGACGACAAGGTGATGACCAACTACGAGAACCGTACCATCGAGCCCATCGTAGCGGCCGCTGTGGATGAGTTCAAACGGAAGTTCCTGACGAAAGAGCAGCGAGACGAAAAGAGCGAGAGCGTGCTGTTCTTCCGCGACCCGTTCAAGCTGACGCCGGTGTCGGCTGTGGCAGAGATTGCAGACAAGTTTACCCGCAACGAGATCATGACCTCGAACGAGATGCGGCAGGCCATCGGCATGAAGCCCTCGAAGGACCCGAAGGCGGATGAGCTGCGGAATGCGAACATCAGCCAGTCAAGCGAAGAGGTCTCGAAGCAGGAGAGGATGCTGACGAGAGGCAGAGATGCTGTGGACAGAGCACTGTCGGAGTAAGGAACATGAAAACTTTGGAAAGGAGATGCTGAATTTCAAAATGGCTATCGATTACGATTGCAGCGGATGGGCCACGAAGGTCAACACCCGCTGTTATGACGGACTGACCATTGCGCCGGACGCCTTTAAGGAGTGCGACGGCAAGACCGTGCCGATGGTGTACAACCACGACCACTCGAGCGTGGACAATGTCATCGGCCACTGTCTGCTGAAAAACCGGCCCCAGGGCGTATACTGCTACGCCAAGTTCAACGATACGGACACCGGCCGGACGGCCAAGGCCTGCGTGGAGAACGGCGATCTGAACGCCTTTTCCATCTATGCCAACGGACTGCAGAAGGTGGGGAAGACCGTGAAACACGGCTTTATCCGGGAAGTGAGCCTCGTACTGGCAGGCTGCAACCCGGGTGCGCTCATTGACGAGGTGGTGAAGCACAGCGCCGATGAAGATTATGATGAGGGTGAGGCCTTTATCTACAACGACGAGGGCCTGAGCCTGACCCACGGGCTGGACCCGAATGGCGACCCGCTGGAGGAGCTGACCCACAGCACCGACGGCGGAAACGACACGAAACAGGAGGATGCCGGAATGGCGGACGAAAAGAAAAACGGTAAGACACTCGAGGAAGTGTACAACAGCATGACCGACGAGCAGAAAGAATGCTGTCATGCGCTTGTTGGCCTTGCAATGGAAGAGGCAGACGGCGAGGACGGCGAAGACGACGGTGAGGAGGATACGACCGTGAAGCAGAATGTGTTTGACCATGACACCACTGAGACCGTGCTGAAGCACAGCATCGGCGACATCAACGCTGTTATCAAGGGTGCCAAGAGCAGCGGCACCATGAAGGCGGCTTTCGAGAACTCGGACATCACCGGCGAGGAGCTGGCCTATCTGAGCCACAGCATCGACAATGTGGAGTGGCTGTTCCCCGAGGATCACCTGCTGGATACCACGCCCCGCATCATCGACAAGCCCGACGACTGGGTGAGCGTGGTCATGGGCGCTGTGCACCACGTCCCCTTCAGCCGGATCAAGAGCATGTTCGCTGACCTGACTGAGGAAGATGCCCGCGCCAAGGGTTACTTCAAGGGCAACTTCAAGAAGGAAGAGGTCTTTGGCCTGCTGCGCCGCTCCACCAGCCCCACCACCGTGTACAAGAAGCAGAAGCTGGACCGCGACGACGTCATCGACATTACCAGCTTCGACGTTGTGGCATGGCTGAGGAAGGAGATGCGCCTGAAGCTGGACCGTGAGCTGGCTCTGGCTTACCTGCTGGGCGACGGCCGTTTGGCTGCTTCTGAGGATAAGATCGATGAGAACTGCATCCGTCCTGTGTTCAATGACAGCGACCTGTTTACCATCAAGGACGCCCTGACCGAGATGCTCCTGCTGGAGGACGGCATCGGCCACACTCTGTATGCCGACGAGGCTGCTCTGGCCCGCAAGCTGCGTGTAAAGAATATTGTGACCATCCCCGAGATGGAGGGCCGCAAGGGTGCCAAGGGCGGTGACCTCGTCTGCCTGATCGTGAACCTGGCCGATTACACTGTGGGCGCAGACAAGGGCGGCGCTGTCTCCATGTTCGACGACTTCGACATCGACTTCAACGCACAGAAGTACCTCATCGAGACCCGCTGCTCCGGCGCTCTGACCACGCCCTTCAGCGCCATGGCCGTGGAGTGGGCTGCTTAAAGAGAAAGGATAGAACTATGCTGAAACCCTATTACGAGACCGGTTATGACCTGCATGTGGCTAACTACGTTGCCTACCTGCACACCGACAAGAAGCTGTACGAGGACGAGGCACACAAGACCCAGGCGAAGAAGGATGACGTGGAGAAGGCCTTTAAGCTGGGCCGCCTGATGATCGTGGACGGCGCCAAGACCTACCTGCCTATCGCTCTGCTGGCTGCCGGTGTGGTGGTGTACGACGGTACTACCGCTACGACCTGCACCGTGGCAGAGGAGTAATAAGCAGGTCATCGAGTTAGCGATAACAAACTGACCTGCCGGACAAAATTCAAAATGGTGACGAACTGAGCGCCGCCAGTGGCGGAAACAGCGAAGTGAGGAACTGGCCTGGGTCAGCGAGACGCGAGCGACAGTGAAGCGGCTGCTGGGCACCCCAACTCGGGTTCCTTTGGGAGGATCTACTATGAAATGGAGCGGGAAGATCGGGTTTGCGCAGGATACGGAAGAATCAGCGCCAAGCGTATTCGTAGAACGGATCGTAGAGCGGAGCTATTACGGCGACGTGCTGGAGTTTGGGCGGCTGATGCAGGGGAGCGACAAGATCAATGAGGACGTTACAGTAGGAAACCAACTGAGCGTTGTAGCCGACCCATTTGCACAAAACAACCTTTACGCCATGCGATATGCCACGTTTTGTGGGCAGCACTGGAAGATCACGAACGTGAAAGTGCAGTACCCAAGACTGGTGCTGACCTTAGGAGGGATCTGGAATGGAAGCACGCCTGAAGCTTGACGCTTTGCTGCGGAAGGTACTGCGGGAGGCGACCGGGAAAGAGAACCTCTACTTTCAGCCGCCTGCCGGATACAAGCTGAAATACCCCTGTATCGTGTACAGCGAAAGCCGTATCCGGAACGAGCACGCCAATGACGGAGTTTATATCCAGCATCCCCATTATACGGTGACGGTGATGGATAACGACCCCGACTCGAAACTGAAAGCGGCCGTAAGCGTATTGCCGAAATGCGCCTACGACCGCTGTTTTGTTTCGGAAAACTTATATCACACTGTGTTTACGACCTATGTTTAAGAAGGAGGAAAGACTATGGGAAGACTGATCTGGGACGCTGTTGGCGAGAAATTTTACGAAATGGGCACCAAGTGCGGCGTTCTGTACCCCATGACCACTGAGGGCACCTACGAGAAGGGTGCTGCCTGGAATGGCCTTACCGCTGTGACCGAGCTGTATGCTGACGACATCAAGTACGCCAGCCTGCGCAGCGCCGAGGATTACGACTACACCATTGAGGCCTACACCTACCCTGATGAGTGGGCTGCCTGTGATGGCTCTGCCAGTGTGGCTACCGGCGTGACCATTGGCCAGCAGAAGCGCAAGGCCTTTGGCTTTAGCTGGGTGACCACCAAGGGCAACGACATCACCGATGAGGCTGGCCAGAAGATCCACGTGGTATGGAACAGCACCGCTTCTCCCAGCGAGAAGAGCTACGCCACCATCAACGACAGCCCCGACGCCATCACCTTCAGCTGGGAGTGCAGCGCTTCTCCTGTGAATGTCAAGGGCCATCGCCCCACCTGCCACATGGAGATCGACTGCTCGAAGCTGAAGGAGAAGACCGTGCTGGCTATCCAGAACAAGCTCTGGGGCTCTGACGGTGGTTCCGGTGTTGAGGCTGCCAGCGAGGCCACCCTGCCCAGCCCGGATGAGCTGATCAAGCTGATCACCGACACCGAGGCAGCCGCTGCCTAATAACAGGACAAAGGAGAAGAAAAATGCTTAAGAAGACGATGACAACCGTGGACTTTGGTGGTACCGAGCGTACGGAGGACTACTATTTCAACCTGACCAAGGCCGAGATCATGGAGATGCAGCTTTGCACCGACGGCGGCTTTGTGGAGACGGTGAAGAAGATCGTGGAGGCAAAGAACCAGCTTGAGCTGACTCATCTGTTCAAGAAGATCATCTGCGCCAGTTATGGTGTGCTGAGCCCCGACGGCAGGAAGTTCGTGAAGAACCAGCAGGTTCTGGACGACTTTATGGCTACCCAGGCCTACAGCGACCTGTACATCGAGCTGCTGAGCGGCGACGGCAAGGCTGCCGAGGACTTTGTGAACGGCATTCTGCCCAAAGACCTGACCAATGAGGCCGCCAAGCCCCCTGTTTCTCAGCCCGGCCTTGCTGTGCTGAACCCGTAACCTGATGATACCGAACCGTGCTTTGCGTACTGCATAGCACGCTGCCCACACATTTGATGCCAGGAGGAGCAGACGATGCTGACCATCAAAATAGCTGGAACACAGAGCTGGGACCCACAGAAGGCCGAGTTCCGGTACGGTAAGCCCGTTGAGCTGAAGTTAGAGCACAGTCTGCTCTCCCTGGCTAACTGGGAAAGTAAATGGCATATTCCGTTTTTGTCGAACGTCGGAAACCTGACGGCTCAGCAGCAGATGGACTATATCCGCTGCATGACCGTGACGAAGGGGGTTGACCCCGAGGTATACCGGCGGCTGACGAGAGAACAGATGAATGACATTAACATATATATGGACGACCCCATGACCGCTACCTGGTTCCGGGGCGAGCCAAAGCCGAACGAGCCCAGAGACGGGAAGACTGCAAAACAGAAGCCCCGCCCCAGGCGAGGAGGCACAGAGACCACTGCGGAGGTGCTGTATTACCAGATGTTCCAGCTTGGGATACCCAAGGAGTGCGAAAAGTGGCATTTGAACCGACTGTTGACGCTGCTGCGGGTGGGCCAGGAAACCAACAACCCGCCCCGGAAAATGAGCAAGGCCGAGGCAATGGCTCAGCAGAGGATGCTGAATGAGCAGCGGAAAGCGAAGCTGCGCACGAGGGGGTAAGAAATGCCAAAGGTGATCGTGTGCCGACAGAAAGGCGACTGGAAGAAAACAAAGGGATTTTTGAAGCGGTGCTCGGCGCTGAAGCTGGATGATATTCTGGCTCAGTATGGCCGGGAGGGTGTAGAGGCTTTGGAGATGGCCACCCCAAAAGACACCGGAAAGACCTCCGCAAGCTGGAGCTATGCCATACACCGGGACGAGAACACCATCACCATTACATGGTCCAACTCCAACATTGTGGATGGAGTGCCCATTGCGGTGATCCTGCAGTACGGACACGGCACCCGGAACGGCGGATATGTAGAGGGAGTGGATTACATAAACCCGGCGATGCGTCCTGTTTTTGAGAGGATCGCAGAGCGGGCATGGGGTGAGGTGAAAACAGAATGAGCCGTGAAGTAGACCAGCGTGTTGTAGAGCTGCAGTTCAACAATACGAACTTTGAGAAAAACACAAAAAAATCCATGGACTCCATCGACAGGATGATGAAGAAACTGCAGTTCAAAGGGGCCGAAAAGGGCTTTGAGAAGCTGGATGCAGCTGTGGAGAAGGTGGACTTTGCCACCATGAACCGCTCGCTGGACACCTTGCAGCAGAAGTTTTCGGCTCTGGATATTATGGCCGCTACGGTATTGGTGAACATTACCAACAAGGCCATCAATGCCGGCGAGAAGCTTGTGAAGAGTTTGTCGTTGGATCAGATCACCGCAGGCTGGAGCAAATATGCTCAGAAAACCGCCAGCGTTCAGACTATCATGAACGCCACCGGCAAAAGCATTACCAAGGTGAACCAGTATCTGGATAAGCTGATGTGGTACTCAGACGAGACCAGCTACGGCTTTACGGACATGACTGCAAGCCTTGGCCAGCTTACCGCTGCCGGCGGCGACATTGATAAACTTATTCCCATGATCATGGGTATCGCCAACGCAACGGCCTATGCAGGTAAAGGTGCCAGCGAATTCTCGCGAGTGATCTACAACCTGAACCAGAGTTACAGCGCCGGCCATCTGAGCTTGATGGACTGGAAATCGGTAGAGCTTGCGGGTGTTGCTACCGCTGAGTTGAAAAAGCAGCTTATCGCAACGGGCGTTGAGCTGGGAAAAATCAAGGAAGGCGAAGTCACCGTAGGCAGCTTCAGCAGCAGCCTTGCGGACAAGTGGGCCGATAAAGAGGTCATGGAGACCGCTTTTGGCAAGCTCGCCGAGTTTACCCAGGCTGTCAAGAAGATGGTGGATGCTAACCCTGGAATGCAGGCCTCACAGGCCATCGAAGCTTTGGCCGACCAGTACGACGAAGTTACCGTAAAAGCGTTTAAGGCGGCACAGGAAGCAAAGAGTTTCTCGGAAGCAGTTGACGCCACGAAGGACGCTGTGAGCTCCGGCTGGATGGAGACGTTTGATATTCTGTTCGGCAATTATGATTATGTTATTTTGCAGGAGCATGCGCATCCGTTTGGACCGGAGGAGAAGTTTTTCGAGGCGGCGCGGAAATTGAACGCTTGGATTCGGGAAGCAAACAGTACGCCTGTCATTTACATGACCTGGGCGATGAAGGAAGAGGAAGCGGTGCAGCCCCGTATGACGAAAGCGCATCGGGAAATTGCAGAAGAAATTGATGCACTGCTGGCACCGGTTGGGGAAGAATGGTGGCAGTACAAAAAGAATCACCCGGAAATTGAAATGTATGCGGAGGACGGCGCACATGCCTCACCGGCGGGCTCAGATCTGGCGGCATCCTGCATCTGGGAAACCATTCGGGCAGATCTTGAAAAAAATAAAATTTGTTGTTGACTTTCCGACGGCATAATGCTATTATACTTCTTGCAGCGGTTAACCGCTATGCGGAAGTGTCGGAATTGGCAGACGAGCAAGACTAAGGATCTTGTGATAGCAATATCGTGTGGGTTCAAGTCCCATCTTCCGCAGGAGATTTTAAAAGCCTTGAGTTTTCAAGGCTTTTTTTGTTTCATAGAAATTTGTTTGAAGGAAAGGGCATCAAGATATCTGCGCAGCAGTGCTGACGAAAAAGAATATCAGCTTTTCACCTTTACAAACCGGTTTAAAAAGCATACATTAGAAATGATATCTGTCGACGAAAAAGTAGTTGTCGGACTGGAATGAAACATACAGCGGAGGATGAGACAAAATGGATACAAACAGCAGAATGCAGATTGCAGATAAGGCGATGAAGAGCTTTATTGCAAGATATTTCCGGGATGATGAGGATGGAACCGGCATGATTACCGGCGAATTTTACTGGCCGAGGGCGGAGATCATGGAAGTTGTCATGGATGCCTGGGATAAGACCAAAGATCCTTATTATCAGGAACTGATGGGTAAAATGTACCGCGGATTTGTCAAAGAGTTTGGAGAAGACTGGTCGAACAATCCGTTTAATGATGATATCATGTGGATGACGATTGCCTGTGCGAGAGCCTATCAGGCATTTCACGAAGAGATTTATCTGCAGCAGGCAGAGAAGCATTTCAATCTGGTTTTTGACCGCGCATGGAGCGACGATCTGGGCGGAGGCCTGTTCTGGAGAATCGAAAATACGACGAAAAACGCCTGCATCAACGGCCCTGCAGCAATTGCAGCGAGCCTGTTATATCAGATTACCCAAAATCAGAGTTATTTGGATCGTGCGATTGCGATTTATGACTGGGAAGTGAAGAAGCTCTTTGGCGACGACGGCGCGGTGTATGACTGTTATAACCTGGAAAAGGGCTTGAATGCGTGGTGTTCGACCTACAACCAGGGAACCTTTATCGGTGCGAGTGTATTTTTACATCAGCTTACCGGAGAAGAGAAATATGTAAAAAATGCGGTTCTGGCAGCGGATTATACAATGGAATACCTGTATAAAAACGGCATCATGAACAACGAAGCGGATGGAGACGACATGCCAGGATTTAAGGGGATTCTGGCAAGATGGCTCAGCAAGCTCGTTTATGAAGAGAACCAGACCAAATATTTTGCATGGATGGAGAAAAATGCGGACAGCGCATGGCTGCACCGTAACACGCAGAACCTGATGTGGACGGCATGGGAGTTTCCGACCAATGAGTTCCCGCGCTGCGCATGGGGCTGCAGCGCGGCGGTAGCACAGCAG
>OHPV01001028.1_pt1 | contig 13652 bp, 9 predicted proteins | sample 1577781 | NCBI WGS metagenome assembly OHPV01 (sample SAMEA3879518, study PRJEB24766) | human gut metagenome | biome: human-associated habitat; feature: feces | place: USA | collected 1985/1987 | reverse complement strand
CAAGAATAGATTTTACCAAATAAGTAGTGGTTGTCTTTCCTTTTGTTCCGGTAATACCGATGACTTTCATTTTTTCGGCCGGATGTCCAAACCATGCTGCTGAAATACATGCCATCGCATAACGGGTATTTTCCACACGGATAACGGTAACTTCTTCCGGCACTTCTACTTCATCCTGAACGACAAGTACTGTCGCACCTTTTTCTACAACTTCTTTTGCATATTTATGTCCATCAGACACTGCGCCTTTAATACATAAAAATAAAGAATCCGGTGTCACTTTTCTTGAATCATAAACAACACTCTTGATTTCTTTGTCCAGACCTCCCTGAACACATGTATATTCAATCTGTTCTAATAATTGTGATAGCTTCATCATTTTCTATCTCTCCTTTCAAAAGGATTTTTATTTCTGGTATGGTATATAGGATAACATAAACCGTACTTCTTAAGCAAGTCACATAGCAAAAAGAAAGCCATCCCCTTTTTAACCTTCGGAGATGGTCTTTTCTTTTTTCTGCAAAAAGTTTTACTCGATAACTGTACCGGTCTTTCCAAGGAACCCGTCTTTTGCCCGGTCAATCGAAGTAATCACTGCTTTTCTTCCTGCTTTTTTCTCTACAAAGCTGACAGCTGCTTCAACTTTTGGAAGCATTGTAGATGCCCCAAACTGATTTTCCTGCATATATTTCTTTGCAGTTTCAACATCCATTTTTTCAATCTTCTCTTCTTTATCTGACTGATAATTTAAAGAAACTTTCTCAACGCTTGTAAGGATTAAAAGTTCCTCAGCATCTAAGAGCTCTGCCAGTTTTCCACTAACCAGGTCTTTTTCAATTACCGCACTTGCTCCATTTAAAGATGCCTGCTGTTCTAAGACCGGAATTCCACCGCCTCCACAGGCAATTACAATCTGACCTGCATCGGAGAGTGTACGGATTGCATCAATTTCTACTACGTCCTGTGGTTTCGGAGCTGCTACAATTCGTCTGTAACCGCCTTCTACTTTTGTGACATAGTTTCCTTTCTGTTCTTCAAGTTCTGCTTCCTCTTCTGTCAAAACTCGTCCAATGACTTTCACCGGTTCATGGAACGCATCATCATACGGGTCAACTGTGACCTGTGTAATAATTGTGCTGACCGGTTTAAAAATACCACGTCGAAGCAGTTCTGCACGGATTGCATTTTGAATATCATATCCAATATATCCCTGACTCATCGCTGAGCAGACAGACATTGGAACTGCGGTATAGTCTGAATGTACCTTTCCAAATTCATTCATTGCGGTATGAATCATACCAACCTGTGGTGCGTTACTGTGAGTGATAACCAGCTCTGCACCTGCTTCTACTAAATCTGCGATAATCGCAGCGGTTTTCTTTACTGCACTTTTCTGTTCCGGTAATGTAGTACCTAATGCCTTGTGTCCTAATGCAACTACTACTTTCTTCTTTGCCATAAAATAAGTACCCCTTTCCCTCTGATGCTTTTAATACTTCTATTTTACCTCTCTTTAGCCATTTATGCAAGCAAGATATCACTTTAATCTATATGGAACGAAGTTTTATGTAGAATGAAAAAAACCGATGCACAAGCACCGGTTTTTTTACTTGAGGGGGGAGATAGTGAGTGGTTCATCAACTATCTGAAACCTATTATAAAGATAAATTGTGATAAAATTATGTCCGTTTTATAAAAAAACAAGAAACTATCTTAACAAACCTTAAATGAATCAGAAAAATATTGATTATCGAAAGAGTGAAAAGAATAATAACACTACAATACCGAGGGCAATTCGATACCACCCGAATACTTTAAAGTCATGTTTTTTAATATATCCCATCAGGAATTTAATTGCCAGAATTGAAACCACAAAAGAAACTAAAGTTCCGACAATCAGAATTATGGCTTCTGTTCCAGTGAAATTCAGACCAAATTTTACGAGTTTTAATAAGCTTGCACCAAACATGGTCGGAATTGCAAGGAAGAAAGTATATTCTGCGGCAACTGTTCTTGAAGTTCCAAGCAGAATTCCTCCGATGATAGTTGCCCCGGAACGGGATGTTCCAGGAATGACTGCTAAAAGCTGGAATACTCCAATTAAAAATGCAGTCTTCCATCCGATTTCTACAACAGAATTGATAGAAGCCGTTCTCTTCTTATTGTAATTTTCGATTAGAATAAAAAAGATACCATAGACAATCAGCATAATCGAAACAACCAGATAGTTATTAAAATGTGCTTCAATAAAATCATTAAACGGCAGACCGATTACGATGGACGGAATACAGGAAACTACGATTTTAAACCACATAATCATTTTATCGGTTTTTACATAGCGTTCCAGTGCGCCCTTTGCCTTTTTCTGATTCTGGAACGGCCATAACTCTTTAAAATACAATACTACGACCGCCATGATTGCTCCAAGCTGAATAACAACCATGAACATTTCCCAAAATGCTTCACTTACATTTAATTTGATAAATTCTTCTACTAAAATCAGATGTCCGGTACTGCTGACCGGAAGCCACTCGGTAATTCCCTCGACAATTCCAAGAAAAATAACCTTGAGTAATTCAATAAAATCCATTGATGTCTCCTTTAAAATCAGAAAAGCGGATTGCCAATTTTCCACAATCCGCTTTTTCTTTCTAATTCTGCACTGTTTATTTTACAGTCGCAATATCAATCAGTTCCAGTTTCTGAATATCTGTATTCTCCAGACTGGTGATCAGTGCTTTTGCTGTATCGATAGCTGTCAGGACATTGACACCCGTCTCAATTGCACTTCTTCGAATTACGAAACCGTCTTTGGAGTGTTCTGCTCCCTGTGGCGGAGTATCAATAACAAGATCTATCTTATGTCCAAGGATCAGATCCATGAGGTTCGGTGTGCTCTGTTCAATCTTGTTGACTGCAATTGCTTTCACACCTGCTTCTGTAAGTGCTTCTGCTGTTCCTTTTGTCGCAAAAATCTTGTATCCGATCTTTTCAAAACGTTTACCGATTTCTACAGCCTCATCCTTATCCTCATCACGGACAGTCATAATCATATTGCTAAATTTCGGAAGTTTGATTCCTGCACCTAAGAATGCTTTATATAGCGCCTCGTCAAATGTCTTGGCAATTCCCAGACACTCTCCGGTAGACTTCATCTCAGGTCCAAGGCTGATATCAGCACCGCGGATCTTCTCAAATGAGAATACAGGCATCTTGATTGCATAGTGTTTTGCTTCCGGCTGAAGTCCCGGTTCATAGCCCATGTCTTTCAGCTTGTATCCAAGGATTACCTTCGTTGCAAGAGGAACGATCGGAATTCCTGTTACCTTGCTGATGTACGGTACAGTACGGCTGGAACGAGGATTAACCTCGATCACATATACATCGTCTCCAAGAACAATGAACTGGATGTTGATCATACCGATAACATGCAGTGCTCTTGCAAGACGTCTAGTGTATTCTGCAATTGTCTCTTTTGCTTTCTCGCTGATGGTCTTAGCCGGGTATACGGAAATACTGTCACCGGAGTGGATTCCGGCACGCTCGATATGTTCCATAATACCAGGAATCAGGATATCCTCGCCATCGCATACAGCATCTACTTCGATTTCCTTACCCATCAGGTATTTATCAACAAGGATTGGGTGCTCCTGTGCGATCTGGTTGATCACACCGATATACTCTTCTACGTCCTCATCGCTTACAGCGATTCTCATGCCCTGACCACCAAGTACATAGGAAGGACGAACCAGAACAGGATAACCCAGCTCATTTGCTGCTTTCTTAGCTTCCTCAGCAGTAAATACTGTCTGTCCCTTTGGTCTCGGGATCTCGCATTTTTCAAGAATCTCATCAAAGAGCTCACGGTCCTCTGCTGCATCTACGTTCTCCGCAGATGTTCCGAGAATCTTAACGCCCATCTTTGTCAGTGCTTCTGTTAATTTGATAGCTGTCTGACCACCGAACTGTACAACTGCTCCGTCCGGTTTCTCAATATTTACTACATTCTCAACATCTTCCGGTGTCAGAGGCTCGAAATACAGTTTATCTGCAATATCAAAGTCTGTACTTACTGTTTCCGGGTTGTTGTTGATGATGATGGTCTCATAGCCTTCTTTTGCAAATGCCCATGTACAGTGTACGGAACAGAAGTCGAACTCAATACCCTGACCGATACGGATCGGACCGGATCCAAGAACAAGTACTTTCTTCTTATCTTTTGTCTGTTCAACTTCATTTTCGCTTCCATATACAGAATAGTAGTATGGTGTCTCTGCGGCAAACTCTGCTGCACAAGTATCTACGATCTTATATGCTGCAACGATACCGTTTGCATGACGCATATCGTGAATTTCCTGCTCTGTCTTACCTGTCAGCTGTGCGATTACATTATCCGGGAACTCGATACGTTTTGCTTCTGCAAGAAGCTCCGGTGTAAGTTCCTGTGTCTTCAGAGCTGTCTCCATCTCTGTGATGATCGCAAATTTATCGATAAACCACTCATCAACTTTTGTAATCTCGTGGATCAGATCGTAAGAGATTCCTCTTCTGCATGCTTCTGCAATTCTCCACATACGCATGTCATCTACTTTCTTCAGCTGATCGATCAGTTCATCATCTGTCAGATCTGTGAAGTCATAAGACATCAGACTGTCTACATGCTGCTCCAGAGAACGGATTGCTTTCATAAGAGCTCCCTCGAAGTTATTACAGATGCTCATAACTTCTCCGGTTGCTTTCATCTGTGTTGTCAGTGTTCTCTTTGCACTGATGAATTTATCAAATGGAAGTCTCGGGATCTTAACTACTACGTAGTCAAGCATTGGCTCAAAACTTGCATAGGTCTTCTGTGTGATTGCATTCTTGATCTCATCCAGATTGTATCCAAGTGCGATCTTCGCTGCAACCTTCGCGATCGGGTATCCCGTTGCTTTGGAAGCAAGTGCAGAAGAACGGCTTACACGAGGGTTTACCTCGATTACACAATATTCAAATGTCTCCGGGTGTAATGCATACTGTACGTTACATCCACCTGTGATATTCAACTCACTGATAATGTTCAATGCGGAAGTACGTAACATCTGATATTCTTTATCGCCCAGTGTCTGAGAAGGTGCGACTACGATACTGTCTCCAGTATGAACTCCAACCGGGTCAATATTTTCCATATTACATACTGTAATACAGTTTCCTGCTCCGTCACGCATTACCTCGTACTCGATCTCTTTCCATCCTGCGATACAACGTTCAACAAGAACCTGACCAACACGGGAAAGACGAAGACCATTCTCAAGGATCTCTACTAACTGCTGAGAATCATGTGCGATACCACCACCGCTTCCTCCCAGTGTATAAGCAGGACGAAGAACAACCGGATAACCGATCTTATTTGCAAATGCAAGTCCGTCTTCTACATTTTCTACAACGAGAGAAGCTGCAACCGGCTCGCCGATCTTCTCCATTGTTGCCTTGAACTCTAGACGGTCTTCTGCCTTCTTAATTGTCTCAGATGTTGTTCCGATCAGGCGTACATTATTCTCTTTTAAGAATCCAGCCTCTTCGAGTTCCATTGCAAGGTTCAGTCCAGCCTGTCCTCCAAGTGTTGGAAGTACACTGTCTGGTTTCTCCTTTTTGATCAGCTGCTCAACAACCTCAATTGTCAGTGGCTCGATATAAACACGATCTGCGATATCTTTGTCTGTCATGATTGTCGCAGGGTTTGAGTTGAGAAGTACAACCTCAATCCCTTCTTCTTTCAGTGAACGGCAGGCCTGAGTTCCCGCATAATCGAACTCCGCAGCCTGTCCGATGACGATCGGACCAGAACCGATAACTAATACTTTTTTGATACTATTATCTCTTGGCATTATTTCTCTCCTCCCATCATCTCAAGAAAACGATCGAACAGGTATCCTGAATCCTGTGGTCCCGGGCATGCTTCCGGATGGAACTGAACTGTAAAGATGTTCTTTCCAACATATGCAAGTCCTTCGTTTGTTCCGTCATTTACATTCTTAAATGCAGGAACTGCAACGTTTGGATCAATCTTGTCTTCATCAACAACATAACCGTGATTCTGTGAAGAAATGTAGACTCTGCCTGTCTGAAGATCTTTCACCGGATGATTTCCTCCGCGATGTCCGTATTTTAACTTGTAAGTTGTACCACCTGTTGCAAGTGCCATCAACTGATGTCCAAGGCAAATGGCAAATATTGGGATATCTGTTTCATAAAGCTTTTTGATTTCTTTGATAATTGATGTACATTCTGCCGGATCTCCAGGTCCATTGGAAAGCATAATGCCATCTGGATTAGATGCGATGATCTCATCCGCTGTTGTATCGGCCGGATAAACGGTCACTTCGCAGCCGCGATCATTTAAAGATTTTGCGATGTTTTTCTTAGCTCCGAGATCAAGAAGTGCAACCTTCTTGCCTGTTCCTTCTAAAACGTATTTCTCCGCACATGTAACTTTGGAGACAACACCTTCTACCTTATAATTCTTCAACTTGGAGATTACTTCATCAAGATCGTAATTCTCGTTTGTTGTGATCATACCATTCATGGTACCTTTTTCTCTTAAAATCTTTGTAAGAGCTCGAGTATCAACTCCTGCAATACCCGGAATATCATATTTCTTGAGGAAATCCTGAATTGTACCTTCACATCTGAAGTTACTTGGCATTCTGGATAACTCCCTCACAATATATCCATCTGGCCATGCCTTTAATGACTCCATATCCGGTGTAATTCCATAATTACCAATCAGCGGATATGTCATAACCACTGCCTGTCCCGCATAAGAAGGGTCCGTCAGTACCTCAAGATATCCTGTCATTGAAGTATTAAATACGATCTCACTGATCATATCTCTCGTCGAACCAATGCTTGTTCCTGTAAACACAGTACCGTCTTCCAAAATAAGAAACGCTTTCATCTGTTCACCCTTTCCCTTCGTAAAAATATTTTTTCTCAAAAGGAAGGCGCTCATGGAGTCTTTATCCCAGAGCGCCCTCTTTCTCAAATTGTAAAGATTATACTACAGCATGAGAGACATTTCAACATCATTTTTGATGAATAACTTAGTACTTTTATTAATATATATTGGTATTTTTTACTTATAAATGGTATTTTATGCATTTTTATGAATACCAAAAAATCATTATGATCCGCTTTCTGTCATCCACGGCATACGTATATTTTACTTCTTCCAATTGTCTGAAGTCTACAAGAAACTGCGCCGCCTGTGGAATCAAATTATCTATAATTTTCTCTTTTGCAACTTCATAAACAGCATTTTCCGAAAAACGGATAGCAAACATTTCCTGTCCCTGTTCTATCCCTGCTTTCATTTTTTCATAGATTTCATTCTCATCAAATGTTTCATAGTACAGACCGTTGATTCGATAATATTCCAGATCATTGGAATCGCACACCGGATACGGCACAAAATCATCCTGCTGATGATCTGTAAAAATTTCTTCATCTGTACAACATAGATACTCATAATTCACAAGATCATGAGGTAGCGTTTCTCCCGTCTCATTCTCCTGAAAGATCGGATCTCCGAAAGTCACATCCATCTGATAATACTTATCATCACATTTCACTATATTCCATGCATGTGCCCCCTGCTCTTTTACTGTTCCCACAACGTAAATACATTCTATTCCCATCTGTTTCAACAGATATTGCGCTGCCCTGGAATATCCTGCGCAGACGGATTTTTTTCCAACCAAAGAACTATAAATATTCTGATTATCCAATGCGTTTTGATCATAATCCACAGTATCTACAAGATATTTGAAAATGTACTTGATCTTCTCATACGCTGTCTCACATCCCTGTGCACCTGCAAGTGCCTCTTGTGCCGCATTTTCAATCTGCTCCCGTCTGGATTCTCTCTGATCCTGTGTGCAGATATAAGACGGATGAAACTCTGTATAATCTTTGTATACCGTCATTTTTGAGCTCCCGTCACACCAGAACAATTCCGACCGGTCATACATCAGATATTCGTATATCTTTCCAGCCTCATCGTTCTCGCCTGCATGAAGAAGAATGGTCTCATCCATGGAACGAACCCCCTGCAGGATCTCGCGATAAACTTGTTTTTCCTGTTCCGACAGCTGCTGATAATAAAAACCGTCTGCAACATCTTCTTCTGATACATTTAACTCCGGAAATTCTATTTTCTGACCTGAATCAGACAAAAGTATATTTCCAGACTCACAGAATAATCCAGGTGTTGCTTTTATCATCTTTAATACACCTGCTGCTCCGATCACCACAAGAAGAAGTACAAGAAACACGAATCCTTTTCTTCTTGTTTTTCTATTTCTTCGTCGTTTTTTCCTTCGTCTTCTGTCTCTTTCCATTAATTTCACTGTCTCCTGTCTGAACTGATCCTGTACTTTATGAAAGCTCCGCTATTCTTGACACGCCAACATAAATTTCCGATATCTTATACCATGTTTTATAATCTATCTCTCCGGTTACCGGAAGACCGAATATAGATTGAAATTTCCGGACAGCCGCTTCTGTTTCAGGTCCATAGATTCCATCTTTCTCCAATTTAGGGATCTCCGGATATGCACCCGCAATTACATTCAGCTGTTCCTGTATCTGGCGCACTTTGGGACCTTGTGAACCTTGTTCCAGTGTATATCCCGGCCAGGAAGACGGAACACCAGAGATCGCTTCTGCCGTATTGATATACATATCGTCACCATAATAATACCTTAGAATTTCAATCGGAGAAAATCCCTGTTCTCCCAGACTTTTCGACCCCCACTGTGTCAACCAGTTTGGACAACTTACTCTGCGACCATCACAATACTGTGTCAGGATTGGCTGGCGCACATTCGGCCGTGACAGATAGTCTGCAAACAGTTCATCCACAATCACTGAAATAGGCTCAAATATATTGCGCTCCGGGATCCATTTATGGTCAAATGCCGTTGATGATGTAATTGTAAAATCAAACCCTTTATTTCGATACCATTCCGTATAAACCCTGTTTAAAGTGAATGACATAATTGCCAGCACATTTGCCCTTATGGTGTCTGCCGGCCAGGTTGCATAGATTTCACTTGATGCGACATTTTTATATAATCTTTGTACTTCACATAATAATTCTGTGCTGTAGAATCCCGCGGAGATCCATCATGTACGATAATATATTCCGGTACAACCACACGGCTCAAGACAATTTCTCCTGTTTCATTTACCGGCTTAATCTCTTCCTCTGCAATCTTCGGAGGATAATTTCCATATAAAGTATGAGCAGGGATGACGAATACCTGCTCTTCTTCCCTGCTCTGATCCTTTTGTTTCATGCGTATATTCTGGATTGCCTTTGTGTTTGCCAGAATCTCTATTCCCGAAACACTGATCGACTCAAATCCTTCTGCTTCAATATTCAATGTATATTCTGAATATGGTTGACGTTCTTCGTTCTCATCCAGACTCCATTCTTCCGGTGGTGCATTCAGTTCAACCAGTTCTGTCTGACCGGAAGAATCCGTCACCACCTGTTCTAATATACTTTCCGGAATTCCTGTATAAGAGATGGAAATCCGTGCTTCTTTTACCGGAAATGCATTCACAGAAGATGTAACATTTACCTGCAGCTGACCACGATCGATCAGATTCTCCTGCGTTTCTTTGCTTTCAATTGAACCTTGTATCGGTTGAAAAAGTTTCATAGTTTGTCTCCCACATCTGATTCGTTTCCTTTTTCCAGTATATGCGGGAAACTCCTATTCTTTCCTGTTTTCTACACAAGTTTCAGAATGTCATTAAACATAATAACAACCATCAATGCCATCAGAAGCACAAATCCTGCAAAATGTACCATGCCTTCTTTCTCAGGCGGTACTCTTTTTCCACGAACGGCCTCAATGATAAGGAATACAAGACGTCCACCGTCCAACGCCGGAAGCGGTAACAGATTCATCACACCCAGGTTGGCGGTCAGAAGTACTCCTATATTAAGAAGATTTAAAATCACTACTACCATGCCTGCCGGAGCTGCTTCCTGATAAACGTTATCTACCGCACTGACAATTCCAACCGGACCGGAAAGATCTTTTACTCCTACCTTTCCACCAACTAACATTTTCAGACTGTCAACTGTATATGTGATCCAATACTTCACCGTATATGCTCCGTATCGAACTGTTCCAAACAGACCCGGACGAACCATCTCACCACCTGTAATTCCAAGCAGAGGAAAAGCATCTCCCTCATTCTGTTTTGGTTCCAGCACAACTGTATAATCCTTACCGTCACGCTCATACTCAACTTCTACACTTTTTGTTCCCGCATGCATCATATTATACAGACTGATATCGTTCCAGATATGAACTGATTTTCCTCCGATCTTCTTGATCACATCTCCCGGTTCGATACCTTCTTCCTGCGCTGAATATCCATCTGTCACATTACTGACAATCGGTGCTCGATATCCCGTCCAGCCAATAATAATCATGCAGAGTATCCATGCAAGAATAAGATTAAACACTGGACCTGCAACAATTACTGACATTCTTGCCCAGACTGATTTACTGTTAAAACTCCCTTCAGACATATCATCCACATCATCTTCTCCCATCATGCAGGCTCCGCCAAACGGAAGAAGCTTTAAGCTGAATTTTGTTTCTCCAAACTGTTTTCCAAAAATAGTCGGTCCAAGACCCAGAGAGAATTCATCCACACGGATCTTATTCTTCTTTGCAAGCAGAAAGTGTCCTAATTCGTGAAAGATTACAATCGCACTGAATAGCAGAATTGCCAAGATTATGCCCATACATTACCACCTGTTTTTAATAAATTCATATGTTTCCTGTTCTGTCTTTAGTATCTCCTCAACGGTTGGAGCCGCAATATTTTTATGCGCTTCCATACACGCCTGAATAATCTCAGGAATCTGGAGATACTTAATCTTTCTGTCAAGGAACAGCGCAACTGCTTTCTCATTTGCCGCATTTAATACAGTCGGAAGGGAACCTCCTGTTCTTCCCGCTTCAAAAGCAAGCTTCAATCCATAAAATGTTTCCAGATCCGGCTGTTCAAACGTGATCTGCTGAAGTGTCGAAAAGTCCAGTCTGTCACCCGGAAGATAACGGCGTTCCGGATAATAGAGTGCATACTGGATTGGAAGTTTCATATCCGGTGTTCCAAGCTGTGCGATCACTGCACCATCTTCATATTCCACCATTGAATGAATGATACTCTGTGGCTGCACAACAACCTGAATCTGATCTACATCCACTCCAAAGAGCCATTTCGCCTCAATCACTTCAAGACCTTTGTTCACCATTGTAGATGAGTCAATTGTAATCTTGCGTCCCATTGCCCAGTTTGGATGTTTCAATGCATCCTCTACCTGGATGTTCGCCAGATCTTCCAGTTTCTTCCCTCTAAATGGTCCACCGGATGCCGTCAGGAGAATCTTGTGCAGAGCCTTCTGCTGTCCTCCCTGAAGAGACTGGAAGATTGCGCTGTGCTCGCTATCCACCGGAAGAATAGAAACCCCTTTTTCCTTTGCCAGTGGCATAATGATATGTCCTGCTGTGACCAGTGTCTCTTTATTTGCCAAAGCAATATCTTTTCCTGCATTAATTGCTTCAATTGTAGGAAGAATTCCAATCATTCCGACAATTGCTGTCACAAGAATCTCTGACTCCGGCTGTCTCGCTACTTCAAGTAGTCCATCCATACCGCTTACTACTTTAACATCCAGATCTTTTATTTTGTCTTTTAATTCATTTGCTCTTTCTTCTTTCCAGACTGCTGCCAGTTTCGGCTTAAATTCTCTGATCTGTTTCTCCAGAAGATCAATATTATTCCCTGCTGCAAGTGCCGTAACCTCCAGATCGCCATTTGTCCTGACAATTTCCAATGTCTGTGTTCCTATGGATCCTGTAGATCCCAAAATTGCAATTTTCTTCATCGTAACTTTTTACCTCTATTCTGCATTTATGTTACGATCCACAAAACTGTGGATCAGCAACGCATCTATCACACATGTATCTCCTTTTACAGAAACAAGGAAAGATAGAAAATAATAGGTGCTGTAAAGATTACACTGTCAAAACGGTCAAGAATCCCTCCATGTCCCGGAATCAGTTTGCCATAATCTTTAATGTTGTGATATCGCTTGATTGCAGAAGCTGCCAGGTCCCCGATCTGTGAAATTGCTCCACCGACTGCACCAATGATCGCATATTGCAATAAATCTGCCGCCGCATTTCCCCAGTAATTAATTGCAAGTCCATACAATACTCCGATCAATGCCGCACCGAGGATTCCTCCGATTCCACCTTCTATTGATTTCTTCGGACTTAAAATCGGTGCCAGCTTATGCTTTCCGATCAACATACCGACACAGTATGCACAAGTATCACATCCCCAGGAGCATACAAATACAAGCCATACCGAGAAGATTCCTCCCGGAAGATTTCTTGTCTGATAAATGTAAGAGAGCATCACTGCCACATAGAACATTCCGAAAAAGCCTGCAAAAATCTGCTGTGTATTATATTTCGGATAGGCAAATACAAGAACCGCCATCTGACAGATCAAAAAAGCCATAAACAGCATAACAAACCAGTTTAAGGATTCTCCCGGAAGAAGCGGTTTAAAATATAATACCCCATAATACAGGATTGCAAAAATATATCCGACAATTCCAGGTGCCTTCTTCTCTATGTGAAATACTTTATACAACTCTGTCATTCCGATCAGGCTGATTAATAACAAAACTGCAAAGAGCAGGTTTCCGCCCGTGATCACTGTGACAAGTGCGATGATCACTAATAGTATTCCACTTAGCAACCTTGTTTTAAACATCTTTATTCCGCCTCCTCTACTCCGCCGAATCTTCTATGCCTGCGGTTATATTCTTCCACCGCTTTTATAAGCTCTTCTTTCGTAAATGCCGGCCACGGAATATCTGTAAAATAAAACTCTGAATAGGCCAGCTGCCAAAGCAGATAATTCGATAATCTTTGTTCTCCGCTTGTACGGATCATCAAATCCGGATCCGGAATGTCATTTGTATCCAGATAAGAATTAAATAATGATTCATCGATCATATCCGGATTTACTTTGCCGGCCACACAATCCTTCGCAAGCTTTCTGGCTGCTCTTGTCATCTCATCACGGCTTCCATAATTCAGGGCAATTGTAAAATTAAGCCCTCCATTGTTGGCTGTTGCCTCTTCCAGTTCTCTGATCCGGCTCTTGATATCCTCATCCAGCGGTTCAATGTCACCGATCACACGGATCTTCATATCATTCTTTGCCGCTGTCTTCAGACATGTTTTCATGTAATTTCTTAAAAGTTTCATCAGTGCATCCACTTCATTCTGTGGTCTGCTCCAGTTTTCTGTAGAAAATGCATAGACTGTCAGGTACTTGATTCCCATACGCCATGCTTCTTCACAGATTTTCTCAACATTCTTGGCTCCCTGTGCATGTCCGTAATTTCTCGGCATTCCTTTTGATTTTGCCCAGCGTCCATTTCCATCTAAAATAATCGCAATATGCTGTGGTACGTTCATTTTCTCATCCTCTCTGTCGCAACTTTTTTGTTACTGTTCACTCCCGTGTCAATCACTCCGCTGATTGACACGGAGGATGCGTGT
>OHPV01001020.1_pt1 | contig 13725 bp, 6 predicted proteins | sample 1577781 | NCBI WGS metagenome assembly OHPV01 (sample SAMEA3879518, study PRJEB24766) | human gut metagenome | biome: human-associated habitat; feature: feces | place: USA | collected 1985/1987 | reverse complement strand
TTTGTGCTTCGCACAAACTTGAGATGCGCAAAGAAGCAGCGCAAGAATGGAGGATCACTATGAAGATAGCAGTACTTGGAGCTGGTGCTATGGGTTCTATATATGGAGGCCATCTTTCAATAAACAATGATGTTTATATGATAGATAAGAAGGAAGAGCTTGTTGAAAAGATTAATGCAGATGGATTGAAGCTATATGAGAATGATAAAGATGTCATATACCATCCAAAGGCATTACTTAGCAGCGAAGGAATAGGTGAGGTTGATCTTGTTATTATATTTGTCAAGGCATTATATTCTAGAGCTGCTCTTATGGAAAATAAGGCTATAATCGGTGATAATACTTATGTTTTAACTCTTCAGAATGGTGCCGGACACGAAGATATTATTGAAGAGTTCGTTCCTAAGGAAAGAATTATTATAGGAACAACAGAAGATAATGGAGCTATTCTTGATAACGGATATGTAAGAAGAGGCGGCAAGGGTAAGACTAACATTGGCATGCTTATAGAAGATAAGAAGGGTATGCTTGATAAAGTAAAGGAATGTTTTGATGGATGTGGTTTTGATACACACATTTACAGTAACATACAGCAGCTTATATGGGATAAGCTTTTTACGAATGTCTCACTTAGTGCATTAACAGGAGTGCTTCAGGTGCCTATCGGCTTCATCGCAGAGGATAAATATGCATGGAATATGACAGTTACACTTATAAAAGAAGCAATGCAGGTAGCAAAGGCTATGGGACTTGAGTTTGATGAAGATGAGATGATTGAGAGAGTAAGAAATACATCTATCAACTCGCCAGAAGGAAGGACTTCTATATATGCAGACTTAAAGGCAGGAAGACTTACAGAGGTTAATACAATAAGTGGTGCAGTTGTTAAGGCGGGAGACAGACTTGGAATTCCGGTTCCTTCGCATAAAATGATAGTTAATATGGTTCATGCTATGGAGAATAAAAGTAAAAACAATGTCCAGTAAATAAGCATTTAAAGAGTCATTACTGGATTGAATACTGAATTAAATACGAAATGTCTGCAGGTGAAAGGCAGACAGAAGGGAGCAGAGATGATATTTTCATCAATTCACACACAGGATGATTATTCTAATTATCCAAATGCAGTACAGAGAGCTATAGAATATTTAAAGAGCAATGATTTTACTAAAATGGAAACAGGTGTATATGAAATAGAAGGTAAACAGTTATATGCACAGGTATTCGATGCTATGACAGAACCAGTAAGTGATAGAAAACCAGAGATTCACGAAAAGTACTTAGATGTCCAGTTCCTTGTAACAGGAAGAGAAAAGTTAGGCTTTACACCAGATACAGGAAATTATGAGGTGGATGAAAGATTCGATGAAAGAGATCTTATATTCTACAAGAAGGTAGAAAATGAAGGCTTTATCACCTCAACACCAGGATGTTTCTGTGTATTCTTTCCAACAGATGTACACAGACCACAGGTTGCAGATGGAGAACCTATGGAAGTAAGAAAGGTTGTAGTCAAGGTAAGCTTAGAGCTTTTAAAGTAATCAGGCAGATGCATTAGAGCAAAGCTGTCAGTTGTTTATCAGGGTTTATGACTGACGGTTGAAATGTATCAGATATGGAGGAATTTATGGGCAAGAAAATAATAGCATTATTATTATGCATAACAATGCTGGCCAGTCTTACACTTACAGGATGTTCAACTGACAGTGCAGACGGTCAGGAAGTAAAGATTATAAGAGTAGCATTTAACCAGAATGAGAATCATCCACAGTATAAAGCTATGAAGGAACTTGGTGAAAAGTTCGAAAAGGCGACTAATGGAAGATACAAGATGACTATATATGCCAATGGTGTACTTGGCGAGCAGGGTTCCATGGCAGAGTTTATAAGAACAGGAGCTCTTGATATGGCTATCGTACCCTGTTCAGTTCCAGAAGGATATGATTCTGATTTTGCTATCGTAGGTGCCCCTTATCTTTATAAGGATATGGATCATTTAAGAAGAGCAACAGAAACTGGTGTGTTTACAGATCTTTTTAAGTCAACAAGAAAGTATAATTTTGAGGTTCTTACAATATATACAGCTGGTGAGAGAAATATATATGCAGCCAAGCCTATCAACTCAGCAGAGGATCTTAAGGGTATGATCGTCAGAGTTAATGATAGTACAACATATCTTAACATGGTTAAGTATATGGGTGGTACAGGTACAGCAATGTCTCAGTCAGAGGTATATACAGCACTTCAGCAGGGCGTTATAGATGCAGGTGAAAACAGTGAACTTGTATATTCAGATTTCAAGCATTATGAAGTGGCTAAGTATTATTCATATACAAGACATATTGTACATCCAGATGTAGTAGTAGCAAGTACTAACTTCCTTGACAGTTTATCAGCAGAGGATAGAAAGATATTCGACCAGCTTGTCATGGAATCAACAGATTATGAGTTCGATACATTTAAGGATGCTGTAGAAAAGGGCAAGGAAGAAGCAGAAGCCCATGGAGCAATCTTTGTATATCCTGATACTAACGAATTCAGGGAAAAATGTCAGCCATTACTTGATAGTATCGCTAACCAGTCAGATATGACAAAGGATATATATAATAAGGTAGAAGCTCTACGTAATCAGGATTAATGAGGAGGTGTACTTATATGAAAACAGTTAAGAATATACTAGATAAGATAACTTCGTATGCAAGCGTATTCATATTTATCATGATGGTGCTTATGGTAACTTACCAGGTAGTTGCAAGATATATCTTCTCTTCACCAAGCAGTGTGACAGAGATTCTTACAAGATATTCATTCGTATGGTTGATAATCATATCTGCAACTTATATGTTTGGTCAGAGAGAACATATCAATATAGCAGTTTTAAAGGATAAGCTTCCAGGAAAAGCTAAGACAGTGGTAAACATTATAATTGAGTGTGTAACTATAGTGTTTGCAGGACTTATAATGGTATTCGGCGGCTTCAAGATTACACAGATGAATTTCGTACAGTACGATTCAATATTACATATTCCAACAGGTATTATATATTCTATAATTCCAATATGTGGCGTGATTATTATATTCTACAGCATATATAATATCGGTCTTGAGCTTAAGAAGAAGGCAGAATAGGAGGTAAATATGAGTATAGCATTACAGGTAGCTTTAGTAATGGTTACAATACTGGTAGTACTGCTTGTTATCGGTGCTCCAATCGGTGTAGCCATAGGTATGTCATCAGCAGTTTCAATGATATGTATGATTCCAGCAGATGTTTCTTTCGCAACATCAGCACAGAGAATATTCGCGGGTTCTAACTCGTTTTCACTTATAGCTATTCCATTTTTCATTCTTGCAGGTAACATAATGAATAATGGTGGCATAGCACAGAGACTTGTAAACTGTGCAAAGGTAATTAGTGGACGTATGCCTGGTGCACTTGCACAGTCAAACGTAGTAGCTAATATGTTATTCGGAGCAATCTCAGGCTCAGGTGCAGCAGCTGCTGCTGCCATGGGTGGTACAATCGGACCACTTGAAGAAAAGGAAGGCTATGATAAGAACTATAGTACAGCAGTTAACGTAGCATCTGCTCCAGTAGGTATGCTTATCCCACCAAGTAACACTATGATCGTTTATTCAAGCGTTGCAGGCAGTGTTTCTATAGCAGCACTTTTTATGGCAGGTTATATTCCAGGTATTCTCTGGGGTGGTGCAGTTATGGTGCTTGCAGGTATCATGGCTAAGAAGCGTGGATATCAGGCAGAATCAAGAGTTCCACTTAATGTTGCTCTTAAGACTTTATGGCAGGCAATACCAAGTCTTTTACTTATCGTAATCGTAATCGGAGGTATCCTTGGAGGTATCTTTACAGCAACAGAGGGTTCTGCTATTGCAGTAGTGTATGCAACGGTATTATCACTTATATACAGAGCATTTAAGATTAAGGATATTCCTAGAATTGTCCTTGAAGCAGCTAAGACAACAGGTATTATCACATTCATGATCGGTCTTTCATCTATTATGTCATGGGCTATGGCATTTACAGGAATTCCGGATATGATAGCTAAGGCAATACTTGGTCTTACAACTAACAAGTTCCTTATATTACTTCTTATAAATGTATTATTACTTGTAGTAGGTACATTTATGGATGTAACACCAGCGATACTGATATTTACACCTATCCTTTTACCAATCTGTAAGTCACTTGGCATGGATGCTATCCACTTTGGTATATTACTATGCTTCAACTTATCTATTGGTACAATAACACCTCCTGTAGGTACAATCCTCTTTACAGGCTGCCGTGTTGGTGGAACGACAATCGAGAGCGTTATAAAGACACTGCTTCCTTACTTCGGAGTAATCCTTATAGCATTGTTACTTGTAACATATATTCCTCAGATATCAATGTTCCTTCCACATATACTTGGTCTTGTATAGTGTTGGATAATGTTTAATGATTATCAGATAAGATTGATTTATTTAACTGGTACAAATGTGAATCACATCACATTTATATAAACTTTTTTCCTAATATAAAACACCATGAAAGTTAAAAGGCTTTCATGGTGTTTTTTGTAGTTAGATTGATTTTCATGTAATAGATTATGGTGTGTAGATAGTTATATCATATAGTACTTATGTACTAAAAAAAAGACAAATAAAAGATGAAAAAATCTGTAGTTGATATATAAAATGAAAAAATATTAGTAGTATGAAAATAGTGCAGGTTGTATTCTTAAATTAAAAAATGAGGCGTTTTTTTGTGTAAGATTAACATAGAGTATGGCATGTATTAAAACAATCAACTATAGCAATGTCATAATTTCTCCTGTTAATAGTGTTACATCATAGTATTTTATGCCGGGAAAGGGAGACAACATGAAGAAATCAGTAAGGAAGAAAGGATGGTTTAAGAGAATATCGGCTGTGATTATGGCTGTTGCTTTAATCTTGTCGGGAATTTCTATACCAGATGGGCTGTTTGCTGTTAAGGCAAAGGCAGCTGAGAGTATGTCTGCTATATGGACATATGCAGATACGAACGATAAAATGTATGACAGTAATGGGAATAAAGTTACCAAGTTGGAGGGAAATAGTGGAAAATTGCTTAATTCCGATAATAACGAATTAACAGTAGATGCCACATCAGGTAAGTTTGCAAGCAATGGAAGTAATGCATATCAGACTAATGCAGGTACGTTATTTACATTTCCTATAGTTAAGGGAGCTGGCAGATGTACAATTACTTTAAAGTCAGAAAGTACATTAACTGCCTCTAATATTGAATTAGATGGTATGCAGGATACTACTGTACAAGCTAAAGGAAACAAGATATACGAGATAACAGGATATGTGAATAATGGTGCAGAGAATGTAGCACTTAAAGTAGGTGTTAATACATATTTATATTCTATCCAGATAGATTCATCTACAAGTACTGCAACAACATCAGCATCATTTTCTGATAACAAGCTGAATGATTTTAAGACAGGTACAGATAAAAAGATTTCTGCAGTATGGGATTATAGTACCAATAATACAATGACAGCCGCAGCTAATAATACTACAGCGACTGTGATACAATCAGGTAAAGGAACATATACTAATGCTGATGGTGATGTATTATATATTGATGCATCTAAAGGAAAGTTTTATCCTGATGCATCTAATAAAAGAATCCAGATTAATACTGGCACTAAGCTGTATGTTCCAGTTATAGGAGATAAAGCAGTTATAACACTTATAGTTAATAAGAATAATATAAGTGCAGTTGATAATACAAAAGATATACTGTCTTCATACTGGAAGGTGAGTGGAAGAACAGTCAGGAAAGCAGAATGCATATCTAATACAAAATTAGATGGTTCATATAATACAGTTACAATAGAGTGTTATCTTACAGGTGATGAAGGTGATATAGAATTAGAATCAGTTTATAATTCTTCAACATATATTCAGTCTGTTTCAGTTGAATGTATGGAGTTTGAAAAGACATCAATCAAAGGAACTATCACATCCGCATCAGCTATTCCTGATGGAACAAGTGTGGTTGCAGTTAATAAGACTACAGGTATGCAGTATTCTGGTATTATATCAGATAGCATGTACTCAGTTGATGTTCCAGTAGAAGATGAAGAGATGGAATATGAGCTTTCTATAAGTAATCCTGCTTATATTATAACTAATGGCATAACATCAGTAAAGATTAGCAAGGAAGCTTCAAGTCAGGTGACAGCAGATATTACAATCATGAAGCTTTCAACTAAGACAGTAACTGGTAATATAACAGGTATTGCAGATGAATACGATGTGTCACAGCTTGGAGTATCATTTTTAACAGATGCTGATACAGAATATGTACCAGAGGTCGTTATGGCAGCTGATAAGAAGTCATATTCTGCAAGAGTTGAAGAGGGAGTGACATATAATGTAGTACTCACAGGAGCGGATGATTATGAGATAATGTCAGCACATAGTGGAGTAAGCTATACAGAGGATGGAACGTTAGATATAACAGCCGGGCTTAAGCCAACATATGCTGTTACACTTAATCTTCCAGATGAACCGGATCTTACAGGAAAGAATATAATATATACATACACTAATAAAGATAACAGCAGATATACATATAGCTTTGATTCAAAGGATAATATCAGGCTTAGAGAAGGCTCTTATACACTTACTATTGGTGGTGATTTCATAGCACAGCCATATAAGCTTAAGTCAGGAGCAGATATAACAGTTAAATCAGGTGAAGTGACACAGAAAGTTATATTCGAGCAGATAACAAGCTGGTCTTTCGTGTCTGGTTCTGGTGATTATTTTAATAAGACAATACAAAATAATACCGGATATTATAATGGACTTTATATTGATGCAAGTACAGGAAAGCTGGCTGCATCTGGTGATAAAGCGCAGTTTAATGGTGGGACGAAGATAGTAGTTCCTGTAACTGGAAGATGTACGGTATCTGTAGAAGCATATAGTGGTATGTATGCTTTGTATACAATAGGTGGAGAAGCAGCGAGTACAACAACAGCAGTTTCGTCTTACAGATATGATTCTAAGGAGGCAGGTACGGTTGAGATAGTATCTACTGCTCAAGGTAAAGATAGTGCCTATATCAAGTCAATATCAGTAGTATACGATGCCAAAGAAGTTGAATATGTTGAGCAGCCAAAGATGCCAGTTATAACAGGCAGCACAGATAGTCTTGTAGTACAGCCGGAAGGACAGAGGCTTAAGCTGACACAGACAGGTGGTACACTTTCAGCAGATAAAACTAATATAAGTTCAACAGTAAGTTACTATGGTTTTGAAGAAACAGCAGATATTAATAAATTATCAGCAGATATAATTATTAATTCATGTGGAAACAGCTCAAGCAACGGTTTATTCTTTGGTGCTTATGACAGCAGCAAGATAGCTACAGCTGGTATAAGAAAGTCAACAGAATTAAAGCAGATATATTACAAAGGAACAAGTGAACCAGTTGGTGCAGGAAGTGCATTATCAGGAACTGTAGCTGTTGGTACAATGGTGCATTTTGAGATGGTAAAGACAGACGAGGGTCTGGCTATATCTGTTACACCAAAAGGACAGACAGAACGACAGTTAGTGTACAAGTATACAAGTACAGAGCTGTTTAAGACAGATAAAGATGCTACAGCAGTATCTTATGGTTTCGTATTAGCCGGAGTTGAGGCGACTATTAAGAATATGAAGTATGAAGCCGCTGATGGAAAAGTTCTTTATGACCAGAATAAATGCTACAAGGCAGAAGGAACAGCACCGGAAATAGATACAGTTACAGCTATAGGTTCAGACACAAGAGAATATATAGATGTAAGCTGGACTAATAAAGTAGAGGCAGACGGAGATGGCTTATATGTACTTGAAGTTTCACAGGATAATGGAAGTACATGGAGTAAGGTTGAGTCTGCACTTACAGATACTTCATACAGATATGTATTAAAGGAAGCTGGCGATTACAAGTTCAGGGTAAGTGGAAAGCTCGGTGTTGACGGTGAGATTAATTCATACGTTGAGTCAGATAAGGTATATATAAGACCAGCACTTGATAAGCCAGTGCTTAGTACATTATCAACAAGTGATAAGATTAATGTTGCATGGGATAAGGTTAATGAAGCAGATACATATGAGGTGTATCGTTATTCATATGATGAAACAAGTGATAATGCCAAGCTCATAGCAACAATAAGCGAATGTACTTATGAAGATAGTGATGTTGAAGCAGAGATGCCATATTATTACTATGTCATAGCATACTCACACATAGATGGCAAGATTGATAATTATAGTAATCCATCAGATTCTGTATGGGCAGTACCAAGTGCAGGACATACAGGAGAATATGCATATGAAGATTCTTCGGTAGGACTTACTATAACAAGAAGATCATACAACACAGTATATGACGGAAAGCTTACACTTGAAGGAGTTGTTGAAAAACAGTCAACAGTTACATTAAAGATTAATGGAAATGTTGCTGATGAACAGACAGTAGGTGTTAAGGGAACATTTACATTTTCAGATGAAGAGCTTTTGGCAGGAAGAAATGATGTTGAATTACTTATAACAGATAAAGATGGCAATGTAACAAGAGAAACATTTAATTATGTATATCTTACTAACTATAATAAGGTAGTTGATGCTTCATATAAAGGAACAGATGGCGATGAAGTTAATGGTATTCCTACATATAAGACAGTTCAGGCAGCTGTAAATTCAGTTGATAAAGCTAATACAAAAAGAGTTGTTATCCTTGTTAAGGAAGGCAATTATAATGAACATCTTGTTGTATCATCACCATATATTTCTCTTATAGGAGAGGATAGTGAAAAGACAAGAATATATTATGATGTTAAAGAACTTGCCGGTGGTGACATGGATAAGCGTTGTGCAGTACGTATTGAAAGCACAGCACACAACTTTACAGCAGAAAATCTTACATTTGAGAATACATATAACTATCTTGGAGATGGCAGTAAGAGTAATGAGTCAGCAGATGCATTAAGCAGTGATGCTGATAATGCTTCTTATATTAATGTAAGAATACTTGGTTATCAGGATACATTATGTGCCAATAAGGGTACACAGTATTACTACAAGTGTTATATAGCAGGTAATGTAGACTTTATATATGGTAATGAGCCTAGAGCGTTATTTAACGATTGTAAGCTTGTATTCCGTTATAATGCCAACAAGAATTCAGGTTATGTATGTGCTCCTAAGACTTCTGCAGATGCAGCTTATGGACTTACATTCTATAAGTGTCAGGTTCTTTCAGAGGATGGATGCTCAGGCAATAAGTATTATTTTGCACGACCTTGGGGTGCAGATGCGTATATAACATGGATAGACTGTTATATGGGAAAAATTCTACGTGCAAATGCAGCTAATCCATATGCAGATATGAGTGGTAATTCAGCCAAGGCTGCAAGATTTTATGAATATGGAAGCTATGGACCAGGATATGCTATTAATGCTAACAGACCACAGATATCTAAGAAAAAGGCAGATGAGATGATTAAGATTAATTATCTTGGATGGGATCCTTATTCAGTATTTAGTGCAGTTGGTATTAACTATGCAGGAAATGTAACAACTAAAGCAGAGCAGAAATATGTTACAACACAGTATGTATCAGACACATACAATGAAAATGATGGTGATGATACTGGTCTTTACAAGTATAATGTTGAAGGTTATGCAGCAAGTGCCGGTGTGACTGGTGGCGGCAATCTTCTTGAAGAGTCAAAGAATTACTATAAGGCAGGAAGTGCTGAAGAATTCTTAGATGCGATAAAGAGTGTTAAAGCCAGTGGACGTGCATCAGTTATAGAACTTACAGCGGATATAGCACTTGGCGATAAGGAAGTTGAAGGCTATTCAGAATATAAGTCATTTATAACTGCACATAAGAATTATCCTATTACACATCCGGATCTTATCAGCTCAGGAGTATCTATGTTAAAGCTTGCAGGTATGAGCAATCTTACAATCTATTCTAAGAATGGTGCTAAGATTACACATACATGTATAGATATAACAGGTTCTGACAACATAATTATAAGAAACATTAAGTTTGATGAACTCTGGGAATGGGACGATGAAACAAGTGGTGGATATGACCGTAATGACTGGGATTATATGACTATAGAAAAGGGCAGTTCTAATATATGGATTGACCATTGTACTTTTTATAAGGCATATGATGGTGTTATAGATATCAAGACTCCATCAGCTTATAGTAATATAACAATATCATGGTGTGAATTCCTTCCAGCAAGTGATGGTGGAACATTCTTTGATAATATGATGAATGCTATGAAAGCTAATCCGGATGGATATGCATATTATAAGCATTTGCGTGAATCTGGAATGACACATGAACAGATATGTAATTATGCATATGGACAGAAGAAAACACATCTTCTTGGACAGAGCGATGAGGATACATCATCTAAGAATATAACAGTGACATTTGCTAATAACTACTATAAGGATTCTATGGACAGAATGCCTAGATTAAGATTCGGTACAGCACATGTATATAATTGTATTATGGATGCACAGAATCTTAGGAATTATCGTCTGGATATAGAAAAAACAGCAGGTTCAGAGTATGCACAGAAGATAGTAAGTAATGGTGCTTCATCTAACTGTGGAGCACATATGCTGCTTGAGAACTGTTATATGTCAGGTATCACTAATGTACTTATAAGTGGTAATGGAAGCAGTGCAGCCGGATATATCAATGCATTTAATTCTATATATATGCTTGATGGCAAGCAGGCAGAGTTAAAGGTAGCACTTAACACAGATAAGGCAGGTGAGGTAGCACTTGTTCAGGATAGAGAAGAATTCAAGAATGCACTGCCATATAGGAATTATGTATTATATGCAGCAGACAGTCTGAGTACAGAGGTTCAGCCATATACAGGTGCTGGAAAGCTTAAAGACCTTACAACATTACAGTGGGAAAGAACATCTTACAACGATACTTCTATTGAACATACAGAACATGTATGGAATGATGGAGAAATATCAAAAGAAGCTACATGTGCTGAAGCAGGTGAAAAGATATATACATGTAAGGTGTGTGGAGAAACAAAGACAGAAGCAATAGAAGCCCTTGGACATGCATATAGTGAAGAATGGACAGTAGATAAAGAAGCAACCTGTGAAGAAGCCGGAAGCAAATCACATCACTGTACAAGACCAGGTTGTGACAGTAAATCAGATATAACTGTTATAGAAGCCTTAGGACATGAATGGGGCGAAGGAAAAGAAACAAAGGCACCAACATGTACTGAAGCCGGAGAAAAGACATATACATGTACAAGATGCGATAAAACAAAGACAGAAGTCGTAGCAGCATTAGGTCACGCATATAGTGAAGAATGGACAGTAGATAAAGAAGCAACCTGTGAAGAAGCAGGAAGCAAGTCACATCACTGTACAAGACCGGATTGTGACAGTAAGTCAGATATAACGGTTATAGAAGCCTTAGGCCATGAATGGGGTGAAGGAAAAGAAACCAAAGCACCAACATGTACTGAAGCAGGAGAGAAGACATACACATGTACAAGATGTAATGCAACAAAGACAGAAGCGATAGCAGCCCTTGGTCATAATTACGATACAGAATGGACAGTAGATAAAGAAGCAACAACTACAGAAACTGGAAGCAAGTCACATCATTGCAAAGTATGTGGAAATAAGACAGATGTTACAATAATTCCTATGATTAAGGCAGATGTCAGCATTAATGTTGAAGTTGTAAAGAAAGAAGATACACCAGATACGACCATTGAGGGTTCAAATAATGAAATAATTAACAGCGTTTTTACAGAAGAAGAAATTAAGGCATTCAAGAATGGTGTTAAAGTAGAAGTTACAATAGATATAAACAATATCGAAAATAAAGTGACTGAAAGTGATAAGAAATTAATTGATAATAAGCTTAAAGCTGATGAAAAGATAGGTACCATACTTGATATCGTACTTAATAAGAATGTAGATGGTAATAAAAATAGTGTTCATGAATTGAATTCAGCTATAAAACTTAAAGTTGCAATTCCAGAAAATATTATCAATAAGGATGCATCTATAAAAAGAGAGTATAGTGTAATAAGAATTCATAATGGAGAATCAGAAAATATACCTGTTGATTATAATGCAAATGATAATACTATCACATTTGAAACAGACAGATTTTCAACATATGCGATTGTCTACAAGGATATAATAAAGAATACTGAAGATAATAACCAGTCAGCAATCCCTGATAATAACACATCTGTAGATTCGAAAGATAACAGCGTTGCTACATCAGATACAATGCATGCAGCAGGCACAGTGTGGTTATTGTTTGCTATAAGCTCAGGAATGATATGTGTTTTATCACGAAGAAGAAAAAAGAATATATAAAAAAATACAATAAGATAAATATGATGTTATAGGAGCCTAAAAGATGGCAGTTTATTGAAAATGATATGAACTGCCATCTTTTTTTATGTCTTAATTTAAACATATAAAGTAGCCGGAATTATATAAATCTTACTATGAAAAGCTTATGCTTATTTATGTACATAATAAAACTATTAACGTGAGTTTTACTGAAAATTTCACGTTGATTTAACTGGAAATTTTACTGCAAATTTTACGTTGATTTAAGTTGACATATAAATGACCAGATTATAAAATGAAAAAGTTGAATAAGCATGAAAATGCTTATATAAAATTAAAAAGTGAGGTGACGATAATGGACGGGCATGATAGTCCTCGAATAGGAAGCAATGACATAGATTATAAGCCGACAAAGCTATTGTCTGCGTTTCTAAAAGGGACGTGTGCAATAGTCTGTTAAAGTCGCCTATTTTCTAATCTTTGTCATTGTTCTTTTAACATTTTAATAGTGAAAGGAGAATAATGATGAATAAGATTCTATCTAATGTAGTTATTCATAAGGATTATAGCAAAGATATAGTAAGAATCCTTAAAAGTAACAGATCTGATGAGGTAATCCGTAAAAAATTATCGAAATATCATGAGAATGATATAGCTGATGCAGTAAAACTGCTAGATAAAGATACCAGAATTCGTCTTTATAAGATTCTTGGTGTTGAGTGGACTGCAGAGGTGTTCTCATATCTGGAGGATACACCAGAGTATATAGAAGAATTGTCTGTGGATGAGGCTGCAGATGTCCTCGAAAAGATGGATGCTGATGATGCCGTAGATATCCTTGATAATGTGTCAGAGGAAGAAAGACAGGCTCTGATATCACATATGGAGAAGGATGCCAAGGAAGATGTATGTCTGATTTATTCATATAATGATGATGAGATTGGTAGTAAGATGACTACTAACTTTATATGTATAAACAACAGGCAGACTATAAAGGGTGCAATGAAAGAGCTTGTATCACAGGCAGAAGAAAACGATAACGTAAATACAATATATGTTGTTGATGACAACAATATATATTATGGAGCAATAGATTTAAAGGATCTTATTGTTGCAAGGGAGTATCAGAAGCTTGAAGATATAATCAGTACATCTTATCCATATGTATATGCTCATGAAAAGATGAGCGAATGTATCGAAGACTTAAAGGATTACAGTGAAGATTCAATTCCAGTATTAAACAAAGATAAAGAAATAATAGGTGTTATCACATCTTCTGATATA
>OHPV01001016.1_pt1 | contig 13765 bp, 14 predicted proteins | sample 1577781 | NCBI WGS metagenome assembly OHPV01 (sample SAMEA3879518, study PRJEB24766) | human gut metagenome | biome: human-associated habitat; feature: feces | place: USA | collected 1985/1987 | reverse complement strand
GACGGCGAAGTGCCCGTCGGCGCGGTGGTAGCCAAAGACGGAGAGATAGTCTCCGTCGGGCGAAACAGGCGCGAAAAGGACAAAAACGCCCTCGCCCACGCCGAGATAGAGGCGATAGACAAAGCGTGCAGGGCGCTCGGCGGCTGGCGGCTCTGGCAATGCGAGCTGTTTGTGACGCTCGAGCCGTGCCCGATGTGCGCCGGGGCGATAATAAACTCGCGCATAAAGCGCGTGGTGTTCGGGGCATATGACCCGAAGGCGGGCTCATGCGGGTCGATAAACAACCTGTTCGACTTTCCGTATAATCACTCGCCTAAAATTGAGGGCGGCTTCATGCAGGACGAATGTGCCCTTCTTTTAAAGTGGTTTTTCTCGGACTTGCGAAAGACAAAATAATTTCCCGAAAGGGCTGAAAAATATGGCAATAAAGGATCTTGCCGAAATCGTCAAAAAATTTACACAGAAAGATAAATTCAAGCCCTCTGCGGCGCAGGTTATCAGGACGGCCAAAAACCCGCCTGCACCCGCGCAGGACGAGGACGTTTCCGCACCGTCTGCGGGTGATCGTATACATTTTCTGAACACCGGGCGCTCGGACTGCATTCTTATTCAGAGCGGAAATCATTTTGCCCTCATAGACTGCGGCGACGCGGAGCACGCAAAGCACACGGCGCGCTATCTCAAGGAGACCGCGGGCGGGAGAATAGACCTCGAATTCGTGGCGGTGACTCATCTCCATTCCGGCCATGTCGGCGGGCTTGAGACACTCCTTGACGACGGGGATATCACAATAGGCAAGATATATTTAAAGCCGTTTATCGGCACGAATCTTGCGCAGTGGGACAAGTGCGTCCATGACGGCGACGCGCTGTATCAATCGCTCAACAAAGAGGCGCAGAGCATGAATATCCCGGTTATCGACTGCGTGCCGGACGAGCCGTTTGCGCTGGGGAATTGGGCGCTTCGCTTCTTTAACACCGAGCCCGACTCGTATCACAAGAACATCTGCGAGAACGATAACTCGCTCGCGCTGCTTGCCGAGCAGGGCTGCAGACGCATTCTTCTCGCGGGCGATATGATAAACGACACGGGCGACCTTGTTCGCCTTGCCAACGCCGTCGGACGGGTCGACGCGCTGAAGGTTCCCTGCCACGGCGAACGCGCCGTTCCTCAGGAGGCGCTCGACAAGCTGCGTCCCGATACTTTGATAATTACGAACCGCCTCGCCGAAATTTCGGGCGATGTGCTCGTCGGCATAATGTCGGCATTCGGGCGCAGAGCTTATTCGACCTCGGACAGCGGCGGAATAGCCCTCACTCTCGCTCCCGGCGGGCTTGAGGTCAGCCGAGAGATACAGCTTCGGGAGACGGTATAATTTAATTAAAAGCCAAAACCGCGCAGGCAGATATATTCTGTCTGCGCGGTTGATTTTTCGGCGGTGTGTGAAAAGATTTATGCCGCACCGGTTGACATGAACGGAGCAAGAAGCGAAAAATTCAGCTCTCCGCCACAAAAAACGGGAGACACTCCTTCGAATGTCTCCCGTCTGTTCTTGTTTTTATCGGGTATCCCGATTATTTCATAGCCTCTTCGACTGCAACGGCGCAGGCGACGGTCGCGCCGACCATCGGGTTGTTGCCCATGCCGATAAGACCCATCATCTCGACGTGCGCCGGAACGGAGGAGGAACCTGCGAACTGGGCGTCGGAGTGCATACGGCCCATGGTGTCGGTCATGCCGTAGCTGGAGGGGCCTGCTGCCATGTTGTCGGGATGCAGGGTGCGGCCCGTGCCGCCGCCGGAAGCGACGGAGAAATAGTTGACGCCGTTCTCGACGCACCACTTCTTGTAGGTGCCTGCGACCGGATGCTGGAAGCGGGTCGGGTTGGTGGAGTTTCCGGTGATGGAAACGCCGACGTTCTCAAGCTTCATTATAGCCACGCCCTCGGGAACGTTGTCTGCGCCGTAGCACTTGACGTCGGCTCTCGGGCCGTTGGAATAAGCCTTCTTCTCGGTGACGGTGACGGTCTCCGAATAGGGGTCAAACTCCGTCTTGCAGTATGTGAAGCCGTTTATGCGGGAGATTATCATAGCGGCGTCCTTGCCGAGGCCGTTGAGGATAACTCTCAGGGGCTTTGTTCTGACCTTGTTCGCGTTGAGGGCTATTTTGATAGCGCCCTCTGCTGCGGCGAAGCTCTCATGACCTGCGAGGAAGCAGAAGCACTCCGTCTCCTCGGAGAGGAGCATCTTGCCGAGGTTGCCGTGGCCGAGGCCGACCTTGCGGTTTTCGGCGACGGAGCCGGGGATGCAGAAGGACTGGAGACCGATGCCGATAGCGGCGGCGGCGTCCGCAGCCTTGACAGCGCCGCTCTTTATTGCGATGGCGCAGCCGACGGTGTATGCCCAAACAGCGTTATCGAAGCAGATGGGCTGGGTACCTCTGACGATCTTGTCGCAGTCGATGCCCTTTGCAAGAGTTATATCTTTGCACTCCTCGATGGAGGAAATGCCGTACTCAGCGAGAACGGAATTGATTTTGTCAACTCTTCTCTCATAGTTTTCAAATAATGCCATTGTCCGTATCCTCCTTACTCTTTGCGCGGGTCGATATACTTGGCAGCCTCGGCGAATCTGCCGTAGGTGCCTACCGACTTGTCGTATGCGGTCTGAGCGTCGTCGCCCTTCTTGATGAAGTCGGTCATCTTGCCCAGAGACACGAACTCGTAGCCTATAACCTGATCGTCCTCGTCGAGAGCCATTCTGGTGACATAGCCCTCTGCCATCTCAAGATAGCGCACGCCCTTGTATCTTGTGCCGTACATTGTGCCGACCTGCGAACGAAGTCCCTTGCCGAGATCCTCGAGTCCCGCGCCGACGTTAAGTCCGTCGTCCGAGAAAGCGGACTGGGAGCGGCCGTAGACTATCTGAAGGAACAGCTCGCGCATAGCGGTGTTGATAGCGTCGCAGACGAGGTCGGTGTTCAGAGCCTCGAGAATGGTCTTGCCGGGGAGGATCTCACTGGCCATAGCGGCGGAGTGGGTCATGCCCGAGCAGCCGATGGTCTCAACGAGAGCTTCCTCGATAATGCCCTCCTTGATGTTGAGCGAGAGCTTGCAGGCGCCCTGCTGAGGAGCGCACCAGCCCACACCGTGGGTGAAGCCGGAGATGTCCTTTATCTCATAAGCCTTTATCCATTTGCCCTCTTCGGGAATGGGAGCAGGACCGTGGTTCGGACCCTTTTTGACAATACACATATTCTCTACTTCTTGAGTATAATTCATACACGTAGTCTCCTTTCGTTTTGTGTATCTCGTACGGAGCTATTATATCAAAAAATTACAAGCGTATCAATTACTTGGGACAAGGTTTTTTGAATTTTTAGCTTTGTGACAATCGTTCGGGGCTTTTTCGGTCAAAAATTATTTATTTTAGTCGCAATCCCGCCGCCGCGGTTGTCAATGCGGGGCGTTTATGGTATACTGGAAAGCAGAAAGGGGGAGCTAAAGTGAAGCTCTATATCAAGCAAAAGGTCTTTTCGCTGACCTCAAGATTCACCGTCAAGGATGAGAACGGGGACGACAGATATTTTGTTGAGGGTGAGTTCTTCTCTCTGCGCGGACGGCTGCATATTTTAAACGCGCAGGGCGAGGAGATAGGGCAGATATACAGCCGCCTTTGGACTTTTTTGCCGCGCTTTATACTCGAGATAGGCGGCGAGGAGATAGCGGAGATAGTCAAGGAGTTCTCGCTTTTCCGCCCCGTATATTCGCTCGAAAATACCGACCTTCGCGTTGAGGGCGACTTCTGGGCGCACGAATATTCCCTCTACGACGGGGACAGGAACATTATGAACATCCACAAGGAGTGGTTCACCTGGGGCGACAGCTACGAGCTCGATATTTTAGATCCGAAATATGAGCTGATATCGCTCGGCATAGTCTTAGCAATAGATAAAGCCATGGCCGCGGCAAACACCGCATCCTCGGCATCGACTTAAAGGAGAAAAAATGAAAAATTATCATATTTTTGCAAATCACGCCCATGTTTTTCCCGAGGAGGCAAAACCGGGCTGCGGAATAGACTCGCTCAAAGCGCTCATGGACGAGTGCTCTATAGAGCGGGCGGTCTGCTTCGCGCCGTTTCCGTCGCAGTATGAAGAGTATAATATGCCCGGCGACTGCATAAGCTGGCTTGCGGACGCGATAAAGGGCGACGAGTCCCTTGCCGGCTTCGGCACGGTGGACTTTGATTCGGGCGATATAAAGGCTCAGGTCAACAGAATCGCAGACTTCGGCTTCAGGGGCATAAAGCTCCATCCGGCATATCAGGAGTTCAATATCATGGGCGACAGGGCGTGCGAGGTCTATTCCGCTGCGCAGGAGCGCGGGCTTTTTCTGTCGTTCCACACGGGGCTGCACTGGCACCGCATAGCGGACTACCGGCCGCTGCTCTTCGATGAGGTCGCATGGAACTTCCCGCGCCTTAAATTCAGCATGGAGCACGTCGGCGGATATCACTTCTTCCGCGAGGCGCTCGCCGTTATCTGCAACAACCACCACCGCGCGAGCGACCCGAGGCGCGTATATGCGGGTCTGACGAGCATTATGCCGGACGACAACGGTCTGCCGGATTACTGGACTTTGACCGATGACGAGCTTTTGACGCTCATTCATCAGGGGGACGACGACTGCGCGATATTCGGGCTCGACTTCCCGTATAAAAAAGCCGACTACGCAAAGGCGCTGATAAACAGGATAATCGCCCTCGACATCTCCGAGGAGGCGAAAGAGGGAATCCTCGGAAAAAATCTCGAGCACGCGCTCGGCATGGACTGAAAACGGAGAAACATATGCTTATAGTTACCGCAAACTGCAAAAACACATTTGACTCATATCTTAAATATGTCCACTACACGGACAGCAAGCGCAGAAGGACGCGCTTCTCGGGCGCTACGGGCTGGCTTATTATCGCCTGCGCCGCGGCGGTCACAGTCAGCTTCGTAAAAATCGGCGGCAACATCTTTCTCTATGTTGTAAGCGCCGTGCTCCTCATCTGCGCGGCGGCATATCTTTATATCCAGTATCTTGCGCCGTACAGGGCATTTAAAAAGCTCGACAAGTCGTTTCTTGCCGAGCAGGAATTTGATTTTTACGAGGACAAATTGGAGCTCATCGAGCACGGCGAAAAGCGCATAAAGCGCGTCATACCGTATTCGAAGATACAGAAGGTCTGCGAGACGAAGCACGCTTTTTATATTTATATCGCCGCAGACAGCGCGTTTATTCTGACGAAAACCGCACTTAGCTCATCGTCTGTAGAACGCCTGAGGAATCTGTTTAAAGATAAGGGAATAAAGATAGAGGAATAACAAAAATAAAATTCAGCTCCCTGCGAAATTTTCTGCGGGGAGCTGAACATATCGAAGAAAGATTTGAATGAAAAAGCTTTCTTTTTAGCAGGTACTGTAATAAGTGCTTTGTAGGGTGCGGCGACTCGACGCACCGCTGCTGACGAAGTCGGCACAATTGCACATACTTTATCGTTGCGAACGAGCAATCGACACAACACTGCTGCAATGAGACTACGTAAAACATTGCTGATTGTTACCGTGCCGCCGTCGGCGGCATAGGGTCGTCGAGTCGCCGACCCCTACATGGATTCGGTATTTGATGCATAAACAGCAAGACGAAAAATGATTTCTGACACAAGCACCCCACGAAAAAATTTTCGAGGGGAGCTGAATTGTTATATATTTTTTTATACTATTCCCTGCGCCATCATCGCGTCCGCGACCTTGAGGAAGCCCGCGATATTTGCGCCGACAACGAAGTTGTCCTCGTAGCCGTATTCCTTTGCGGCGGTCGCCATATTGTGATATATATTTATCATAATATTGTTGAGCTGGTGATCGACCTTTTCAAACGGCCAGCTGACGCGCGCGCTGTTCTGGCTCATCTCGAGCGCGGAGGTCGCGACGCCGCCCGCGTTTGCCGCCTTGCCGGGGGCAAAGAGTATCTTGTTCTGCAGGAACACCTCGGTCGCCTCTGCGGTCGAGGGCATATTCGCTCCCTCGCCGACTGCGATGCAGCCGTTCTTTATAAGCTCCTTTGCGTCCTCAGCTCCGAGCTCGTTCTGCGTGGCGCACGGCAGAGCTATGTCGCAGGGCACGCCCCAGACCTTTTTGCCCTCGTAGAACGTCGCATTCGGGCGCTCCTTGGCGTATTCGCTTATCCTTGCGCGGCGAACCTCTTTTATCTGCTTGAGCGTCGCAACGTCGATGCCGTCCGGGTCATATACAAAGCCGCTCGAATCGCTCGCAGTTACCACCTTTCCGCCGAGGCTCAGAGCCTTCTCTATGGCGTAGGTCGCGACATTGCCCGAGCCGGAGACGACAATCGTCTTGCCCTCGATCGAGTTCGCGTGATTCTTGAGCATCTCCTCAACGAGATAGACAAGCCCGTAGCCCGTTGCCTCTGTTCTCGCGAGCGAGCCGCCGAACGAGAGTCCCTTGCCCGTGAGCACGCCCTCGTACTGACCCGTTATTCTCTTATACTGACCGAACATATAGCCGATTTCGCGCCCGCCGACTCCGATATCGCCCGCGGGAACATCGGTGTTCGGGCCTATGACGCGGTAGAGCGCGGTCATAAAGCTCTGGCAGAAGCGCATTATCTCCATCTCGCTCTTGCCCTTGGGGTTGAAGTCCGAGCCGCCCTTGCCGCCGCCGATGGGAAGTCCCGTAAGCGAGTTTTTGAATATCTGCTCGAAGCCGAGGAATTTTATAATGCTCATGTTGACCGAGGGGTGGAAGCGCAGACCGCCCTTGTAGGGGCCTATTGCGCTGTTGAACTGGACGCGGTAGCCGCGGTTCGTGTGAACCTTGCCTGCGTCGTCCGCCCACGAGATTCGGAAGACCGTAGCTCTCTCCGGCTCGACGAGCCTTTCGAGCAGCGCCCAATCCTGATATGTTTTGTTCGCCTCTACAACCGGGCGAATGGAATCAAGAACCTCCGTTGCCGCCTGAACAAACTCGGGCTGAGTCGAGTTCTTCTGCCTGACGTTAAGTATCATGTCATCAATGTAGCTCACAGTATCACTCCCAAAACGAATTGCGGCAAAATATATATTTTAACCGATTGCGATTATTTTAATATACATCGTTTCAAAATGCAAGAAAATTTTAAAAAATTTCAAAATTTCAGAAAAACAGTGCAAAATTAGCTGTACTCAGGTACAAAAATGCAACTCAAATAAATTTTCATTCAAATTTACTGCGTGAATCAGATATAATTTAAAGCCGATGAGACAAACCGTCAATTTTTTAGTGGTTTTTACGCGGGCACTTGAACAAATTAAAACAAACACCGCGCTATCGTTGAAAGTTTATGTTGATTGTGCCGAGAGGCGTTGATTCGTCTTTTTTTAGGCATTTTTTCTCCGTTCGGCGGCAGACTCGGGCGAAGAAAAATTTTAATGCGCCCGACGCAGTTTGCGGCAAAAAAATTGTATCGCAGTCCGATTTTTGCGTATGAAAAAAGCGGCGCCGAAGCACCGCCTTAAAAATAAACTTTACGTCTCGTCGAACATTCCGAAGCCCGCGACCTCGCTCACGGGGACGGAGAACACCACTGCGCCCGCGTCCGTGTCCGTGCCGGCGCGGGTCATTATCGAGCGCATAATGTCCGCCTTTTGCTCCTTGCGCGCCACTATAAGTATGACCTCTTTCTCTTTGGCTATCGATACGCCGAAGAACTTTTCGCTCTCGGGCGAAGTCGTGCCTCTGCCGTGGAGCACGGTGCCGCCCATCGCGCCCGCGGCGCGCGCCGCGTTCATGACGGCGTCGGTGCGCCCCTCGTTGGCTATTGCGACTATCAGCTCATATGAAAAATTGAAATCGGGCGTGTATCGGGCATCCTGCCGCCCGTCGTTGAGATATGCCAAAGTCTTTCCTCCTCCGACGCTTTTTATGGGCACCGCCCATGCGATGCCGTGACCGGGCACGCCTATATAGAGCGTGCGGCGCAGTCTTTTCATGTATTCCTTCGTCTTTTCCTCGCTCGCTACGGAAAATACAATCCATTTTTCCGTCGAGTCTATGCCGAGCAGCTCGCGCATACTCTGCACTGCCGTCCCGCGCCCGTGCAGGGCTATCGGTATCGGCATGGCAAGCTCGGTGCAGATATCAACGAGCTTCTGCAGAGCCTCGGGGTTTATGACCGTCATTATGTAATTCAACCTGTCTGCACCTCCCAGAGCTCGATAATCTCGTCGTCGGCAAAGGTCTCGACCTTTTCTTCGGGCTTTCTGCGTCTCTCATATATCACGCCGACCGCCTGAATGGAGATAAGCGGCATCATTGCGACTATTGCCACAACGCCGAACGCGTCGCTCAACGGATCGCCGCCGAGCGTTTTTGACGCTCCTATCATAAACTGAAGCATGAATGTAGCCGTCATCGGACCCGACGCAACGCCGCCCGAGTCAAAGGCTATTGCCGTGTAGATATCCGGCACGAAGAACGAGAGAATAATGGCGATAAGGTAGCCGGGGACAAGGAACCACATGACGGAGATTCCCGTTATGACTCTTATCATCGATATGCCCATCGCGGCGGCAATAGCGACGGAGAGGCTGTATTTTATGACCTTTCCGGGTATGGCGCCCGCGCTGACCTCTTCTATTTGCTTTTCGAGCACGGTAACGGCCGGCTCCGCGGAGATGATGAACCAGCCCAGGAGCATGGACAGCGGGATGAGCAGATATTTCATGCCGCCCTCTGCGAGCTTTGCGCCGAGTACCGCGCCGAGCGACGAGAAGCCGACGTTGACTCCCGTCAGGAACAGCACGAGACCGATATAGGTGTAGACGACGCCTATTGTTATCCTTGCGACCTCACGCTTTGAAAGGCGCAGAGAGAAGAGCTGAAATATATAGAACATGGCGATTATCGGCAGCAGAGCCACCGCCATCTCCTTCATATATGAAGGCAAGGCGGTGAGATAGGCGCGGCCTATTTCGCCCGTGCTCGAATACGCCGCCGAGCTTATGTCAACGACTCCGCCTCCGTCCGGATAGAAAAATCCGAGCAGGAGAACCGCCAAAATAGGGCCTATCGAGCAGAGCGCAACGAGACCGAAGCTGTCCGACTCGGCCTTTTCGTCACTTCGTATTTTAGAGACGCCGACGCCCAGCGCGAGGATGAACGGCACGGTCATAGGCCCTGTCGTAACGCCGCCGGAGTCAAACGCTATGCCGAGAAAATCGGGCTTTGAAAACGCCGCCAAAATAAAAATAACGGCATAAAAACCTATCAGCAGCCAGCGCAGGCGAACGCCAGTCAGGATTCTCGCCATGCATACGCACAGGAAGAAGCCGACTCCCACGCCGACCGTCACGAGCAGTACGGTATTGTTTATGTGCGGCACCGTCTGCGCGAGCACCTGAAGATCGGGCTCGGCTATCGTAACGGCGAAGCCGAGAATGAAGCTGACTGTAATTATCAGCGGCAGAGAGCGGGATTTTGTCATCGCCGTGCCGATTTTGCTGCCTATGGGCGTCATTGAGGTCTCGGCTCCGAGGGAGAAGAATCCCATGCCGATTATGACAAAAAATGCGCCGACCAAAAAGCTCAAAAACAGATCCGTCTCTATCGGCGAGACGCTGAAGCACAGCAGCACGACTATAACGAATATCGGCAGAACCGAAACGGCGGATTCACGAACCTTTTCGAGAATCAGGTTGTGGTGATTGGTGATTTTTGCGTTTGCAATAATGTGTTGCTCCTTTCTTCCCCGGTCAACCTTTCGGGCATGTGCGGCTGCCCGTCCCTTTCGGTCGGTTGACAAGCATTTTAGATTATTTATATATATATTAAGCTCTGTATATTGTACTGTTATTATGTTAATATTATTCTAACTTAACGGGAACATTTTGTCAATAAATATCACCAAGTGTGACCGCCGAACTTTTGACAAACTTTGTCACGGCGAAAAAATCATAAAAACGCAGCAGCCTGAAAATAATAAGGATGCAAACGCAAACAAAGTCTTAAAAAGTAAGGGGTGTAAAGTAAATGGCTAAGAGTTCGAGCAAGGGCGTTGTCCCCGAGGCGCGTGACGCGCTTGACCGCTTTAAGATGGAGGCCGCCTCCGAGGTGGGCGTCAATCTCAAGCAGGGCTACAACGGCGATCTGACCTCCCGCGAGGCCGGTTCCGTCGGCGGACAGATGGTCAAGAAGATGATCGAAGCTTACGAGCAGGGCATGAAATAACTTTCGATCCGATAAATCGAGGGACTGCACATTGTGCAGCCCCTCGAACTGTTATATATTCAGTTTTTTCTTCTGCATTCGAAGCAGCGCCAGCCGCCGTCGGCGTGCCGCGCGATGATTTCAAATCCGTTTTCGGCGAATGCGTCAACGACTTCCTGCTCGCGTATGTCGATTATGCCGGAGGTGATGAACACGGCATTGTCCGCCATGAACTCGAGTACCGTCTTGCAGAACATGATTATAATGTCTGCGACGATGTTGGCGACTACTATATCGAACGTGCCGCTGACCTTGTCTGCGAGGTCGCCGTGGATGAATTTCAGGCGATCGCCGTCAAAGCCGTTCATTTTGCCGTTTTCCTCTGCAGTCTTGACCGCGAGCTCGTCTATGTCAACGCCCGTTGCGCTCTCCGCGCCGAGCAGGAGAGAGGCTATAGCGAGTATGCCGCTCCCGCAGCCGACGTCGAGCACTCTTTCGCCGCCCTTTATGTTTTTTTCGAGAGCCTCGAGGCAGAGTCGTGTCGTCTCGTGACTGCCCGTCCGCATCATACTCATCCTCCCAGGTCGGGCGTATGAGCAGGCGTTCGCCTATTTTTATCGGGTGGAAATACTGCTTCCAGTTGTTCTCCCAGTCGGCGTTTTTGCAGGGGGTCAGGTCTATCTCGTTCTCTATTCCCGCCGCCGCGAGCCGTTCGGTCAAAAAGGCGGCAGCCTCCTGCGGGTGATCCTGCGGGTCGATATAGATGTGTACAATGCCCTTCGTCCTGTCCTTTGCGAGCAGCTCCTCATCTATGAGGTCGATATGGGCTATTTCCATAGCCTCGCGCTCAAGGTCGCTGTAATCCTCTATATATATGCCGTAGGGCACGACCATATTGGCTATGTCGCCCGCGGTGTCGATATCCTTTGTGTCCACGGTTATCTTTATTTCTGTCCAGTCCATAGGCTCTCCTCTTATTTTATCAGCTCGGCCTTGAAATCGGCGTGATTGCGGTCATGGTTATAGAGCTTGCGGTTGTCGAGCGCCCACTGGCGGGGGGTGAACTCGCCCGGCTCAACGGCTCTGCAGGCCTGCTCTATCTCGTATATCTTCGCGTCGAGCGTATCAAGCGAAGAGAGTATCTCGGCCTCGAGGAACATCGGGCGCACCGCCGCGCCGAATTCCGGCTCGCCGTGGTGCGAGATTATCATGTGCTCGACGAGCATCAGCGTGTTTTCGCTTATGCCGAGCTTCTTTCCGCATCTGTCAACCGCCATCGCTCCGCGCACGAGATGACCCACCAAATTGCCGTCTGTGGTGTAGCCCGAGGCAATGCCGGTCTGCGCGACATCAAATTCCTCGGTCTTTGCGATGTCGTGAAGAATGACGCCCGCAAAGAGCAAATCCCTGTCGATAAACGGATATATGTCCGCCACGCCCTGAGCCATACGCAGGATAGAGAGCGTGTGATAGAGCAGCCCGCCGCGTATAGCATGGTGCAGTCTGAACGCAGCCGGCCAGTAAAGCAGCTTTTCTTTATATTCGTTGAGCAGCTCGGTGACGAGAGCCTTGAGCTCCGAATCCTTGAAGCTCAAGGCGGCCTTCATAAGCTCGTCGAACATAGCCTCGCCCGAAAAGCCCGCCGAGGGGACGAAGTCCTCTATGCGCACGCCGTCCGCCTCCGTGACCTTGCGTATGCGCTCTATTCTGAGCTGCTGCGAGTCGTTGAACGGCTGAACGGTGCCGCGAACCTTTATCAGGTCGTTGGCGGAAAATTCGCCGTGCAGCTCCTCTTTGTAGTCCCAGAGCTTTGCGTTTATTTCCCCGTCGGGGTCGGCGAGGGTGAGGTCGAGATAGGGCACGCCCTTTGCCGTCATCTTGCGGTCGACCGTCTTTATCAGGCAGAAGCCCTCGACGCCGCCGTTTTTATTGAATTGAGTAAAATTCATATTAAAGCCTCCGTTTGTTTGTCGTGATAAGTATAACATACGGCGGCGCGAAATACAACGAAATAAAGCGTTCGCGTGTCCGAGATTTTACTCTCTGTTAACATTTGAACGCCCAGCGCCTATTGACAAAACGGCGAAAAAGTGCGACAATATATACAGCAATCTCAGGGGCGGGGTGAAATTCCCCACCGGCGGTGACGGCGAAGAGCCCAAGCCCGCGAGCCGCGAAAGCGGTTGATTCGGTGTGATTCCGAAGCCGACGGTACAGTCCGGATGGAAGAGGATGCGAAGAATGCATTTGCGCCCCGCTGTAAGCGGGGCTTTTGCTTTTTCATCTTCCCGGTTGCAAAAATAAAGAGAGGAAGATACTCATGAAAAAAAGCTCAAGACAGAATCTGCGGAAGATAACGGTGATGGCGATGCTCGCGGCGGTGGCCGTGGTGTCCGTTTATTTCTTCAAATTCCCGCTCTTGCCCTCCGCGCCGTTTCTCGAATACGACATTGCGGACGTACCCGTGCTCATAGGCACCATGCTGTTCGGCCCGTCTGCGGGACTTGTTATCTTGCTCATCACCTCGGCGATTCAGGCCATTACCGTCAGCTCGTCGAGCCACATTATAGGCTTTATCATGCACTTCTGCGCGTCGGGCGTGCTGGTTATAGCCGCGGGTCTGATGTATAAAAAAATCGGCGGCAAAAAAGGCATGGCGGCGGGACTTGCGGTCGGCTCCGTTTTGATGACGCTCGTTATGATACCGCTCAACCTCATCTTTACCGGAATCTTCATGGGCACCGGTGTTGAGATGGTTGTCAAAATGCTCATCCCCGCGATAATCCCGTTTAACCTCATAAAAGCCGGACTCAATTCCGTGCTCACGTTTCTGCTGTTTATCCCGGTGAGCAAGATATATGCGAAGATAAGCACGGAGTGAAAACAAAACACAATTTAAATAAACGGGCGGAAAATACTCCGCCTGTTTTAATTTTATAAAAAGAAGTAAAAAAATAATCATATACTTTTTAAAGAAATTAAGACGGTTATTTATCCTTAAAACCTGTCAATTATACTAAGTCTATTCCATTTTGCGCGCAAATGGTGTATCATATACCCGTATAAAACGGGGACAGGAAGAGCCGTGAAAAAACGGGAATCCGCAGTGCGGCAGACGGAGGCGAACGGGGGTTCGCCGACGAATGCGGATGTCCGCTCTCCGATTTGCGCCGGGCGTCTTAACGGCGCCCGCGCATGAATTTAACAACTACAAATCTCCTATATCGTAAAGACCCCTGCGGACTCGTGCCGCGGGGGTCTTTACGTTTTCCCGGGAAAAAACGTGCGCCCTGCGGCTCGAAGCCGCAGGGCGTTCTCTGTTCTCGCGTCTCTTAAAACGGAGGTGAATTTTTACTTGTTGATGAAGTCTCTCTTCTGATCCTCCGGCAGGTCGATGCCGAGTGTTCCGCCCGGATTCATCAGGTTGTCGGGGTCGAAGTGATTCTTGAGCGCGCGATAGATATCCATCTGATTCTTGCCTATCTGAGCCTCAAGCCACGGAGCGGTCATCTTGCCT
>OHPV01001004.1_pt1 | contig 13960 bp, 12 predicted proteins | sample 1577781 | NCBI WGS metagenome assembly OHPV01 (sample SAMEA3879518, study PRJEB24766) | human gut metagenome | biome: human-associated habitat; feature: feces | place: USA | collected 1985/1987 | reverse complement strand
CGCCACCCATCGGGAGGAACGGGAAAAGAAAAAGTCCGTCATGGAGCAGCTGAAAGGCCAGCCCAAGACAGAACACAAAAAGACAGCGCCCAAAAAGAGTGCAGAAAGGGAGATTTGATATGGGAAACTTTACTTTTGAGGAAATAAACCTGATGTGCATTTACAATACCGGTAGCCACACCGGACTGATCGACAGCCTGCGTGAGATGCGCGGCGAGCTGGCCCCGGAGGAAACCGAGCTGCGGGAGTTGACAGACAGCGCCCTTTGCAAGCTCCAGGCCATGAGTGATGCCGAGTTTGCCGAGCTGGAATTGTACCCGGATTTTGACCAGTAAACACCATAATCGCAGGGATGGGGTGGCAATATGCTACCCCATCTTTTACCCCAAAACCGAAAGGAGGACAGAACACTATGCCAACCAAAGCTGAACTATATGCACAGATGGCGGACAAGGTGGCAACGCAGCTCACGGGGAGCTGGCAGGAATGGGCAGGGTTTCTCACCACTGCTTCCCGCCTTTACAAGTACCCGTTCCATGAGCAGCTGATGATCTACGCCCAGCGACCGGACGCCACCGCCTGTGCAGAGTACGATTTGTGGAATGAAAAGATGGGCCGGTATGTAAGGCGCGGCTCCAAGGGAATCGCTCTGGTGGACGATTCCGGGGACAGACCCCGCCTGCGCTATGTTTTTGATATTTCCGACACCGGAACCCGTGAACATTCCCGCACTCCCTGGCTGTGGCAGCTGGAGGAGCGCCATTTGGATTCGGTGCAGGCCATGCTTGAGCGCACCTATGATGTTTCCGGTGATGACCTTGCCGGACAGCTCACCGAGGTAGCCGGAAAACTGGCTGAGGAATACTGGACGGAGCATCAGCAGGACTTCTTCTATATCGTTGACGGTTCCTTTTTGGAGGAATATGATGAGTATAACATCGGAGTGCAGTTCAAGGCAGCCGCCACCGTCAGCATCACTTACGCTTTGATGTCCCGCTGTGGACTGGAGCCGGAACGCTACTTCGACCACGAAGATTTCATGGCGATCTTTGATTTCAACACCCCGTCCACCATCGGGGCGCTGGGAACAGCGGTCAGCCAGATCAACCAGCAGGTGCTGCGGCAGATCGGCGTTACCGTCCGAAATGCAGAGCGCGAAGCCAACCAAGAAAGGAGCAAACAAGATGAACAATCCCATGACCTATATCCAGAACGGAGACTATCTGATTCCCGACCTGAAGCTGAGCCAGCAGCCGGAGAAACCCCTGGGCAAGTACGGCAGGATGAGGAAAACCTACCTGAAGGAACACCGTCCCATCCTCTACAACCAGATGTTGCTGAGCGAGAAGCTGTACCCGCACCTTCTGGAGATCGACGAGACCGCCCAGAGCAGACTGGAGCAGATGATGCCCCAGCTGGCGAAGGAAGCGGGAGCCACCGAGGAACTGAAAGCCAGCGATCCCATGAAGTGGGTGGGGCTGATGAACACCTGCAAAGCCCAGGCCGAGGAAATCCTGATGGCGGAGCTTATCAACAGCTGACCCTAAACCTGTTCCTCTCCGAAGCGGAACAGATCCAATCCATAGATGAAGCAGAGAATGTAGCGCATACATCCTCTGCTTTTTCTTTTGCCCAAAATGATATTGACCATGTGCTGCGTTTGGGAGGCAATACAGATCGTCAGAGGGAGCGTGTGGTTGCAGCATTTGAAAAGCAGAAAACCACCGCTGAGATTGCCGAGATACTGAAAACGCTGTACCACGGCGGCAACGGCCTTGGCAGCGTGAGCGCATGGTATGCCGAGGATGGTATCCATCTTTCCCATGGGAAGTCTGTCCGTTATGACAGGTCTGCCCAGGTCATTTCTTGGGAGCGCGCCGCAGAGCGTATCGGGGAGCTTTTGGAAAGTGGTCAGTTTGCCTCCAATGTGGAGCTTGCAGAAGCGGCAGGCTATGAACGCTCCCTCCTCTCGGAAAAGCTCTGGCATCTGTATCACGATCTCAGTGAGGACGCCAGAAAAGCCGGATATTTGTCCTGCCTGTCAGAGATCAAAGGCAATGGTTTCCCGGAGGAGACCCGCCGCCTGACGGAGCAGCTGAGTGACCCGGCTTTCCGCCAGACCCTCAAGGAAGAATACGCTGCCTTCTGGACTGCCTATCAGCAGGACCGTGACCTGTTGCGTTTTCACTATCATAGACCGAGGGAGATCTGGGAGAACCTGAAGGACCTTGACCTGCCCCGCAGGACCTTTTCTTCAGAGCTTTCCAAAGTGCCAACCGTCCAGCACTTTATTACCGAGGATGAGATCGACACCGCCATGACCGGCGGAAGCAGTTTCGCCGGAGGAAAAGGCCGTATCTATGCGTTCTTCATGGCAAACCATACGGATAAGGAGAAAGTGAGATTCCTCAAAGACGAGTATGGCATTGGCGGACGCTCTCATGCCCTGTCCGGCGCAACACACAGCGGCGAAGATCACGATGGGAAAGGACTGCACTATAAAAAGCAGGACTGCCCGGATGTTCACTTGAACTGGGAAAAGGTTGCCAAGCGCATTACCTCACTTGTCCAGAAAGACCGCTATCTTACCGAACAGGAACAGGCGCAGTATGACAAAATCCAGGCTGAAAAGGAACTGGCAGAAGAAGATGCCATTCAAACACAGCAGCCGGAGGTGGAGAAAGAAACGCCAAAGTCTATCCTTCGGGAGCAGTTTGAGCAGTATAAGCCTGTGGTGACTGCCGCTATTTCCGAGGATGCCGCATACCGCAATGCCTGCGGGCATTCTGACCGTGAAAATGCTGTCATCGAGGGCAATGCCGCTGTGCGCCGTGCGGTTCTTGGTTCTAAGGATATGGAGCTGATCCGACTCTATTCGGATGTGCCGGAGTTCCGTCAGCGTCTGCACCGGGAAGTGATCGACGAGACCTATCCAAAGCTCCATGAGCTTCTGCGCCCTCTTTCTCAGGAAGATATTGATACTGCCCTTTGTGCATGGAACGGCAATATCGAGAGTAAACACGCTGTTGTCCGCTATATGAAAGACCATGCAAGAGAAAAAGATACCGCCGCATGGCTGGCTCAGGAATACGGCGGCAGTAACAGCAACAGCCTGTTCGTTGTCCGTGCCGGCAGCCCGGAGGAAACGCAGCTGCCCTGGCCGAAGGTACAGCGCAGGCTTGCCCAGCTCATTCAGGAGGACCGGTTCTATACCGAAGAAGAACAGGACCGTTTTGACGACATCGACCCCATCGCCATCCGGGAAGCTCTGGAAGAAAGAGGGATCGTCAACGGACAGGTGACAGACTCGGAAAAACTGGACAATGCCCCGTTTATCCAACAGGTGATGTCAGATGCAGAGCAGATCGCAGATGCCGAGACAGAGCAGACTTCCGAAGTTTCCATTTCCGATGAGGAATATGACGCAGTTCGCCGCCCAATTCCGCAAAGAACCTCCTATGACCCAGCCGCCCCGGTCTATGCCGTGGGCGATACCGTGTATATCGAGGATGACGCCTATCAGATCACCGAGCTGCGGGAGGACACCGTACAGCTTCTGCCCACCGGGATGGTATATCCCATCTACCGGGCAGAGCGCAAAGAACAGTTCGAGCAGCTGCTTCGGGCAGACCGCCGCAATGCTTACTATACCGAGTTTCTTCCTATTGACCCGGACAAGACAGATCAGGACTTGCGGGATGTATTGGCTCATGGACTGATGGATGAAGCGGATAAAAAGCAGATTTCCACGCTGCTGCAATCCGGCAGGAGCAACAGCGAGATCGCCTACTGGCTGAGCAGAGCCTATTCCGGTGAGATCGAGACACTGAATCTGGAGACCGGCGATATTGCCGATTACCGTACCACGGCACAGGGCATAGAGCTGGAAGTCATGGATGCAGAGGAAAAGCGTCTGGCTATGCTGTATTTCCGCTGGGATGAGGTTGCACCTTTGCTGCGCGGGATGTATGCCCGTCAGCTGGATGGCTTTGGACAGGAACAGCCCCAACCGGCTACCGAATCTCCGACCTTCCATTCCGAGACCATGGCCGTCTATCCGGGCGATAAGAACAATCTGCCTTATGATGTGGTGGTGGAACGACTGCATATCGAGGAGCCGGAGCCACCAGCCCCTGTGACTGAGCCGGAGAAAACCTTTGAGGAAGTGTTGGATGAACACCCGGTTTCCATTCAGGTCAATGGCCAGTGGCAGACCTTCCCCAATGCCAAAGCTGCCGAGGAAGCCTCCTATGAGGAATACAAGGCTAACCTGCGCCGCAATGCAAAAAACTTCCGCATTACCGATGAGCATTTGGGCGAAGGCGGTCCGAAAGCCAAGTTCCAGGCAAATGTCAATGCGATTCGTTTGCTGAAAGAGCTGGAAGCTGCCGGACAGCAGGCAAGCCCCGAACAGCAGGAGGTTCTTTCTCGATATGTGGGCTGGGGCGGTCTCTCTGATGCGTTTGACCCGGAGAAACCGGCATGGGCTTTAGAGTATGCCCAGCTAAAAGAACTGCTGACCCCGGAGGAATATGCCGCCGCCAGAAGCTCTACCCTCAACGCCCATTACACCAGCCCTACGGTCATTCAGGCCATCTATGAAGCGGTGGACCGTATGGGATTTGAGACCGGAAATATTTTGGAGCCGTCTATGGGTGTGGGCAATTTCTTTGGTATGCTGCCGGAGAAAATGCGAAACAGCCGTCTGTACGGCGTGGAGCTGGACCCTGTTTCCGGGCGCATCGCAAAGCAGCTCTATCCCAAGGCGGACATCACAGTAGGCGGCTTTGAGACCACCGACAGGCGTGACTTCTTTGACCTTGCCATCGGCAATGTGCCTTTTGGTCAGTATCAGGTCAATGACAAAGTCTACAACAAGCTGAATTTCAACATTCATAATTACTTTTTCGCCAAAGCACTGGATCAGGTGCGTCCCGGCGGTGTGGTAGCTTTTGTGACCTCCCGCTATACCATGGACGCCAAGGATTCCACCGTGCGCCGTTATCTTGCCCAGCGTGCTGAGCTGCTGGGAGCTATCCGTCTGCCTAATGACGCGTTCAAAAAGAATGCCGGTGCCGAGGTGGTATCGGACATCATCTTCCTCCAAAAGCGGGACCGCCCGCTGGACATCGTGCCGGAATGGACTCAAACCGGACAGACGGAGGACGGATTTGCCATCAACCGGTATTTTATCGACCACCCGGAAATGGTGCTGGGCAGACAGGAGCCGGTAAGCACTGCTCATGGTATGGACTACACCGTGAACCCTATCGAGGGACTGGAGCTTTCCGACCAGCTGCATGATGCTGTGAAGTACATTCATGGCACTTATCAGGAGGCAGAGCTGCCGGAGCTGGGCGAAGGCGAAGCCATTGACACCTCCATTCCTGCCGACCCCAATGTGAAGAACTATTCCTATGCCATTGTAGACGGGCAGGTGTACTACCGGGAAAACAGCCGTATGGTGCGCCCTGACCTCAACGCCACCGCAGAAGCCCGCGTGAAAGGTCTTGTGGGACTGCGTGATTGTGTGCAGGAACTGATCGACCTTCAGATGGATGCAGCGGTTCCAGACAGCACCATTACCCAAAAGCAGGCGGAACTGAACAGCCTATATGACAGCTTTTCTGAAAAATATGGCCTTATCAATGACCGTGCAAACCGACTGGCCTATGCAGATGATTCTTCCTATTACCTACTCTGTGCGCTGGAAGTCATCGACGAGGACGGAAAGCTGGAACGCAAGGCAGATATGTTCACCAAGCGGACCATCAAGCCCCATCAGGCGGTGGCTGTGGTGGATACGGCAAGTGAAGCACTGGCGGTGTCCATCTCGGAAAAAGCCTGCGTGGATATGGACTATATGAGCCAGCTTACCGGAAAAACAAAAGAAGAACTGGCCGGAGAGCTGCAAGGCGTAATCTTCCGTGTACCGGGACAGCTGGAGAAAGACGGCACACCCCATTATGTGACTGCTGATGAATACCTCTCCGGCAATGTACGCCGCAAACTGCGTCAGGCGCAGCGGGCCGCACAGCAGGACCCGATTTATGCAGTCAATGTGGAAGCTCTTACCGCCGCCCAGCCCAAAGACCTGGATGCGTCGGAGATTGAGGTGCGTCTGGGCGCTACCTGGATTGACAAGGAATATATCCAGCAATTTATGTATGAGACCTTTAATACCCCGTTTTATCTCCAGCGCAGTATCGGGGTCAACTATTCGTCCTTTACCGCTGAATGGCAGATCAAGGGGAAATCTTCTGTATCCTACAACGATGTGGCAGCTTATACCACCTATGGGACCAGTCGTGCCAATGCCTACAAGATTTTAGAGGACAGCCTGAACCTGCGGGATGTCCGCATCTATGACACCATAGAGGACGCAGACGGAAAAGAGCGCCGGGTTCTGAACGCCAAGGAGACCACCCTGGCAGCTCAAAAACAGCAGGCGATCCGGGAAGCCTTTAGGGACTGGATCTGGAGAGACCCGGAGCGCCGCCAGACTTTGGTGCGCCAGTACAACGAAGAAATGAACTCTACCCGTCCCCGCGAATATGATGGCAGCCACATCACTTTTGGGGGCATGAACCCGGCCATTACCCTGCGGGAACACCAGAAAAGCGCCATCGCCCATGTGCTGTATGGAGGAAATACCCTGTTGGCACATGAAGTAGGCGCAGGCAAAACCTTTGAGATGGTGGCCGCTTCGATGGAAGCCAAGCGCCTGGGCTTGTGCCAGAAATCTCTCTTTGTGGTTCCAAACCATCTGACCGAGCAGTGGGCGTCGGAGTTTCTGCGTCTCTATCCTTCCGCCAATATCTTAGTCACCACAAAAAAGGACTTTGAGACCCATAACCGAAAGAAGTTCTGCGCTCGTATTGCGACGGGTGATTATGATGCCATCATCATGGGACACAGCCAGTTTGAGCGTATCCCCATCAGCCGGGAGCGTCAGGAACGGCTTCTCTATGAACAGATCGACGAGATCACTGAGGGGATTGCAGAGGTACAGGCCAGTGGCGGCGAGCGTTTTACCGTCAAGCAGCTGGAGCGTACCAGAAAGTCTCTGGAAGCCAGACTGGAAAAGCTGCAAGCCGAGGGGCGAAAAGACGATGTGGTAACCTTCGAGCAGCTGGGTGTGGACCGTTTGTTTGTGGACGAGGCCCACAACTATAAAAACCTGTTTCTATACACAAAAATGCGGAATGTGGCTGGTCTTTCCACATCGGACGCGCAGAAATCCTCCGATATGTTTGCCAAGTGCCGCTATATGGATGAGATCACCGGAAACCGTGGCGTGATTTTTGCCACCGGCACCCCGGTCAGCAACTCCATGACCGAGCTTTACACCATGCAGCGTTATCTTCAGTATGAACGCCTGCAAGAACTGAACATGACCCACTTCGACTGCTGGGCTTCCCGATTTGGAGAGACCGTCACAGCATTGGAGTTCGCTCCACTATTAGAGGTACAAAACAATTCCAGTCCATACAGAAATGCGCAAAAAAGGCAATCACATAAAAAATTGTGATTGCCTGATTTTTTTGCATTTATTGTTTCAAGGTTATGATTGTGTGGAAAGTACCGGAATCATTATCATAATACATTTGCAAATTTCCGTGATATTGTTTCACGACTTTTTTAATACTCTTGATTCCGAAACCATGTCTGCCCTTGCTTGATTTATGGGATACAGGAAGTCCATCCTGATCATATACAGGGGTGCTTCGGCAGGAATTTATGATTATGATAACGATAAAAGGTGAATTTTCTTTTTTTTGTACTGTAAGCTCAATAAAAGAATCAGGGATATTATCTGCTGATTCCACTGCATTATCCAATAAGTTGCAGAATAACGATGTTAAGTCATGCTGATAAATATTTTGAACAGTACCGCTTCTGATGTCAGCATGAAAAACAATATGTTTTTCATTACATTGTCGCTGGTAGCGGCAGAGAATTGCATTCAGCATTTCATTATCACAGATTTTTGAGGTTTCTTTTAAGTCAGAAGATTCCATAAGCTGTTGTATATAAGCATTTATTTTATCAGAATCATTTTTTTCATTGAGTAATTTGATAGATTGTAGATGTTTTTTTATATCGTGAATCAGAATGCTCTGGTTTTCATTTTGTGAAAGCATCATTTCATAGTATTCAACGGAATCCGATTCTTTCTGAAGAAGCAACTGCATATCAGTATATTCCTGTGATTTTTTCTGATTATATTGGTTGATGCCGAATACAAGCAGATTGACCATCAGCAGAAAAACAGCACAGATTGTTACCATAAAATCAATAGGCGGTGCAAAGGCTGATGTTTCACCTATTGCTGCAAAAGTAAAAATTATAAAAATAGACGAAACCGGAATTAACATTAAAAGAAGTTCGGAGTGATCGTACTGTTCCTGATTTGATTTTTTTCCTTTGAACAGATGAATTAATAAATAGATGACTGCAAAAAAGAAAATTTTGCTAAAAACCGTATAAAAAACAAGTTCGGCATCTGTTTCTAAGAGAAAATGCGGAAAAATCTTGATGTAATCCCCAGAACTGCAATTTCAGATATACCCATAATTGCTGTAAGGATAGCCGAATGGAAGAGTGCCAATAACAACTTGAGTTTAAACAACATATAAAGAAAAACAGTGTTAAACACAAAAAAGCTGACAACGTTTAGTCCTGTTTGTTCGAGCAGGGAAAGAAGAAACAATATTGTATAAAGAGCACTCAATAGTGCCAGCCTTATTTTACTGCTATAAGAAGAGGTAAAAAGGCTGGATGCGTATTGCCATAGTATAACTGCTTCTGTAAAAAAGCTAAAAAGAAGTAAAACGATATGTCCCATTTATTTTTACCTCATACTTTCCAGATATAGTAGATAAGCATTTTTAAAGGAACTGTATTTTCTGCGTGTCAGATAAGCTGCAATCTGCTGATTCGATAAATGTATGGTGGAATGATCAAAGTCCACAATATGTTCGAAATTAACAATAAAGCTCCTGTGTGTCTGGAAAAAACTGTTTTTGGGGAGTTGTTCCAGCCAATAATCCATATTATGAATGGAATCAAAATCCTGCCGGGTAGTATGTACAATTACTTTTCGTCCCTGTGCTTCTATTGCAATAATCTGTGAAGCAGGAAATGAATATACTCCCTGCTTAGTTTCAACAGGAATTTTGGTAGTAATGGAATTGTAATATGCTAAGGCGTCTTTCATATTTCGGAAAAAACGCTGCTTATCTAGAGGTTTGGAAAGGTAACGGAATACATGAAAACGCATTGCTTCATCCAAATATTCGGAGTAAGAGGTGACAACAAAAATTATGACATTTTTATTTGCTTTTTTTAATTCATTTCCTACATAAATTCCATTCATACCGGGCATTTCAATATCCAGAAAAACAATATCTTTTTCGTTTTTATCAGCCAATAAAGATTCGCCACTGGTAAAGGAAACTAACTCGGGACATTTTAAATGATTTGACTCAAAGTAGGATTCAATATATTTCTGTAATTGTTCAATTATCAGAGTATCGTCATCACAAATTAAAATACGCATTTTTTCACCTGACTTTCTAAATAGATGTATGTGTACATCTTATCACATAGAATTTCCAAATGCAAAAAATGCGTATGAAAAGACAATTTAATTACAATTTTGGTTCATTATGTGTTGCTTTGTTATTTCGTTTTACAAGCAGTTCGCTAAAGTCTCCGGCATATGATTGTTTATGTGAAAATCAATGACAATCTTTAGGAAAGGAGAGAGGACATTATGAAGAAACGGGTAACTAAATCGGTTGCAAAAGGGATGAAAGCAGCATTAGATGTTGTGTTACAGACTGAAGCCAACACAGCTTCATGTGCGATTATGTATCATCCAAAAGCACCGAAAGAATTAATGAAATACAGGAGAAACAAGTAATGGAAAAATGTACAGATACAGTAGTTGATTGGATGATCCGGTGTAATGCGATAAACGAGGCGGATAAGGAACTTTACAAGTATGCATTATATAGTTTTTTCTATTGGTATCACCACTTATCCTTGCAGGAGGTGTTGGCGTTGGCTTAGGAAGTGTAAAACACGGAGTTGCACTTATTTTTCCGTTTATGGTTCTGAGAAAATTTAGTGGTGGTTATCATGCAAAAAATTTGCACACTTGTATTCTTGAATCTGGTTTTCTATTGTTTCTGTGCATAATGTTATCAATGCATGTGCAATGTGATTTGAAGTTGGCAATAGCTACAGTTATTGCGTCTGTGAGCTTGATTACATTTAGTCCAATAGACAGTGAAAACAGAAGACTTGATACTAACGAGAAAAGGACATATAAAAAAACAACAGTGTTCTTCGTGATATTGTTTGGGCTGTTAGATATAGCTTTATTCTTGCTGGGAAAGTACATCTATACAATCTGTTTTTCTGTTGGGATATTACTGACAGCAGGCTTACAAGCACCTTGTATCGTAAAGAAAATGTGTAAATCGACCAAAAACAGACTGTAAATGTCGTTTGGTGCAAAAGGGGTTGAAATCATGGCAAAAATAAAGATAATAAAGTTTGTCATTGATTTGATCAAAGTTCTTGATTTACAGTTAATTCAGTTTGTTCATTGAAAGGGAGTGGATTCCAATGGGACAATGATAGAATTCTATCACTTTAAATTGAGTAGTTCGGTTCGGAGTAGTTAAACGGGCATAATGGAGGTAAAAGATTAAAATGACACATAAGAAAGAAGTTGTTTTTAGCTTGTTGTTTGTAATAATGGTGTTATGTACAGGCTGCAGTGATAAAGATAATGGAGATACGTCTAAAAATAACAGGACTTCAGGAGAATCATTTGTTCAAGAAGAAACTATTGAGAGTACTGACAATATAGACAATACAGACAATGCAGACGGCAGCTCGGCACCAACGCCAGAACTGAAAACGCCCCGAACGAAAAAGGAATTGGAAGATGCGCTTGGTACAGTGAATGAGTCGGGAAAATGGACGCCACCAGCCGGTTCTCATATAGATCCCAAAACAGGTAATATACTGAATAAAGATGGGGTCGTGGTTGGAACTACGCAGGAACCTTATAGTAAAGCGCGTCCAGGTTCTCAAGGATGATGATATGCAGTATTTTGCAGAATTGCTATAGATGAACCAATGAACAGCTTAGATGAGGAAGGAATAATATTAGTAAGAAATATAATAAAAGAAATGAGAGAAAAGGGAACATGCATTTTGATATCAAGTCATTATAAAGAGGATATTGATATTTTATGTGATGTCGTATATGAGGTTAAGAAAGGAATGTTGAAAAAAATCAGATAAAAAGAAATGTATCGTGAGGAGTGATGAATATAGGAAAAGTATTACTGATATTTTTTGAAGGAAACGAAGAAAAGGTAATAGATTCTATTATTTCAGTCTTAGGCGTTGGTAGAGAGAAATTTGCATTTCAACAAATGTATTCGAACTCAGAAGTGAATTACAAAGATATAATTTTTGATTTTAAGCGACGAGAGGTTGTTAAAAGCAATGAAGAAAAGAAATTTACATATACAGAGTTTGAAATCCTCCAGCTTCTCGCTCAAAATCCCGGCAGGGTATTCAGTAAGGAGCAGATATACGATATTGTTTGGAATGAACCGTATTCTGGAGATTACAATATTGTGATGAGCCATATCAGCCATATTCGGGAAAAAATAGAGGATGATCCGAGTCATCCGGTCTATATTCAGACTGTGTGGGGAGTTGGTTATAAGTTTAATGAAAAAATGTGTGAATAATTAAATCAGATCCAGTGTTGTGTGACTGTCAAAAAATGATAGATATTTCTGATGGTTCGTGGTATGATAAAGACAGAAACATGAGTGCTATTTTAAGAAAGGGTGATGGTTATGGCATTGGCACAGGCAACAAAATCCCATGAACCAACTTATACAATCAATGATGCAATGGATGTTCTTTTGTCAAGGCTGGATGAAGCCATTGATGATATGGAAAGTGACAGAGTGCAGATAGTGGAAGAAGCATGGGCAGAAATTGATGCAATATAAGGGGTACGGATGGAAAAAAGAAAATACAAAGTTGTAATTGCCCAGAGCGGCAAGCTGGATGTGAAGGAAAAAAGAAATATATCCTTCAGCAATTTAAATACCGGGAGTATGCAGAGGATTTTTCCCAAAAGATTAAAAAGCGGTTCTTGCACTTGACACACTTCCTACCAGATATAATACAATAGGCTTCCGATATCGTGGCTATGATATTTACATGAAATATACTGCCTGTTTTTTAACGCCATTGGAATTGTTAGAAAGAAAGATTAAAATAAGAGACACCAGCAATCAATACGCTGATGTCTCTTATTAATATTACCTGATTGTTGATAAATAATTTACTTTGTATCCTGCAGTGCGAGATAACCTTCTTCGCCTGTACGGATCTTAACGACATTTTCAATGTCATATACAAATACTTTACCATCACCAATCTGACCGGTATGGAGGACTGCCTTGGCAGTTTCGATAACTTTCTGTACAGGTACGAGACTTACAACAATCTCAATTTTGACCTTAGGAAGAAGATTCATTTCCATCTCAACACCACGATAGTAGGATGGAGCACCTTTCTGTACACCGCATCCGAGAACGTTCGTAATAGTGATACCTGTAACACCGATCTCATTCATTGCCTGCATAAATTCATCAAGCTTATTCTGACGGGTGATGATAACAACTTTTGTAAGCTTATGAACGCCTTCTTTCGGAAGTTCAGGAACTGATTCAGCAGGAGCAGAAGGTCTGGCTGTGACAACAGGAGCTTTTATGGAAGTTCCCATAGGAGTCGGAACACCAGCCATTGCGAAACCGTCATAAGCACTTGCAAGACCATGTTCTTTGGAGTCAAGACCTGCGATCTCTTCTTCAGCTGAAACACGAAGTCCGATTGTATGTTTGATTACCTGGAAGATAATTGTCATAGTAACAACAACCCATGCGATTGTGATGATCATACCAGTGAACTGAACACCAAATCCGTGGAAGCCGCCGCCTGTAAGGAGTCCTTTCCAGTCTGTGCCTGATCCGTCTGAGAAAAGACCAACTGCAAGGGTACCGAAAGCACCGTTTAAACCATGAACACCGACAGCACCAACAGGGTCATCAATTTTCAGAACCTTGTCAATAAATTCAATACCAAATACTACGATAAAACCGGAAGCAATACCGATGATTGCTGCGGATGTAGGAGAAACTGTGTCGCATCCTGCTGTAATTGCTACAAGTCCTGCAAGAGAACCGTTCAGAGACATGGAAACATCCGGTTTTTTGTAACGTACCCATGTGATGATCATAACAGTTACAGTTGCAACAGCTGCTGCAAGGTTAGTAGTAACGAAGATTTTACCTGCACTTACAATTGCATCGCCTTCCATGCTGACTGTGGAAGCGCCGTTAAATCCGAACCAGCAGAACCAGAGGATAAATACACCTAAAGCACCAACTGTAAGGTTGTGCCCTGGGATAGCCTTTGATTTGCCGCCCTTTGTATATTTACCGATACGAGGTCCAAGGATGATGGCACCAATCAGAGCTGCCACACCACCTACCATATGTACTGCACAGGAACCTGCGAAATCATGAAATCCCATCTGGCTGATGAAACCACCGCCCCAGATCCAGTGACCAGATACCGGGTAAACGATCAGGCTGATCAGGAAGCTGTAGATACAATAGGAAGAAAATTTTGTACGTTCTGCCATGGCACCAGATACGATAGTAGCGGATGTTGCACAGAATACAGTCTGGAAGATCAGAAATGCCCAGAACGGAACGCCATCCGGAAGCATTGCTGTTCCATAATTACTTTCTGAAGCGATACCGGAAATCGAACCAAAAAAGCCATTTCCTGCACCAAACATAATTCCGAAACCAACCAGCCAGAAGACCGGTGTTCCGATACAAAA
>OHPV01001001.1_pt1 | contig 14052 bp, 13 predicted proteins | sample 1577781 | NCBI WGS metagenome assembly OHPV01 (sample SAMEA3879518, study PRJEB24766) | human gut metagenome | biome: human-associated habitat; feature: feces | place: USA | collected 1985/1987 | reverse complement strand
CTTCCATTTCAGAAGTTCATTGATAGCTAATCTTTCCATAATCCGTATCTTAAAATCACATTTTATGAGGGAATAATCTACCTCTCTATCACATTTTATGAGGGAATAATCACACTTCCTCCCACATTTTATGAGGGAATAACGCTGCAAATATACACATTTTATGAGGGAATCCCACACATTTTATAAAAGAGCACCCACTTTTTAACTGATTTTAATGGATGATATCCCTATCACATGGGGGCAGTATCAGTTTTGGAAACGGACATTAAAGGGTGTAGGTTTGGCTCAGTCCGAGGGTCTCCTGGTAGGTATCTCATCAGGTGCTGCCGCCTTTGCAGCCAAAGAGCGATACCAAACATCTTCTGCTCTGTTCACGGTGACACGGTGACACGATGACACTAGTTTTTCAACTTTTCGCCTCGCACGCGGGCAGGCAGGAACTTTCGGCTTGATTTTTCCTGCCTGCCCGCGCGAGAGTAAATCTTCAGAAATCACTGTCATAAGTGTCACCCTGTCATCCAGAAGCAGGTTACTTCCGAATCAAAAGTCAAAGACTTACGGTGCAAAAGTCAGGCACTTACGCCCCGTAATCCCCTGGCTTACGAACCGCAATCCAATCATAAAGCCCTTAAAAATCAAATAAGCCAGGCATTTAGAAGTGATACCAAGCAAGGCATGTAAAAGGGCTTACAAACACCAGAGCAAAGAGAATCTATGAAAAAGTATGAGCAACTGTGAGTTGCCTCCTCACCGATTTCGTATCTTTGCATTGTGATTCAGAGATACTCAGCGGTTCCAATCAGCAAGCTATAGTAAGGCGTCCCCATAGCAAGCTATCCCCAGGCGGTCCCATCCCGCACAACCATGGCAAAGACCGCTTTGATGTGATTTGATAGCCAACCTGCCAGGTATTAAAAAGAGAGTGAATTTGCGACAACCAGTTCCTACATAAAATAAGTTATAAGCTTGGGGAGGAATGAGTTTGAACCAATCGTCAAAGTTTAAAGAATACTAAAAGTTTCGTTTCCGCTTGAAAATTTCTTTTAAAATGCCTATATTTGCAATGCCGTTAGTAATGGCAGCAGACATAAAGAGGTAGCAACTACGCTTAGTTCAGACTGAGAATCTGGACAGTTCGCAGTACACAAGAATGACAGTTCTAGTTGTTTGCCCCAATATGTATACTCATATCCATCCCGCTTCTGTGGGATGGGTATCTCTATTTAGTTAATTTTGCAACCGAATTATCAACCCAGTCTGAGTAACATGGATTCATATTCTGGAATCATCATAGAAGAAAGTAGAAGGTCTGAGCAATTTTCAGACTTTACTCCCATACCTTGCAAAGGATTCAACATTCTTTGCAAGGCAAAGCGCTATGGCAGATGGTGGGTGCTCAAAGGCCTGAAGAAGCCATATCGCCAAGACGAAAACTACAAGAACCTGCTGCACAAAGAGTTCGATATACTCATATCCCTGCAGCATCCCAACATCGTATCAGCCTACAGCATGGAAGAAATACCGGAAATGGGTACCTGTATCGTAATGGAATGGATAGATGGTATCACGCTGGAACACTGGAGCGGCAGCAAGACTGAGGGAGAAGCTATTTTCCTCCAGCTACTTGATGCCGTACACTACATCCACGCCAAGCAGATAGTACACAGAGACTTAAAACCTTCCAATATCATGATTACCCATAACGGAAATCATGTAAAGCTCATCGATTTCGGACTTTCAGATACCGATGACTTTGCCATTCTCAAACAACCAGCTGGCACACCGGGCTACATCTCACCTGAACAGATTGTATCCCAACAGGCAGACATCCGCAACGACATCTTCAGTATCGGTTGTATCCTGGAAAAGATACTTCCAGGCAAACCCTATACTGCCATCATCAAACGATGTAAGGCTCCCATAACCCAGCGATATGCCAATATTGACGAACTCAAAGCCGATTTCATGGCTCGCAGAAACAGCCATCCATCCGGTATCAAGCGTATCGGAATCGCAACTTTGGTCTGTATCATCTTATTAGGTTTCATCAGTTACCCATTACTGCATCAGCCGGAGAGGAGCATAAACACTACCCCTGAACATACCGAAGCCAAGAAGGATACAGGCATCCGCCAGCAAACCAAGAAGCCTGCCCCACTTTCCAATGGCCAGAAATCCCTGCAGCCAACAGCTACCGAGCCATCTTCTGCATCACAGGCACAAGCCGCCGAACTCCTATCCGAAGGCAAGAAGACAATCGACAAGATGTGGAAGGAATCCGGCATAGACACCATCCGTTCTGTAGAGAAAAAGAGCGAAGCATTCTATCAGTTTGTAGATAAGAGTAATGAATTCATCACAACGACTTATCCGCAGACATTCTCTAAAGACATCGCTGGCAGCAAGAAGGCTGATATCATCTACGAACTGTCCTCTTATACCTCTGAAAGATATGTGAAGCCCACCTTGTCGGGATTTCAATCTTCCAGATAATGCTCCACGATGATGCCGTTCTTCTTACCTATGACGTAAGTAACCGGTTCATCATCTCCATGTTTCCAAGCATGGAGATAAGCAGGCTCATGATTGATAAAATGACGGCACTCAAAAGTATCATCTTTCGCCAATCTGGTATTTTCTGATGATACCACCTTGAAACTTCCGTTTCCCTGATACCTGATGATGCAGGTTCTGTCGGGCAGCCAGGAAAGTTTAAGCATCTGTCCCTCATAAAGATCATCGCAAGATATTTCCTTGCCTATAACCATCTGGCTCTGCCGTTCTCCCGTCCCTAGCGACAATCCGAACTCCTCAAAGTCCGCATAACCGAGAAAATTAGCCAGCACATTCTTGGTAAACTTACTGGCAGAAACCCCTTCGCTCACGTATCCCCAAAACCGTCGCAGCGTAGAGGCACTCACCCTCTGCTGGGTACGCTCCTCCACCTTTTCGCTCAACCAAGCGAAGTCGCGAGGCACAACCATCTTGCGCCCCACCATTTTTTCTATCATTTCACGTAATTTCTGTTCCATGCTGCAAAGATACTGAAACAAATCCAACCAACACACAAAAAGCCAATATTTCCACTAAAAACACCTCATATTTTGAACTTGGAACGGAATGGAACGCTGAAAAAGCAGAAAAAACACCTATTTTTGCAAAAAAATCAGCTCACAATGAACAACTTTAGAAAAAAAATGGTATATTTGCAGTGCTGTTATAAACAAGCAGCAGACATGTTAAGGAAACAACCATGCTTGGTTCGTACTGAGAATCTGGACAATTCATTGTACACAAGAACGAAGACAGAAGTTGTTCACCTAATCGTGTATTTTTGTATCCATTCCGCTTCGGCGGGATGGGTATCAACATATACCCATTGGTGTGAGCTGATTTTCATTCTTTGTGTACAGGTAGTCCAGAACCTTCAGAACAGAATGAAATTGGTTCGCACCTTTTTTTGTGTCTAAGAATGAAATAACAAACAAGTAAATGATTAGCTTATGAGACAACAACAGAAAGCACCTATTGATTACCAATTGGACTACATGGAGCACCTCTTCTTCAGCATCAAACATAAGAAGACCGAAAGCTATGTAATCCATCGAATCTGGGATAAACTAGATGATATGAGAATTCGATTTGTCGTACAACAGAAAGTAGAACTTCCAAATGGAAGATATGCTTTGGCAGACTTATATCTTCCACAAATTGGAATTTTTGTCGAAATCAACGAGCCTTTCCACGCCTTTCAAAAGAAAGAAGATGATTATCGAAATGAGAATATCATAAAATTAACTCAAAACGACCAATTCATCATCTCCTGTGGCAATCCAAACAAAGACGGCGAATGGTTAAGTCTAAATGAGATTCATCAGCAAATAGACCAATGTGTAGCATTCATCAAGGAGCGCATTAATCAAATCCAAGACTTAAAGCCGTGGGATATGAGCAAATGGCTCTCTGTGGAATATCACAAACAGAAAGGTGTGTTTAAAGCCGAGGACAATGACCAGCTCCGAACTATAGATGACATTTGCGCCGTTTTCAATACTAAGCCGAAGTATCATGGCTATTTGAGAGTTGGAACAGCCTCTGTACCCAACAAAGAGAAACTGGAAATTTGGTATCCTAATATTCATAACCGCAGCGGGTGGAGCAACCATCTTTCGGAAGACCAAGACACATTCGAAGAATTCAATGAAAAGGATGAGATAAAGCGTAAGAAGCATGTTGACACTTGCATTGAAGACAACAAACTACGCATCACATTCTTTCGTCATAAAGACGAACTTGGAATGGAATTCTATAAGTTCATTGGAATCTTCGCTCTCGATATAGAAGAGAGCAAGAAACAGAACAAATGTATTTGGCGCAGAAAGAGTAGAGAATATAAACTATAATATAAATTGTATTATTATGAAGAATCTTTTTAAACTTATGCTGCTAACGATAACTATGTTTATCGCAGGCACATCTTTCGCATTGGCAGGAAATGACAATGACAGTATCCAAATCTTGGAGAAAGCCAATCAAGGCGATCCTTTTGCCCAAAATTATTATGCATACCTACTTTATAAAGCCTCAAAGAAAGAAGAGGCTAAAGAATGGTACGAAGCATCTGCCAGACAGGGGGTTGCCCATTCACAAAGAATTTTGGGAAAATTTTACAGTAATGGAATTGGTTGCAAAAGAGACTACAAATCAGCAATAAAATGGTATGGAAAAGCCGCAGATCGCGGAGACAGTTTTGCACGCAAGCATTTCTTCACAACGGGTGATATGTTTGGAAAATCCGAAATACCAGAGACAAAGTTCCAGATATTCTTGCATGGTACAAATAAGACTCTTACCTGCAAAGGAAACGAACTGACATTTGAAGAAGGAGAGCAAAATGATGACAATACATGGACTGTAGAGACTGCAAGAGACAAAAGCACAGGGCATTATTCTCCTATACTCAAGAGTTTATCAGGAAAATATATCACTGGAAAAGAACGCGACAATGGTCCTGCAGGCCTTGGAACAATAGAGGAAGCAGCAGATATAGAGGTAGGTTTTCCTTTTCCATATCCAGAAAAAGAGCAAGGTGTCAATATGCGTGATTCTGATGTTTATGAACCATACCAAGGCACAAATTTGATACATGACTCAAGATATTTAGGAATAGAGAATGGAAAATTATATTGGGGAGACGAAGGTTTTAAATTAGATTTTTTCATAAAGTAAGCATTTATATCTGAAAGAAAAAAAATAAAACTCATAGCCCCGCAATTGACAAAAAAAACGTACATTTAATAATAACAATTATGAAGACATTTGTTAAATACTTATTTATAGCATTCTTCTTGCTATTTTCATCTAATGGATTTGCTCAGAAAAGTTTAACAGACTTTATTGATGGAATGAAGAATTCTTCAAATCCTGAGCAGTTTGTCCCACAAATAAAGAAAGAGCTAACCCCCTACCTGAATGGTCCGGGATCGCGCAAAACCATCAAAGAAGCATTCCAATACTTTCTTGGCAAGAACGACAAGATTGCTACTTGTATCGGATATCTTCTTTGCCAAAGTGGCAGAGACCCGAAAGAATGGTATGAAATCATCAAACAACTTCCAGCTCCGAAAAAGTTTTATTATCAAGACGAAGATTGTCAGGATGACGCAGAAACCATCTATGGAGGATGCTTACATGATGTCATTCTTTTTTCAGATGGCAGAGTAGCCATTCTCAACATACCGGAAGCTGATATTGACAATTATGATAACTTGGCCTCGCTAACTTCAAGAATGCCAGAATTTGTCAATGATTTCTATAATAATAACAAGCAAGCATTCCTTTACGACCCTTCAGGAAAATGTATGTTTGGTTACTTCAAAGAAAAAGGAACAGAAATCTATGCCAATATGAACCCAGACTGTTCAGTTTTTGAGCGTCCTGCAAGAGACAACAGATTACATCAGTATAAAGACAACTTACAATACGAATTGGTTGCTGGTATAAACCTCGACTTCAACACAGGTGTTTTCAAGCCTACATATTATGGATATGATACCCCAGATGAAGCCATTAAAGCCAAGGGACAAAAGAAAGCGGAAGCTATCAAGAAATATAATGATACACTAACAAAAATATTACAAGCACAAAAGACTGCATTAATCAAGAAATATGGAGAAAAAGCTTACAATTATATCAAACAAGGTAAGATATATGTAGGAATGCCAGCAGGTATCCTTACGGAATACAAAGAAATTCAAGCCGATGGAACTGCTGTTCAGTTGTTCTCTTTCAAGGGAACATTCCGTAACAATGCAGGAGTTTACAGTTTGTATGAGCCAAGTGGAATTTTCCAACTATTTAGAGAACTTGGAGTGAAACTTGATTACAATAAGATTTATGTTAGAAACAGAAAAGTTACAGGATGGAGATAATACATTTTTCTATGAAAGCAAAAAGTATCATAACTATAGCATTGATGGCAGTCCTAGGACTGTCATCATGCGACTCTAACAAGAGTACGGTCGAAGATTTGACCAACCAGTTTATCGCAGCCGTCAAAGACGGTGACAAAGCGACAGCATATGACATTTATCCAGCAGCAAAGTTGTATGGTGACTTATTATTGCCTGACAGTATCGAGAAAGGTGATCTCGACATTCAGAAGAATGAGAAGGACAGCAGCTATATAGTCAGCATCAAGAACACAAGAATGTCAAAGATAATTTTCAAGCCAACAGACAACAAGACTTTTAAGATTATCAATACATTCTCTGTCCTCAAACTCGACTCTGTAAGTAACGAACTTGCTCTGAAAACTGGAGTACCAATCAAGAAGATGCCCGACTTGGAACTTGGCAAACTGATGCTTGAAAGTAGCGACTTTATAAGCTATCTTATCAATAAGTACTCCAACAACATGTCGCTCTCACTTATTAAAGAAACAGGAGGCTATGGTTGGAGACGTGATGCCACTGGACTTCATTGCCAAATTGATCAACCTATCCGAAATACAGGATCAGAAATGGTAAAGGGTTCAGATTACTCAGTTGAAATCACTATCATGCAATCTTCAACTGGTGTTATAAAAGCAAAGAAAGTACATCAAGGAGTAGATTTGGCCTCTGGAGAAAGTACTATTTTTTCAGATGACATACCTGAGCTATACAACTATGCATATAATAAAGATATAAGTTGTAATACTAATATTATCGTCAAAGATCAGGATACAGTCAAAGAGAGTTTACTCAAAAAGATTGACTATAATGGTCAGGAATACGAGGAGTTTCTGAAAGCCAAGAAGGAAGGAAAGTTCAATGCAGCAGATATCACTGACGATGATGGTTCTCCACAAGATGAGCCAGATCCAAATTACAAAGAACCATCTGAAGACATTCCTACAGAGATTCCTAGCGATGTTGTAGTCGATACAGTACCAAGAAATAGATAAAAAGGTAACTATAAATTCAGAAACAACCCTCATCTGATTCACTTTCAGATGGGGGTGTTTTTTAAAAGCACAATCACTCAACAACCCGCCATCCGAAATCACAGATTACCTCCCTAATGAGCCGCCTACAGCCGAATGTCCCTTCTGCCATACCGACTCCGTAATAGGTGAAGCCTCCGGCTTCCCTATCACCAAGGATTTCTTGAAGAAAATGAAGAAGAGATGGTTCTAGGCAAAATAAGGAAAATCACCCTAATCCCTAAATTTATACCTATTTTGGGGATTACAATCCAAAAAACATAGTGAATTTTGGGATTAGGCGATTTTTCAACGTTTTCATCTATCTTCCTCCCCTATCTCATGGGGGCAGTTTCTTCTCGAGTATCTGAGCAGTTCTGAATTAGTTGAAGAAGGTTATGCCACTTGGCTGTTCCAAAGTAGTGCGCTAGAAGGACCTAGTAAAAAACATGGTATCATCAGCATTAAGCCTCTCGGTAATTCCTGGTACAAATATTCATATTATGACATGGGAACAAAGGCTGAAAACAAAGTAAAGGTCATCATAGATGGAACAACCATCAAATTCGACAAGGTGGAACAACTTACCAAATTCTAATGGATGACATCATTTAAATAATCAAGCGAGGGTGTGTCATAAGTTTATGATTCACCCTATTCTTGTTGTTGGAAAAGATAGGATATGTTGTTGGAAAAGATAGGATATGTTGTTGAGATAGTTAGTATCTTCTGTCGCACAACAGCTGTTGTGCGCTTGCATAACAGCTGATATGCGCATGCACAACACCTGTTGTGCATGCGATGGTCAACTGTTATGCACCAACTATTATTCAGACTTATGACACACCCTCGTTTTTTTGAAATTTTCCCTTCATATTACTATATTATAAAGGTATAACCAAAAAGAAAGAATAAAATGGCAAATAAAATGTCTTTATGTATTATCAAATACACCTATACTCGATATGTAGGGGTGGATATCGAAAAATATACTCGGGGACTATTCGAGTATGTGAAGGAAGCGTTTGGGGAGTTTCAACCACAAATGTCAGAGCCTGGAACTATACCTGATATGCCAGACTATCTGGACATCGTGCTCTGCAAAAAGGACGGAAGCATCTTCTACGAAATGGATATCCAAAGACGTGCCATCAACATCCCGCTCGACTTTCTGCTGGAAGGATTGGTCCTGGAAATCAATATCACCAACTGCGATGGTACAAAATTCAAGAAGAAACACCAATTCTTAAAATAACCATTCCATGACATACGAAGAATTCAAGCAATTGGCTGAGCATCCACAGCATCGGGATGTTCCTGCCATCTTCAAGCTCGAAGTTTTAGAAACGGAAGAGCTGGAGGAGAAGAAGCGTTCACATTATCCGAAATACAAGGTGAACACCTATTGTCCGCAAGCCTTCACCACAACTCTGGAAGAGGCTGAGAGACTGATGCACCAGGATGTCCTTTACCGCAAAAAGATGAAGGAGGAAGACGACTATCCGCTGGATAACTTCTGCTATATCTCGGAGATTCCAATGGGACTGTTGCACTACGACCGCGAATGTCTTTCTGAAAGAGTGTATGACGGTGAGGGAAAACTGATCGAATACCACGACCATGTTCCGTCGCTGTATGTCTTCGCCCCTCACTATCATGTGCCGCTCTATCTTCAGAGACGATTCAAGGGATATCTGGAGAAGGCTGAGAAAAAGCAGAAAGAAGAGGAGGAGAAAGACAGGATCTTCCGCCAGGCTCACGATTGCAGCTTCAGCAACAAGGAACAAATAGAAAAATCTGAAAAGTGCGGCTGTTTTTTCTGCGGCGAAATCTTCTCGCCATCCGAAATCACGGATTACCTTCCTGATGAGCCGCCTACAGCCGAATGTCCCTTCTGCCATACCGACTCCGTAATAGGTGAAGCCTCCGGCTTCCCTATCACCAAGGATTTCTTGAAGAAAATGAAGAAGAGATGGTTCTAGGCGATTTTTCAACGTTTTTCACCGACCTGCCCCCTAACTCATGGGGGCAGTATCAGTTTTGAAAACGGACATTAAAATACCATTTATCCAAAGAGATCATTCATCCTTACCTCACTATTCACCAATCCACTATGCATATTCTGCTTCACCCCATAAGTCGTGATGAAAGTATGCAGCAATGCCTTCTTCGTCTTGGTCGCCACAGAGAAGGAAGACATCCTGTCACGCAGCCGCTGCTCATAGCTGGCATCTATCACAAACTCATCCTTGGCATATTTCATCTCACAGATATTGATAGCTCCATCAGCACGATCTATCAGCATATCAATCTGACCTCCTCGCCATTCTGCACCAGTAGAATCTACAAAAGGACGGCAGGACCAGGAATAAACATTCGACAAAACACCAGAAATACCCAATGCCTTCTTGATCTGTGGGATATGATGTAGGCATACCTGTTCGAAAGCATAACCGCTCCAGGCTGTTCTACTTCCCGAATTGCGCATGTTACTCCAGAAGTTCTTATCCTGACCACTGTTATTTGCCACAAAACGGGTATAGAACAATGAGTATAAGTCAGTTAACTGATATAGGGCATCCCTTTCACTCTTTCCTATGGTAGCATATTTCCTGATAAAATCGCATTTCTTCAGATTCTCCAGGATTTCTGATAACTGTCCACCGCCTTTCAGTTTCAACTCATCCATCAATTCCTTACGGGTCATCCCCTGCATTTTTTCAGAAAGCACCTCTACTATCTTGCGATAATGCTTGGAGTCATTAAAGAGGGAACGGAAGAGGAAATCGAATTCTCCACGTAATGGCGAATCCTGCGAGAAAAACAGTCTGTCGATGCACACATCTAACGGCACACCACGCTCCAGCATATCAAGATAATAAGGAATACCACCCAATATCATATACACATCCAATACCTGCTGGCGGGTAAGAGCAAGGCCTTTCAATTCGTTTAAGAACAGCTCTGTCTCGCCCAGAGAGAATGGAGCCAGATAGATCTGCCGGGTAACGCGACCATACAATCCGCCCTTATCGCCTATAAACTTAGCCAACATCCACGTGGTGGAAGAACCACAGACGATAAGTTTCAGTTGAGGGACCATAGAAGCCCACGAATTCCAGAAATAACTGAAAGCTGCGATAAAATTGCTTTTGGGCGTATCCATCCAAGGCAACTCATCAAAGAACAGAACAATCGGTTCCTGCTGAGATAAGCCCGACAGATATTCACGCAAAGCAGCAAAAGCCTCAAACCAGGTTTTCAGCTTGGGCACGGTCTGCTTAGCATACTGCGCCAACGCCATCCGAAACTGCTCCAGCTGTACCGCACGGCTCACTTCATACATACCAATAAAGGAAAAGGCAAACTGGTCGTTGAATATTTTTCGAACCAGAAAAGTCTTTCCTACGCGCCTACGACCATAGATAGCTATCAGTTCTGCCTTGTTGCTTTTACAACATTCCAGAATGAGTTTCTGCTCATATTCACGTCCTATCATTCCGTTTGCATCCATAACTTTCTGATTTTATTTCATTTATACTAAATTTTATCGGTGCAAAGATAAACAAAAAAAATGAAATCTGCAAGGATAGTACCGCCCTAACTATCTTTTTTAACATAGTTAGGGCGCACCTATAAACGATAACACCGCCCTAACTACCTATTTTTATATAGTTAGGGCGGTGCTATCAGAAAAGAAGCAGGATGGAAGACTGGTCCACCCTGCTATTTTATTAGAATACCTTTACGAAACGGTCGATATCGATAGAAAGGCCTACCGTGAAGGTGCGACCGGTGGTCATCGACGAACTCCAATAATACTTCTCTGGTGTATAATCGAAGAGATTATCTACCGTAAAGTTCAGATTGACGGCATCCAGGAATCGCTGCTGAAGCGTGAACTTCCACAACTGATAACTGCTGTCATGCTTCTTGATGTTCGTATCAGGAGAAGACAGGTATCTGCCTGACAGAGCGGCATTGATGCGATAGAACGAACAGAGCTGACGATCGTAGTCGAGACGCCAGGTTGCAGAATGCGGACGAGGCTGGGAGAACTGGGAATCTACGCTTCTGCCACCCACATGGAGATAGCTGTAGTCGAGTTTCACACCTAAACCCATATCCGAACGGTACTGGGCACTGAAGTCGATGCCGCTCACCTCTACTCCATCCTCGTTGCAATAACGGGAAGCCACATCCGGCTGACCGGTTCCCGGGGTATAATCGGCATAATCCTCGGTAGTGATGCGCTTATCATACTTATTATAATAGCCCATCAGGGTAAGACTATACTGACCGGTAAAGAAGCCAGCATTCTTCACCCTTCCGGTATGCTCCAGCGCCAGGTTGTAGTTGTTGCTCTTCTCCGGCTTCAAATCCGGATTGCCATAAATCATCTGCATGCCCGCCATATCAAAGTTCATATACATCTCCTTCAAGGTTGGGGCACGGAATCCGCCGGCATAGTTGGCACGGATGGAAAAGCCCTTCCACTTGGTCATCAGAGCCAGACGACCGGTAGTGGCATGCTGGCTGGATGCAGAGAAGTAATCATGACGAAGGCTAGCCACGATGTTCAACCACTGCAAAGGATTGTAATCGAACTGGGCGAAAGCATCGTATGAATTCTGAGTCTTGGAACCATTGTTGGCAAACTGATAGGTGGTGAGATAATCGTTCAGGAAATCAGCACCTGCCGTCAATGTATTCTTGCTGAAGATATGGGAATAGAGGGCACGGACGGTGTTCTGACGATTGGTATAATCGTGATCGTGAGTGCGCTCATTATTCACGAATCGGGTCTTGTCATACTGGTCGAAGCCGTAAGAAATCTCCAGATTATCATTCTCCGAGAGATTCATCACGGTCTTCAGTCCGGCAGAATAATCCTTATAGTGATCATCGTAGTTGCTACGATTGCTGATACGGGCGAAATAACCGCCACGACCTATCAGTTTTACCTTATCAGAGAACTTGTAGGTAAGACGCTCCTTCACATAGAAGGTCTCTCCACCATAAATATGGAGGATGTTGGATTCTGTATCGAAAGGACTGGTGAGCTGAACCTCATCCGATGTGGTGCGCTGGATGCTAGTCTGCGAATTCCATTTTCCGGCATTGAAGCTGAAGCTTCCACCATGGCGCCACTCCTTGTTGAAGTCGTTGTAGCGGGTATTGACATTGGCAGTCCAAGGTTCGCTGTTTTCACGGGAGATGATGTTGATGACTCCGGCTACGGCATTGGCGCCATAGAGCGCCGAAGCAGCACCCTTTACTATCTCGATACGTCCTACATTATCCAAGTTCAGACGACTATAATCTACATTATCCATGGTTTCGCCAGCCAATCGCTCGCCATCTACGAGGAAGAGCACGGCATTTCCGCCGAAACCATTCATATTGAGCGAAGTCTCCTGATTCATGGCATAGCCGAATTCCAGTCCCGGCATCTGCTCGGTGAGGAGGTCCTGGATATTGGTAGTATCAGCTATCTTGATATCATTGGCGGTAATCAGACGGGTTACCACAGGAGCATCCTTCAAAGCCTTCGGAGTTCGGGTTGCGGTAACAACCACCTGATCGAGGGCAGTAGCATCCGGTTGAAGGCGAAGCACATGCTGCTCACCTTTTCTCTCATCCGCTTTCAGTACGAAAGTCTGAGTCTGATAGCCCACAAAGCTCACCTTCACTCTCACCGCTCCATCCTTGCTGTAAGGAATGCGGAAATATCCGTCTTCATCAGTTGTTACCCCACTCTTTGCATGCAAAATCTGGACGGTAGCACCCACCAGAGGTGCGCCCGAATCATCGAGCACCCTACCCACGACATCGCCCTGGGTTTCGGCTTTCAGATTCAGGCACAATCCGCAAAGGATCAGGAATAGTGCGAATATCTTTTGTTTCATCGAGTTATATCAAAGTTTATCCAGAAACTATTCTCTTATTTTGTACAAACAAACTTACCAATCATTGGCATAGGCATTTTGCCATACTGCACAGAATAGTTGACGGTCAGGGTTTTGTCCTTCAATGTACCATGCAAAGTAACTGTGTACTTCTTCTCTGCACCATTCACGGTAATAGTACCTGCATAGTTCTCCTGAGAGAAAGCATAAGCACCGTTAGAACCGGAAGCCTTCACAGCAGGTACCTCCAGAGCAGGAAGAGCCATCATACCCTCTCCACAAGCTGGCAATGTAACCTTGACTGTAGCATCATCTACCGCCTCAATCTTCATGGTAAGATTCTCGTATGTAGAAGCCTGACCCATTACGGTCATATCCAGGCTGCTGGTGTATGAACCGGCAATCTCCTTGGCAGCTGCCACTGTATCATCATCATCACTGCTGCAAGAGCTGAATGCTACACACATAGAAACCAAAGCCAACATCATGGCCATCATTGTCTTAAACTTTTTCATTTTTCTTTATTTGTCTTTTAGTTACAATATTATTTATTCAAGTCAGAAGTTAAAGAAGTTAAAGGAGTTATCGCTCCCTACGGTCGCAGAGGAGTTAAGACAATAGTCTTTTTGGCGTAGTTTTTAAGCAGCAAGACATACGTCTTAACTCCTTAACTTC
>OHPV01000986.1_pt1 | contig 14205 bp, 14 predicted proteins | sample 1577781 | NCBI WGS metagenome assembly OHPV01 (sample SAMEA3879518, study PRJEB24766) | human gut metagenome | biome: human-associated habitat; feature: feces | place: USA | collected 1985/1987 | reverse complement strand
CGATACAAGCGGTACCGATTGCAGTGATAGCATGGTACCGATTACACCGCTACGCGTGGTACCGATACAGCGCTATCGTCACCTGCCGATCCCAACCCGCACTGGCGAAGACCGCTTTGTTCCGCCAACCTTAGAGCGAAGCGGCTCCGAGTAGGGCGGTTACTCCCTCGCTCCTGAGGAGAGAGGGCTGGGGTGAAAGGTGGAGCCTTCCTTAAGGGTAAGGAAGGACGGGTAGGTTTTCGAAAAAATACCTTCCAGAACAGATGAATATGCAGCAAAGCCAAACCATCCCCCCCAAAAAAACAGAAAGTAATAAATGAGGCGATTAAAATATCGCCTCTTTAATACTTTCTACGATGTAGCGAACATCATCATCCGTTACCATCGGGCCCGCTGGCAAGCAGACACCCACCTTGAAGATAGCTTCACTTACACCATTCACGTATGCAGGAGCATTCTGATGTACAGGTTGCTTATGCATAGGCTTCCACACTGGTCTTGCCTCAATCTTTTGCTCAACATGAAGACACGCAATGCCTCCACATTCTCATTCGGCTGACAATCAGTAGTAGGAGTATCCACAATGTGAATCACACCAGCTGCACCACCAACGGCAGTCTTCACTACCTCCTTATACGCATTCTCCTGACCTTGAATCTTCAACTTCGGATCAAGAGTCATAGTACAAAGCCAGTAGTTGGAATCATAGTCGGCATTAGACCCTCATGCAAGGTTACACCCTCAACATCCTTCAAGAGTTCCTTATACAACTCCTGTACATGCTTATGATGAGCGATGTGATCCTCCAAGACAGTCATCTGACCGCGACTGATACCCGCACAAACATTACTCATACGATAGTTGTAACCGATGGCAGTATGCTGATAATAAGGATAAGCATCACGAGCCTGGGTTGCATACCACATCACGTTGTTCTTGTTCTCGGCATCCTGGCAAATCAAGGCGTCACCGCCTCACGAGACGACTCTGAGCCATCGCTATTCTTAGAAACGAAAGCCTTGAGGTCATCCTCAAAACCATTCACGTTAGGTCCCAGAGGCACTACCCAGTTAGTATCTTAGTCAGGATAGCGAGATTCATACTTGTCTGCCATCTTACTGTAATCAATTTCTCTATGTGCCATTTTACATCTTATTTTTTGTACGATGCAAAAGTAGCACTTTCCTACCAACTATGCAATACGCCGTTTGGATGACTGCTTACGTGTTGCCTATCGGCATCTCTGAGATATCCAGATAATGAGTAAGCTAGTCATAATAGCACATTAGGAATTCTATCCTTAAAGATAAAACTATCCTTTGACACATCTAGAATTGCACTCGCCTTCCATTGCTTAAAAGATATCTTACAATTCTTGTATCTTAAGGAATAATTCATGATATTCTCGAATTTTCTTCCTTATATCGATAATCTTATCTGTATCAAAGAACAAATCTCCTTTTCTAGTTTTTAAGATTTCCTTACCATTTTCTATGACGCTAGAACAATGAGCAAGATTATTTCTAACATGTATAATATCTTGTAGATAGTTATCTACAAAACATTTATCGTTTGGTGATTGGTACAAAACTGTTCCTTGTTTTTTATGACGTTCCAATAAAATATTAATCGCTCTAACTTTTTGTGAAGAATCTATAATCTTCAACAATTTATCTATATTAAATTGACGCCAATTAAGTTTACAAGTTTTTTCGCAATCTATTCCATCATTGTCTAAACTTTTTTTGATATTATTTTCCTTGTCCTTAGTAATTCTATGATGAAACTCATCTAATAATGATTGATCAACATAATACTTTAAAATGATTTCATCCATCAAGGAATCAAGATCACTGACCTCAGCCATAACAAGTCCTCTCAAATTACTTAAATCTTGAACTTTCTTGATAGTAGAATCTATAACCTGACAAACTTTCCGAACAAAAGATTTCTCAGGAGTTCTTCCACTATAATATACACCTTCCAAATTTTTTTCACGACCTTTTTCTCGCAAGATATCAATCTCTATAGATGAATAGAAAACAATATCAGTAAAAACATTCAGGTTTCTAATTCGCTCTATCAGCTCTGCACCATTTGGTTGCTCTGCTAGATTTAAGTCCATAAGGATTAAATCATACTCGTCGTAATTTACACTTTCTTCTTCTTTTGCTATAAGTTTTTTCTCAAACTCAAAGCCTAAGTCGGAAAGATGTTCTTGGATTTGATCATAAATACTATCAACCCAATCCTCCTCATTCTCTATCCAAAGAATTTTATATTTAAGTCTCATAATCAAAATATTATTTCAAGTTTAAACCCTTTACTATCTCCTACTGTTACTACTTTAATAGTACCATGCAAGACATTATGAACAAAAGTCAAAACGTTGTACAAGCCAAGTCCCGACCCATTTGTTGTTGTGACTCCTTTATCCAGAATGCTATTAGGATCAGCAATATCCGGGGATAACCCGTCTCCGTCATCACTAACTAGCATACGTATTCCATCTCCCTGTTTGGCTATTTTAATATCAAAATGAGTTGCATTAGCTTTTACTGCATTCGATATCAAATTATCAATAAAGATGCTAGCCTCTATAGGGGCAAATCTTAATACCTTGTAACATGAAAAAGACTCACACTTTAATTTCATATCCCCATAAAATTCCGGCAAGACTCTATTAACATATTCCTCAATATAACTTATAATATCTGCTTCGATATCATCGGTATCAATATTATAATTAGCCTTCGTCGCAAATTGAGCAATAGAGATTACCTTATCATTTGATCGTGCAATTCTTTCTACAAGCTTAATAATTTCATCCTTAGAAAGCATACCTTTATTAAGCTTTCTCAACATCTGTCCTACAGTATTATGAATAGTAGCAGAATGAATTCTTATATCATGGTGATACTTTAAGATTCTATCAGTATCAAGAGAACCAACAGACAAAAGAAAAAGGTTCTGTTTCTTTCTGACAGCCAGCTCACTTTCAGCTTTTTTTCTAGCCTCTTCAGCTATTTTACGTTTTTTTGCTTCTTCTACAGCCTTTTGCTTCTCAACTCTAGCTTGCTCCTCAGCCTCTTCTTTACGCTTACGCATTTCAGACAAGCTTTTCTCAAAAAAAGCAATATTGTCAGCTAAAGCCTTATCTGAAGTTTTTTTCGCAACCTCCTTAATAGAGTCGATGAAATCATTTTGCAATATTTCTGCATAACTTACATCAGAAACGACATCTGCTAATTTATGATTATAATAATTTACAACGATATTCTTATCATTAACTAAGCTTTTAATCAATTGTAAAAAATCAACTTTGCTTCCTACATTTTCAAATAAAGTTTTAGAAGATTCTGACTCTTTATCCTTATGCTTCAGCATTTCCCTTGCCTCTTTAGCATGTTCATTATTTTTAAAATAAGCATTGCGAAGAAAGCCCTCTCCCCAAAGGACACCAGCCACATACCTTTCCAGTCTGCGATGAATTTTAGCAAAATAATCCATGAGTTCGGATGCCGCCTCTGTCATTATCAAGCCACCGTCTCTACTGGAAACTTCCTTGAATGCCGAAACATCGGATGTCTCAACATCAACTCTTCCAAAAAGATCACGGGTTCCAAGAAAACGGTTATATCCTTGCTGTGCTCTTTCGTTTAACTTCCAACTATCATCTTTTGGTTCTCCATAAGGCCAGACTCTAAATCCATTTCTAAACAGCATCACATTTCCATACTGCACTGGTGGTACTCCCATCCGTGAAGTAAACATTTGCTTTGCTACCTTATTTAAATAATAAAGGTTTATCGTAACATCCTCAAGCTGCAAATATTTATTAACCTCTTGAATTTCATACATCAACTCTCCTCGATCCAACAATTTGGTTACTATAACATCATTTTTCAGACAACTTTCTATAACAGTTGTCTTTATGTTTAATACATTAGATATAGTATTTTGAATAATACCATTAACTATTTTCTTCGTCGTACGAGAACATGTTTCTTTAACTGTATTTTGCTCACCAGAAGATTCAGAAGATTGTAAATTTCCCATAAGCTTTTTATCCTCTTCAAGCAATCTAGGCACAGAAATTTCAATACTAAAGTCTTCTGCATCAGAAAAAGGATTAATCATTTTCTCGAGAGAACGCCTTAGTTCGAATATCCTATCACGGTTCCAAATTGAATTGATAGATCTGAAGCCAGAGATTTTCAATTCGGTTCCAGTCAAACTTCCTTCTGGAAATGTATATTCACCCTCCACTACTTCATGATCAACCAAAACCTGATCAAATTCTTGTTTCAAAGACTCTTCAAAACGGTTCCAATCAACATGAATTCGTTCTATCTGGTCAGATTGAGCAGACTTTGTTGTTAAGGTGACTTCACTACCCAATCTATCACAAGAAATACGTCCTATACCTTTAGCACCAGCAAAATTGCGTTTAATTTTACTTCTATAAGAAGCATCTTCTGTCCCATCGCTCTTCGCAGAATATCCTACAAATAGCCATTTGTTTTTCAAATCATCTAAACTCATACCTTTACCGTTATCAGATATGATTATTGAATCATCTTCAAAAGTAATGAGAACCTTTGTGGCGTGAGCATCATAAGAATTCTTAACCAGTTCATATATTGCTATATTATCACTGGTTATCAGATCTTGGCCTAGAATATTCTTCAGGCCAGAGCCTACTTTAAATTTCAATTCATCCATAATCAAATCATTTCTTTTAAAACCAATCCTGCCTGCAATGCGAACAATGGCGGAATAGCATTGCCAACCTGACTATACCTTGGCACTTCTTTTTTTCTCATTTGCCCACCGGTTGTATATTTACTTTTAAACTCATACCAATCAGGGAATGATTGAATTCTTGCACATTCACGCACCGTCATTATTCGCGGTTCAGAATAATGCAGATAATCATCAGGCATATTCGTTATGGTAGGAGCCAATTGTTCCGGATCCAGCACAGTGATACCTCTTTGTCTAATTCCCCACGTTTCACGTTCTTTACCATCAATACGCTTTCCTTTTTTCGGGTAGCTTAAGAGCAGTTTTTGGAAACATGCGACCTTTTCAGGAGTATGATGAGCAAAACTATGACTATTAGGTACCATCTGTCCCATAGTAATACCAACTCGCAAATACCGTTGATACTTAGAATTTACTTTTCCATACATACCAGACATAAAACCTCTTCTATCTGGTGTTTCTTTTTGACCATTTTCGCGTAGAAGATCAGAAATAGCATCTCGAACACAACAAAAAGCATCTAGTTTTTTCTCTTTTAAAAATGACGTTTTCTGATTGTCTATTCTTTTAAAGAAAAATTCCGCATCGCTTTCGTTTCCGTCCAAAACACCTACCATTATAAAGCGTTTTCTTCGTTGTGGAACACCAAAGTGAGAAAAATCAACGACTTGCGCATGTACTCCATAACCTAATTCTCGTAGTTTATTCTTCACGATTTCAGAATATGGAACAACTTCAGAATCATTCTTTTTTTTAAAAGCATAGGTAAATCCTTTAACGTTTTCAAAGAGCAATAATTTCGGACGAACCATGTCTATAAAATCAATATAGGAGAAAACCAACTGATTACGAATATCATCTTCCACACGCTTACCTGCCATGGAAAATCCTTGACAAGGCGGACCACCTGCAACTAAATCCACCTTACCACGAAGAGCGAGCAGCTGTTCTCTGTACTTTTTATTTACATCAATTATATTCAAAGGAGTAATAGGCAGCCATGACGGCCAAGCAAAATGCTTCTTCCTCTCAATCAAATTAAAACTGAGAGTCTCAAATGCGTTCTGGTTTTTCTCTATAGCAAAAAGACCATTCCAACCTGCCTGATAAAGTCCCAAAGAGAGACCACCGCAACCCGCAAATAAGTCTATAACATTATAATGCTTCTTACCCATCTAAATTATTTTTGTGCAAAGTTAAGAAAAAAACGAAATATATCAATCTTTCATCAGAAAACTTTATGCTTTTTTAAGCCTATAACATTAGCGTGTAACTACTCAGTACCCCTCTAGAAAACACCTCGCAAATAATTCATAAATTAGATTTGGCTTATTTTATTCACCTTCACTAACTTTTGATGGATTAATTCGTTGAAAGTATATGCTGTTAAAAACGGTTTTATTAGAGAGCACATTTCCGATGCAACAACGACTAGGTCTTCCTTGACAATTATTGAAATTCAAAACAAATCTTGCAGTGAAACAACAGTAAAACGTGTTCTCATACCCATGGGATGCTGAGCAGCTAACCTATCAAGATCATATTCAGAACTTGCCTTAAGCCTCAATTTTCATAACTTATCTCAATTTATATTTTTCCAAAAGTTGCTCAAACATTTCCTTTTTGAACTTATAAAACTCTCTAACAGAAGTTTTACCATCCAATCTGTACCCCAGAACTTGTTTCTGAATATCATTTAAGTAACTATCCTCTATCCCCAAGGATGCCAGATTTTCTTTCCTGCCATCTGAAAAAGTAAGCAAGTTTTCATGCATATCAATCATCTTCAGCTTTTCATCCTTGTAGAATTCCTCTAATTTCAAAGTATCCTTATAACCTATAGATAAACGTTTTGGAGCAAACTGCATATTTACATTATAATCGTCTTCATTCATACTGAGCATTTCAGGAAATTCTCCCTTAAAACGAACATGCTCGTCAACAAATACATGCGGATTTTCCAAAGACAACTCATTTTCTAAAGGATCAAAAGCACCTTTGTTTGATATATCATTGCAAGTTGTACAACAAGGAATCAAGTTGTAAAACGAAACTGCCAAAAAGGGATATTTGCTCTTGGGCAAGAAATGGTCGATAGGAGGTTTAGAATCTCGTTTACCCTCATAAGAGGCAACATTTATCTGATTGCGTCCACAATAAGGACAAACTTTCAAATTCATTTTTTTGATGAATTGCAACTTATCCAAATTCTTTTCATATAACATCTCCACAAAGATATGATAGAGAATATCATGAAAATCATCTACATACGTCAATCCCTTATCATTTTTTCCAATAGAATAAAAATCTCCTGCCAAGAACTTTTTCTTATTAATTCCTGTTTTCCACTCTTTACCAGTATTCCATACCTCTACATTATGCAAAATAGCCAAGCAATCTTCCCATGAAGCTGATAGCAATGTCTTCAAATTAGCATAAGAAGAATAATACTGCAAGAAATTCCAGGTAGGACTTCCCTTACAAACCTTATAAATAAACTTGATGTCCTTCGTTCGTCCTACAGATCCGTCAAAAGTAAGCGCCCCATCACGAAACCCTTCCATTAATTGACTGGTTTTACCAACAAGGGAATCCAGATGCCACTTCAGCATTTCTGCTGTTACATTATGAATCCTGTACATTTTCTTCAATGTTTAGTAAGTAATTTGCAATGAAAGAGTCACCTACCATTCTCATAATTTCATCTGATGGAGCTTTACCATTTCTCTGTGCACTCTGAATCCAGCGTTTCATAGCTTTAGCTGCCACATCTCCTATTGGAGAATTGGTAAAGAAGAAACTAGAGCGCAACATATCATAATAATTTGCGCCAAAAGTCTGCTTATCTACCTTCACGGGATTACCTTTAGACAAATACAATGTATTTTCAGTCAGAACATCACTCAATATAAATGGCGAATGAGTAGCTATTAAAATATTGACACTCCTGATTTTACGCCTATCGATTCCGGCTGCATTCAAGCATTCAAGTAACATCGCCACAAATCGTCTTTGGTATTCAGGATGATAATATAGTTCCGCCTCATCAAATACCAAATTTACATAATGATAAGGTATCCTGTATTTATCTGAATCAACACTTTGAATATTATTTAAATGATAGATGACATAGCTAATCATATACATCATTTGCTTTTCTCCACTACTCATCTTACTCAACTCAAATGACGTGTTACTATCTCTTTCAAAAGTATCATACTTATCTGCCATCTTCTTTCCTACCCGCACATACTCTATGTCCATATCGAAAAAGGAAGGATACATCAAATGAAGAAAGACTTCCTCATAAGTTTTTGCCGGAGACCTCGAAATAAATGTATAGGCAGTCTCACGAGCCTCCGTTCTCGACTCATGCCGCTTGATATAATCAAGACATTGATGAATCTTTAAAGTAATATGGTTAATTGGCTGTTCTTTTATTTTCTCAACCACCCGCTCAGCAATCATAGGCAAATGAGCATTTAGATATTTTATATCTGACTCATGCTTAATCTTATCTATTCCTTTTAGAAGGTCTAAACCCAACTGATTATAATAGTCATTGTAAGTCAAACAAATCTTTAGTGATTTGTAAGACAAATAAAACAACACCAATTTATACATCTCAGAATCCTTACCAAAAACTGCAACCAAGTCACCACTTACAAAATCCTCCCATACATCTTCTAATTCAACTCGGAAGTTTTCCAATAGAGAATAGCCCCATTCTTTATGAGCATTAAGAAATTTATCCCAAGTTTCCTTTTGATAGTTTTCTCTTAAATGAAAAGATACGTACTTTGGTCTATATCCATAAGGGAACTGCTTTTTCTTGGCAAGAAACAAAAGTGAGAACACTAAGATTCTCTGATGCGCCAATTCATTTTCTCTATTTATATCTATAGATCCATTAGTTCTATAAGGAACCAATGTTATTGGTGTCATATAGCCGTCATTCTTATGAAATAAACCATCAAGCCATTTTCCCTCAACAACATCCAAGCTATGATTGCCATAATCATATTCATTAAAGGAATAGATACTATAGTTTACAGCTATAGTATAGAAGAATCCCTTAAGAATCTTATCAAAATTCGCTTGCCGCATCTGGATTTTCGTCATAAATCCCAAATTGTCTTCACGATATACAGAAACGTTCTCATAAGCACATTCGATTCTAGTTAATTTACCATCACACACATAATATAATTCTGCATTCACGCCATTAGCATATGACAAATGTGAAGGTATCGGCGAATTCTTGGTGCAAGACAACGCACATGCCAAATTGTTAATTATTCTGTAAAAGATATCTAAGAGAGAACTCTTGCCTGCTCCATTTTTTCCGACAATACAACCCACCGTAATTTTAGGTGATTTATAACTGGTTTTGTATATATTAGCGGCAATATCTGAAACTGGCAGAACTTCTATAAAGCCATTTTGGGGTTCTGGATACTTTCCAAAAGGATACCATCCTGGCTTAAGATTCTTACTTATATTTGCATCCATAGGATGAAGATATAAACCTATCAAACGCAAAGACAAATCATAATAATCAATTTTCATCATTTTGCGAAAATCATTCATGTTCTACTGTTTGAAGATAAAAAATCCATAACAATAAATCTCTTTAGTCTATTAAACCATCAGCCAATAAGCAATCAAAACAGTAATTATCATATAGTTTAAGAAAATCTCACGGTCTTATTGACCGAACATTTTCTGTAAATCACTATTTTCAAGAACTCTTTACCGAATGAATACAAGGTGTAATTTACACCAAATTATTCCTTCTAAATCCAGGCGGTCCCATCCCGCAAAATATGGCGAAGACCGCTTTGGTCCGCCAACCTTAGAGCGAAGCGGTTACGAGCACCGAGTAGGGCGGTTTCCCTCTTCTTCCCTGAGGGGAGAAGACCGAGATGAGAGGTGGAGCCTTCCTTAAGGGTAAGGAAGGACGGGTAGGTTTTCGAAAAAGCCTTCTTTAATGGGAAAAAGCAATGCCAATGAGTGCAATGAAAGATCGCTTTCAAATTGCCGAGTGCAGCTCGCTTTATCAACAAAGAAGGACGGGATGATTTTAGAAAAAGATTAGATGATTTTAGAAATCAAATTCATATTATTCCACCGTCACACTCTTCGCCAGATTTCTCGGCATATCCACATCCAGTCCCTTATCCACAGCCACATAGTAAGCAAGCAGCTGCAGCGGAACCACGCTCAGCAGCGGAACCAGCGCATTCAGGGTTCTTGGAACCTCCAATACATTATCCGCTATTTCCTTCACCTGCTGGTCACCCTCAGTCACCACGGCAAGGATGCGGCCGTTTCTCGACTTCACCTCCTGCATGTTCGAGATAATCTTTTCATACAACTGATGATGCGTAGCAAGGAAAACGATTGGCATATCCTGATCTACCAGGGCGATAGGACCATGCTTCATTTCGGCAGCAGGATAGCCCTCAGCATGGATATAACTGATTTCCTTCAGCTTCAAGGCACCCTCCATCGCCACAGGATAGTTCACACCACGACCCAGATACAGGAAGTTGTGCGCATAGGTAAACATTCGGGAGATATCCTTGATTATCGGAGCCTGCTCCAATACCTTCTCCATTTTCTGCGGAATCTCAGAAAGTTCCTCTATCATCTGATAGTAGTCTGCATTGTTTAGGGTTCCCAACTCATGCCCCAAAGCTAAAGCAAGAAGCGTAAGAACCGTCACCTGCCCGGTGAAAGCTTTCGTACTTGCCACACCAATCTCCGGACCCACATGGATATAGATACCCGTATCCGTTTCACGGGCGATGGAAGAACCCACGCCGTTCACGATACCGAAAATTAGCGCACCCTTCTCCTTCGCCAGCTTAATCGCAGCCAAGGTATCCGCCGTCTCACCACTCTGGCTGATCGCAATCACCACATCCTCCGGCTCAATCACAGGGTCGCCATATCTGAACTCACTGGCATACGCTACCTCCACTCTCTTGCGGCACATCTTCTCAATCAGCTGCTTACCAATCAGTCCGGCATGCCAACTGGTACCACACGCCACGATGATGATATGCTTCGTCTGAACCAGTCGGTCACGATAATCACGAAGCGCAGAAAGAACGATGCGGTTGTTCTCAGGATGTTCCTTGTCAGCAAAGAGGCGACCACTCATACAATCCTTCAGACAGTTAGGCTGGTCATAAATCTCCTTCAGCATAAAGTGATCAAAACCACCCTTGCTCAACTTGCTGATATCCAGATCCACGGTCTTGATATCGTAATGACAGGCAGAATGCTCCAGGTTGATAATATTCAACTCCTCGCCCACTCTGATGTCGGCAATCTGACCATCCTCCAGATACACCACTTTATCCGTATGCTCCACGATAGGAGTCGCATCACTGGCGATATAGAAGTTCAGATTATCCTTACCCACACCAACGACCAGCGGACTAGACTGGCGAGCAGCCACCAGATGGCTAGGGTTATTCTTCTCAACAACAGCAATGGCATACGCACCGATGGCATCGTTCAGCGCCTGGCAAACGGCAGAAACCAAGTCCTTGCCATTCTGCTGATAGTAGAAATCAATCAGCTGCACCAGCACCTCAGTATCAGTAGTACTCTTGAACTCATAGCCCTTCTCAATAAGCTGTTCCTTCAAGACCTGATAGTTCTCGATGATGCCATTATGCACCAAAGCCAAGTCACCGCTCATGCTCACATGAGGATGCGCATTGGTAGCAGAAGGCTCACCATGGGTAGCCCAACGGGTATGGGCGATACCTACATGACCACTGCAATCCTTCTCGACAGCCATCGCCTCCAGATTGCTCACCTTACCCTTTGTCTTATACACATTCAGCTGGTCCTGACCATTAATCAAGGCCACACCAGCACTGTCATATCCACGATACTCCAGTTTCTTCAACCCCTCAATAAGAACAGGATAAGCATCATTCTGTCCTATATATCCAACAATTCCACACATAGTTTACTTTCTTAATAAATTATTTTTTTATTTGTTTCTTCCAATCCAGGAATCTCAGGATGAGCGAGATCTGTTCCTCCCACTTATCGCTCAATCTCATCGCCTCCTCCTTGTTATAAGCAGGATGACTTTTGGTAAAACCACTAAATATTTCATCGATACAAATACTTCCCTCCGTTTCATAAAGGGTATTGACCAAGTCGAACATTCGCGCCTCATCACTGGGATGAAACGACTCTGGATGTTCAGACAGCCAAAGATTGAATTTACTTTTACTCTCTGAATTCATAAATTAAATATTATAAATGGATGGTAGTATCTGCTAATCAGTACCATCATCTGTGTTAATCAGTCCATTACCTTATTTAAAAAGCAAATAAGCCAACAGGATGAGCAGATCTTTTATTCAAAGCTCAACCCATCTTATCGTATATAATTAAAATCTAAAGTCTTATTCTTTTGTGTTTTCCAGATTAGTTTTTTATCTTATATATCCCAACAGATCAAGATACATCATCCTTGACTCTAAGTGTTCATCTTCAGGAATATGATTCGCCTCTTTCTCCAAACTCTCAGTAGAGTACAAGAATTTGAAGCCATTCTTTTCATAAAAATGAAGCACATTCTCCTTATTGTAAGCATCAACAACAATGAAGCGGCAACCTGTCTTATTGTCAGGATGAACAAACCACGACGCTATGTATTCAATCACTTGTAACAGGATATGGAAAGCCCCCACAACTATTTTGCAAAAGGTCCTTTTCCTCCATGTTCTTTCATATATTTACGTGAACGTTCCATAATGCGATCAATATCCTCAAAAGAAAAGACTAATTTTCTCCTTTGTGGATTGCGCTCATTCTCCTCAGCCTCACGAACAAACCGTTCTGCAGTCTCACCTGTCAAGACAGGAATACTTCTTATTTCTAATGCCATAACCTTTCATTTTAAACGTTTAATAATGTCGCAAAGTTACGCTTTTTCTACGAAACCACCAAGAAAATTGAAAGAAATCTGCAAATTATCAGCAAATTACCTCCAAATCAACAGTAAGCTATAAACAGCAAACTATTAATTGTATATTATAAATTGTAAACTGCAGTCCCCAGGCGGTCCCATCCCGCAAAACATGGCGCAGGGCTTTGATGCCCCGCCAACCTTAGAGCGAAGCGGTTCCGAGCACCGATGAAAAGCCTTAAAGGCTCTCAATCCACTTCTTACCGCTTTTCGTAAAAGCAGACCAAAGATAAAGGCAGCATGCAACGATGCCAACACCACCCAAAACTATGTACATTCCTTCCATAATTATTTCCTTTTTAAAATGTTATCAGCAAACAACGCCAAGAAGATTGTAGCAAATAATCCAACGCCAAGTAACAAAGCATAGGGTTTAGCGTCCTCTACACCTAGTACAAGACCAACTGCAGCTACAACTACCATTGCAGTAAAGCAGGTGTTAGCAAGCTGATATATAAACTTGCTCAGATTTTCTCTGCGAGTCTTTTCTTTTTCCTTATCTTCTTTTGCTGTCATACCTTACTATATTTATATTTCTGCAAATATACGATAAAATCTAATTATTTCCAAGGAAGTATCATATTTTTTAGCAATCTTTAAATCAAGCGTAAATCACCGTTAGAACGTAACTACTGATTTTCAGCAGTTAGCACATCCAACATTTTTCAAAATTCACCTTTTTATTCGAGTTATAATTACATGGGATTAGGGACATGAAGTCTTGCTCCCCCTCCATCAGTCGGGTGAGTATATCTTCTATATAATCGCCAAAAAGCCAGTCATAATCCACTGCCTCATCTTTACAATACTTACGCAAGCTACGACCTTTACGATTTTGGTTGTAATCCTGCATCACTTTTTCGAAATATTCCCTTGTTTCCATTATCAAACTGTTTTGATTACGGATGCAAAGGTAATATATTATATAGGTACCGCCATACGGGCTAACGGTGATTTACAGTTTAGTATAAGACATTTGGTCTCGATGATTCTGGCTAAAGTCCTACATCACCTTTAGAAGTATTTCCCTGTATCCATAATTCTGATTTTCAAGAATTCGGAGGCAAAGATTAATACTTAATTAAATGATATATGAGTCATTTTCATAGTTGCATATCTCGTCTATAACCTCAAATAAATCCTTGAAGAAAGCAAAAGTTTGTGGAGTATTAATTTTGCATATATCCTTTGCAAATCCCACTTTCTTAGAATCTTTAATCTCATAGATTCCCTCTATCTCCGTTTCCCTTATCATATCATGACTCTTCAAGAAATCATAGCCAAAATAATGCTCTATTTCAAATTTATTTAGGGCTTGTTCCTTCTTTAAATATTTATCCATTTCACCAGGAACAGGAATACACAAACAATAGATATTTACCTCAGTTCGGGATAAGAAATAGTGCCTAAAAAAGTTGGTAATCTCCGATATT
>OHPV01000977.1_pt1 | contig 14398 bp, 9 predicted proteins | sample 1577781 | NCBI WGS metagenome assembly OHPV01 (sample SAMEA3879518, study PRJEB24766) | human gut metagenome | biome: human-associated habitat; feature: feces | place: USA | collected 1985/1987 | reverse complement strand
CTTTTTCAAAATGTGCCTTCAGCCAGTTTCTCCCCTCGCAGACCGTCAAAGGGCATGTTCCGACCTGTCCCGTTCCATCATAAATCTGTACCGGACTTGGCATTGCAAGAAACAGATCATTTCCGGCAAGCGCCTTTCCTACCTGCCTTGGCTCATCATACAAGATTTGTCGTCCCTCCTCCAGAACAAGCACTTTATCTGCCATCGGAAACACTTCTTCCAAACGGTGCTCGATGATGATCACCGTCGTCCCAAGTTCCAGATTAATTTTCCGTATCGTTGCAAGGAATTCACTCGCCGCAATCGGGTCAAGCTGTGAAGTCGGCTCATCAAGCACAAGCACCTTCGGCTGCATTGCCATCACAGAAGCCAGATTTAAAAGTTGTTTCTGTCCTCCCGACAGTTCCTCCACATTTTTCGCAAACCAGTTCTGAATGCCAAAAAAGCTCGCCATCTCAGCTACTCGAAGCCGAATCGTCTGTTGATCATATCCGAGATTCTCAAGTCCAAATGCCATTTCATGCCACACTTTATCTGTCACAATCTGATTGTCCGGACTCTGAAGAACATATCCGATCTCACTTGCCTGTGTTCTGACAGATACCTGCTCCAAAGCGTCCCCCAAAAATCGAATTTCTCCACTTCTTGTCCCATATGGTGTCAGTGCAGTTTTAAAATGCCGAAGCAATGTCGTCTTTCCGCAGCCAGATTTTCCACAGATGACAATAAATTCTCCCTGTTCAATTGCAACATTCACCTCCTGCAAAGCCGGTGTCTTTGCCTCTGGGTAAGTAAATGTCAGATTTCTGATTTCAAATAGTGCCATTTTATATCCTCCACAATATTAATCACCATAGGAAGCATACACATTCCCCCATAAATGACATAGATCAAAAGTGTTTCCCAGTTTAACGGATTTCCCTCCATCATCGGGAAATATAAAAAATATACTTTTTTTGTTACAATTCCGCCAAGCACAATCAGGCCTGCTACAGCCATCACCGAAAATATCCTTTTGTCTCTCGTATCAAAACGATAGATGGAAAAATTAGTTCTGCCACGCAGTCCATATCCTCTCGACTTCATGGAATCTGCTGTCTCCACTGAATTTTCCAATGCCCACGTCGTCATGATTGAAAGAATTTTCATGCCGTGTTTTGCCTTTGCAAGTGTATTTCCATTTGTCACATCTCTCCCAATACACTTCTGCGCATCGGACACTTTTTCAATCTGATTTTTAAACTTCGGAACAAAGCGAAGCACCATAGATAAAATCAATGACATCGCCGGAATTAGTTTCCCAAACAGATAAATGAATTTATCCGAGGTCATAATGACCTGATAGCAGGAAAACCAGTTTAATACCGACACAAGCATCACACCGGACGCCAGTCCATATACAATGGATTCTAACGTCAGGGGATTGCCCGTTCGAAAGTAGAACAAAAGTGTCACTCCCTCATGATTAAAAAGAGGATTTACAAGTGCTGAGATCAAGAATACAGGAATCATGAGCCATAGAGCTGTTTTGAATGCTTTCTTTCCTTTAAGATAAATATAGTAAATAAAACCACTCACACAGGAAATCCCTAGAAAAACAGGGTGCCTCAAAAACATGGAGCACCCTATCACAAATACAAAATAAACAAAATTAATTATCGGATGATACGTACCAAAGTTATCTTTCCCCATTTTGATCCATCCAGCTTGTCCCCAGATCGCTTCCCAAATCACAGGTATAATTCCACTGGATTTCATCTCCTTCCTGAACTATATATCTGCTGCAGCCATAGTTTGGATACCACCCATTGACATTGTACATCCAGCCGGAATTCTGGCCGCAGTCAAACTCATACAGATTATTGATCGCTTCTATATAATTACTGTTGAACAGCGGATTGAAGGAATATTCCATATGCACACGGTTATTTTTCGTTTCACGGAGAAGGACATCAAAGACACTCTCTCCTTCATAAAACGTCACTTTTCTTGTCGCATAGATCACTCCGTCAGAAGGGATCAGTTTTTCTTTCCCTTCTGTCAGATTTTCCATATTGTCAAGAATCGTTGCACAGGAAATGGTGAGATAGCAGGTCTGTTTCTTGCTTTTGTCAATTGTGATTTCTCCTGGTTCCACCGGATTTTGCATTCCTTCCGGAACAGGATTTGTCTGATATTGATCCTGTCCACTTCCGGTCCCATCGCTGTATGTAACATTGCTGTTGCTATTTCCGCTTGCTGCTCTGGATGATTTTTTCTCCTCATATTTGGAATAGTCAACTTCCCCGCCTTGTATCTTGTCTACGTCATAGTATTCTTCTTCCTTAGAAGTCTCACTTTTATCCGTATCCTTTTGACCGGAGGCATCATCCTCCATCCATGCATCTGAATCCTTCTGCTTATTTTCATTCTGCACTGTATTAGTAAGCGTTGTCTTTCCACAGCCTGTCGCTACACTGCTCATCAACACAGCGATCAAAAGCAGCCCTATGACCCTTTTCACTTTATGCTTCATCACCATCTCTGTCCCTTCTACGTCTCTTTTTTAGAGTGAACGAATATCCAAGTCCCGATACAACCACTGCGCATGCAATGAGCGCCCCGACAATATATGGCACAGACAAGGATTTCGTCTCTTCTTTTGTCCCCTGAAGAATAATCTCATCTGTATCGGCATCAATAAAATTGTCTTTTTCTTTTGTATCATCCTTCAGTGACTTTGTACTCGCCCTCTTATCGATGAAATACGCTCCGCCTTTTTCAATCAGAAATTTTGTCTGTCCATCTTTTACTTCCACCTTCTGCACATACTCCGCCTTCTGTTCCTTTGGATTATAATACAAAAGTAAATACTCTCCGTCTTCTTTTTCTACCGGCACTTCCACCTGTATAACTCCAGGAAATGTTCCTGATTGTTCAAAATACAGCACAGCCGGATGTTCCGAGAGCTGTTTGATCTCATCATCATATGGACTTGTACGTTTCAGTTCAATATTGATCTCTTTCTCTTCCTTGATATCTTTTCCATTCAATGTGAATGTGTACGTCGTTCCATCGGTCATTTTTCCTTCCATCTGAAGGTTCTTATCCTGATCTTTGACACGGGCAAGTTCTGACTTTGCAACAACATTGTCTTTCACTTCTGCTTTTACAGTTTTACTGTCATCTTTCTTGGATGTCGCCTGTGCTTTTGCAGTCGTCTTTTTATTCGACGTCTCCTTTACCTGCTCTGCTATTTCCTGAAGATTTTTGGTTCCTGTAAACACAGGCTCGATTGTTCCTGCATTCTCCGGCTCACTTTGAATATAATAAGTCCCGCCCTCTGAAATACTGCAGGTGAGATAGCCTCCCAAGACAGTTGCGGTTCCTGCTTTAACAGACTTTCCATTCTCCTGTTTATAAAGCACATAATCTTTGCTCGTAAATCCGCTGCACTTGATACTTAGGTCGATATTTCCCGGAAGTGTTCCGCTCTCCTCAGTTGTAAAAAAGTATTTCCCATCTTTCTTTTCGCTTGTCACTCCGGCTTTCATATCCGCAGGTTCATAATTGTTCGCACCTCTCAGTGTGAGTGTATAATTCCAGGTCTCATATACATAATCGATACTAGAGTCTTTCACATTTGTAAAAATCTCTTTTGCCAAAATTCCATTCTGCAATTTTTTTACGATTGTATCTGCCTGCAGCAAATCCGCTCTGTGTTCTACATATTCAAGATTCTCTTTTGGGATACTCTCGTATATTTTCAGTAGTTCTGCAATTTTTTCAGCATCTTTTAAGGTAACTGCCAGTGGATTGATTTCATTCCATATCTGTTCATCGAGACTCTCTACTACCTTTATCTGCTCCGAGATTTCCTCTAGTTTCTCTTGCAATCGGCCGCGAAATTCCTCTTTTTCTGCAAACTTTTTCATCTGATCCAATTCGCTGATCAATGCATACACTGTCTGCTGATCTTTGATTCTGATTTGTGCCGGAAGCACCTCAAGTTTTGCCCGAAAACGTGCAATATTTTCCGCAGTCTCTTCCTCCTCGTCGCCGCCGTTTTGCACATCAGTCATATCATATAATGTATTTTTTCCGTTTACAGCCCGGTTATATGCGACAAGTGCCATCGTGCCCTGATCTGTAGACATCGCATCTGCTGTATTCTCCTGTGGAGTATGCTTGAACGCACCGTCACTTAACTGATAGCTCAGGAGATAATCTAATACAGATTTACCATTTTTTATAAATGCTTCATCCGATAAAAGTTCTACATTCAATGTTGAAAGTGCGATTACAGTTTGGGCTGCACTTTCCAGATTCTCAGTTCCAAAACTTGCAAATCCGCCATTTTCGTCCTGCATCGTACTCAATGTCTGAAGCGCTTTTTCAACCGCGGTTTCAACCCCGCTGTTTTTCTCATAATATGGAGCAAGCGCCTGAATTGCCATCGCAGTCATATCCGGATCAGACTTCGTTCCACTTAACGCCCATCCTCCATCACTCAACTGTTTATCCAGTATCTGTTGAATCAGCTTTTCCCTTGTCGTCTGCTCCAGCCCTTTTCCCAAATCTTCTTCTGTAAGCTTTGGAATCTCATAGTTCTTCGAATCCAGCGCAAGCAACGCATAAATCGTACCGTTGACTCCCTGCCAGTTTACCTGTTTGAAGTTTGCAAGCGGATACAGCATGTTATATCCGTTGACATCCGAAGGATCCACCCCGATTGCCGTAAGCGCCAGCACTACTCTCGAATATTCTGTATATTTTCGTTTGTCCAGAACACCTTGGTTTTCCTCCAATGTCCGATACAAATTTGCCAGATAATTCTTTTTTGTCTCCTCCGGCAGATTCCCATACCTTGCCATTGCAAGCACAGACCATTCTCCGCCCAAAGTGTTAACGACCGGGTTCGTCACATGAGTCTTCAGATAATTTGCTGCTTTGTCAAGACTTGCTTGCATATCTTGGTCTGCAATTTCATTTTCTGAAACTTCCACTGTCCCCTGAAAAAGAGTCTCCTCCGACTCTTTTTCATACAGCGCCGTTGATTCTCCCCCGGTTCCTCCTAGAATAACTTCTTCTTCGATTTCAAAATCCGCTGCACGAACAGGCATTGGGCTGCCTGCTGCAATCACCGCAGCAAGCATCAATGCTATTATTCTAACATTTCTTTTTTTCATTTTTATTTTCCTTGTCTTTTCTTTTTGACTACAACAACTGCAGTAATCACAACCGCGCATGCTGCAATCAGGTATACCAGGTACTCTATCTTTACACTGTCACCGGTTTTTACAGTTCCTGTCTGGCTGTTGCCGGAGCCATCTGCTGAACTTAATTTGTCTGTTGTACTTGTTCCGTCTCCTGCCATATCCGTCACAACACCAAAATCGCCTAATTGTGTCACTTTCACAGCAATATAACCATCTGTAACAGTTCCGCTAAGTTTCTTCACTTCTCCGCCGGTATATAGTAATACATCCATTGTATTTCCATTATATTTTTTACCGACCGGAAGACTCAGCTTCGCTGTATCCGATAACGCAACTTCTTTTCCATCCTGACGAAGTTCTACATGATACAGTGCAAATACTCCTTTGCTTGACGGAATGGCTTTTCGAATCTCATCTACCGCCGCATCGTCTTTTGTCAATTTGGAGACAACAAGCTGCATGTCTTTTGTCAATTCTTTTCCTGTAAGACTCACTCCATACTGTGTATCTGTGAGTGTAATTTCTTCTTTTTCAGGCTCTTGTGGGTCTGGTTTTTCCGGATCTGGATTCTGTGAATCGTCCTCGTACTTTACAGTCACCTGATATGTCACTTTTGCATCCGGTTCCACTGGTGTCGTGTAGCTTACCGGAACCGAAGTGATGTTTACAATAGTCCCTTCTTCTACCGGAATCGCTGCTCCATAACGGTATTCGTTTCCATTTGACTGGATTGTGATTTTGTCATAGCGGTTAAAGCTTTCCGGTGCAAATGACACTTGCTTTGTATCTTTCGGAATTGTCAGTGTATATTCATATACATCTCTGCTGTATTGTGGAGCAAGTTCACCTGTATTAATTCCAAGTGATTTTAATTCTCCTGTAACATCCGTTGTGTCTGTCAAATCGTTTCCATAGTCGAGGGAATATTCCATTGTAACGATATCCCCATCTGCAAATTTTCCGTTTGCAACCGTAAAGTTACCTGCCCCATCATCTGTGAACCATCCGTTTAATGTTACAAACCAGCCACTCTTTTCACCACGCTCAAGCTGTTCCAAGCCATCAATTCCGGTCACATATGTTTTGTTCGAATCAAATGAAATTTCGATATTATTTTCCACACATGCACGCTCGATCGCATCAAGCATTGTATCGTCTTCATAAATAGACACTTTTACATTGTCTAAAATCACACCTTTTGCTTCCGGCCAGTCTTTTCCTTCCGGAGTCGAAACCATGTCCTGAACACTTACTGTCACAGTCCCAACCGGTGTTTTTTCCGGCTCTTCTAAAGATTTTACCGTAATTGTATATGTAACTCCATCTTTTAGCCCCAACAAGCTCATAAAGCTCGTCGGTGTTGATGTGATTTTAATTTCAGTTCCCTCTGATACCGGAATGGCGTCTCCATAGCGGTATGATTTGTCCCCCACACGAATCGCAACGTTATTATATCTGTTAAAGCTCTCCGGTCGGAACGAGACCTCCGTTGTATCCTTCGGAACTGTCAAAGTATATTTGTATACATCCCGCTTATATTCCGGCGATAAATCCCCTGTGTTGTTTCCAAGTGATTTTAGTTCTCCTGTTACATCTGTTGTATCTGTCAAATCACTTCCATAGTTCGTTGTATATTCCAACGTAATGACATCTCCATCTGCAAATGTCCCGTCTGCCACTGTAAATGATGCAAACCCTTTGTCTGTAAACCAACCGTTTAAAGTTCCCATCCAACCGCTTGCCGCTCCGCGGTCAAACTCCTCCAGGCCATCCACAGCCGTAATGTATGTCTTTGACGCATTCAAAGAAATCTTGATTCCATTTTCTTCGCACGCACGCACGATCGCATCCATCATCGAATCATCTTCATAGATAGACACATTCGTATTTTTCAAAATCACACCTTTTGCTTCCGGCCAGTCTTCCCCATCCGGTGTCGGAATCATATCCTGAATGCTTACTGTCACTGTTCCAACCGGTGTTTTTTCCGGCTGTTCACTCTTTTCTTTCACTGTCACTTCACAAGTTGCTGTCTTTTCCCCCGCTTTTGCTGTGATAACAGCTTTTCCTGCGCTCACTGCATTTAGCACGCCATCTTGATCTACTATGACAACATCTGTATGATCACTGCTCCACTCCACTGTCTGATTTGTTGCATCCGCCGGTGTCACAGTAGCCTGCAGAGATGATACATCTCCAACCTGTAGCTCTAATGTTTCCTGATCTAACGTAATGTTTTCAACCGGAACATCTTTTTTAACCGACACAGTAAAGCTTGGCAGTGTCGAAAACCAGTCTTTCAATACAGGTGCATTTAAGTTTGGTTCCCCTGAGCCATTTGCAGTAATATCTGCTCCGAGAGGACTTCCCCACCATTCAGAAAAAATTCCGTTTTGACTTGTGAATGTATACTCTCCTGCTTCCTCGAAGGTTACATCAAAATCATTGTTCGTCGCAAGATCCCACTGTTGACACTGACCTTTAAACTCGCCTAATGTCTCATTGCTGTAAGAAAGATATGTTGCATCGGATTTTCCCCATGCACTGTTCGATGTCCAGACCGGATTATAAATCGTAGCCAGCTTATACACTGGCATTGTCACACCGCGGAAACTGATATTTGCTGTGTCACCAGGCTCTAATGCCGCATCTGGATTCGTCTTATTCTCTACATTGATCTCAATAAATCTTGCATCAACGACACGATACAGCGATTTTACATTACCATCCGCATCTGTCGCTTCAATCCCGATGATATTACTCCGGTTTTCTAAGTTTGCAGTATATGTATTTCCATCTCCTTGGATTTCCAAACCATTCAATGTCACTTTTAAAGATTCAGCGCCGTCTGCCGATACCTCAAAAGTAAACGGAACCGTATCGCCTTCATTATAATAAATGGTATCATAATGACGCCAATTCTGCAGCTTTTCACTGCAGTTAATCGTAGCTGTCCCTGTCTCTCCCACTGTAAATACCGCATATGCTGTGTTCACAGGCGAGATTGCTCCCCATGTTTTTCCACCATATTCAACTGCATCATAGGTTACCTTCACTACTGACGTCCCTGGTTTTTCCGCTGTCACAACTGCTTTTTCAGTGGAACTTTCTGTATCCAGCGAAATGCTGTCGCCTTTGATGATCTCGAAATGAAATACCGGTCTCTGAACGTCATTTGCAACTGCATTGGAGATAATCTGTTCTACTCTCCAAGGCCGTAAATTTGTGGTATCCCCAACCTGCATTTCTTTTTGCTGATATTGCAGCCAGATGTCATTCTCAAAATCATCATAGACCTTTGCCTCTGTCTGAACACCTAAATATTCTTCACTGCCTGTCTGCACATTCTCTGCAATACTGTTCAACGGATATTGAACAACTACAGAGACAACCATCAACATCGCAAGCATAATGCTCACAACTTTATTGTGCCATTTTTTTCTGTTTCTTATCATTTTCCATTCTCCTATCTCTTTTTTTCAGATGAATGTTTTCTTCTTTCTGCCCTCCTTTTCTTTTTGTCTCGTCCCTTCTTTGTACATAAAAGCAGCCTTTCTGTTCTGAAAGACTGCTTTTTTACTCACATACAGTGATTCCAAATCTGCACATAATTATGCCTATGCAATCACCAAAAGAAACATTCTTTCCAACCTAAAAACATTCTTTCCTATATACGGCAGGTCTCCTGGCTTCGCATCTTTCTTTGAAAACACCTTCTCAACATTATTCTGTCAATGGCCTATTGTCTCATCGTCCGCGTTACAGTAGAGGTGACTGCTCCGGTTTTTCACCGGATTCCCTTTTCATGCTTTTGTATCATTCAAAAGCAACCGCATACATTTTCACTCTTTTTTCATTTTTATTGTATACGACTCTTTCTGATACTTCTAGTTATTTTTTTGGATTTTTGAAATTTTTTTATTTACGTTCTTTCTTTTGCATGTCATCACGGATTTTCAAAGCCTCATCTGGATAATTCGTAATGACTGCCTCCAGTTCATTCTGAATAAAAAAACGCATATCTTGCGCATCGTTTACTGTCCACACACGGATCTTACACCCACTTTCTTTATACCTTTCCATAAAATCAGCCATTTTCAAATGATACACCGCCGGATGTAATCCACAAACCCCAGTTCCTTTTGCGTAATTTTCCACATTCAGAATTACATCGCTGTACAAATATGCAGTTTCTGCCTTTTGATCCAATTCCTTTATTTTCTGTACACTATAATGGTTAAACGAAGAATAAATTACCCGCTTGTGCATCTCGCAGTTTTTCACAATCTCAAGTACCTTTTCTTCTAAGCCTAAATACCAATAGATTCCCGTTTTCAATTCAATATTCACTTCCATTTTGCTTGCTTTTACCAATTCCAGCACTTCTTTCAGTGTAGGGATTGAAATATTCTCATATCCCTCCATATGATTATCGAACGAAAACTTCCTCAATTGAACCAGTGTGTAATCTTTTACCAGGCCCTTCCCATTACTTACACGATCAATCACCTCATCGTGGATTACAACGACTTCTCCGTCTTTTGTCAGCTGTACATCCAACTCAATTCCATCTGCTCCCATCTCCATCGCAAGAGCAAATGCCTCCAATGTATTCTCCGGCGCATATCCGCTGGCTCCTCTATGTGCAAATATTTTTGTCATCATTTTTCATCTCCAATTCACTTTTCAGATAACATTAGAATACACCATCTTTTTCACTCATGCAAATCTTACACCGCCAATATAAACGGCTTTTTTTCCACCGTAAAAACCGGCAGTCTGACGCCATAGATTTCTTCTAACAGTTCTTCCGTCAAAATTTCCTCCGGAACTCCCTGTCCAATCATTTTTCCTTCTTTCATCGCAAGTATCTCATCGCTATAATACAATGCCTGATTGATATCATGCAGCACCATGACAATGGTAAGCCCATATTCCTCATTCAGTCTGCGCACCAATTGTAATATCTGTATCTGATACCGCACATCCAAATAGGTCGTCGGCTCATCTAAAAGCAGAAGCTCTGTATCCTGTGCGAGTGCCATCGCAATCCACACCCGCTGCCTTTGTCCCCCAGACAGCTTTGAGACCGGACGGTTTCGATATTTTTCTGTGCGTGTCACCTCCATCGCCCATTCTACTCTTTCCACGTCTTTTTCGCTCATCTTAAAGCTTCCGGTTCTTCGATGGGGAATTCTCCCGTAGCCGATCAGCTTCTCCACGCTCAAATCTGCCGGTGCCGTATGATACTGGTGCACAATCGCAGCTTTTTTTGCCAGATCCTTAAGTTTCATATTCCGAAGATTTTCACCATAAAGACAAATTTCCCCTTGATCAGGCTTTAAATTCCTTGTCAGCAGTTGGAACAATGTAGATTTTCCACAGCCATTCGCACCGATCAGAGTTGTGATCTTCCCCTTCTGCAGTGAAAATGACATTTCCTGAAGTACCTGATGCTCTCCATAAGAAAAAGAAAGATTCTGCACTTCATAAATCAATTTCTGCTCATTCATAGTTCTGTCTTTGACCTCCTTAATAATAAAATAAAACTTGGTCCTCCAATCACTGCCATAACTACCGCCGCATTAATCTCGTATGGATACGCAATCGTACGCCCGATCGTGTCGGCGAGCAATAGCGTAAATGCCCCGAGAAGCATCGTGTAAGGAATGAGTACCTTATGACTGTTTCCGACCAGCAGCCTTGCAATATGTGGCACTAAAAGTCCCAGAAAACTGATGCTTCCAACTACCGCAGTACTGATTGATGCCAAAAGTACAGCTGCTGCAGACACTATAAGACGCACCGCATTGACTCGAATTCCAAGTGAGCGGATTGTCTGATCTTCCAATCCAAGAATATCGCATTTTGACGCTAAAAAGACAGCCAAAACAAGCCCAATCACTGCATAGATGAAAAGCATCCGAAAATCCTCCCATGTTTTCATCGTAATATTCCCGTTCACGATACTAGCTGCCCCACTATAATTCGCTCCCATCATGCTTTCTCCGGCGGACATCAGCCCAGTAAAAAATGCATTCACCGCCACACCGGTCAAAATCACCCTGAGAGGACTCAAATCCCCCTTCCAGGAAAGCAGATACACAAGTCCACACGCAAAGACACCTCCTAAAAACGCAAATACAGGAACCGCCAGATACAGTGATGGCGCAAATGCCGTCACAAGCACTGCCGCCATTCCTGCGCCGGAGCTAATTCCCATGATTCCCGGATCTGCCAGCGGATTTTTCATTACCGCCTGAAGCATGACACCTGATACAGCTACCGACGCGCCGGCGAGCATCGCAATCAAAATTCTCGGAAATCGCAGTGAATATATCGTAGCGACTGTCTCATCATACGCTACAAACAATCCTCTCAAAATCTGTTCCGGAGATGCTTTTAAGCTTCCCGTATTAACAGCAACAAGGAACAGCACAATCAATGCTGCTCCCGTAATCAGAAATGAAATTATTTTTCTTTTTATGCTAATCAATTTGTTCCCTCCTGATACAAAAATGTTTCCAGTTCTTTTAGCGCCTCCTCATATTGGAAATTTGCACTCATCCCAAACTTTTCATTATCCAGGTCATATACTCTCGCATTTTGCACCGCCTCAAAATGTTTCCAAATATCATTCGTCGCAAACTCTTCCGCAAACATTTTTTTCACCTGCTCCGGAAGCGCATGAGAAGTCCGAAGGATGATATCAGGTGCTTTCTCTACCATATCTTCCGGATTGATATTCAGAAAATCCTGCCCGTTGCCATCTCCGTATACATTGACACCTCCGGCAAGCTTTACAAGACTTCCGACATAACTGCTTTCTGTTGCCACCACATAAGATCCCGGCAGCCCCATCAATATGAGCACCGTAGGAGCCTCCTGCTCATTATGCTTTTGTGCGAAATCGTTCTTAAAATCCTCGAATTCCTGATGAAGCTTCTCTGCCTCTTCTTCTTTTCCCAGCATCTTTCCTAATGCAAGAATCGATTCATACATTCCTTCTGTACTTTTCAGATCCAAAAAATAACTTTCAACTCCTATATTTTCATACTGGGACTTTAATTCTCCTTCCAGAGAATTCGGACTTAAAACGATATCCGGTTTTAACGACTTTATGATTTCCATATCGGGAGCCATCGGAGAACCGACGCTTTCTGCATTTTCATAGCGTTTCGGAATAGAATAACTGTCCGTTTTCGGAACTCCGACAACGCCTTCTACTTCCAGTTTGTCAAGAATCTCACAAGTCGCCACCGAAGTCGCCACAATCCGCTTTTCTTTTGTATCATTGTCTGCACTTTGATTTCCTGACTGATCCACACATCCGGTCAAAAACAGTGCGGATAACAAGGCTGCAATCAACTTTATCTTTTTCATTTCTTATTTCCTTTTCTTTACGAACACAACCAAAGAACCTATCACAAGCACAATGACAGCTCCGACTGCAATCTGTCCAACCGGCACTTTATTTGTATTTGTTTTTTCTGTCACCTGTTCTTCATCTGTAGTCTGCTCTTCATCTGCCACCTGCGGCTCTTCTTCAGTCTGTGGCTCTTCTTCAGTCTGCGGCTCTTCTGCCGATATCATCTCACTTACAAACTTTCCTGTCCCTGCCTGTGCAGATGCCATATCCAGTTTCACAAAGAACTGTACGTCTCTTCCCATCGGTTCTACATACAAGATTGGACTGATATAATTATCTGCCGAATCCACCTCAAACCGATAGTGATTGCACGTATCTCCATCTCTTTCACAACTTCCGGTCTGTGTAATTTCCACATCTCGATAAGTTCCGTCTGTTTCCTGTATCTGCATACGTACATCACTCACATTTGACATCAGACCAATTCCAAGCGTAACATACGTTTTCCCCTGAGACTGTTCTACCAGCGCACTGTCCTCCACAATACTCTCACACATACTGTCTCCAAGCGCAATGTTCGTCCCGCCATCTACGGTCTGTCCCGTCTCCGGATTTGCATAGGATGTTGTTCTCCCTACCGTATAAGCTCCATCTTCCATCGCATAAACAGGAACAGGGGCAGCCGCAATCGCAGCTGCCATTCCCAATCCCAAAACAATTTGCTTTAATCGTTTCATCTTATTTCGCCTGTCTCTTTCTGTAAACCATTGTCATCACACCGGCGGCTGCTGCTATAAGCATAACAACCGGAATCGCCGCATAATTATCATAGTCTCCTGTCTTTGGTGCACTTGACGCTCCATAGCTGCTTCCAGATGCAGGAGTTGTCACCTTAACAGTAGTGTCATTCGCATCTTCAGAAACTAATTTCAGCGCTGAGTAATCAATGCGAAGTCTTGCTTCAATATCCTGATGTCCCATGATCGCCACATGCGGATTCACTTTTACATTCAGATATTCCTGTGTATGAGGAAGTACAAATGAGAAACAAGTCGGATTTCCAGAAGCATTTTTCTCCTCCACAGTAGCACTCGTATAATTTCCGTTGGCATCAGCCACTTTTAATTCCTGAAGACTCGCTTCAATGTTTCCATATGTCATGGATTTTGTGTAAATATACATTGTCTTCACGCCATTTTTCACAACAATTCTTGCAGTGCTGTTCAAAGACTGCGCCGCCATAGACGCCTGATCTTTTGTCGCATGCCACAGCCATACAGGAACTTCATAAATACCATCTTTCAAATTGTCTTTATCCAGCGTTGTGCTTCCTGCATTTTGACTCGTGTTATTGCTTGTGTTATCGTTTGTATTATTATTCGTGTTATTGTTTGTGTTGTTATTGTTATTACCACTGTTATTGTCTGAGGTTGTCTTTTCTTTCAAGCCTTTGACTGCCACCTCAATGTCCGCTGCCATCTGATCTACTTTATTCTGCTCATTTTGTTTCAGACCGCGCACGACTGTCTGCAATGCATTTTGAAGCGCCTTCACAGTTCCGTCTGTATATTTTGTCAAGTCTTTCGGAATTGACGCAATCGCTGCATCCACTTTGCTGTAATCTGCTTCCGGAAGATCACTTACCAACTGCAATTTCCCTTTTAAATCTTTTAAAATTTTGTCTTTTGCTTGGCGTTGTTTCTTTGGCTGTCAAATTCTGTCGTTGACTATTTGTCTATAATATTGACCGTTTTAATGATTCTTCTGCTCAAATATGAATATCCTTTCGGCTTGGCTACAATAATATCCTTACAGTTTTATAATAAACCGT
>OHPV01000973.1_pt1 | contig 14489 bp, 13 predicted proteins | sample 1577781 | NCBI WGS metagenome assembly OHPV01 (sample SAMEA3879518, study PRJEB24766) | human gut metagenome | biome: human-associated habitat; feature: feces | place: USA | collected 1985/1987 | reverse complement strand
CTCCAGCAAACCGGCCTGCCCGAAGAAAAAAGCCTCTATCTGAAACAGATCATTCCGATGCTTGTCTATCGCCCGGAACGGAAGCAGTCCTGCCCACGTCTCAAAAGCATCACCATTCAAGCCGAAACCGAAATTACGGGCAAGAGTGATAAAGAAGGCATCTTCCCAATGACGGTCACATCGTTCCAGCCGGTCGGCAATTTGCCTTGCTTTTTGCTCCAGTCGTTCGGTCTGAAGAGCCGTCAGCCAGGAGTGAATCGTTAATTTGGATAAGGACCCTATGATGGAGTAGCAGGCAGGATATTGGTCGGCAATGCAGAGTTCATGATAATGGGTTTGTACATTCTCGGGACAGGTCAATAGCAGTTGGGGGATTTGCTCACCGTTGGAACGGGTTACTTCGGCATCTGCCTCGGCCACCAGCTCTCCGCTCTGGCCGCCGGTGCCAAGACCATGAAGCTCAAGTACGGCCACCGCGGCGCCAACCAGCCCGTCACCGACTTCGAGTCGGGCCGCACCTTCATCACCAGCCAGAACCACGGCTATGCGGTCGTGGGCGAGGAGCTGCCCGCCGAGATGGGCGAGGTGGCACAGGTGAACGCCAACGACGGCACCTGCGAGGGCATCAAGTACAAGAAGTGGAACTGCTTCACCGTCCAGTTCCACCCCGAAGCCAACGGCGGCCCCAAGGACACCGAGTTCCTGTTCGACCGCTTCCTGAACAACGTCAAAGCAGCAAAGAAGGAGGCACGCTGAAATGCCTAAGGACCCCAGAATCAAAAAAGTGCTGGTCATCGGCTCCGGCCCCATCATCATCGGCCAGGCCGCTGAGTTCGACTACTCCGGCACCCAGGCGTGCCGCGCCCTGAAAGCAGAGGGCATTGAGACCGTTCTGCTCAACTCCAACCCCGCAACCATCATGACCGACCCGGACGTGGCCGACCATGTTTACATCGAGCCCATGACGCTGGAAGTCGTGGAGCGCATCCTGGACATCGAAAAGCCGGACTCCGTGCTGCCCAACCTGGGCGGCCAGATGGGCCTGAACCTCTCCATGGAGCTGGCCCGCTCCGGCTACCTCGACCGCACCGGCATCCGTCTGCTGGCCTGCAAGCCCGAGACCATCGACCGCGCCGAGGACCGCGAGCTGTTCAAGGAGACGATGGAAAAGCTGCACCAGCCCATCATCCCGTCCGAGGTCGTGGAGACTTTGCAGGACGCGCTGGCCTGCGCCGACCGCATCGGCTACCCGGTCATCGTGCGCCCGGCCTTCACCATGGGCGGCACCGGCGGCGGCATCTGCGAGACCCGCGAAAAGCTCATCGAGATCGGCACCAACGGCCTGCGCCTTTCCCCCATCCATCAGATCCTGGTGGAAAAGTGCATCGCCGGCTGGAAAGAGATCGAGTACGAGGTCATGCGCGACCACAAGGGCAACGTCATCACCGTCTGCAACATGGAGAACCTTGACCCTGTCGGCATCCACACCGGTGACTCCGTGGTCGTGGCACCCTCCCAGACCCTGACCGACCACGAGTACCAGATGCTGCGCACCGCCGCCCTGGACATCATCACCGAGCTGGGCATCGAGGGCGGCTGCAACGTGCAGTTCGCGCTCGATCCCCTCTCGTTCAACTACTACCTGATCGAGGTCAATCCCCGCGTGTCGCGGTCGTCGGCTCTGGCGTCGAAGGCCAGCGGCTATCCGATCGCCCGCGTCAGCGCCAAGATCGCCGTGGGCCTTACGCTCGACGAGATCCGCATCGCCAATACGCCGGCCAGCTTCGAACCGGCTCTCGACTATGTGGTCTGCAAGATCCCGCGCTGGGATTTGGGTAAGTTTCATGGTGTGGCTCGTGAGTTGGGGTCGAGCATGAAATCTGTGGGCGAGGTGATGGCGATCGGGCGCACCTTCGAAGAGGCGATCCAAAAAGGGTTGCGTATGATCGGACAGGGCATGCACGGTTTCGTCCCCCACCTGGAAGTTGCGTTTGATATTTTGAAGTTCAATGACTGCTTTATTCATAATTCTTTTTTTGTATTATTTTCCGCTCTTCTTCTTACTTCCCGGAGGGCCAGGCATGAACGGACTCTTCTCACCTCCGGGAGCTTCCTGGCTCATGTCCGGAGCGCCGCTGCCGGGCATGCTGCCGATGGTGGCTTCGGTCACCACTACGGTACCTTCGTTAATGCCGCTGATAATTTCCGTGTTGACTCCGTTGGAGATACCTATCTTCACCGGATGGGCGGTAAAGGTGTTGCCTTCGCGGGTCCAGAGTTTATGTTCCCCTTCGCAATCCTTCACGATATCATTGTCGCCGATAAGCGGTTTTTCGGGGTTGAAGCGCAGGGCACGGGCAGGAGCGCACAGTACGTCTTTGCGGTCGAGGGTGAAGATGGTGACGTTGGCTGTCAGGCGTGGTTTCAGTTTCAGGTCCGGGTTGTGGGCGGAGATGACTACTTCGTAGGTCACAACCGTGCTGGTGCTGGTGCTCGACGTGCTGCTTGAGCTGGCATCTCCCAGACGAATTTGTGTGACCACTCCTTCGAACACGTCATTCGGGTAGGCGTCTACGGTAAACGTGGCGCGCTGTCCCTCTTCCACACCGCCTATGTCCGCTTCGTCCACGTCGGCCACAACCTGCATCTGCGTCAGGTCGGCAGCGATGGTGAACAGTGTCGGTGTCTCGAAGCCGGAAGCCACGGTCTGTCCTGCTTCCACGTCACGGCTGATGACCACACCGTCGATGGGCGAGGTGATGGTGGCGTAGGAGAGGTTGCGTTCAGCCTTTGCCAGTGATGCCTGGCTGCTTTCGTAGTTGCTGCGGGCCTTCTCGTAGTTATAGACGGATTGCTCATAGTCCGTGGCGGCAATGAGTTGCTTTTCGTTCAGTGTTTTGTTGCGTTCGTAAAGTTTCTTCTGGTACTCGTATTCGGCCTTTGCACCGTTGTAGGCGGCGCGTTGCGAGGCAAGTTCACTTTGCAGGGTCACGCGGTCCATCTCGGCAATGAGCTGGCCTTTGGTTACTACGGAATTGTAGTCTACATGAATCTTGTCAATGATACCGCTCACCTGGGTACCCACTTCCACTTCTGTCACCGGTTCAATGGTTCCCGTGGCGGTTACGGATTCGGAAATCTCGCCTTTATGGATGGTTGCTGTGGCGTAGGTCACCTTGTGCTTGGCCTTGGCACCACCGAAGAGCCATACGCCGCCGCCCACTATGATTACGGCAGCTACGGCAATGAGGATGATTCTTTTTTTGTTCATATATATAAGGTATTATAATTCGATTTTTTCTCCTTGATAAAACTTCAGTAGCTGCATATTCAGTATGGCCATGTATTTGGCTTGCAGTGTCTCCTGCTGTGCGCTGAGCAGATTGCTTTTCTCAGTCAGCAGTTCTACGGTATTCTTCATGCCCAGGTTGAACTGCTCTTGAATCAGTTCATAGCTGGTCTGCGTACTTTTCAGTTTCTCTGTGGCGGCGGCGTAGCGCTGCTGGGCGCTGTTGGCATCGAGCCAGAGGGTTTCGATGGTCTTGTACAGCGTTTTTTGGTCGTCCAGCAGGTCCAGTTCGCTGGTCTGCTTCTGAATCTTGGCTTTCTCTACGGCACTCTTGGTCTGCCGGTTGCTGAAGATAGGCACGCTTACGGTGAAGCCCAGCGAGTTGTTCCAGTTCTGTTTGACTTGCTCGCTGAAGGTGAAGTCATTGCCGTTGGCATGGCTGGTTCCGATGCCGGCGCTGAGGCTCAGCGTAGGCAGATAGCCAGCGCGGGCAATTTTGATGTCGAGGTCGGATGTCTGTATATTCAGTTTGCCGGCTTCTATTTCCGGACGGAGCACGAGGGCAGAACGGTAAACGTCCGTTTTGGTGGGCAGGGGTGCCAGTACGTTTTCCGTGCCGAGTGTGGGGATGTAGAGGTTCATCTCGGATTCGCCGTCCAGTTCCAGGAGTTGTTTCAGTTGTAGTTTGTAGTCTTGCAGGGTGGCTTGTGCGGTCACCAGTTGGTACTTGTCGGTGCTTACCTGCGCTTCCAGTTGTGCCAGGTCGCTTTTGGCTATGCTTCCTGCTTCGAGAAGCTGGCGGGCGCGTTCGCATTCGGCTTGGCTCACTTCCAGGGTCGATTCGTTCACTTTCACGGCTTCGGCGGCGTAGAGTATCTGTACGTAGGTTTGTGCGATACTTTCTTCGATGCTGTTCTCGCTCTGTGCTACGCTAAGTTCGGCAATGCGGTTGTTCAGTTGCTGTTGTTTGATGGTGTTGAGGCGCTTCCCGCCGTTGTAGAGGGTCCAGTTGGCATCGATGCCGTAGCTGCCGTTATAGGAAGTCTTGCTCTGGCTGCTGGTGATGTTGTCGCCGTCGATGATGGTGTTTGTCTCGCTCTTCGGGCGATTCACGACACGCTGGCTCACACTGGCCGAAAGGCTGGGGAAGAGAGCGGCTCGGGCGGTCTTTACATCTACCTGGGCACTTTCCGCACTGAGGCGGTTCTTGCGGATGGTGATGTTTTGCTGCAAGGCATAGTCGATGCACGCTTGCAAGTCCCATTGGGCGGGCAGGCTGTCGGCTGGCTGCTCGGAACTGCCGGGTATCTGCGTGGAAGTGCCGTTTTGGGCGGCCACTCCCATGCAGCTTGCCATACATAGCGCTATCACTGTCAATCTTTTTACGTTCGTCATATCTTCGTTATTCTATGGTTTTACATTTGCAAATGTAGTGGGGTGGAGAAAGGATTGCAAAAGTGATAGACGTTGAGTGAATTTTCCTCGCCTAAAATCTTTTTTGTACCGATGAATGGGAGAAGTCTTTTTTCTGTTCAACTTTTCACCTTTTTATTTGTTCTTTATATAAAAGTATTTTATATTTGTAATCATTATAATTTTATCGGCATGAAACAGACTGCGGTAAACATTTGGCGTTTTTATTTGGAAGGTTTTCGAAGTATGACGTTAGGGCGTACTTTGTGGCTTATCATTCTTGTGAAGTTGTTCATCATGTTTTTCATTCTCCGCCTTTTCTTCTTCCCACGGTTTCTGAATACCCCCGTGGTGGGCGATGACAAGGAAGGCTATGTCAGTAATGAGCTTATCCATCGGAGTCTGGGCGACTAAACACGGAGACACAGAGTTTATTTCCTTGCCCTTATAAATTCTCCGTGTCTCTCTGTTCTTACCCGATAACTTAAAAACTTAATAACTCATAACTTATAACTCATAACTTGATTCTTATGCTTGGACACATTGACACTTCCCTGATTGACTGGTCGAGAGCCCAATTTGCCTTGACCGCCATCTATCACTGGATTTTTGTGCCGCTGACACTTGGACTGGCGGTAATTATGGGTATCATGGAGACAGCGTACTACCGTACGGGTGACGAATTTTGGAAACGTACTGCCAAATTCTGGATGAAGATTTTCGGTATCAACTTTGCTATTGGTGTAGCAACCGGTATTATTCTGGAATTTGAATTCGGTACGAATTGGAGTAATTACAGTTGGTTTGTGGGCGACATCTTCGGTGCGCCGCTTGCCATCGAGGGTATTTTGGCTTTCTTTATGGAAGCAACGTTTATCGCCGTCATGTTCTTCGGCTGGGATAAGGTGAGCAAGCGTTTCCACCTGGCATCTACTTGGCTCACGGGGCTGGGCGCCACGATTTCTGCCTGGTGGATTCTGGTTGCCAATGCGTGGATGCAGAATCCCGTAGGTATGGAGTTCAATCCCGATACGGCACGCAACGAGATGGTGGACTTCTGGGCTGTGGCAACTTCGCCGATGGCTGTCAATAAGTTCTTCCATAGCGTGCTGTCCGGCTGGGTGCTGGCTGCCGTGTTTGTAGTAGGCGTAAGCTGCTGGTATCTGTGGAAGAAGCGCGAGAAGAAATTTGCGCTGGCAAGTGTAAAGATTGCCGCATGGGTAGGTCTGTGTGCCGCTGTGCTCTCTGCCTGGACGGGTGATGGCTCGGGCTATCAGGTGGCGCAAAAGCAGCCGATGAAGCTGGCTGCTATGGAAGGCTATTATGAAGGGCGGCAAGGTGCCGGATTGGTAGCGTTCGGGCTGCTGAATCCTGCCAAGCAGACACCGCAGGACGGAGTAGACCCATTCCTTTTCCGTGTGGAAATCCCTAAGATGCTGTCGTTGCTTGCCGAGCGCAAGATGGATGCTTTTGTTCCCGGTATCAATGACCTGCTGAAAGGCGGATATCCGTTGAGCGATGGTACCGTAGCGCTTTCGGCAGAGGAGAAAATAGAAAAAGGAAAAACGGCTATCGGTGCGTTTGCCGCCTATCGTGCAGCCAAGGCTGCGGGCAATGAGGCGGATGCAGAGGTGGCTGCCAAAGTGTTGAAAGATAATGTAGCCTATTTCGGTTACGGTTATATCAAGGACGTGAACGAGCTGGTGCCCAATGTGTCCCTTACGTTCTACATGTTCCGTGTGATGGTGATGTTGGGTGGATACTTCATCCTCTTCTTTATTGTGGTGCTGTTCCTGGCCTATAAGAAAGACTTGTCGCGGATGCCATGGATGCATTGGGTGGCTATGCTCACCATTCCGCTGGGCTATCTGGCCGGACAAGCCGGATGGGTGGTTGCCGAGTGTGGTCGTCAGCCGTGGGCCATCCAAGATATGCTGCCCACGAGTGCCGCCATCTCTAAGCTGGATGTAGGCTCCGTGCAGACCACGTTCTTTATTTTCCTGGTACTTTTCACTGTCATGCTGATTGCTGAGGTGGGAATTATGCTGAAGGCTATTCGCAAAGGTCCTGAAACCGAAACGCACACACCGTCACATAACTCATAACTTATAACTCATAACTCACAATGAATGCTTATATATTTCTTCAACACTATTGGTGGTTTGTAGTCTCTTTGCTGGGAGCACTACTGGTATTCCTGCTGTTCGTGCAGGGAGGTAATTCGCTTCTGTTCTGTCTGGGGAAGACGGAGGAGCAGAAGAAGATGATGATTAATTCTACGGGACGGAAGTGGGAGTTCACGTTTACAACGCTCGTCACGTTTGGAGGTGCGTTCTTTGCTTCGTTTCCGTTGTTCTATAGTACCAGTTTCGGAGGGGCCTATTGGCTGTGGATGATTATTCTGTTCAGCTTTGTGTTGCAGGCTGTCAGCTACGAGTTTCAGTCGAAGGCGGGAAATCTGCTGGGCAAGACAACGTATCGCACGTTCCTGGTGATAAACGGAGTGGTAGGTCCGGTATTGCTGGGTGGGGCAGTGGCCACGTTCTTCACGGGGTCTAACTTCTATATCAATAAAGGGAATATCGCAGATGCGGCAATGCCGGTTATCAGCCAATGGGCTAACGGCTGGCATGGTTTGGATGCGTTGCTTAATCCGTGGAATGTGGTGCTGGGGCTGGCTGTGTTCTTCCTGGCACGTATCTTGGGAGCGCTTTATTTTATTAATAATATCAATGAGGATGATTTGGTGAAACGCTGCCGCCGGGCACTTTGGGGAAATACGGCGTTGTTCCTGGTATTCTTCCTGGCCTTCGTCATCCGCACGCTGCTTGCCGACGGCTATGCTGTACGCCCGGAAACGGGAGAGGTGTTCATGGAACCTTACAAGTATCTGACGAACTTCCTGCAGATGCCGGTAGTGCTGCTTGTATTCCTGGTTGGTGTGGTGGCTGTGCTCTGGGGCATTATCCGCACGCTGTGGAAGCCGGCATTCGACAAGGGTATCTGGTTTGCCGGTGCAGGGACGGTGCTTACGGTATTGGCACTGCTGCTTGTGGCAGGCTATAACAATACGGCCTATTATCCTTCTACCCACGACCTGCAAAGCTCACTCACGTTGGCAAACAGTTGCTCGAGCCAGTTCACACTGAAGGTTATGGCTTATGTCTCTATCCTTGTTCCTTTCGTTCTTGCCTACATCTTCTACGCTTGGCGCAGTATCGACAATCGCAAGATTGATGCGAAGGAGATGGAAGAGGGAGGACACGCGTATTAATTAAAAATTAAGAATTAAAAATTAAAGGAGGATGTGTCATCTGTGTGCTATTAACTGTTTTGATACATCCTCTTCTTATTCTTTTGTCCGCTTCTCATTTAGCTGGAATTTGGGTACCAGTTTCATCAATCGTAGAATCTGTCCTTGCCTTTTCTTTATGTAAGGGGAGGGGTGTGCTGAGTCGAAGCGTATGGGGTTGGGCAATGTTGCCGCTATTAGTGCGCACTGTCCGGCAGAGAGCTTGGCTGCTGTAGTCTTGAACTTGTATTTGGCGGCAGCTTGTGCGCCATAGATGCCTTTTCCCATTTCGATGGAGTTGAGATAGACCTCCATGATACGTTCTTTGGACCAGAAGAACTCTATTAGTACGGTGAAGTAGACTTCCAGTCCTTTACGTACCCAGGAAGACTGGGGCCATAGGAATACATTCTTTGCCGTCTGCTGGCTGATGGTGCTTGCGCCCCGTTTCCGTTTTCTTGTTTCATTCTCCTTTATCGCTTTCTGTATCTCGATGAAATCGAATCCGTTGTGTGTGGCAAACCGGTTGTCTTCCGAGGCAATGACGGCCATAGGCAGGTGAGGGGATATCTTGTCGGAAGATACCCAAGTGTGGTGCCAGCATGGACTTTCACCCTTAAAGACCTGTTGCACGCTGCGAATAACCATCAGTGGCGTGATGTAGACGGGTACAAAACGATAAGCCACTACCGCTAGGATAGTGGAAATAAAGAAGAATAATATGATGTTGCGGAGGAACCGCAAAGGCTTCGGGAGTTTCATGGAGAGAGTGCCAATGTGATTAATGTGTTAATTAGCTGCCTCCGCATTCTTAATCATCTGTTCGCTGGCATACATATATACCTCTACGCGTCGGTTCTGGTCGGCAGACAGACTTTCGTCGTATTCGTTGTATCCCACGCCTTCCACTTTCTTGAACTGGGCCGGAGATACGCCGCAATCCTGCAAATAGTTCTCTACGGCATAGGCGCGGTTCTTGGAAACTTTCATGTTGGCTTCGTAAGTACCCACTTTGTCGGTATGGCCGATGATGGCGATATCGGTTGTCGGGTCTTCCTTCAGAATCTGTGCGAGTTCGCGCAGGGAAGCCTTTGCCTCGTTGCTCAGTGCTGCGGAGTTGAAGCCGAAAAGAATACCTGCCGCAAAGGATACTTTGACAGCCGGCAAGCCGTTGGCATCCGTCACCTGCTCCACTTGGGCGCCTTCAATCTTGGCAGCTTCGGCAGCCTTCTTGTCCATCTTGTGTCCGATGGCAACGCCGGCACCCGTACCTACTGCAGCACCTACCGCAGCTCCAATGGCTGCCCCCTTGCCTTTACCTATCAGTCCGCCGATAATGGCACCTGCTGCTGCACCGGAGCCACCGCCGATTATTCCACCTTTGGCCTTGTTGTTCATTGTGCCGCAACTGCCCAGCAGCAATGCGCCGCACAAAAGTAATACTGTAAATTTCATCTTCTTCATAACTCTTTTTCTTTAAAAGTTGACTTTATCTTTAATGTTGCAAATTTATGTATATAATAACCATATTCTTCTTTCTAAAGTTCGCCAGTTCTGTCCTTTTTTAGAGAATTTTCCTTTTGATGAGGACGAACCAGGCTGTCAGTATAAGACCTTTGGCAACGGTCGTTCCACTTACTGCCCACCAGATGGCATCCACTCCCATACCCATGTGCACCAGCAATAACGCCACCGGAATACGCATGTAATTGCATCCGATGCTGACAATGGCAGGCGGCACTGTCCGTCCCAGTCCGTAGAACACGCCCTGCATGGTAATTTCCATCATCATGAACATTTGCGAATAGCCGTCGATGCGGAGGAAATCTCCACCCACACGGTAGGCTTCGGCCTCGGGTACGAAGATAGAGAACACCTCGCTGCCGAAGAAGATGAACAGTAGTGAGCAGAGGCTTCCGAATACGCCCGTCATCCACATGGTGGTGCGCCATGCTTGCTTCACGCGCGACTTCTGCCCCGCGGCATAGTTCTGGGCGATGAACGTGCTCAGCCCCGTGGAGAATCCTTGCGAAGTATTCCAGGTGATGGCCTCGATTTGTCCGCCGGTGGTGAATGCCATCAGTCCGATGTGTCCTCCCTGCTCCGAGGCGGTGCGCGAGAGGAACATATTGACGAAGGCAAATAGCGTGTTCAGCGTAGCCACGGGCAGCCCGAGCTTGAAGATGCGCCGGGTGTACTTCTTTTTCAGCGGAACGATAAAGGAGAAACCTCCGAGCACGGCGCTTTTCCCCCGGAGCTTGTAGACGAAGATGCCGAATACTGTAGCTTCGGAAAGCCATGTGGCAAGTGCCGCGCCCACTGTTCCCCAACCGAAGCCGAAGATGAACAGAGGGTCGAGGACGATGTTCATTATCAGTCCCGTCCCGCTGATGTAGAACGGAATCTTGCTTCGTCCTGCCGCGTTGTAGATGCCCGTAAAGGCAGCGGAGAGAAAGATGAAAGGCAGTCCCGTCGACACGATGCGCAGATAAGTCACGGCGGCGTCCGTGATATGCTGTTTCAGCTCGAAGATGTTCAGGATGGGGCGGGCGAAAAGGAAGAGCAGACCTCCCCAGCAGACGGAGATGAGCAGGGCAATCGTAATGTTGTGCGAAGCAAAGCTGCGTGCATCCTCTTCGCTGCGTGCACCGATGGACTGGCCTACGCTGACTTCGGCGCCCACTTTATTGAGCAAGGCGATGGATCCGGACATCCACGTCAGTATGCCTACCGCACCTACTGCAGCCACGGACTCACTGCCCAGACGCCCTACCCATGCCATGTCCGTCAGGCTGTAGGCCATCTGGATGAACGAGGTGGCCATGATGGGCATTGCCAGCGTGAAAAGCTGGCGGTTGATGGGGCCTTGTGTCAGATTCTTTGTTCCTTGCACGTTGACGGGTTTTTAGGTAAACAATGTGTTGTTCATCCCCTTTTCCGCTTTCTGCGGAGACGGTGGCGGCGTTTCTGCTTGTACTTTCGTATCTTGGCATATACCAGCCAGATGAAGAGCAGACCGAAAACGGCGAAGATGAGCAGCACAATGCCTGTGTTGAGATTGTCACCTTTCACGCGGCTCCACATCTCGAGCACCAGTTCCGTGCGGTCGCCGAAGTCGCGTATCATGGCGCAGCGTTCCACTACTCGGCGGTCAGGATATTGTACCGGGTCTATCTGCAGGCTGTCGGCTCCGGGCAGGGGGCCGAAGAAGTAGCTGAGGTCGGAGTGCACGTCGAGCGTGGTATCGGTTTTGGCCTCCATGATTTCCGGTGTGGCTACGGCGCTGACGTAGCCGATGGCATCCATGTTGCGCAGTGCCACGGAAGGCTGGCAGAGGTAGTTGATGAAATAGCTTGCCGCCTTCACGTTGCGGGCGTAGCGGGGGATTACCCAGCCGTCGTACCAGATGTTGCTGCCTTCGCAGGGGACGGTGTAGTCCAGTTCCACACCCACGGCATCGGCCTCCTCGATGGCCCAGACGGCGTCGCCGCTCCAGGTGAAGTTAATCCACGCCTTGTTCTTGGTCATCATTTCCTTGCCGAAGTCGGCTTCCCAGCCGGCGATGTTGGGTTTCATCTCCTTGAGGCGTTGCTCGGCCAGGGCGATGGCCTGCGGGGAGTTGTCGTTCATCAGTTGCTCTACGGTGACGGTGCTGTCGGCCAGCTCCCGGGCGTGGGCGTAGATGATGGCGGTACCGTAGGCATCGCGGTAGCTGTCCTTCATCAGTATTTTGCCGCGGTTTTTGGAGTCCCAGAGGATGTCCCATGTGCCGGCCTCTTCGGCGGTAATAAACTTTTTGTTGAAGAGGATACCAGCGGTGCCCCACATGTAGGGCACGGCATAGTCCTCGGTCTGGCGTTCCGGTTGCGAGGTCTTGTTCAGCTCGTGGCGAATGTAGGGCGACACGTTGGGGATGTAGTCCGGCGTGTGGCCGAAGTTGCGGTCGATGGGTAGCAGGAGGTCTTTGCGAAGCATGCGTTCGATGATGTACTCCGAGGGGCATACGACGTCGAAGTCCTCGTGCCCGCGCTCAATTTTGGTGAGCATGATTTCGTTGATATCGAACACCTGGTAGATGATACGGAGGTCTTCGCCCGTCTGCTGCTTGTACCAGTCGGGAAATTCGGCAAGCACATCTTCATCGATGTAGTCCGCCCAGTTGTATATCTTCAGTACACGGCTGCGCTCTTCTGTGGAGTTTCCACAAGAAGAGAGGGATGCGATACAGCACAGTAGAATCAGTATGTTTATTATCCTTTTCATCATCTTGTTCTTGACAATTGATAACTTATAACTCATCACTCACATCAATCGTTTTTCGTCCGTTCGGCCCGCTTGTTGATTACAATCAGCAGCACCAGCACTGTCACGAAGATGATGGTGGAGAGTGGCCGCAGTTCCGGCGTCAGTCCACCTTTGCGCGCATCGGCGTAGATGTAGGTGGAGAGCGTTTCCAGCCCCTGGTTGCCGATGGTGAAGATGGTCACGGCAAAGTCGTCGATGGAGAGCGTGAAAGCAAGGATGAATCCGCTTATCATACCCGGAAATATCTCCGGAAGAATAACCTTGCGCAGTGCTTGGAACGGTGTGGCGCCCAGGTCGAGTGCCGCCTCGTAGACATTCTGGTTCATCTTTTTGAGCCGGGGCATTACGCTGAGCACCACGTAGGGCGTGCAGAAAGTGATGTGTGCCAGTACCACTGTGGTGAATCCTTGCGATATGCCGAAGCTGACGAACAGCAGGAACAGCGACACACCGGTGATAATGTCTGCATTCATCATCGGGATGGCATTGGCGAAGTTCATTACCTGCCGTGTGCGCGAGCGCAGATTGAAGATGCCGATAGCTGCAATGCTGCCCAGCGCCGTGCTGGCGGTGGCAGCAAGCAGGGCAATGGCGAATGTGTTCCAGATGGCATTTATCAGCGAGTGGTGCATCCCGCCCGTAAACAAGGAGCTGTACAGCTTGGTGGAGAACCCCGTCCAGTTGCCCAGCACCTTTGCCTCGGTGAAGGAGAATATCATGATTATCAGGATAGGCGAGTAGAGTAACGCCAGCAGCAGCCACAAGTAGCCGCGGGTCAAGATTCGTGTCATCATATCACACCTCCGCTTTCATTCGATGCCCCGTCCTCCTCGTTGGTAAAGAGGATGGTGATGCCTATCAGCAGCAGCATGATGAGCGAGAGGGCGGCACCGTAGTTCCACATTCCGTTGTAAATATTCTCTTGCACCGTGGTGCCGAACAGTTTGATGTTGTTCATCGTCAGCAACTCGGCAATGGCAAAGGTAGAAACCGTAGGCATAAACACCATCACTATGCCGCTCATCACTCCCGGCATGGAGAGCGGCAGAATCACCTTGCCGAATACGCGGGTAGGAGAGGCTCCCAAGTCCTGCGCAGCCTCAATCAGATTGTGGTCCATCTTCTGAAGAGTGTTGTAAATGGGGTATATCATGAACGGCAGGAAGTTGTAGACCATACCGAACACAAGGGCACCTTCGCCCAGCGGCAGGTTCAGGAAGTCGAACAGCGCCACTGTGGCAAGCGTACGTATCAAGATATTCACCCACATGGGGAGGATGAACAGCACCACCATGGTGCGTGAGGTGTTGAATTGCTTCTGGCTCAGGATATACGCTGCCGGATAGCCCAGCAGCAGGCAGACCAGCGTGGTGATAACGGCTATTCCGATGGAGTAGACAAACGTGTTCATCGCTTCGGGGTGCATCATGAACTTGCGGAAGTTGGCCAACGTAAACGCCCCTCCGTCGTCCGTAAAGGCATAGAGCACGATGAGCAGCAGCGGTACTATGACAAATACAAGCAGAAACAGCGCGTAGGGTACCGTCCAGTTGCGCCGGCGCATGAAGAAATGGGATAACTTATTGAGCACTTCCTTCCTTATTAAGAGATTGAACAATCCGTATATTTTGAGGGGCGATGGTGATACCTACGCGGTCGCCGTCGTCCCACACGTCGTTGGTGTCGACAAAGATGTCTTCGTCCCAGTCCGTAAACACGGTCAGGTGGTAATGGTTCCCTTTGTAGAGGATGAATTTCACTTCACCCGTCAGACGGCCGTCCTCTTCGTTGTCTTCGAGGATGACGTGCTGGAAGTCTACTTCCACTTGCACGGCGCTGCCCGGCTCGATGCCCTGCACGGGGAGGCACTCGAAGTTACAGCCCAGGAAGTCTACGTGCGTCTCGTCCACCAGCTTTCCCTCGAAGGTGTTGCAGGTGCGTTCCTTCTTCATCACGTGGATGTCGAAGGGTTTCACCAGCAGGCCGACTTCGCGTCCTGCCTCGAAGGCATGGTAGTCCTGCACCATCAGCTCGTAGCCTTCGCGCGTCTGCACCAGCATTTCGTAGTGTACGCCTTTAAAGATGCAGCTGGTTACGGTCCCCGTCAGCTGTGCGGCGTCGGATACATCGAAGATGTAGATGTCTTCGGGGCGAATCACTACGTCTACCTGCATCTGCTCGCCAAATCCC
>OHPV01000965.1_pt1 | contig 14564 bp, 8 predicted proteins | sample 1577781 | NCBI WGS metagenome assembly OHPV01 (sample SAMEA3879518, study PRJEB24766) | human gut metagenome | biome: human-associated habitat; feature: feces | place: USA | collected 1985/1987 | reverse complement strand
ACGATTATCGTGATAAAAAAACATATTGTGCAAAATAAATAAAAGTGCTAAGATAAAGAAAGAGTAATTTTATTATTTGCTGAAAAGGAGAAGGTTATGAAAAAGAAAAAGATACTTAGTTTTTTGTTGGCTGGTGTAATGATTGGTCAGACAGTTCCGATTGGAACGATGATTGTTTCGGCGGAAGAGAAGTCAATGGTAGGAGAAGAGCAGTTATCGGATAAAAAGACTGCGGCACCTGAAAAAGATAAAGCGGTACCGAACAGCAGTCAGTACAAGTACCAAAAAGATGAGTTGGCTGCATTTTGCCACTTTGGACCGAACACATTTACAGGGAAAGAATGGGGAGACAATTATGGAGATACAGATCCAAATCAACTTTTTACATTGAAGGAAAATTTTGATGCAGAGACTTTGGTGAAGACAATCAAAGAGGCTGGATTCAAAAAATTGATTATTACGGCAAAACACCATGATGGTTTCTGTTTGTGGAACAGTGAATATACAACATACGATGTAGCTTCAACGGATTACGCAAAGAAGAACTATGATAATATGGGTGGAGATATCCTTGCTGAGATTTCAGCGGCATGTACGAAGGAAGATATTGATATGGGACTTTACCTGTCGCCGTGGGATATCCATGAGCCGTCTTACGGAAATAATTCGCCGGGAGACTATAATGAATTTTACAATAATCAACTCAAAGAAATTTTAGGCAATAATAAATATGGTAATGGCGGAAAATTTGTAGAAATTTGGATGGATGGCGCCAAAGGCGGTGGAGCAGATCCGCAGGATTATACAATCGATAAATGGTATGAGACTATTACAAAGTATGAAGGCGAGGAATGTTTGATATTTGGAGCAGGACCATATGCATCTGTGCGTTGGATCGGTAATGAAAATGGGGAAGCGGCAGATGAGACATGGTCAAAATCAATATTAACAGAGGATAACAAGATCAAAAATGACCCAAGCCAAAGAGAGGATGATTTTAAGGGGGATCCGACAGATCATTTTTCTAATGGTTATGCAGAAGGAAATAAGTGGACAGTACCGGAGGTGGATGCCCGCATTACTTCGGGATGGTTCTGGGGAAATGGAAAGAGTACTCCAAAGAGTATGGAGCAATTAGCGAACATGTATTTCAGTTCTGTAGGACGTAATGCACCATTGCTTTTGAATATCCCACCGAACAATAAGGGAACGGTGGATGATGCAATTCTTAATCGGGTGAAAGAATTCGGAAATGCAGTAAAAGAGACATTTACAAACAACATTGCGGCAGGAAAGAATGTAAGTTGTACCGCGAGCGAGGTCAGAGGAAATGATATCGCATACTCTCCGAACAATGTATTGGACGGTAATCAGGATACATATTGGACAACAGATGATAAGACAGAAGCAACAGAGGCAACATTGGAAGTGAACCTTGGTGAGACAAAACAGTTTGATGTTGTGTCAATTGAGGAAGCAATTAAATTTGGACAGAGGATCAGCGAGTTCAAAGTAGAATATAAGAATGGTTCTGATGAATGGAAAGTATTTGGAAGCGGAAAAACAGTTGGCGCAAAGAGACTTTGCAGAAGGAGCCCTGTGAAAGCGGACAAACTCCGTATTACAGTGAAGACATCGGAAAAAGCAGAACATAAAGCGCCGATTATCAGTGAAGTAGGAGTATATCGCGCGGCAGCAGATTTTGCCCTCGGAAATGGTATTCCGGAAGGACTTGAGATTATTGAAGATACCAGCAAAGACTTTACATTTAGCGGAAGCTGGGGAAATGATACAGGAGAAGCGTATACAGGAGGAACAGGACGCTGGGCAAATCCGGGAAATGGAACAGAAGCGACTGTTAAATTCAAAGGTACAAAGGTATGGCTTCTTGGAACGGTAGACCCGAATCATGGAACCGCGGATGTTTATATTGACGATAAGCTTGTTGAGACAATTGACACACACGGAAGTTCCAGAAAGCTGCAGCAAAGAATTTTTGAGTCAGATACATTGACAGATGGAGAACATACATTAAAAATTGTTCCGAAAAATAAAGCGACAGGGGTAGATGCGGCGCTTGTTTTGGACAATGAAGAAAAAGGTATGTTTGACTTTGAGGTTTCTTCATTTGAAGTAAATGAAGAGTCAAAGGCTGAATTTACGGTAAAACGTCTCGGAGGTTCTAAAGGTGAAGCCAGCATAAATTACGCAGTGAATCCGGGAAGTGCAATTCAGGATCATTTTGATGCAGATGCAAAGGGGACACTTACATTTGCAGAAGGTGAGACCGAGAAAAAATTTGAAGTTCAGATTAAAACAGTGGATGTTGACAACTTATCATTTACAGTGGAATTAAACACACCTACAAATGGGACAATTACCGGCTTCAACACACCTGCAAGAGTAGTCATTCGTGATGGAAAACCGGTTGACGATGGAAGCTACAATGAGAATAACAGATTCCAATTCCCATCTAAGAAAGATGAAAAAACAACTTTGGAAGCAGAGTTGATGGAGATTGTCAATAATGCAGAAGGTGATAATGGTTGGCCGGCACAGATAATGAACGAGAATAATGCAAGCAATGGCAAACTCATAGATAATGTACAGGCAAATGATCAGGTAAAACTATACTATAATGCACCAAAAGCGGGTACATATACTGTTACATTACGTTACATGAGTGGTGATGCAAAAAATAGTATTGAGTGGTCAGAAGCAGATGGAAAAATTAAGGCTGGCAATGTAACTGCAGGAGCAACAGATGCAGCGCAAGGAGCGTACCATGAGCAGATATTTGAGATGGAAGTGGAGGAACCAGGAGAAGGTCTCCTTACAATTGTGGGAGGAGCAAATAAAGCTCCACGTCTTGATAAGTTTGATATCGTAGCAAAAGATGTGCAGACAGTAGAATACAAAGTGACAAAGACAGCAGGAGAAAACGGTAAGATTGATGGTCCTGACAAAGTGGAAGCGGGAACAGATGCAACATTCACTATCACACCTAATGAAGGATATACAGTAAAAGATGTAAAAGTAAACGGAACATCTGTCGGTGCAGTCACAACATACACTGTGAAAAATGTAAGTGCAGATGTTGCGATTGAGGCGACGTTTGCAGCGGAAGACTTCAAGTATACAGAAGAGAACCCATTTGAGTTCCCGAGCAAGAAAGACGAAATAAAAACTTTAGAAGCAGAGTATGCGACAGAATTGATTAACAGCAATGATACAGATTCGGATCCGAATTGGCCTTTGGAGATTAAAGCAGAAGACTGGGCAAGCAATGGGAAATATGTAAACTGTCTGGCATTTAAAGACTATATCAAATATGCATACACAGCAAAAGCAGGTAAGTATGAAGTGAAATTAACTTATAGAAGTGGTTCGGATACAAATAAACTTGCGTGGGCAGAAAAAGATGGAAATGTTGTAGCAGGACAAACAGCTGTAGCTAATACAAACGTAAATGATTCATTGCAAGTAAAAACAACAACGTTTGAACTGGATGTGAAAAAAGATGGAGCGGGAATGCTTTCTTTCACAGCACCAGATACAGGGAAAGGACCACAGATTGATAAATTTGAGATTAAACGAATCAGTGAAACAGAGCCAGCGCCAGAAAAAGTAGATAAGTCACAATTAAATGCAGTTATTAAAGATGCAGAAGGAAAAGACTTAGGAAACTATGAGGATGGAGCAGAAAAAGAAGCATTTAAGAAAGCATTAGAATCTGCAAAAGCAGTTGCAGGAAATGAAAAAGCAACACAGCAGGAAGTAAATGATGCAAAGGCAGCACTTCAGACAGCGATGGATAAACTGGTAGAAAAGAAACCGGTAGAACCAGAAAAAGTAGATAAATCTGCCTTGCAAACATACTATGATAAGTGTGTGGAATCTTATAAAGAAGCTAAATATACAAAAGACAGTTGGAAAGAATATGCAGAAGCTTTAAACACTGCCAAAGCTGTATTGGCAAAAGAAGATGCAACACAGAAAGAAATACAACAAGCAAAAGCAGATTTGGAAAAGGCAGTCCAGAATTTGAAGAAGGTGGTAGTGGATAAGAAACCAGTTACACAAAATGGAACAACAACACAAAGTAAAGTTCCGACAACTGGAGATCCGGCATCAATCATGCTCTGGTTGGCAACAGCGGCATCTTCATTAGCTGTTTTAGGAAAAAGGAAAAATAAAGAAGATTAAAATACTTCTGTGAAAGAAGAGTGATATAGGCGGAGAGAAGAGCTTGTATCGCTCTTCTTTTTTTGGAAGAGCGGAGAAAAAATTGTGCAAAACAAACAAAAATATTGTTTAAAAACGTATAAAGAAACGATTTTATAATACAAAACGATAAAAAAGTATATAAAAATCAAAGATATTGCAACAAATATTGTATTAGTGATAAAATAAGAAGCATATTGATATTAAAATTTCTGAAAAAAGAAAGGGGAACGTTATGAAAAAGAAAAAAATAGTTAGTCTTTTGATGGCAGCGCTTATGATAGGACAATTTTTACCATCGGAAACAATGACGGCGTTTGCGGGAGAAAGTGCGTTAGTGGGAAAAGAACAGTTAGCAGATCGTCATACAGTGGCGCCGAAAAAAGATAGTGTAGTGCCGAATGCAAATCAGTATGAGTATCAGAAACAAGAATTGGCGGCATTTTGCCATTTTGGTCCGAATACCTTCAATGAAATTGAGTGGGGGGAAAAATATGGAGACAAAAAGCCGGATGAGATTTTTAAATTAGAAGAAGATTTTGATGCAGATACGTTTGTAGAAGCAATCAAAGAAGCAGGATTTGAAAAATTGATTGTTACAGCAAAACATCACGATGGTTTCTGTATTTGGAATAGTAAACATACAGAGTATGATGTGGAGTCCACAAGTTATGCATCAAAGAATTATAATGGCTTAGGTGGAGATGTGTTGGCTGAGATTTCAGCGGCATGTACGAAGTATGATGTCGATATGGGACTGTATTTATCGCCTTGGGATATTCATGATGACAGTTACGGCTATAAAGATAAAGATGGAAAAGCGTTAGTTCGTCTTGTAAATGGAAAAAGTGAACCGATTGAAGGGTTAACTTGGGCTGATGTAAAAGAACGGGATGCAAAAGATTATAATGAATATTATAACAATCAGCTGGAAGAAATCTTGGGCAATCAAAAATATGGAAATAATGGACATTTTAAAGAAGTGTGGATGGACGGTGCAAAAGGAAGCGGAGCCGGATATCAGGAGTATGAATTTCAAAAATGGTTCGCTACCATTCAGAAACATGAAGGAAAAGAAGCAGGATTTGATTCAGACTGTATGCTGTTTGGGGCGGAAGCTTACACAACAGTAAGATGGATTGGAAATGAGCTCGGATATGCGAACGAAGAGACATGGTCAAAATCAAAAGTAAATTATGATAATAATACAATTGACAGTAAAAAAGTAGGCGCCTACACAGTTGGTTACGAAGACGGAAACCAGTGGACGGTTCCGGAAAGTGATGCGCGTATTACTTCCGGCTGGTTCTGGGGAACAACGAAGAATACGCCAAAGAGTGTGGAGGATCTTGCGGGAATGTATTTCAATTCTGTTGGACATAACTCGCCGCTGCTTTTGAATATTCCTCCAAATACACAGGGAAAGATTGATGAGGCAATCTTACAGAGAGTGAAAGAATTTGGACAGAACATCAAAGAAACGTTCAAATCTAACTTAGCAGCACATGGAACTGCAAAAGCAACAGAAGTGCGTGGTAATGATGTGGCTTATTCACCGGAAAATGTATTAGATGGAAAAGATGATACATATTGGACTGTGAACGATAATACGACAACAGGTCAGCTAGTAGTAGATCTTGGCGGAACGAAATCATTTGATGTTGTATCGATTGAAGAGGCGATTCAGTTCGGCCAGCGTATTAAACAGTTCAAAGTAGAGTATAGTAATGAAGGAAGTGACTGGAAAGTATTTGATCAGGGAACAACAATCGGTGCAAAGAGACTTTGCAGAGAAGGCGTTGTAAAAGCAGATAAAATTCGTATTACAGTTACAACGAGTAAAGAAGTGCCGATGATTTCGGAAGTAGGAGTATACAAAGCGACTTCTGATTTTGAGTCACCATCAGCAGCTCCGGAAGGAATGCAGGTCATTGATGAAAGAGATGAAGCATTTACATTCAGTAATGGGTGGACAAAGGAAGATGGAAGTCAATATTTGAATGGCACAAATGTGTGGGCAAAAAAAGGTGCTTCTTTTGAAATGAAATTTAAAGGATCAAAAGTATATCTTATCGGTACATTAGATTCCGGACATGGAAAGGCAACTGTGACAGTAGACGGAAAAGCAGTGGAGATTAATACGAATGCATCTAAGAGAGCGGTTGGTCAGATTATTTTCACGTCTGATGATTTGGAGGACGGAGAACATACATTGAAACTGGAAGTTACCAACAATGACAACAAAGCAATTGGTATAGAAGGTGCATATGTAATTAATAATGGCGGTCTTGGAATGGTAGGAATCGAGAAAGCAGAGTACACGATGAAAGAAGATTCTGAGATGAAGATGAAATTAGTTCGTGTCGGCGGAAGCAAGGGAGAGGCAACTGTGACAGTAGCGCCTAATCCGGGAACTGCAATTCAAGATGATTTTGATACAGAAGGAACAGCAACGGTAACATTTGCAGATGGAGAGAAAGAAAAAGACGTTGTTGTGATTACGAGACGGAATACAAAAGATACCGGAGACCAGTACTTTACAGAAGAATTATCTACAAAGAATGAAGGTCTGATTCTTGGATTTACATCGAAAGCAAAGATTACGATTTTAGATCAGGAAAGACAGCCGGAAGATGTGACAGCAGAAAAACTTCCAAAAGATGTATACAAGACAGTGACGGCGACATCGGAAGAAAAAACAGCAGAGCATAAACAGGGCATTGAGAATGCGTTTGATGAAAATCTTGACACATTTTGGCATGCACAGTGGGGGGATGCTGGAAAACTGAAAAATCATCCAAACGGAATCAGTGTTGAGATGACGCTGAAAGAAGCAAAAGAGATTGCAAAATTGACATATATTCCAAAAGCGGGAGATACTGGTACAGTTGGAAATTATATTATTGAGGCGGCAACAGGAACAGATGACGCCGGAAAGACTGTTTGGAAAGAGGTCTGCAGTGGAACATTTAAAAACCAAGGCAATTCAACAGCGGCTCAGGATGCTGTGTTCAAAGAAGTGATTAAGACAGATAAGATTCGTTTGACTGCAAAGACAATGGCAGGAGGAGAACATCCTACGGCGAGAGAGATTGCACTTTATGAAAAAGCAGAGCCGATTATGATTACAGTGACAACAAAAGCTGGAGAAAACGGTATGATTACACCGGTAACGGGCAAACTAGATGAAAATGGCACGATGAAAGTGCAGGCAGGGAAATTGAAAACATTTGCGATAAAAGCAAATGCAGGTTATTCTATCAAAGATGTGCTTGTAAACGGAAAATCAGTTGGCGCGGTAAGTCGTTATACAGTAGAATCTGATACAGATGTTACAATTGAAGCAGTATTCAAAGCATGCGAACATGAGAAAACAGAAATTCAAGGTGCAAAAGAACCAACTTGTACGGAAGATGGAGCTACAGGAAAAGTAGTATGCTTACAGTGTGGTGTAACAGTGAAAGAAAGCACAGTGATTCCGGCTTTGGGACATAAGTTTGGTCAGTGGGAAGTAGTGAAAGAGGCGACAGACAAAGAAGAAGGTTTAGAAAGAAGAGCTTGTGTTGCCTGTGGTTTTGAGGAAGAAAGAACAGTTGCCAAATTACCGACAGCAGTTGATAAATCGAAACTGCAAAAATACTACGATGAATGTATTGGATATTACAAACAGGAAGGTTATACAAAGGAGGGTTGGACGGTTTACGAAGGAGCACTTAAAAATGCAAAAGCAATGCTGGATAAAGAAAGTGCAACTCAAGAAGAAGTAGATGCTGCAATTCATCAATTGGCAGATGCGGCGGATAAACTTGTTGAGAAAACAAGTGTGACACCAAAACCTGAAAATAATAATACCAGTGGTGGTAATAACAGCAATACAAGCAGTGGAAACAAACCGGTTACGGGAGATTCCGCAACTCCGATTGTGTTACTTGCAGCAGTATTGGCATCTGTATTTGCAGTTATTCGTCAAATGAAAAAGAAAATAAGATAATTCAAAAAAAGGGAGGTGCAAACCTCCCTTTTGTAGTATGATAAGAGAAAGCATATATGTATATTTAAGGAGGGAGTCTTGTGGAAGAACTTACAAGGCTGATTCGGTCAGATATGAGACCCGCACTCGGAGTGACAGAACCGGGGGCGATTGCATTTGCAGCTGCGAAGGCGAGAAGTTATACAAGCGGCGAAGTTATATCTGTCACGGTGAAGTTGAATAGCGGCATGTATAAGAATGCATTTACATGTGGAATTCCAAACAGTAGAGAAGTTGGGAGCGAGTTTGCAGCGGCACTCGGAGCAATTGCTGGAAATGAAGAATTGGGATTGGAATCGCTTTCAGATGTAAAGCAAAAGGACGCAGAAAGAGCAGAAAAACTTGTGAAACAGGGAAAAGTGCAGGTTATACTTCAGGATATTTCTAGTAGAATATTTATAGAAGTGGAAGTAAAGACAAAGCTTGATCAGGCAGTTGTGACAATTGAAGATACACACACGAATATTACTGGAATTGTAGTAAATGGAGAAGTGCGTTTTGCTAACTCAAAAGAGAAAACAAAAGGTGGAGAGGCAGAAGAAAAACCGCAAATTCACAGGTATACATTTCGGCAGCTATGCGAGTATGCAGATATTGCAGATGTGTCGGAACTGGAATTTATATGGGAGGCATATCGTGTGAATTTGGAGCTGTTTGAAGCGGGGATGACCAGTGAAAGAACGACATTTGCAAAATCTTTGTTAAGAAAAAATGGAGGAATGGTTTTTTCTGGAGAGGAAAAAAAGACAGCGTCACTTCTTTGTAATGCGGCGATTGAGGCGAGAGTGATTGGTTTGGATAAACCGGCGATGAGTATTACAGGGTCGGGAGCGCATGGAATTATTGCGACGATGCCGCTGTATGCAGCCTATAAAGTAAATGGATATTCAAAAGAACAGCTTCTGCGGGCGACCGCATTGAGTTATTTGATCTGTATGTATATCAAAGAATATTCCGGAAAACTGTCTGCATTTTGTGGCTGTGCCATTGCGGCGGGGACCGGAATGGCTTGCGCACTTGTGTATCTGCGTGGAGGAACCGTAGAGATGATGGAACATACGATTAATAATATGGCAGGAAGTATTACGGGAATGATCTGCGATGGCGGAAATCAAGGGTGCACGATGAAAGGGATTGCGGCTGTAGATGCGGCATATCAATCGGCGGAGCTTGCGATGGACGGCGTCTATATTGACGATGTGCATGGAATTATCGGAAATACACCAGAGGAGACAATGCGGAATATGGGAGAGATTGCCTCGCCGGGAATGATAGGAACTGAGAAAACAATTTTGGACATTTTACAGAGAAAGGGAAACAGGTGATTCAGATGTATCAGGCAGAGAAAAACAGATATGAAACGATGAATTATAATCGATGTGGTAAGAGTGGGTTGAAACTTCCAGAGGTTTCGCTCGGTCTGTGGCATAATTTTGGAGATACCGGAAATTTTGAAACGATGAAACAGATGTGTTTTACGGCATTTGACAACGGAATCACACATTTTGATCTGGCAAACAATTACGGACCGGAACCGGGAAGTGCAGAGAAAAATTTCGGGCGTATTTTGAAGAAGGAGATGAAAGCGCATCGAGATGAAATGATCATCAGCACGAAGGCAGGGTATTTGATGTGGGACGGGCCTTATGGCGACTTTGGAAGCCGCAAATATATGCTGGCAAGTCTGGATCAGAGCCTAAAGAGAATGGGGCTTGAGTATGTCGATATTTTTTACCATCACCGTATGGATCCTGAGACGCCGCTTGAAGAGTCGATGGGAGCGCTTGACACCGCTGTTAAGAGTGGAAAAGCTTTGTATGCGGGAATATCTAATTACGATGGGGAGACGATGAAAAAGGCATGTGCGATTTTGAAAGATTTGAATTGTCCGTTTGTAATTAATCAAAACAGATACTCTATTTTTGACCGTACGATTGAGGAAAATGGATTGAAAGCGGCAGCGCGAGAAGAGGGAAAAGGAATCATCGCATTTAGCCCGCTGGCACAGGGAATGCTGACAGACCGCTATCTGAATGGGATTCCACAGGACAGCAGAATCCGTACCGAAGATGCAGAAAATTCAGCAATTGAATGAAATTGCAAAAGAGCGCGGAGAAAGTCTTGCACAGATGGCGCTGAAATGGGTGCGAAAAGATGAGGATGTGACAAGTGTTCTGATTGGTGCATCGAAACCAGAACAGATTTTGGAGAATTTAAAAGTGCTTGAAAGTGCAGCGTTTACGAAGGAAGAGTTAGAAAAAATAGATGAGATTGTATTGAAGGAGAATTAGTATGAAACTTCAGGAATTTTATGAGGGTCAGGCATTTGACGCATATGAATATTTTGGAGCACATGAAGAAAAAGACGGAGTGATGTTTCGGACTTACGCACCGGGGGCGTCTAAAGTTACGGTGTTTGGAGAATTTAATCAATGGACGGAAGAGGAAATGATTCCGCTTGAAAAAAGCGGAGTTTATGAACTGAAATGTGAGTGGGCAAAAGTCGGGATGATGTATAAATATGTGATTTATACGAAAGAAGGGTGGAGAGTAGAACATTGTGATCCGTATGGTTTCGGTATGGAACTTCGACCGAACAGCGCTTCTTATATTGTGGATTTGTCGGAATACAGATTTCACGATGAAGTGTGGATGAAAAACAGAGACAAAAATTATAACAGACCGCTTAATATTTATGAAGTGCATCTCGGTTCATGGAGAACAAATGAGAAAGATGAAAATGGCTGGTATCGCTATCATGAGATTGCAGATAAATTGATTGCACATGCGAAAGAGAATGGGTATACACATCTGGAATTTCTTCCGCTCAGCGAACATCCGGCAGACTGTTCATGGGGGTATCAGAATACAGGATATTTCAGTCCTACATCACGTTATGGAACTGCAAGAGATTTGATGGAGCTGGTGGATAAATGTCATCAGGCGGGAATCGGCGTGATTATGGATTTTGTTCCGATTCATTTTGCGACGGATTATTATGGACTGGCAAAATATGATGGAACAGAGTTGTATGAGTATGTGCAAAGTGATGTGACAGACAGTGAGTGGGGAACAAGAAATTTTGATTATTCCAGACGGGAAGTCTGCTGCTTTTTGCAGTCTGCCGCAAATTACTGGCTGAAAGAGTATCATTTTGACGGAATACGAATGGATGCAATCAGCCGTGCGATTTACTGGCAGGGAGAGCCGGATCGGGGCGTGAATCCTTGTGCGCTTACATTTATGAAAAATATGAATGCAGGATTGCAAAAACTGCATCCGACTGCGATGCTCATTGCAGAAGATTCGACAACGTTTTTGAAAGTGACGGCTCCTGTAGAATACGATGGACTGGGATTCGATTATAAATGGGATCTTGGCTGGATGAACGATACGTTGAATTATTTTAAAACTCCGCCAAAAGAACGACCGGAGCATTATTACAAATTAAAATTTTCAATGGATTATTTTTACAATGAACTTTATCTTCTTGCACTGTCGCACGATGAAGTTGTCCATGGAAAAGCGACAATTATACAGAAGATGTGGGGAGATTATGAAGATAAATTCAGCCAGTGCCGTGCATTTTATTTGTATATGATGACCCATCCGGGGAAAAAGTTGAATTTCATGGGAAATGAGATTGCACAGTTCCGAGAGTGGGATGAAAAGCGGCAGCAGGATTGGGAGTTACTGAAATTTCCGATGCACGATGGATTTTATCACTATATTCGGAAGTTGAATGAGTTGTATTGTCAGGAGGAACAGCTTTATAAAGATGAGTATGACAGAGAGATGTTTCGTTGGCTTGTGGATGATGCGACGGAGCAGTCTGTGTATGCTTACGAGCGGGGAAAAGGAGAGAAGACGCTTGTGGCAGTGTTTAATTTTTCAGATGAAGAGCAGGAATGTGTCATAGAAGAGGCGGAAAACCGAATACTTGAGGAATGCATGAACAGTGACTGGCATATTTACGGCGGAAGTACAGAGAAGAAAATAGAAGTGATTCGGGACGGAGAGATTGTATTGGCACCATTTAGTGGAAGATTTTTTTGGAGTGAAAAAGAGGTTTGATATTAATAAACATTATAAGAACTTATTAGTAAATTGTAATACAATAAGAAGAAGTTATAAGCTATAATAAAAAAGAAGAAGTTGAGAAACGATTATCACAAGATAAAAGGAGAATGTTCATGGAAATGTTATCAATCGAAAAAGAGCTACAGGGAAATGCTTATCCGGGGCGTGGAATTATTATTGGAAAGACGCCGGACGGAAAGAAAGCAGTGACTGCATACTTCATTATGGGAAGAAGTGAGAACAGTAGAAATCGTGTATTCGTAGAGGAGGGAGAAGGAATCCGCACGCAGGCATTTGATCCTTCCAAATTAACAGATCCAAGCTTGATTATTTATGCGCCGGTAAGAGTGTTGGGAAATAAGACAATTGTGACAAACGGTGACCAGACAGATACTATCTACGAGGGAATGGACAAACAGCTGACCTTTGAGCAGTCCCTGCGCAGCAGAGAATTCGAGCCGGACGGCCCCAACTATACACCGAGAATTTCCGGTATCATGCACATCGAGAACGGCAAGTACAATTACGCTATGTCCATTCTGAAGAGTGACAACGGCAATCCCGATTCCTGCCTGCGTTTTACTTATGCTTACGAGAATCCGCTTCCCGGAGAGGGACGTTTCATCCATACCTATATGCACGACGGCAATCCGCTGCCCAGCTTCCAGGGGGAACCGAAGTTAGTGGAGATCCCCGATGATATGGATGCTTTTACCGACATGCTGTGGAACAGCCTGAATGAGGATAACAAGGTCTCTCTGTTCGTACGTTTCATTGATATCGAGACCGGTAAATATGAGACAAAGATCGTGAATAAGAATATGTAAAGTAGGTTGTGAAGACGCGTTTTGCGAATGCAGGTTCTGAATAGTTAATATCGTAGAATAGAATAGGAGAAAAATAAGATGAACGAGATTCAGTTAAAATACGGATGTAACCCGAACCAGAAGCCTTCCAGAATCTTCATGGAAGACGGCAGTGATCTGCCGGTGACCGTGCTGAACGGCAAGCCCGGATATATCAATTTCCTGGATGCTTTCAACGGCTGGCAGCTGGTAAAAGAGCTGAAGGAAGCTACAGGACTTCCCGCAGCCACTTCTTTCAAACATGTGTCTCCGGCCGGTGCTGCAGTAGGACTTCCTCTGAGTGATACTCTGGCGAAGATCTACTGGGTGGATGATTTGGGAGAGCTTTCTCCCCTGGCATGTGCTTATGCGAGAGCACGTGGTGCAGACAGAATGTCCTCCTTCGGTGACTTCATTGCATTGTCTGATATCTGCGATACCGATACCGCCCGCCTGATCAAGAGAGAGGTATCCGACGGTGTCATCGCTCCCGGCTACACCGACGAAGCACTGGAACTGCTGAAGCAGAAGAAAAAAGGCGCCTACAACATCATCCAGATCGATCCTTCCTATCAGCCTGCTCCTATCGAGCGCAAGCAGGTATACGGCATCACCTTCGAGCAGGGGCGTAACGAACTGGATATCAACGGCGATCTGCTGTCCAATATCGTGACTGTGAACAAGGAGATCCCGGAGAGTGCCCTGATCGATATGAAGATCGCTCTGATCACCTTAAAATATACCCAGTCCAATTCCGTATGTTATGTCAAGGATGGTCAGGCTATCGGTATCGGTGCAGGACAGCAGTCTCGTATCCACTGCACCAGACTGGCAGGCAGCAAGGCAGACAACTGGTTCTTACGCCAGTCTCCTCAGGTACTGGGCCTACAGTTTGTAGACAGCCTGGGCAGAGCCAACCGTGACAATGCCATTGATGTCTACATGGGCGATGAGTACATGGACGTGCTGGCGGACGGTACCTGGGAAGGTATCTTCAAGGTAAAGCCCCCTGTATTTACCAGAGAAGAAAAGAGAGCATGGCTGGATCAGATGCAGGATGTGACTCTGGGAAGCGATGCATTTTTCCCCTTCTCCGATAACATCGAGAGAGCACATAAGAGCGGCGTAAAATACATCGCACAGCCAGGTGGATCCGTGCGTGACAGCGATGTTATTGCATGTTGCGACAAATATGATATGGTGATGGCATTTACGGGCATCCGTCTGTTCCACCACTAAGACAGATTTTGCGGGCAGGACTGTAACAGGACCTGCCTGTAACTATTCAGAGCCATGTAAATCTGTAATAAGCTGACCATTTATGGTCAGACTCAGACTGTAGACAAAGCTCCTTCCTGTGAGGGAGCTTTTCTTGTGTCATGACT
>OHPV01000964.1_pt1 | contig 14574 bp, 12 predicted proteins | sample 1577781 | NCBI WGS metagenome assembly OHPV01 (sample SAMEA3879518, study PRJEB24766) | human gut metagenome | biome: human-associated habitat; feature: feces | place: USA | collected 1985/1987 | reverse complement strand
CAATGCAACATATCTTTTTGTTGCATCCTGCCATGTAGGAAGTGGGGTAAAGCCATTTGCTGCAAGCTTGCTCTTATCAAGTCTTGAATTAAAAGGTCTTGCTGCTTTAGATAACCCATACTCTTTTGTCGTTACAGGAACAACCTTTGTATTAAGTCCTGCCTGCTTATATATTTCAAGGGTAAAATCATACCATGATATATATCCACCCTCATTAGTAGCATGATAATATCCATACTTATCTGTTTCTATCATATCCACTAAAAGAACTGATAAGTCAAGGGTATATGTAGGCGTTCCTATCTGGTCACATACAACTCTTACTGTATCATGTGTCTTTCCTACGTTAATCATTGTCTTTATGAAGTTCTTTCCATTAACACCAAACACCCATGCTATTCTTACTATGAAGTACTTATCTAAAAGCTCAGAAACCGCAAGTTCTCCCTCAAGCTTAGTCTGTCCATACACATTAAGCGGCTTATAATCCTTGCAGTCAGGCTCCCATGGCTTATCACCCTGGCCATCAAACACATAATCTGTACTTATATATACCATCTTGCAGTCAAGCTTCTTAGCTACCCTTGCTATATTTCTTGTACCACCTGCATTAACTGCACGCACCTTTTCTACCTTATCATCATCTTCTGCCATATCAACAGCTGTCCATGCAGCGCAATGTACTATAACATCCGGATTAACTTCTGTGATAATATCTTCTACTGCCTTTTCATCAGTAATATCCATCTGGACATATTCCATGTTAACAACAGCAGTCCCATCGTCAGCTCCACTGTACTTTTCTGCTATATCACTTCCTACCCCTGTATATCCTCTCTTTGCTAATTCATTCATTACATCATGTCCGAGCTGTCCTGATACTCCGGTAACTAATACTTTCATGCTTATCCTCCACGTCTTAGTTATTATTTCTATATCCATTTACAAAATCATACACTATTTTACCAAGCCTTTCAGGTAAATATCTGTTTACTACTGCTTCATAAGCTGATTCATCCACATTTGTATTATAATTGAGCATAATCTGTGCAAGATTCTTTATCTGTTCATCAGCACTGCAATATAAATCAAATGTATTAATATTTCCATCTGTTATCTCATCAAATATAGGAAGATTACTTGCAATTATTGGTTTATTGAATCTCATAACTTCTATTATTGGCATACCAAAGCCCTCTGCCTTTGACGGAAACACAAACGCAGACATTCCAGCATACAACTCAAGCTTTTTATTATGTGCAACATAATCAAGATATGTTATGTCCTTATCTTTTTCCATTGCATCGTGTACAAGAGTATTGATATCATCCTCCTGCATCTTTCCACCAAGAATAAGCTTCTTTTTTCCGCCAAGCTCCTTATATTTTAAATATCCATTTATAAGAAGATCAACACCTTTTCTTTTTTCCATATTTCCTATATACAGGAAATAATTTTCGTCTGTACTGATCCAATTTTTCCTGACTGGATTAGATATTATATATGCATTGACATTATCTATATCTTTAGCTTCGGGAAAGAACTTCTCTGTTGTACGTTTTGTCTGCTCTGAATTATACAGAATCATATCCGTATTTTTTAATGTCTTTTTTAAATTATGCTTAAAATATATGTTATACACTCTTCCAAAATATTCAACATATTCTATTGGAAACATATCATGTATAGTTATCATTATCCTGTAATCACCCTTAAGCTTCACCGGTATGATCGTATTAACCTCCCAGAATATATCCGGCTTTATAAGTTCAAGCTGTTTCTTTACAAATGCGAAATATGAATACACTCCAGCACTTTTATAAACCTTTTTGCCCTGCGTATATACCTTTATCCCTTTATTCTGAAACGATTTAATATATTCGCTTTCAGCCACATCTGATATAAGAACGAATTCCATATCCTCATACTTTATAAGCTGTTTTAAAAAATCGTTAAGATACATGCCCACTCCACTTGGTCTGCTGCCAAGTGTTCTCGCATCAATCGCTATCTTCATAACCTTCCTCTGATTCCATACTTAATTATCACTCTATATACCAGCCGCATACCTGTCCATAAGCTGTGCCAGACCTGCTGCTGACTTCTTCCATGAATGTGTGTCAAGCACCTTAACTGCTGCTTCCTTTTCTTTTTTAGCATCACTGTTATCAAGCAGCTCATCCAGATTAACATCCGCGTCATTACAGTTAATATACAAAGCCGACTCTCCATATATCTCATGCAGTACCGGAATATCCCCCAGTATGATACGGGCACCCATACACAATGCCTCCATAGGTGGAATTCCAAAACCCTCATATGTTGATGGAAAAACAAATGCCTTACAGTATTTCATAAGTGCCCTTGCCTCTGCATCTTTTGCATAACCAATCAAAACAACGTTAGGCAGCTTTTCTATGCCTGACCTGTCACCAAGAGAACGGCCTGCTATAACATATGTAACCTCAGGATGCATCTTTGCATTTTCAAGTATCCATTTAAGATTCTTATTAGGAGCAAGCGATGCAAGGTAGAAATAATACCTGCCTCTCTTTATCCTTGAGGCATACCTGTCAAATATTATTTCATCTACGTTATCTATGTTAAAATGCTGCCATCCATTACCAGCAACAACTATATCTGTATTCTTCAGGCTGTAGTTATCAAGAATTTCACGCTTTGAATACTGACTTACCGTCATAATCGCATCAGCTTTCTTAAACGCTTTAAGATACATAAGCTTTCTAAACAGTATTTCATGCCAGTCACCCGGTTCGGTAAAGAAACCTGGATGTGTCTTAAATGCTATATCATGAACTGTTACTATTCCATTTTTCATTAAAAGTGAAACTTCGTTACACAGATACACCGGTTTTGCTTTCTGTCTGTTAACATAGTGCTGAAATGTAAGCTGTTCCCATTTTCTTCCAGATACACCTTTAAGTATGACAATTTTTATATTATCATACTTCGTTTTATAGCTGTTAATCTCTGCTGATGTCCCTTCTGAATCTATCTGCGGAACTGCTATTTCAACATCATATGGCTTGTCCTTAATCATTTTATCAAGCTGAGCTGTTATTTCTCTTGCATACCTTTGTACACCCAGAACCTGTCCATATAAAAATCTTCCATCAATAATATATTTCATACCGAACCTCGATTCCTGCTTTGCAACTGTTTCTTTGTTTTTTAACTACCTGTTACCGTTAGGCTTGTATGTCGGAACGAATTCCTTAACAAGCACCTTAACTGCTGCTGCATCTTCACTATATGCTGTTTCTTTAAGTATCTCTAACCTTTTCTCAAAATCCTTCTTTTCAAACTCTATTGGTTTGCCTATATGAATGAGCTTATTATCTGTATCCTGCATGCCTTCCTCTGCCATCAGAAGCTCCTCATATAACTTTTCTCCTGGACGTAATCCTGTATACTTAATCTCCATATCAACACCAAGAGTATAGCCGGAAAGTCTGATAAGATTCTTTGCAAGATCATCTATCTTTACCGGGTCACCCATATCAAGTATGAAGATTTCTCCACCCTTTGCATAGGCACCTGCCTGGATAACCAGTGATACTGCCTCAGGTATCGTCATAAAATATCTTATAATATCAGGATGTGTGACAGTTACAGGTCCTCCCGCTGCAATCTGTTTCTTAAAAAGCGGTATAACCGAACCATTACTTCCAAGGACATTACCGAATCTTACTGCAACGAATTCTGTCCTTGATATCCCATTATAATACTGGATAATCATTTCACATATACGTTTTGTGGCACCCATAATATTAGTCGGATTAACCGCCTTATCAGTACTTATCATAACAAAACGCTTTGTCCCATATTTGTCAGCCATATGTGCCAGGTTCCATGTACCTGCAACATTATTCTTAATGGCCTCATTAGGACTTCCCTCCATAAGCGGTACATGCTTATGTGCTGCTGCATGATATACAATATCCGGCCGGTATAATTCCATAACACTCTCGATACGCTTTGTATTTCTTACAGAACCAATCAATGTCTCTAAATGCAGCATCGGATATTTCTTTTTCAATTCCTGTTGAATATCATATGCATTATTTTCATAGATATCAAATATAATCAAACATTTCGGATTATATTTTGCCACCTGTCGGCAAAGTTCGCTTCCGATAGAGCCACCGCCACCTGTAACAAGAACTGTTTTTCCTTTTACATATCCAAGAACACTGTCTAAATCAATATCAATTGCATCTCTTCCAAGCAGATCCTCAATCGAAACTTCACGAAGTTTTGAAACGCTGACTTCTTCTGTAATAAACTGATACATTCCCGGAAGCACTTTCAATTTACATTCTGTCTGATTGCAAATTCTCAAAATGTCTCTTGTGACTTTTGTCCCTGCTGAAGGAATTGCCAATACAATTTCGTCCACGTTATATTCCTTGGCTTTCTCAATGATCGTATCTTTATTGCCCACAATCGGAACACCGTGTAGATATTTTCCTTTTTTTGATGGATTATCATCAATGACACATACAACCTTGCGGTTCAAATGTTTGCTGAATTTCAACTCATGAATAATCATGCTTCCAGCTTCTCCGGCTCCAATGACCATCGTATTTAAAATTCTTTCTTCCGGTCTGTTTAAACCGTGCATCACAATACGAAGCCCTCTATATGAAAATCTTGTGACAGTTGTTGTCATCAATAGCAAGAAGAAATAAAAGATATAGTAACTTCTCGGCACTTTCAATACTAAGAACTGCATTCCCAATGCCTGAAATGCGGTCGACAAAATACAGGCTCCAAAAATAAGCGTAAATTCATGCACACTCGCAAATGACCATACACTCTTATATAGTTTCATCAAGATAAAGATCACAATTGTTGTGATAATGTTAATCAGCATATAGCTCTTGATACTGTTAATATATTCCTGTGGTATCCAGCTATAGTGCAGCTCATGTCTGATAATCAAAGACAAATATGCATTCACAACAATGGTCAATACATCTACGATAAACAGCATAAACATTCTTGTTCTTGAGCTTCTCCAGTTTATTATATTTTTCATACTACTCCCTCTTTACAATTTTATTGCAAATTCTTACAATTTTTTTACATACTTTATTATAATATCAGATTTAGCTCTTTTATACAATATCTATCTTCTTAAGTTTTTCTATATGAAAACGGAGATGTAAAAATACATCTCCATTTTATCCTATATACTATAATTCTTTTATCAATCGAAGGATTTTATACCCATAATCTTCCGCTGTTGCCCAACCATATCCATTTGGGTTCTCTTTCTGCCCTAACCATTCTACATATTTTGCTGATCCTCGTTTTACCAAATGGAACCTTGGATCAACCTGTGTATTATTGAGTGGCTTTTCATTCGCATAGGCTTTTAAATGTTGTATCTGCGCCCTGACACCTTCTCTTACAGTTTTAAACGTTGCTCCTTGTGCACCGCCATCTAAAGCACCAATACCAGCGAAATTATACTGAGAAATCTGTACTGCTCCGCCAAATTTCAACCAGCCCGTTTCAACCATAGCTTGCATAAATGCGACTTCTACTTTGATACCTTCTGCCTTTGCTTCTTCTACATAGATTTGGCAAAACTTTTCTATCGTTGGTGCATCAGAATTTTTATAAAAAATTGGATAAACACCATTTTTTCTTTTAAAGTACATAGCCAGACTGTTTGCAGTTACAGCACTTGTACCTTCAATCAAATATCCTTCTTGTCTGACTCCATTTTTATCAAAATAGTACTCTTCTCCATCTATCGTCTGCCAGCCCGTTACTCTTATCCCCTCACTATTCAAATAATAGTAGGTACTTCCAAACGATAGCCAACCGGTGTGCATATGGCCATCCGGCATCATATAATAATATCGACTCCCAAACGATAACCAGCCGGTGTGCATATGACCATCTGACATAAAGTAATATTTCTTTCCGGCTATTGTCTGCCATCCTGTTACCCGATATCCATTTCCATCGAAATAGTATGTTTCTCCTGAAATATTCATCCACTGGTTTACTACGTACTTCCCATTCGTTAGATATTTCCACTTATCTCCAACCTGAACCCACTGTCCTTTACTCAGTCCCAAGTACTTTGCGATTCCAGTTGCATCTGCAACACCGAGCTTCTTTAATCCTGCCTCAGTTTTCAAGAACTTGTTCACATCATTTGCATTGCTCAAGAAAGCATGTTCCACAATAATTCCCGGTATTCCAGCTTCTTTCGCACAGATTTGAACTGAATAATAATCTGAAATAGAACCATCTGGATATTTCTCATTGACAGTAGTATCTTTGCTGTAAATCGGTGTCGGACGTTTGTTTAAACCAACTGCTGTCAGTTCATTTAATATTTTCTCTGCAAGTTCTTTTCCCTGCGTTGACAATTGTGGTTTCCAACTACTATTCGGGATAATAATTTCTGCACCATTTGCGCTGGCAGCTCCTGAATTCAAATGAAGACTTACATATATTTTTGCTCCTGCCTCTGCTGCTGCCTGTACTCTTTTCTCAATACAAGCTCCCGAAGTTCCCGTTTTCGGATAAGGACACGCTGCAGTTGTTCTTGTCATATAAACTTTCACACCATTATATGTCTCTAATTCTGCCTTTGCATACTTCGCTATTTTTAAAGTCAATTCTTGTTCTGTCAGACCTGACCCACTTGTCCCGCCATGTCTGTTATCATGTCCAGGATCCAGCGCCACGACAATCTCACCCGCTTTTTCTGCGCTTCTTATTCCCGCCACTGCTCCCATCTCTTCTGAAACGGCAGTTAACGCTGATGCAATATTATCCTGTGCCTCAGTTTCTCCATTTTCGTCAATCGTTACTATCGATGTCTCCACTGCATCTTCCGGATCCAACGGCTGCAATTCTTCAATCCCATCGTATGCTTTGTTCACTCCAAATTCTGCTTCTACATTTAAGTCAGTTAATAAAAAACATTGTTCTTGCTGATTTTCCTCAAATCTGATGTCTGTTACCTTATATGTACTCTGCTCACTTTCATCCACATATTCTTTCGAGAACACATACAGATATCCAGACTGATTACTGCATGTCCATTCTTCTGTTGAACCATCTTCTTTTTGCACAGTAATCCGCATATTGCTTATCTGTTCTGTTCCATCTCCCCAAGACACAACAACGTTTTGTGTGTTCGGTGATTCCAAATAGGGACTTTCTACTAAAATATAATTCAATCTGTTTTCTGCTTTTACTGTATTGGCCGCGTCTGTTTCAGCTACTTCTGTTTCTTCTACCGCCGAACTATTGTCCATTGCCAATGATGTGCTCATCTGAAAATCAGAAAACACCATCACTGCAAGCAGAATAATTGCCACAAACCTTTTTCTTATGCTTTTCATCTTTTTTTCCTCTTCACTCTCACCTAATCATAGCTGATATATCCTTCCAAAACGGCATGTCCTGTATCAAGCGGATTTCCGTTTTCTGTAATTTTAACTCCATCACAATCATACGCCTCTGAGTATGTCCTAACAACACATTCTAGTACCTGTTCCGAACCGGTCGTCCCCATTCCTCTTAGATAATCACCAAATGCTGTATTAACATCTAAATCAATCTTCTCTTCGGAATCATTCACAGAAACACTTTGAACCTCACAAGTTTCAGATAATACAGATGCTTCTTTTAATTTGGCAACAATTACTTCCTGTAACTCTCCTGCCACAGTCACCTCATCTCTAGTAATTTCTCCTGTTGTTTCGTCTATATAATAGACTCCTAATTTCTGCTCTATTTTATCTGTGCCATTCTCTAATTCCTCTTCTGCATCATCTTTTACGCTCTCATTTTTCTCTGGTTCCTTTTCCGGCTGACTTGTCTCCCCTTTGCTACAACCAGAAAAAGCCAACATCACAGCAAATAGTACCACTACTATTTTTCTTTTCACTTTTTCACCTCCTAATTAATTATATTCAGTTCCAATTTACTATATCTTCCTACATTTTTCAACAAAAAAGCATAATATTGTCTTTTTTCTTCTATCTATAGAATTCCTCTGTTTCTCTTTTTTGAATATTTGCCCGAAACGGCATCGACTTATTTTCATTCATCGGCAAGCTTAGCCAGAACTGCTAAACTTGCCGACAATCAGACTCGGGGACTCCCCGAAATGAATTTTCTAAAACAACTTTTCCGGATACACACCGCCATCTACAAGCGCACGCACAGAAGCGACCACCGCCGCTTTATCCTCTTTGTAAGTCACCCCAAACCACTTGTCGTGTGAACGCAATACTTTTACATCTGCGCTTCCATCCGCCAATAAATCTCCAACAATTGTAGGTAAAAGGTATTCTGCTTTTAAGCTATTTTCTTCAACCTTTGATAAAAATTCTCGAAATCCCTTCTCAAGTACTTCAAAAAACTCGGGATGTAATCCCCACATATTCATAGAAACAGGAGAATGTACATCAACTTCTACCATTCCATCTTCCGTGCGAACAGCAGCTCCTTTTTCCGTCTTTTCAATATTGGAAGTCTCAACAATATCTGTCAGCATATGATTTTCATCCACTTTACAGATTCCTCTTGTCACTCCGCCATTTTCACTCAAAGTATTTCCCAGGACAAATCCAACCATACTCACCTGAAGTTTATCATTTCTTTCCTGCTCCTGAATCAGATGATTATACGCCTCCACATAAGCTTCTTTTCCGTAATAATCATCTGCATTAATTACTAAAAACGGTTCACTCACAACATCTTTACAGCAAAGAATTGCCTGACCGGTTCCCCAAGGTTTTGCTCTGTCAGCATATTTTCCTTTAAATTCTTCCGGAATATCCGAAATCTCTTGATATGCATAAGCGACCTCTACAACTTTTTCAATCCTGTTTCCAATCACTTCTTTAAAATCTTTTTCTAAATCCTTGCGGATAACAAATACAACCTTATCAAACCCAGCTTCCATAGCGTCATAGATAGAATAATCCATAATGATCTCGCCATTTGGTCCTACTGGTTCCAACTGTTTAATTCCTCCGCCAAAACGACTTCCAATACCTGCTGCCATAATTACTAACGTTGCTTTTGCCATCTTCTTCCTCCTGTTCGCTATTCGCCAAGCCCTTCTTCTACGATTCTCGCCATCTCTTGCATAGCTTTTTCTTCATCTTCACCTTCACAAATTAACTCAATCACATCACCTTTTTTTATACAAGCACCCAATACGCTCAACACGCTCTTGGCATTGGCAGTTGTATTCTTGGAAAGAAATGTAATTTTACTTTGGAACTGCATTGCAGTCTTGCAAAACAGCCCGGCAGGTCTCAAATGAAGACCTGTTGGATTATTGATTGTCAATTTTCTTCGTACCATTCTCTTAGCTCCCCTCATTTTATTTTTTTGTCAAAATAACCTGTATCGTGGCGCCTCCGACAAAACTGCATCCTTCCGGAAGACTCGCTATTGTAACCGGAACATCATAGGTTCCTTCTTCACTGTAACTTTTCAAATCAATAGATGCCGCAATCTTCTCTGCAGACATATTTTCTAATGCTTCATCAAGTCCTTCAAACTGCAATTCTACATTTTGCTCCGGACCATATGAAAGTTCCATGCCTTCCGGCAAATTGTTTACCGCTATCGACCGTACCGGAATTGCAATATTTTTGATTCCTTCTTTTTCAACCAGAATATTTACCACTACGCTTCCCGCCGAACTGTCTGCCAAACTAATTCCGTCCGGAAGATAATCTGTAATATTCACCACAACCTTTGTCGTCTCTGTAAGATTTTCCTGTTTGAGCGCACTGCTTGCAACCTCTATGTCATCTATCTTTTCCACGTCTTCGCGATTTCCCATAATCGTAATACGCTGAGGTTCGATCTGAAGTCCTGACACTGCATACCCGCTTTCAGTTCCAATCTCTGATTGGTCAAACTTCAACTCCACTTCCTTTGTCTCCAGCAAATGCACTTTAATATTCACACCACTGCTGTCCACATCGCTGGATAGCAAGCTTTTATCTATAACATTGTCCGCTGAATCATAATAGATCAGTTCATCCGCCTTTAAGGTTGTATCTTCCGACAACCCCGACACATCTACTCTCGCAACCACTTTACTGATTCTTCCAAGTGATGACTTTGGACCACTGATATCAATGGACTGTGGTTCTGCTTCCAGCTCACCTATCACATAACCACTTTGCAAATCTCCTGTCGCAATCGCCGTAACCGGAAATGTCTTATTTTCGATATTTTCTTTCACAATCTGAATATTTCTCGGATTAGGTAATGCCTCCTTGTAATCTCCTTCAAAACCTTCTATGGTAATTCTTACCGGAACAGAACCTGATTGCTCTTCTTTTAAATCTGCAACCGCCTTAATATCCTCCGTCTTGATTTTTTCCATAATCGAACGTTCTGCCTTCACTGTAACTGCAATCTGCTTTACATCATCCGCAATTTTAAAGGTCTGCCCATGCTCTGTTACCACCTCCGGGTTTGCGACTGTGATCTCCGGATAAAACGTCTTTGTGACAATCGGTCTCGAAATATTCATCACAATAAGCCACAAAAACGCTGAAAAAAGGAGTGCTATGAACTTTAGGACAAAATTATTTGTCAGTTTGTTTTTCATTCTTTCGCCTTCCTTTCCATATCATAAACCGTTTTTCTTCCAAAGATTTATTCTGTACATGGACAAGCTTCTCTCTTAAGAATTCCGGCTTCACATTCCGTGTAAGGTGTCCTCCCATTGCTATAGATACATATCCAGTCTCCTCTGAAACTGTAATCACAAGCGCATCGCTCACTTCACTCATTCCTACCGCTGCTCTATGTCTCGTTCCAAGCTCTTTGCTAAGTCCCATATTATCAGACAACGGCAGATAACATGTTGCCGAGACAATTCGATTACCTCTCACAATAACTGCTCCGTCATGAAGCGGTGTATTATGTTCGAAGATATTAATCAGCACCTGACTGGATACCAGACAGTCCAACTCAATACCTGTATTCTGATACTCTGTAAGCATAATCTCTTGCTCTACCACAATCAATGCTCCGGTCTTTACCTTTCCCATCTCATAACATGCCGTCACAAGTGCATCGATCGTCTTATCATCAAACCTTCCTGATTCTTTGCTTCGTTCAAACGGAACTACTGCAATCCAAAAATCTTTTTGCCCGAGACGCTCCAACGCTCTTCGCAGTTCCGGCTGAAACACGACAACTGCTGCTGTTGCCAGGACGCTGATGGAATTCGTTGCAATCCACAGAATTGTGTGCATCTTGAAGATAGCCGCGAGTAAAATAAAGACAAGCAGAACAATAATTCCCCGCAAAAGCATCCATGCTTTCGTATGTTTGATCCACACCATCAACTGATAAACCAAAAATGCAATAATAATAATCTCAACAACATCTGTCACCTGTATTTTCGGGAAATACAACTCTTTAAAATATATTTCAAAGAAATTCTGTAATTTCTGTCCCATTTTCTCACCTCCATCTCTTTCACATCTTTTTTACTAATGTTTTAATTCTTCTTCTAGTAATTCTTGAATCTCAAGTTCTTCTTGCAACGCTTTCGTAAGAAGCATCTCGTCGGTCTAGTTCTTCAGGATTTTTTCCTGCTTCAACTCATCCATCCGCGACGTCTCCTGACGTTCATTAATTCGTTTTACCGTTTTCTCAGGTGCAGTCACCGTCACTTTCGGGACTGCTTTTACATAATAAAAATACTCATCATCTTCAAATTGAAGATTCTCTGTTCTTGAATAGTCAACCGCAAATGCAAAAAACTCTAACACAAGCGCCAATAATATCGAAACAATTGTCCCAATAATAACCGCCACATACGGAACATCTACATGCATCGTGACTCTTCCGATCACCACTACGATCACATATACAAGTGCGCCTGAAACAATCGCAATCTTCCACGCATTATCAACTGATAATTTTCTCACACTATATACTACAAGTAAGCAGATCACAAATGCAATAATCGCAGTCCACATCTCCTTATTGTTAAATAACTGTTGCGCAAAAGCGGTGAGTTGGGCAAACATCTCTGAATCCCCTGCTCCTTTTATCGTTGTCTCATACGCTTTTACATATGTAACCATATAACACGCAATCGTTCCAAATGCAATCGGAACTGCACATAAAGGTCCTCCTGTCAATCCGTATACAATCGGTATCAGCATCGGTATCTTCAGTGTGAACGCAATCGGCATCAATAATAGAACAATCGCCTTATCCGGCGTAAATCGGAAATACAAAATAAACATGATTAAAAAAATCACTGCTGCCACCGCAGCCACACCCACGGACAACGCATAAAACTGTACAACTGTAAGTGCCACAGCCACTACCACTGTCGCTGTAATCGGCAAAAATGTACAAATCACTGCAAGACCAAGTGTGACCATCGGATTCGCTGAAATCTTCATAAACCCAATGTTACTGCTGATAAACATAAAAGTTGCCAACGCTAAAATAAACTGAACTCCTTTATCCACAATTTTAGAATATCTCGCATATAGTCTCAGTATAGTCTCTCTTACCTCAATCAAACGATCCATCTACATATTCTCCTTCTCGTAAAGCTTGTTTAACACTAACAGATTATGGCTATATTTTTTCACGCGAGTTCTGGCTTCACTATGCTTTTTCTGATAAAACCGCCCGCTCGCTATCCAATATGCGACTAACACAATCACATAGATTATCAAAATCACTGCTACTAAAATAATTGCTTTTACCAACGTCAGTTCTTCTAAAACCTGATCCATATATGCAATTCCAATCAGTCCGGCAACCATCGCATATCCGATTGTCGTCCAGATCATTGTCGCCAGCCTATGAAAGCTCACATAATCTTTCTTATAGTAAGAACTCACCTTAAAATCTTCTTTTCCTTCTTTTTGTTCGTAGGAAGCAAGCTGCACCATAAGTTTTACTCGTTCTTCATTCAACATAAACGTCACCTCTAAACTTGTTTTCCCCTCAAGACATTAGTTTCAGTATAGCATTATTCAGTATCCTTGTCCAATACTTATAGTCAAAAAACACACTTTTTGAACACCTCTGCTTTTCAATTCCTCTGCCACTGTATCAATTGTGCTTCCTGTCGTATAAATATCGTCAATGACCAACACCGTTTTGTAGTTCTTCCATTGACCTGTAACTGAAAATGCGTGCTTTAAATTTTGTTTTCGTTCCTTATCGTTCAGTTCTTTTTGCGGTCTCGTGTATCTGCTGCGTATTACAGATCTGCTGTCAACCGGAATTCCCATCATCTCTCCAAGATGCTTTGCTACAATCTCCGCCTGATTATATCCACGAAATCTCTTTTTCTTACGATGCAGCGGAATCGGAACAATCACCTCTATCTCCCACTCCCGTATCAGTCTGCCATAGATTCGAATCATCTCTTTCGCATAAAACTCTCCGTAAATACGTCTGTTTTTATATTTGAACTGATATATCGACATACTGACCGGCATCTTGTGTATCCAGATACTTCTTCCTTGATCATATGCATGCACATTTTTCTGACAGTCATAACAATATTCTTGTTCAGCATAGCGAACCGGTTTACCGCACTTTTTGCATCTCGGCTCCGTTATATAAACTACCTTTTCTGCACAATCCTTGCACAATTCCTTGTCGCTGACTTTTCCACAAAAGCAGCATGTTTTCGGATAAATTATCCCCAAAATCTTTTTCCAAATGTTCATTATTTTACGGACTCTTGACACATCTCCTGGTTATCGTCTAAAAATCCTGTATGCATTCCGCCAGACTTGTATATCTGTTCTGCTCATTTGCATTTCGAATCATCTCTTGAAATGTCACATCGCTTCCAACAAGTGTTACACATTTTTTAGCTCTCGTCACCGCCGTATAGATCAAATTTCGGTGATAAAGCTGCCGTGGTCCCTGCAGAAGCGGAATCACAACCGCAGGGTACTCACTTCCCTGCGATTTATGTATGGTGATAGCATATGCCAACTCCAACTCGTCTAATAACTGAAATGGATAATTTACTTTCTTTTTTTCCTCATATTCGACTTCTACCGTCTCCGTATAAGAATTAATTGATGTAATTCTTCCGATATCTCCATTGAATACGCCGATTCCTTTATCTACGACAAGACCGTATTTCGTTGCAATCTCCCATTCCAGCTGATAATTATTTTTTATCTGCATTACTTTGTCACCAACACGAAAAAGCTTATCTCCATATTCTTTTTCTTCTTTACTTTTATCGGGCGGATTCAGATACTGCTGCAAAATCGTATTCAGCCGTTCCACACCCAAAAGCCCTTTCCGCATCGGAGTTAAAACCTGTATATCAAACGGATCTGCCCCCACATATTTCGGTAATTTCTTTTGAATCAGCGCAATCACAACACTGATGATCGTGTTGGCATCCTGTCTTTTTAAAAAGAAAAAGTCTCTGCTCTTATTATCTAAAATGACCTCTTCACCCCGATTGATCTTATGAGCATTCACCACAATGTCACTTTGTTCTGCCTGACGGAAAATCTTTGTCAATGT
>OHPV01000953.1_pt1 | contig 14688 bp, 10 predicted proteins | sample 1577781 | NCBI WGS metagenome assembly OHPV01 (sample SAMEA3879518, study PRJEB24766) | human gut metagenome | biome: human-associated habitat; feature: feces | place: USA | collected 1985/1987 | reverse complement strand
GAGCAGCTGTAAAAGCAGCCGATGAAGGCGATTCAGGGAAAATGGTTGTCATTGAGCGATTTTCAGATGATCCATATCAAAGTGGAACGGAAGTAAAAGATGTACATAAAATAGCGAATGGAGAGAAATTAGTTCCAAGAAATTGGGTAAATCAAGAGGGAACATATGTTACAGAAGAGTTTATTACTTATGTAAAACCGTTGATTCAAGGGGATGTATCTCCTGTTATGGTAGATGGTATTCCAAGGCATTTGTATAGACCATTTTAAGTAAGAAGGGCAGAACAGAAGGTGGGGTATTTCTGTTCTGCTTTTATTTTCAAAAAATGCTTGCTTTTTGACAGAAAGTGGGCTAGTATAGATGCATATTCTAAAAGTTCTATAGATTTCTAAGGAGTTTAGTCGAGGCTCCGAGTTCCATGAATAAAAATTGAATAGAAGAGGAGGAGTGCATTTGGAAAGAGAATACGAGGTGATCCGTTTGATTCAGCAGAATGCTTCTTGCCATATTATTACGGACTGTGTTTTAGGAACAATGTTACCTGAATATCTGGAGGAGCATGGAATGATAGCAAAAGAGCAGCTATTCTCCTACTTATGTCAGATGATCAAACAGCTTGGATATTTACAAGATGTCAGAGATGCAAAGCCGTATCGCTATATCACTCCGTTTTGCATGATTATTAAGAAAAATGGGGAGTTGATGTTGTTGGATCTCAATGCAAAAGGAAATCAGCATATCGTGAATCAAATGGGAAGAGGAGAAATTCGGGATGGATTTTTAAAAAAGGGAAATTCCTATGAGGCAATGTATTCAATTGGAAAAACGATGCAGTTTATTTTGGCAAAAGCAATCATAGAGCCAAAGCTTACAAAGTATGAAGAGAGTAAGTTGAAAAAAATCATTTCAAAATGTCTGTCAGACAACGTAAAACAACAATATCAAAAAATTTCTGAAATTCTTTTTGATTTTCCACAATTAAAATATAAAAAAACAAATAAAAACAAAAAAATAAAATGGATTATAGTTGGAACAATTGTGCTTTTGGGTGGCGGTGTGAGTATGTTTCTAAGTGATGAAATGGAGGAAAAGAGACCAGAAGCGATTATTGACCAGAAAAAGGTAGATTTCTTGGAGATTGGCAGAACTTATTTTTTAGAGATGGAGGACTATAGGAAGAGTATGCAAATGTTTGAATGTGCAGAAGATGAGATAGAGGCTGCAGAAAACTATAAGGAACTGTCGGCATATATGCTTGGAGAGAGTCGAAAAAGTGAGGAGGAGATGGAGTCGATATTATCAGAGATAGAAGAAAGTCAGAAAGGCGAGTTGGTAGAAAATAGAATGATTTTTCGTGTGTGGGCAAAGATAGAAGGTACGGCCTCACTGGAAGCGAGAATCAGATTGGGGGAAAAGATATTATCGACACATGAAAAATGGAAAGAAAATGATGTGGATCAGAGGATAGAAAATGAAGTTCGAACCGTATTGGCGGAAGCATATGAAAAAACAGGAAAGGAAGAGTTGGCGTTAGAACAGTATAGGAAGGTAAGTCAATGGAATCAAACAGAAGAACTCTACCGTTCTATGGTAAGAATTGCACAAAATATTGATGAACAAGAGGCGTTGCGGCTGTGTGAAGAGGGGATAGCGGCAAATCCCAAATCAAAAGAGCTTCGTATTCAATTGATACAGATACAGTGTAAGGATAACGTGACAACAAAAGAGATGTGTGAGGAAAGTATAAGAAAAATATTGGAGGAATGTCCGGAATTAGCTGAGGAGGAAACGTTTCGAAAACTGCAGGAAGAATGTGGAATAACGATTGAAGGAGAGGTTATATGGGTAGAAAAATAGGGAAAATTTTAATTGTTTTAGGTATGATATTTTTATTAAATGTGCTTGGCTCGCGGGCTGAAGAAAAGGTGCAGATATATCAGATTTATTGTGAAGAGCCAAATGGGGAAAAAGGATATTACACAAAATCAGTCAAAGTAGAAATTGAACATTTAGATCAGGAATGCATTACAAAGTTTCAGCTGAATTTCCCGGATGGGAAAGAGTTGACTGGGGAATTGGAGAAGGCGAAAGAAAAAATTGTGCTGGAGGAGAATTTATTTGAGAAGGGAAACTATCATCTGATTGTATGGATGGAAAACAAAGAGGGAAAAATGGTGGAGGGCACCGAGCAGAAGCGGGAAATCAAGATAGATAAGGAGGCACCGGCAGACCCGATTTCTTTTCAATATTCGAAACATAATGGTGAAGAACAGATTATTTCAAATGAGGAGATAACAGTGGAAATGACTGCTTCGGATGATACTTCAGGGATTCAGGGAATTTATTATCAAATAAATGAGGAAGAGTATCAGTTTTTAGAAGGAAATTGCGTAAGTGTTGTGATTCCGGTTGGATTTGAAGGGAATCTTTCAGCATATGCGATAGACGGAGCTGGAAACAAGGGAGAAGTAACCAAGTCCTCAAAAATTATTTGTGAAGATGAAATACCGGAAATTTTAATCAGAGCGTCAGAAGGGTTAGGAAAATGGTATAGCAAACCATGTCTGATTCAGATTGACATAAGTGAACATGGAGTTGCATCAGGCATCAAACAGGTAATTTGTTCGGTAAATAATAAGGTTGTGCAAAATAGAGAGTATGAGCGTGGAGAAAAAGAGACAGAGAATGTAACAATCTCTGTTGATAAATTGTCTGAAATTGTGGTAGAGGTAAGCGATTGGGCGGGGAATTACACAAAGAAACGGGAAAAGATTTTATTTGATAATGAGAATCCGCAGCTGATTTTAGAGGGAGCAGAAGATTATTGTATAGCAGCCAATGATAAAACCCTTACATGTAAAGCGATTGATAATCAAAGAATAGTATCTGTGGGTGGTACGATTATCTGGAATGATGCCAATGGGAATAGGATAGAAAAAAGAATAGAAAGTTGGGAAAAGGACGGAGCACAATATTTTGCGAAAGAGAATCTGACGGAGAGTGGAAAGTATAAAGTTTATTTGGAAGCTGTTGATCAGGCGGGGAACAGAAGTGAAAAAGAGATGCAGATTATTATGGATAAAGAGAATCCGCTGATACATAAAATAGAAGAATTAGAGGGAAAATATGTGCCATTTTTTGAATGGAAATATGACATTTCTGAAATTGTGGAGGATTTTACCACATATACTTATCGTATTAACATGGATGGAAGAATTTGTGAGCAAAACAAGAAATATACACAGGAAGGAAAGCATTCACTGGAATTGATTGCGGAAGATTTGGCGGGAAATACATCGAGCATGGAAGTAAGATTTTTCATAGATCATACACCTCCGGAAATTCAAATCGATTGCTCAAAAGAGGAGAAGAAACTGGATATTGTCCTGGGAGAGGAACATGATTTTTTAGATGCGGTCTTTATTAATGAAAAGAAACAACAAATAGGAGAGAATGAGAGAAAGTTTTCGCATATATTTGAGAAAAGTGGAAGTTATGAAGTCTTGGTATTTGCCAGAGATCTGGCAGGGAATCAGTCAGAAAAAAAAGTCGCATTTGAGATAGAAGGAGAAAAGTCATTTTTTCAAAATTTGATACAACCTAAAAAGGAAATATTAAAGGAGAGAAAAACAGAGAAGAGACAAAACAGTTATGAGGCACTGATGTGGATTCTTGTTATAACAGGAATTGCGGTGATTGGAATCAGATATAAAAAAACCTCCCAAAACAGGGAGGATGCCGGGTAACTGCTTTCGCAATTCCCGGCACGTATTATGAAAAAGTTTATTCAAATAGTATGTTAATACTTTAGATAATTGTTAAGTTCTTTTCTTTTGATACTGTTAGTATATTCTAGAAAAGTGAAGAAATAATGTTAAATAAGTAAAGTAATTTTGAAAGATAAATGAACAAATTATGAACGAAACATTTTTCTACTATTTACGGAATGCAAAGAGCGGAAGTCCATTTTCGGTTGGAACATCTACAGAGCCTTGAATTAATGGGGCTGCATAACGAATAAACTCATCGGTTACATCGGAACCATCTTTGGTGATCCAAGAGAGAGGAACAGCTTTTTCCTGATTACAGATAATATTGACATCCGCAGTAGAAAAAGAAAGTTCATAAGGGGAAGTGTTCGTCCTCACAAAAGAGATCATCTTTCCTGTCTCCCCATTCAATGCTGCATTTACGGCAAAAGCACCGGAGTGATCCGCTTCATCTAAATCTGTCTTAGAAAGGCAGGAAGAAGAGCAGCGCTGACTCACATTCAGCTCTACGGAACGCACTTTTACACCAAGTTTTTCTTTTATGAGATTCTCCAGGTATTTTCCGGAACCTGTAAGCATCTTATGGCCAAAGGTATCAACACCCACGTCGCTTGCAAATTCACAGATAAAAGTACCATTTCCATCATTGATTCCCTCGGAAACACATACAACAAGGTTAGGGGTTGTCTCTAAAGCTTTTTTCACTTTTTCGAGAAAATCTTCCTGATTAAATGCAACTTCTGGAAGATAGATAAGCACCGGATTATCTCCCTCAAATTTTCTTGCAAGAGCACTTGCAGCAGTCAGCCATCCGGCATGACGTCCCATGATTTCTACAATTGTTACAGATTTTTTATTATCGTATACAGAGGCATCAATAGCGATTTCTCGTACTGTAGTCGCGACAAATTTTGCGGCGCTGCCAAATCCAGGTGTGTGATCAGTCTCAACCAAATCATTGTCAATTGTTTTAGGAACACCGATTACACGAATCGGACTTTGAATCTTGGCTGCGTAGCGAGAAAGCTTACTGACAGTATCCATAGAGTCATTTCCGCCAATATAAAAGAAATAACCGATATTGTAGTCTTCAAATTTTTGAAATAGTTCAGGATATACTGGATTATTTAAATCTTCCGGCAGCTTGTAGCGGCAAGACCCAAGGTAAGAACCAGGGGTAGTTCGGATGAGTTCTAAATCTCCGTTTTTCAGTAATGGGTGCATGTCCATAATCTGATTGCTTAGAAAACCTTCGATTCCATTTATCATACCATATACATGTTCTATCGATTCCGGATGTTTGAAGCCTTCGGATACAACACCATACAGACTTCCATTTATCACTGCAGTAGGTCCTCCAGACTGACCGACGATCATATTTTTCATTTGTAATTCCTCCATTTATGTAATCTATATTTACTATAACGGAAATTCGTGGAATTTACAATATATGTGTTGGAAAATTGCCCAAAATGAATTATACTATTAAGAACGTAAAAGATTGGGAGGATTGAATCATGAAGTATATATCATTTGCGATTCCCTGCTATAATTCAGAAAGCTATATGGAACATGCAATAGAGTCGATTTTAAAAGGCGGCGAAGATGTAGAGATTATTATTGTAAATGATGGATCGATGGACGGGACATCAGAGATTGCAAAACAGTATGAAAGAAAGTATCCGACGATTGTAAAAGCAATCGATAAAGAAAACGGAGGACATGGAGATGCGGTAAATACAGGATTGAAGCATGCTACCGGACTTTATTTTAAAGTAGTGGACAGCGATGACTGGGTAGATGAAGGGGCATTGGAAAAGATTTTAAGTGTATTACACGAACTGGTTGAAAAGCAGACGTTAATTGATATGCTTGTCTCCAATTATGTGTATGAAAAAGTAGGAGCAAAACATAAGAAGGTGATTCATTACCGGAATGTGATGCCGCAAGATCGAATTATCACATGGAAAGAGATGGGACATTTCCGTCTTGCTCAATATATTTTGATGCATTCAGTCATTTATCGGACAGAGCTTTTGAAGATGTGTAAGCTGGAGCTGCCAAAACACACTTTTTATGTAGATAATATTTATGTTTATTATCCGTTGCCGCATGTGAAAACATTTTATTATCTGGATGTGAATTTTTATCGTTATTTCATTGGGCGTGAGGATCAGTCGGTAAATGAGAAAAACATGATCAAGCGCATTGATCAGCAGATATTTGTTACCAAAACAATGATTGATATGTATTCTCTAAGAAAAATTCCAAATAAAAAGCTTCGGAATTATATGACAAATTATTTGGCGATTATGATGACGGTTTCCTCTATTATATGTATTCGATCTAAGAATCAGGAAAATCTTGATAAAAAGAAAGAACTGTGGGAATATCTGAAAAAGAAAGACCATCGAGTATATTGGAAGATAAGACATGGCATTTTGGGAGAGACTATTAACTTGCCGGGAAAATCAGGAAGAAAGATATCCTCTATGGCATATACAGTTGCAAATCAGATTATAGGTTTTAATTGATTCTCGGATAAGTGAAGCAATTTTGGATATACTTTTCAAGGAAAGGAAGTGGAAAGGATGGCGTCTCAGTTAAAGAACAGTAAAACAAAAGAAAACTTGATGAAGGCATTTGCAGGAGAAAGTCAGGCAAGAAATCGTTATACTTTTGCGGCAGAGGAAGCAAGAAAAGAGGGCTTGTATGCGGTGAGTCAAATATTTTTATTTACGGCAGAACAGGAGCGGGCTCATGCAGAGCGATTTTATGAATTGTTAAAAGAGATGGCAGGAGAAACGATTGAAATCTGTGGTGGATATCCGGTTGATAAGCAGGATTCGACTGAAGAACTACTTTATGCGGCACAGCACAATGAATATGAAGAGGCGGATGATGTGTATCAGTCTTTTGGTGACGTGGCAAAAGAAGAAGGATTTATGGAAGTTGCATCCGCTTTTTATCAGATTGCGAAAATAGAGAAGATTCATGGAGACAGATTCGGAAAACTGGCGGAACTGTTAAAGACAGGAGCATATTTTGAGTGTCAAGAAGGTGAAAAATGGATGTGCTTAAATTGTGGGCATATTCATAGTGGATTGAAAGTACCGGGAGTATGTCCCGTATGCAGACATGAAAGAGGTTACTTTATTCCTGTAAGCCTTGCACCATATCTGATGGAATGTGAATAATGACAGTATCCCGATAAGCGTTAAGGCTTATCGGGAGAATACTTATTCTACTGTGCCAATTGGCAAAGTGCGGACAGGAACACCGTTGACTTCTACCTGATCGTTGATTTCAATGACGAGGCATTGTTTTCCATCGATCATTTTTGTCTCCACAAGATCGGTGCGGTCTGGATTGACTTTGATGGAAACATCAGGTGTTTCAATACTGAATTTTCTGGTCTCAGCAATATTCGTTGCCAGAAAAGATGCTTTTTCGCCTGCTATGGTGTCAAAATTATTATCAAATATTTCAATTTTTTCATCTGCAACACCGCTTTTTGCAAGGAGGCGTTTTACTTCGGGTTTCGTAAGTACAGGCACTTCCGGAGCATCTTTGGTCTCTTCGATCATCTCATTTAAGTTATCATGAATATTTTTAACAACCGTATAATCGCACTCTTCGCCAAGTGTATTCATCACAACGGCATGGAAGGTATCTTTTTGACTGCCTGCTGACATTGGGAAGGTACACCCGAGGGCGTTTTCGATAAATTCAGGTTGTAAATCTTCTGGCTTTTTTGAGTAGTACAATACCCCATGAATATCAGTGCTTCTGTCATTGAATACAGGGAATAAGAATCCTTTTACCGGTGGTTCGACAATCCAGTCACGAATCCGGTTTTCGACATGGTTCGTCTCAGGATTGTAGCAAAGTCCTTCTTTGGAAAGGTGAACCGGACAGATACTGCAAAGCACATATTCAAAAACTTCATCTGAAGCATCGAACATCTCAGTTCCATCAGTAGATTTTCCTGGAATGTCATAGGCAACGTGGATGAGAATAATGTAGTAATTCTCTCCATAATTGTAATTTTCAATAATCTTTTGATAAAATTCTTCGATGAGCATATCATCTTGCAGTTTACTGTCGCGAAGCTGCAAAAGAAATTCCTGTGTTCCACCGGAGAGTTCTTGTTCCAGTGGAAATTCCATGTTCAGCAGATTTTTTCCGATTGTTCCGGAGAGTGTCTGTTTAAAGATATTGAGATACTTGAAAATTTCTTCTTCCGGAAGGGACAAAAAGGCATCTTTCGTCTGTGATTTAATTTCTTTTTCCCCATCTACATAGCAGCCGCAGATTCGGGTGATAGAGCAGTCTTCGGGTTTGAACTGCTTTCTAAGTTCTAATACTTCTTTTTTATTCATAATGGATACTCCTCTTTTATCATAATACTGATGTAATATTAGCATATGGAAAAAAAATTTACAAATAAATTATCGGAATGAATATGTTAGTATGGGAGGTGAAAATATGGCAGACCAAAAAATAGAGAATCTGTTAAATCTGGCATTGAATGCTACAAGACGAGAACGGGAAAAATCGCTGGAATTAGATGTTGGATATAGCAGAGATGACAAGGAATGGGAACTGATAGTGAAATATTCGGGGACATTGAATGAACTGCGGGAAATAGGAATTCAGGTGGTTGAATTGAGCAATGAATTTGCAATTTTAACAGTACCAGAGAGCTTGGTAGAACGTTTGGCTGATTTTCCACAGATTGAATATGTCGAAAAGCCGAAACGATTATTTTTTCAGGCAGCAAACGGGAGAAGAGTATCCTGTGTGCCACCAGTGCAGAACCCTCCATTTTCATTGTTTGGTTCAGGGGTTCTTGTTGCAATTATCGACTCAGGAATCGATTATACAAATCCGGATTTTCGCAATGACGACGGAACGACAAGAATACGTAATCTTTGGGATCAGACAATCATGGGAAATCCACCGGAAGGATATTTGATAGGGACAGAATTTACGAGAGAACAGATTGATGAAGCAATAAAGCAGCCGACAGTGCCGATGCGTATGCAAATTGTGCCGAGCGTGGATGTATCAGGTCATGGGACATCAGTAGCAGGAATTGCAGCTGGAAATGGAAGAGGAAGCAGAGGGAGAATTTATCGGGGAGTTGCGACACAGAGTGAACTTCTTGTGGTGAAACTTGGAAATCCGAGGGAAGAAGGATTCCCTCGCACAACAGAACTAATGCAGGCGATAGATTACGTAGTACGAAAAGCACTTTTTTATAAACAGCCGGTGGCAATTAATATCAGCTTTGGAAATACATATGGTTCTCATGACGGAACGAGCTTACTAGAACGATTTATAGAGGATATTGCGAATATATGGAAGAGTGTGATTTGTATTGGAACGGGAAATGAAGAAAAAAGTGGAAGTATTGATAACCTTTGCAAATATATGAGAGAGAAGGCAGACTGTTATAATAAATTATTTGAAAAACGATCTGTCTGCATGACTGGTGGATTGGATACGAGAGTTGTTTTAGCTGCGATGATTTCGAAACAAGAAAAATCATCAATCATATCCTGGCAAGGCAGAGGACACGTGTTTAATTCACAATTAGAAGATAGAGTTTGTTGTAAAAATATTTCTGAAAAATGTGGACTACCATTTAAGACAGTTGAATTTGAGCCTTTTTATAAGATGTGTGAAGATTCTGTATATTATGAAAGAATGGGGGAATTGGCATTTATTTATGGAGGAAATAAAACATATCAACAATTGATGGAAAATGGTAATGGTAGTGATTATATGACGTTTGGCTTTTTGGGAGAATCGCTTCGCTCCAATGATGCGTTAGATAAAGTATATCATACCCCATTTTCTATGGAGGAGTATGTTGATAAGTTTTATTTAAAAGGACAATATAAAACATTTGTAGAAAACTGGGATGTATATAGAGACTATGTTTTGAAAAAAATTAAAATGCGTGCAATAAAACTTGGAATAAATATTGACAATATGACACAGAAAGAGTGTATGCTATTAGATTATTATCGAAGAGTTCGGTGTGATACGGATCAAGCCAAAATTGCAAATATATATCGTTACTCTACTTTGCTATCTGGAGAACCTTTAGTTCGACTTGAATCATTAAGAATTTCGTATAATCAAAAAAGTAAAGCACACGTTCAATTACAGTGTATTCAAAATATGAGACCAGATTTAATGGAAATACCTGTTTTTTCTCATTGCCGATATTATCCGATAAATAAGAAAATATTGGAAATTGAAATGAATGCTAAACAAGAGAAGATTATTCGTCTGAAGGATCAAGTTGATCAATTAGGAAAGCAATATTTTCCTCTAATGTATGGAAGATTGTTTGGATTTTATTTGAAACTGAAAACATCCTATAATGGAAATTCTTTAGATAACGATTCGATGGGATATTACATAGATTATATCAGAGAAAATTGCCATAATAAAAAAATATTATATATGTTATCTCACTTAAATGCCCAAAAATGGGATGATATAGCAAAAATTTTATGTACACTGGTTTATATTGCCCAAAAATAAGGTAAGCATTAAAAAGTTTAAGAGGTATTTCCGTGAATGGAATAATTCAACAGGATCTATCCAACATTCAGCCAACGCAGGATAGATCCTGTTGGATATTTACACAAGATTTAATATGTTACAACGAACTTCATTGAATTCTTGATTGGTTTGAAATAAAAAGTGAGCAATAACTTGCATAAGTGTAAAATCATTTTCATGGTCAAGATCAAGAACGGCCGTATCATACATAAGAATAAGTTCATTATATCCTTCAAGTGCGCCATATCCAGCTTTCAAATGTTCACAGCGGTATGCGTATAAAGAAGCATTCATGTCAAAGACATCGGGAGCCTCTTGTCTTGCAGTAAAATTCGTTGGAATAATTCGTTCAAAGGATCCATTATTATTGTAAACCATATTGAAATAAGGGCTTCGTCTAGATGGTACAGCAGAAAATACAACATCACAGGAAGTATCACGGAATTTTTGAATCAGATTTTCTATATCATGTACCGTTCTGAGGGGAGAAGTAATATCAAGATCGACAACCATTTCATAGGAAGTATGAGTAAGATTTTCCATTTCTATTAGAGTGTCTTTAATTACATCTTTTTTTGCGACAAAATCGCCGGTAAGGGTGTGTTTTCTTGGTATGTAATAAACATTTCGTTTAGTATTGGTACATAAAATTTCTTTTAAATCAAGACTATCTGTATTTAAAGCAATATCAGCATCACATTCAGGATGTTTTGTAAGATACAAATCAAGTGCGGAAAGAGAATAGAGAGGAAGAGGAAATTCACAGAAAGTTTTAATATTTTTATTGTGAATACCTTTTGAACCGGCTCGACCGCAAATTGTAAATAGAATTTTCATATTAGTTATATTTTCCTTTCTTTTTGTTTGGTAAATATTATAGTTTCAATTTGTGAAATAGACGAGGTGTTTATTTCCCTTTTAATAGATTGTGTTTAAATTGGTTCACTTTTTGCCAGTTTTAGAACAGAATATGCGTTATAAATTGAGTTTTCATTAATTCTATTTCCAGATAGAAGATCCAGAAAATAGCGAAGTTCAGCAGTTTGATAATCGTCTCTTTCCTCTGAAAAAGAAAGACATTTATTGGTGACTTGATATGTAATAGTATTTTTTATGAAATCACAATGAATAGTATCATTCGGGAAAAAAATGTCCATATAACGTGTTTCTTTACGACCAAAGTAATCGAGATGTAGCTCAACTGTTTGGTGTGCATATTGAGCGATGTAGATAGCAATATCGTCGCTGTCAATTTCAAGAGTGGATATTTTTTTTATAATACTATAAGTTTTTTGAGGAAAACCAAGCAAGTAAGTAATATAGTCCCATTCATGGATAAGATCAATGGAGACACCACCTCCGAGGTCTTTATGTGCACTGTAGGAAGTGCGATAATCTTCGTTTGGATGCCAATTAGGTAAATAGGTTGAACATATGCAACGTATTGATAGTGCTTGTGACATATCAAGATGTTGTTTGATATATTGGATAATTGCAGTATAGCGCATGGGAGCTGCGACATAAATAAGCTTTTTGAGATCTATTCCAGAATCCTCAAGGTTAATTTGAGTAGTGTTAAACACTGGTTTTTCCACAAAAAAAGATTTTGTTAAGTGTTGAAGTTGAAGAATACTGGAAAAATGACAACTGGTCGGATTTGTAATAAAAATAGCATCATAATCCGGATCAAGATCATCAATAGAAGTATATATTTTATGAATATATGATGTTAACTCAAAGTTGAGAGCAGCACCATTTCCGCTACGCAATAAATCAATGGTAATTTCTTTTCCTTGTAAAAGGTGATATAAATTTCGGATATGGCGTCGGCCAATAGAACCGGCTCCTACAAAGCATACTTTCATATTAAGACTCCATTTTATCAATTATAGTTAAAGTTTTCAAGTCATCTTCAAAATTGTAGTATTGATGTAGAGGATGCTCTATTTTATCAAAAAATGCTTTTAATTCTTCTAGATAATCATTTTCAAGAATATTATCGGCATAATGAGGATCCTTAATGATTTTTTCTGTAAAATGAGGATTCTCCATTTGACAGGTTATAGGATTATAAACTAAAAGTGTTTCTGGAGTACCGTTCCATTGTAATAGCAGGTTTTCAGAAAATAAAGTAAATGAATGAACAGCTGGCCTACAGGTAATATCTACAATAAAAGAACCATGATTATTCTTCGTATGTTCCAAAATAATAAAATAAGTGTCTAAATAATCAAGTTCAAGAGACGTAGTTTTTTTTCGGACAATTTTACAATCAGTAATATCTCCAAAAACAGCTTGTAACCAAGGTAATTCAATCGCTAGAATTTCACGACAAGCGTTTGTCTTGGAATTAGCAACAAAAAAATTTTTATACGATTCCCAAGGGTGCCAATCTGGTAAATATTGCCCTATATGATAGGAATAGTTCATGTTTTGTGAACCCCGTGTTATATCTGAGATATAAGATACCTCTTGACGATAGAGCATTGTGGAAGATAAAAATAGGATACATTGTTTCTTATAGGCAAGCTCGATAAGTTCATTATAGTGCTCAGTTGTTAGATTAATTTCGGAAAATACATGTATTTTTTTGTCCAACAGAGTATGAATTATAGTTGCATGTGAAAGTGGGGACGTTGATACGACGGCAGCAAATATGTTATGATTGTTAAGAGCTAGCTCAATTGAGGAATAGCAAGGAATGTGGAATATTTCAGTAACCTCAGTTAAACGTTCAATATTAGTATCAATGCCAATTACTTTTTTTCCTAGCTGATTTTTTAATAAACGGATTCGTCGCTTTCCCATTGAACCGAGGCCGATGACTGCGATAGTTTCCATATAAATACCTCCAATGATGATTCTAAGTAAAACTTATAGTTTGATAGTGAAGAATATCCCCTCCCAGATTTTGGTGGTAATATTCTTTACTTATAAAAATATAAACCTATGTTATTATAGCACTATTAGATATGAATGACAATTGCTAGAAGGTGACTACATTGTCATTTTGGAGTGTTTATGATATAATTTTATTCTATAAGTAGGAGGCGTAATGCAATTGAGTGTATTAAAGATACTTTTATTTTCGATAATTGGACTTGTGGGTTATTATTATGTTCCACAAAGGTATAGAAAATCTTTTTTAGCACTGTTAAGTACCATTTTCTATTTACAATATAGCGTTAAAATGTATATTCTGGCATTGGTATGCATCTCGGGGTCTTGGGGGCTTTCATTTGTAATTGAGAGAGCAAAAGGAAAATGCAAGAATTTCTTCTTATTTGTGGGGGTGGTGGGAATAGTGGGAATCTTGATATTTTGCAAGATCCCAGGATATTATATGCCAGGAGAGAATGGAGATAGTATTTGGGCAAATGTAGTCATACCACTTGGTTTTTCTTATTATGGATTAAAGATAATTAGCTATTTAGTAGATATATATATGGGTAGATATGGAGTCGTTATAAATTTTGTAAGTTATTATAATTGTATTCTTTTTTTTCCGCAAATTGTGAGTGGACCGATTGAACGTGTAGATGTAATGTTGAGAAGTATGGATCAAGGTATGTCATTTGATGAAAAAATGTTCGGGTATGGCTTTGAAAGAATTATTACAGGAATGTTCAAGAAAATGATAATTTCAAACCGATTAAACAACTATATTGAGGCTGTATTTTCGCACCCTGAAAGTTATCCTGCATTTGCGCTATGGATGGGAGCCTTTTTTTTTACAATTCAATTGTATTGTGATTTCTCAGGTTACTCGGATATAGCAATTGGTATAGCGTATATGTATGGAGTTGATACAACAGAGAATTTTAAATTTCCATTTTTGGCACACAATATAGCTGAATTTTGGGAAAGATGGCACATTTCTTTATCTTCTTGGTTAAGAGATTATGTGTATATTCCGCTTGGGGGAAACAGGCGAGGAAAGTTACGAAAAAATATTAATCTTATGTTAACTTTTTTGGTAAGCGGATTGTGGCATGGAAATGGAATTCATTATATTGTATGGGGGGGATGGCATGGAATTTTGAGAGTATTATGTCATTCAAAACAAAGCACTAATAAGCAACATGCAAGAATATGGAATATAGTGAATAGTATGTTCACATTTTTAGGTGTCATGTTTGGATTTGTTTTTTTTAGAGCAAGCTCATTAGAAATTTCGTTCATATATATTAAGCGGATGTTCTCAAATTTATCCTTTTCACTATCAGATATAATAGAATCTATTTTGCCATTTACAATGGATTACACTTGTGTGGCATATTTTATTGTAATTTGTTTTTTTATAATTGTATTGGGAATAAAAGAATTTATGGAGGCC
>OHPV01000941.1_pt1 | contig 14853 bp, 9 predicted proteins | sample 1577781 | NCBI WGS metagenome assembly OHPV01 (sample SAMEA3879518, study PRJEB24766) | human gut metagenome | biome: human-associated habitat; feature: feces | place: USA | collected 1985/1987 | reverse complement strand
CGATGTTGTTCCGGAGTTTAATCTTTATGAAGAATACTGGAAGATTTATACAAAGAGCGAGATCCTGCCTCCTCAGTACGTTGCAAAGGGCGGTGTAATCGAACGCAGTATCGTCGGAGAAGGCTCTGAGATTTACGGACAGGTTTATAACTCTGTAATCGGCTGCGGTGTTACGATCGGTAAAGATACGGTTGTGCGTGACTCCATTATCATGAACAATACAGAGATTGGGGCGAGCTGTGAGCTTAGCAAGGCAATCGTAGCGGAAAACACGAAGATCGGTGATCACGTCAGACTGGGCGTCGGGGAGGAAGCACCGAACGATACTGCACCGCATATTTACTGCGACGGTATTGTCACTGTTGGTGAGAAGAGCGTTGTGCCTGCCAATGTATCTGTAGGCAAGAATTCCGTTGTATTCGGCATTACGACAGCAGACGATTATCCGGATGGATATCTGGCAAGCGGCAAAACATTGATTAAGGCAGGTGACAAACAGTGAGAGCAATCGGTATCATTTTAGCAGGCGGCAATAACCGCAAGATGAGAGAACTGTCCCAGAAGCGCGCGATCGGCGCGATGCCGGTGGCAGGCAGCTACAGAAGTATTGATTTTGCGCTGAGCAACATGACGAACTCTCATATCCAGAGAGTCGGCGTGCTGACCCAGTATAACGCCAGAAGCTTAAATGCACATTTAAGCTCCTCCAAATGGTGGGATTTCGGAAGAAAACAGGGTGGATTGTTTCTGTTTACTCCTGCGGTAACCGCAGAGAACAGCTCCTGGTATAGAGGCACGGCAGATGCCATTTATCAGAACCTCTCCTTCTTAAAAAACAGCCATGAGCCCTATGTAGTTATTACCTCTGGCGATTGTGTATACAAGATGGACTACAACAAAGTCCTCGAATATCATATTTCCAAAAAAGCGGATGTGACCGTTGTCTGCAAGGACATGCCGGCAAATGTAAACGTAGAGCGGTTCGGTACCATCAAGATGAACGAGGAAAGCCGGATCGAAGAGTTTGAAGAGAAGCCGATTGAGGCACGCTCCAATACCATTTCCTGTGGTATTTATGTTATCCGCAGACGTCTCCTGATTGATATGATCGAGCGCTGTGCAATGGAAGACCGTTATGATTTTGTAAAGGATATTCTGATCCGCTACAAAAATCAGAAACGGATCTTCGGATATAAGATCAAAGATTACTGGAAGAATATTGCAACGGTGGAAGACTATTTCGATGCCAATATGGACTTCTTAAAACCGGAGATCCGTAATTATTTTTTCAAACAGTATCCGGATATTTATTCAAAGGTTGACGATTTACCGCCTGCAAAGTATAATGTTGGAGCGAAGGTTGAGAACAGCCTGATTTCCAGCGGCTGTATTGTCAACGGCACGGTAGAGGATTCCGTAATCTTCAAAAAATCCTTTATCGGAAACAACTGTTACATCAAGAATTCCATTATTTTGAATGACGTATATATCGGCGATAACACGCACATCGAGAACTGTATCGTAGAAAGCCGGGATACGATCCGTGCAAATTCCTTCTATCGCGGAGAAGATGAAATCAAGATTGTAATAGAGAAAAACGACAGATACATTATCTGAAACGCTAGGGGGAATAAGTTATGACGATTACCGATGTAAGGGTTCGGAAAATTGCCAAAGAAGGTAAAATGAAAGCGATTGTATCCATTACCGTGGACGACGAGTTTGTGGTGCATGATATAAAAGTGATCGAGGGCGATAAGGGACTGTTCATTGCGATGCCGAGCAAGCGCAGTGCAGATGGGGAATACCGCGATATCGCCCATCCCATCAGCCAGGGAACCCGGGAAAAGATCCAGGGAATTATTTTGGAAGCATACAATACGGCATTGGAAGAACCGATTGCATAACTTCTTAAATAAATACAGAAAATAAATACAGACTACAACAGACAGTCCCGGTGCAGCGATGTACCGGGACTGTTTTCCTGACCGGATATCCGGTTAGAAAAGCCATCTGTATGTCGTCGCAGATGGAAAGGGCAGCAGGGTACATTCTCACTTGCCCGAGCGGGGGAAACTGTGCTAACATGAAAGCACAACAGACAGCGCCTGCAAAAGCAGAAAAGGGCAGGCAGAAGCAGGAAGGAAACGGACAGAACATGTATGTAATTGCAGGACTTGGAAACCCGAAAAAAGAATACGATAATACAAGGCATAATATCGGCTTTTCCGTCATAGATATGCTGGCAGATAAGACCGGAATTTCTGTAAACACGGCAAAGCACAAGGGACTTTTGGGTGCAGGCTATTTAAACGGGCAGAAAATAATTCTGGTAAAGCCGCTGACTTATATGAACCTGAGCGGCGAATGTATCCGGGAAGTGCTGGATTATTATAAGGTAGACGGCAGCACGAACCTGATCGTGATTCACGACGATATCAGCCTGGAGCCTGGCATCATCCGGGTGCGCAAAAAAGGCAGCGCGGGTGGTCATAACGGTTTGAAGAATATTATTCAGCATCTTGGAAAAGATCAGTTTGTGCGGATTAAGGTCGGCGTCGGGGAAAAACCGGCAGGCTACGACCTTGCGGACTATGTGCTGGGTCATTTTGATCGGGAGGAGCAGGTGCTGATGAAGCAGGTTTCGGAGGAAGTCTGTGAAGCGGTGCAGATGATTCTGGAAAAAGGTCCGGATGCAGCGATGAACGTGTATAACGGGCGAAAAGTGGAGAAGGCATAGCATGAAGGTATTGACAGCTCCGCTTTGGGAATTGGCGGAGTTTGAAGAGGGAAAAGCACTTCTGGACGGAGGAAAAGGGCATGTTGCCTTTTCCGGGCTGTATGATTCCCAGAAGCTTCATATGGTATATGGATTGAGCGATGGTTTTACACAGAAAATCATCGTTACTTTCAGTGACAAAAGAGCGCGGGAAATCGGCGCAGAATATGGGTTTTACGACCGCAGGACGATGGTGTATCCGGGCAAGGATCTGATCTTTTATCAGGCGGATGTTTCCGGCGGCGATCTGGTGCGGGAGCGGATGCGTGTGCTGCGCGCGCTGCTCGAAAAGCGTCCGGTTACGATCGTAACGACGATGTCCGCATTGATGATGCCGCAGACGCCGCTTTCCGGGATTGTGTCAAGAATACTGCATTTCGATAAAAAATCAACGGTAGACGAGAGGAAACTTTCCGCTCAGCTGGTGGAAATGGGTTATGAAAAGTGCCCGCAGGTAGAGGAACCGGGACAGTTTTCCATTCGCGGCGGAATTATTGATATTTTCGATATGACGGAAGAAAATCCGTATCGAATCGAGCTGTGGGGAGACAGCGTAGAGTCGATTCGAAGCTTTGACGTGCTGTCCCAGCGTTCGGTGGAAAATCTGGATGAGATTGCGATTTATCCGGCAACGGAGCTGATGCTTTCGGAGGCGCGCAGGCAGGACGGCTTTGCGAGAATCAAAAAAGAGACGAAGCAATATGCCAAAAAATTGCGGGAGCAGGGCAATCCGGAGGCAGCGCACCGGATTGAGACGCAGATCAAAGAGATCGAAGAGTCTGCGCAGGAGTTTGGCAGTGTAGTCAATCTGGAAAGCTTCGTGCATTATTTTTATCCGCAGACGGAGTCCTTTCTGGAATTTTTCCATCCGGAAACGACGGCAGTTTTTCTGGATGAGCCACAGCATTTGTCGGAGACGGCGAACGCACTTGAGACAGAATTTCGGGAGAGCATGACTGGACGTCTGGAAAAAGGCTATATCCTGCCGGGACAGGCGCAGCTTTTGTACCCCGAAAAGGAAATCGCAGGGAAGCTGTTGCAGTATCGGGCAGTGTCACTCGCCGCGCTGGATGCAAAGAGCAGCCTGTTTAAGCCGGATCGCAGGTTTGAAATCACGGTGCGCAGCATGCCGTCCTATAACAACAGTTTTGAAGCCCTGTTAAAGGACTTAAAACGTTACAAGAAAAATGGCAGCAGGGTGCTTTTGTTATGTGCATCCCGGACGCGGGCGAAGCGTCTGGCAGCCGATCTGCGGGAGCAGGAGCTGAGCGCTTTTTACAGCGAAGACCCTGACCGGGAGGTTTTGCCCGGCGAGACAGAGCTTTTTTACGGACATGTGGAAAAGGGCTTTGAATATCCGATGCTGAAATTCACGGTCATTTCGGAGGGGGATATTTTTGGTGCGCCCAAAAAGAAAAAGCGGAAAATTCAGCGCTATGAGGACACGAAAATCCGCGATTTCGGAGAGCTGAAGGTTGGGGATTATGTCGTACATGAGACGCACGGTCTCGGTATTTATCAGGGCATCGAGAAGGTCGAGATGGAGGGAACGGTCCGGGATTACATGAAAATTTCGTACCGGGACGGAGGAAACCTCTATGTGCTGGCAACCGGTCTGGACGCGATTCAGAAGTACGCATCCGCCGATGCAGCGAAAAAGCCGAAGTTAAACAAGCTCGGAACGCAGGAGTGGCACAAGACCAAGACCCGTGTCCGGGCGGCAGTGGATGAGGTCGCAAAGGATCTGGTGGAGCTGTATGCGGCGCGCCAGAACGGGAAAGGCTACGCTTTTTCGGAGGATACGGTCTGGCAGCAGGAGTTTGAAGAAATGTTCCCGTTTGAGGAAACGGATGACCAGCTGATGGCAATTGCGGCGACGAAGCGGGACATGGAGAGCAACAAAATCATGGATCGCCTGATCTGCGGGGACGTTGGCTATGGCAAAACCGAGGTTGCAATCCGCGCAGCGTTTAAGGCGGTGCAGGACGGCAAGCAGGTTGTTTTTCTGGTGCCGACGACGATTCTGGCGCAGCAGCATTACAATACGTTTGTGCAGCGGATGAAGGATTATCCGATCCGGATTGAGCAGATGTCGCGGTTTCGGACGCCTGCGCAGCAGAAAAAGGTGATCGAGGATCTCAAAAAAGGTCTGGTGGATATCGTGATCGGGACACATCGCGTGCTTTCATCAGATATGCAATATAAGGATCTTGGTCTTTTGATGATCGACGAGGAGCAGCGCTTTGGCGTGACCCATAAGGAAAAGATCAAGAAAATGAAAGAGAACGTGGATGTGCTGACCCTGACGGCAACGCCGATTCCACGGACCCTGCATATGTCTCTGGTCGGCATCCGCGATATGAGCGTGCTGGAGGAAGCGCCGGAGGAACGTCAGCCGATCCAGACATATGTGATGGAATATAATGAAGAAATGGTGCGTGAGGCGATCACCCGTGAGCTGTCCCGGAATGGTCAGGTGTATTATGTATACAACCGCGTCAATACGATTGCAGATATGGCAGCAAAGATTGGGGAAATGGTGCCGGATGCGAATGTGGCATTTGCACACGGGCAGATGTCGGAGAGAGAGCTGGAAAAAATCATGTTTAGCTTTATCAACGGCGAAATTGACATTCTGGTTGCGACGACGATCATCGAAACCGGTCTGGACATTTCCAACGTCAACACGATCATCATCCACGATTCTGACCGAATGGGATTGTCCCAGCTGTATCAGCTGCGCGGACGTGTCGGGCGCTCGAACCGGACGGCTTATGCCTTTTTGATGTATAAGCGGGACAAGGTGCTGCGGGAAATTGCAGAAAAGCGTTTGGCGGCGATCCGGGAGTTTACCGATCTGGGCAGCGGTTTTAAGATTGCGATGAAGGATTTGGAGATCCGCGGCGCTGGCAACCTTTTGGGAGAGCGTCAGCACGGTCATATGGAAGCGGTTGGCTATGATTTATATTGTAAAATGTTGAACGAAGCGGTAAAGAATTTAAAGGGCGAGGACACTGCACCGGACTTTCTTACGACGGTGGAGCTGGAGGTGGACGCTTATATTCCGGCTTCTTACATTGTCAATGAGCAGCAGAAGCTCGACATTTACAAGCGAATCGCCGGCGTGGAGACTGAAAGCGAGAGTGCAGAGATGAAAGAAGAGCTGCTCGACCGCTTCGGAACCGTGCCGAAGTCCGTAGACAATTTGCTGCGGATTGCGCTTTTGCGGGCGCAGGCGCACAAGCTTTATATTATGGAAATCAAGGGGCGTCCGGGGGAGCTGCGCTTTGTATACAGACCGGACGCACGGGTGCACGGGGAAAATATCCCGATGCTTTTCGAACAATATGGGAACAGTTTAAAGTTTTTACCTCAGGGGAATCCGGTCTTTACTTATCAGTTCAAAAGGAGTAATGTAGTGGAGAAAAACTCTGAAGACCTGCTTTCGCAGGCGGAACAGATGATAAAAGATATGCAGCGCTGCCTGCTTTAAGGGGCAGCACCGGATCAAAGGAGGAAATTAAGACTTGAAAATCGTTACACAGGTAGGAATTATCTTTTCGATTTGCTGGATTTCTCAGATTATCGAAAAGCTTCTTCCGTTTTCTTTCCCAGCGAGCGTGATCGGCATGATTTTGCTGTTCATTCTGTTGTGCGTACATATTCTGAAGGTAGACCATATCCGCGAAAAATCGGATTTTCTGCTGGAAAATATGGCATTCTTTTTTATCCCGGCGGGAGTCAGCATCATCAACTATTTTGACGTCCTGAAAAACTGGGTGGTGCAGCTGATCGTGATCTGCGTGGTGAGTACGGTGGTGACATTTGCAGTGACGGCATACAGCATGAAGCTCGCGCTGTATTTGATGCAGAAAAAGAAAAGCGGGAGGGCAAAAGAATGATGCATGAACTGTTTATGTCTCCGTTTTTCGGAATCGGATTAAGTATCGCCGCATTCTGGGTTGGAACCTGGATCCGCAAAAAGACCGGATTGGTGCTGTGCAATCCCCTTGTGCTTGCAATTGTGATCGTATCCGGCGTTTTACTGATCTTTAAAATTCCGTATGAGGAATATAATGAAGGCGGAGCGCTTATCAACATGTTCCTCGCACCTGCAACGGCATGTCTTGCAGTTTCGATCTACACGCGGGCAGAGCTGTTAAAGAAAAACTGGCTTCCCATCGTAGTCGGTGCGTCCTGCGGATCTCTTGCATCGATGGGGAGCGTGCTGCTGATGTGTAAGCTGTTTGGCATGGACGAGGCGATGACAGTCTCGCTCATTCCGAAGTCCGTTACGACACCCATCGCAGTCAGCGTTGCAGAGGGACACGGAGGAATGGTGCCCATTACCGTTGTTGCGGTTATTTTTACCGGCATTCTGGGAAGCATTTTTGCACCGACACTGATCAGACTTTTCCGGGTAAACGATCCGATGATCGCCGGAATTTCCATCGGCGCATGCTCCCACGCGGTGGGAACATCCAAGGCGATTGAGTTGGGAGAAACAGAGGGCGCCATGAGCGGACTGGCGATCGGTGTCTGCGGTATCCTTACCGTACTGTTTTCGATGATTTTGATGCATTAAAGCTGGCCGCGCCGTGCGGTCAAAAACTGAGGCACGGGCATAAAAATTATAGCACGGATGTAAGAACGGCGCAGCGTCAAACTACTGCAGCGCGGGGCACGAAATGGGGGAGAGCATGGAGAAAGTGGAAAAAAGGACAGATCGGATCAAAATGGATGTGATACTGGCGGCAGGCTGTATGCTGCGCCTGTTTTATGTGCTTTTTTCCACGATCTATGACAGACAGTATGATATCGGGATGATCGATCTGGATGCCGGGCATACGGTGACAGGCGGACATCTGGCATATATCCAGTATTTATATGAAAACTGGAAGCTGCCGGATTTTGACCCGACGAGTGTTTATCAGTTCAACCATCCGCCGCTGCACCATTATCTGTGCGCGCTGTGGATGAAGCTTTGCTCTCTTTTTATTTCCAATACGGATGTGCTGGAGGAGTCGATCCAGGTCGTCCCGTTTGTCTGCTCGCTGCTTATTCTCTGGTTCCTTTTGCGGATTGCAGAGCAGTTTGAGCTGACGGAAAAAGCAAAACGCTTTGTGATGCTGCTGTTTTGCTTCCATCCGGCGCTGGTGCTGCTTTCCGGAAGCGTGAACAACGATTGTATGAGCCTGATGTTTACGGTGATGTGTGTGTACTATACAATTTTGTGGAGCCGCTTTCCGACGGCGCATAACATCTTAAAGCTGGCGGTTTCTATCGCGCTTGGTATGTTGACAAAACAGAGTGTCGCGCAGATGGCCTTTCCGATTGCGGCGGTGATGCTCTGGATGCTGGTAAGAAGTCTGGACAATGGACGAGATTACGGGGGGCGCAGCGTAGAGAGCACCCGAAATGCTGCAATTCCCGTCGTCCCGATAAAGAAGCTGCTCGGTCAGTACGTTCTGTTTGGTGTAGTTTCGATTCCCCTTGGCATGAGCTTTTATATCCGAAATAGGATTCAGTTCCATATGCCCCTCGTGTGGATTTATACGCTGCCGGAGGATTCCTGGCAGTACACCGGAAATGTCCCGGTTTTGAACCGTTTCCTGTTCCCGGTGCCGTCGGAAATGTTGGACAACTTACGTCAGTTTAAGCTGGGCTGTGGCTATAATGTATGGATGCAGATCATCCGTACCTCAGTGCTGGGCGAATGGGATATGGCGGACGTCGGACGCAGTGTAAAGGTGCTGGCAGTGCTTTTGATGCTGGTCGGTGCGCTGCTGGCGCTGGCAGCATGGATGGCATTTATTCGTGTATTTGTCGTTCAGGCAAAACGCTGCGGCATCGATTCTGCGAGCCGGATTCTATTTGTGGTTGGCTATTTTGTGCACCTACTCCTGTATCTGAAGTTTGCCTATGACTATCCGCAGGAATGCAGCATGCATTTTCGATATATGGAAATCGAGCTGCTGTTTCCGGCGATTGCGCTGGCGTTTATCTGGCAGGAGGGCACGAAAGAGCAGCTTGAGATGCGGCGCAGGGAGGGCGGTGCGACCGGGCATCCGGCGGTGAAAAGAGCAATATCGCAGGTGCTTTTTGTACTGCTGCTGGCATTTTGTCTGTTGAGCACGGCGATGACGGCAGTGTGGTGTCTGCTTTAAGGAAGATAGAGTACGGAGAAATCTGAATGGAAAATCGGACAGACCAAAGAGTATTCTGGCATGGAAAACTGAAAAAAGAATCCCGTAAAACATGGCAGGCAACGGCGCTTACTGCACTTTGCAGTGTGGCGCTGTTTTGCCTGCTTTTTTCTTATAAAAAAATGTATCCCTTCGGGGATGGATCAGTGGCGATCACGGATTTATATTCCCAGTATCTGCCGCTTTTGTATCATTTTTACGATGTTGTGACAGGACAGAAAAATCTGTTTCTGGACTTCAGCGTTTCCGGCGGGGCGAATCTGTATGCGGATACGATCAATGAGGTGCTCAATCCGTTTAACTATGTTTTGCTATTGTTTGGGCGGGACAGGATTTATCAGGCGGTCAATGTGCTGGTGCTGCTTTACAGCACTGCATCGGCGGTTACAGCGCATATTTTTCTGGAAAAAACAGCATCGGGCAGACGCTTTCAGAATGTAGCGCTCGCCGTTTGCTACGCATGCTGCGGGTACATGGCGTATAACTATCAGATCATCAAGTGGATGATTTTTCCGGTGATTTTTCCGCTGTTTTGCCTGGCGCTTTTGCGTTTGCTGCGGGAGAAAAAGGGCGGCTGGTACACTGTTTTGCTCGCATGGCAGCTGATGTTGTCCATTCAGCTCGGGTTTATGACGCTTCTGTTTTCACTTTTTGCCGGGGCGATCTGGCTCTATACCTGTGAGAGAAAAGAAAACCGCACCAAAAAAATGGGGTGCATGGGAATTGATACGCTGATCGGAATTTGTATTTCGGCGGCGGTTCTGCTCCCGTCTGCGATTCTGCTTTTGCAGTCTGCGCGTTCCGGAGAAAATCTGTCCTATTTCGGCGTGATGGAACGGCATGGTTTGGATGATTTGTTTGAGCGGCTGTTCCAGATTGCAAATCCGGTACTGATCGGGCTTCTGTTTGCTTCGGGATGTTTCCGGAAACGCAAAAGGCGCAGCGCTGCGGAACAGGAAACGTACAGCGCTGCAGAACGGTTCTGGCTGTATCTGACGGGATTTTTGTGGCTGACGGTATTGCTGGAACCGGCTAACCTCCTGTGGCATATGGGGTCCTATGTGTGCTTCCCGGTGCGCTATGGGTACATGGCGGTACTGAGCATGGCGGCACTTGTGGCGGTGAGAAAGGAGCGCGATGCGGATGATTTTCATACAGAAAATGTCTGCAAACATCCGGCAGGGCTCCGGCTGCGCTGTGTGCTCCTGTTGGTTGCTTCGGCTGTATCCGCATTGGGCGCTGTATGCCTGACACTCATTTGGGAAAAGCGTCTGGTGCAGGCGTTTTCCTCGCTGGCGATCAGCAAGGTGTGTCCGAAAGAAACCGCTGTGACAGCGGTTGTATTGCTGCTTGTTGGAGTATCGGCGTGGTGCGGACAAAAGGTGCTGCATGCAAAGACCTCCGGGGAAAAAACAGGAGGGGCAGGGTTCCCGGGAATGGCGGTGCTTGGAGCACTTGTTGGCGGCTTTTGTGTGTATACAATGATCTTACTGCCACCAGATTATGCGGTTCGACAGGAAAATGAAGCGGCGTACCGACAGATGACAGAAATTGCAAAGCAGGCGGAGAATGAAAACGCTGCATCCGTAGAGCCTTCGTGGCTGCTTGCGCGCGAGGCAGATCGGGACGATCTTCCGATCAACGCTGCATTGGTGGACCGGAAAGGCTCGATCAGCGGATACTTTCCGACCGAAAGCAAACAGACAAAGGCGGTTTTGGAAAGTCTCGGTTATCTTGCACCCTGGGTTTCGGTGCGGGCCGTCGGCGGAACGGAAATTTCCGATACAATGCTGCGCAATGTGTTTGTATTCTCAAAGGAAGCTTTGGGGCAGTCGGGCAACGGCAGTGTACTTTCCAATCAGCGTACCTGGGCAGAGCTTCTGTCTGCAGAGGATGTTGAAACGAAACATCGACAGACTTCTGAAGAAGAGCAGAGCGTGGATGTGACGACCGGTTCGAAAGAGTATACGAATATCATGGAAGTTTTCCCGGCTCAGGAGCTTGTTTTGGAGGATGGAACGCTTTGTATTTCTGTGACGGACAAGCAGCTTTTGTATCTGGATGCAGGAAGAAGCGCGGATGAAATTTTTGTTTCAGTCAACGGTGAGCCGGTTGAAATTCCGGAGAAAAACCAGATGGCGAGTGCACATCGGCTGATTTGGTTGGGAACTTTTGAAGCGCAAGAGGTGATGATTTCTGTTACCGACCGGATGGGGACGCTGGTCGCAGCACAGGAGATGGAGCTTGGTGCGCTGCATGAGAATGCATGGCAGGCGGCGTTGCAGTCAGGAACCGCCAGAATCCTGCAGCCGTCAGAATGTTCCATTTCAGAGCGCAATGCACAAATTCATGTAAGTGTGTCTGCGGCAGAGGGAGAAACGTTGTTTGTTCCGTTCGTTGCGATAGACGGATGGAAGTGTATACAAAACGGAAAAGCTGTGGATATCGAGCCAATACTTGGCGGCTTTTTGGGGATAACATTGACAGAGGGCGAAAATGAAGTTGTATTTTCGTTTGAGGAACCGGGACTGAAAGCCGGGGTTGGCATCAGCATATTGGGGTTAGCATTCCTGTTGATTCTGTTTTTTGCAAGGCGGAAAGCTGAGGCGGGATGGAAAATTGCAGCAGAGCAGAAGGCGAAGACTGAAAAATGCTTCGGTATGCTGTATCGGCTGCTGTTGGCAGTCTTTTTTGCAGGAATCTATGTGGTCCCCACGATTGGAATGGTCGTTTCTCTGACGGGAAAAATCGTGATGAAATTTTTCGGATAGTAGATAGAAATCGGACTGGAAAGGTTCTGGGATGGCATGAAAGAGAAAAAAACGGGAAAAGACAGCGGAAGGTTGCTGCACGCGGATCGCAGACTGGAAGATGGAAAATCTGCAGGCGACAAATCGGTGGGCAGGCGGCATGCCAATGGCAGGCACGCAGTCCGTGTGTCAAAATTCCTTCAGGTTGCAGTGCTTGCTGCAGGAGTGCTCGGAATGTCAGCTGCTTCTCAAAGCATGACAGAAATTTCTGAGAAAGAGCAGCCGTTATGGCAGGTATGGAGTGCGGAAGAATGTGACGCCGGATTGACGGTAGAAACCGTTGGGGAAAATCTGATTTTACAGAAAAAAGCGAAGCTGACAGCGGACAGCGAGGAAGGCAGGGACTTTCGGGCGATGTATGCGGGGGACGGAAATCATACGGACGAAACTCTGCGCTGGTCGTCGGAAAACGATTGGGAAAACAACGATCACTGGCTGATGGCGGATTTTGGAGAACCGGTCAGCATCGGTGCAGTTCGGATATACTGGGAACGGACGAATGCGAAAAGCTATGCGCTGGAATATTCCCAGGATAAAGAGAACTGGCAGCAGGCGTCTGTTTTTGAAGAAGCGCCGGAGCAAAAAGAGCAGCAGATTGTGTTGAATGAGCCTGTAGAGGCGCGGTATTTTCGTCTGCATGTGACGGACGTTTTGAAAGAGGAAAGCGATTTAAGCCTGTATTATCAGAACGTCTCGGTACAGGAGCTGGAAGTGTACGGACAGTTGGAGGATTGTTTTGTGGTTGAAACACCTGTGATTGAAGCAGGGAGCCGCAGAATGCTGGAGCTCCCAACGGTGCCGGAGCCGTACAGCATTTCCTTTGGCGGGGCGGATTATGATGTGCTGGTAAATATGGACGGAAAAATCACGGACACGATCGCGGATACGCAGGTTGAGCTTGGATTTATTCTGGAAAAAGACGGAGAAATGCAGGAACTGCCGGGAATACAGACAAAGATTCCGGCATCGGAGAGGGTGGAAGTGGACAGAGAACGGGAGGAAGTACCGGAAGCCCTCTCGGCAGGGACCCTTCCAAAGGGCTTTACCGCGATGGAATGGAAGCCCGGTGGCGCGTCCACTGGAGCGGCCCACTCTGACTGGACAACCCGTTTCATCCGGGTCGTGTACCGGGACGAGGAGCTGGAGCGGACGGCACAGCTTTTTGCAACGGAGCTTTCCGGACAGTTGCTGCAGGATGTATCGGCAAAGAAGCTGGCGGATACAGAAAAACCAACGGAAGGAGATATCGTCCTGAACTTCCGGAAGGCTGTCGGGGACGGGAAAGAATGGACACAGACGCTTGGGGACGAGGGGTATGAACTGAATTTGGAAGCAGAGAGTCCGGGCGTGATTTCGATTTCAGCGCGCACGAAGCGCGGGGTGCGCTGGGGGTGTGTGGCGCTTGGACAGCTTTGGGAGAAATCAGAAGGACAGCTTCCGGCCGGCGTGCTGCGGGACTATCCGGCGTGGTCGGTCCGGGGCTTTGGAATCGACGTAGGGCGCAGACCGGTTTCCCTCGAGCTTCTGTACCGCATTGCAGAAGAGCTTTCAAAGCATCAGATGAACACGCTGCAGATTCATTTGAACGACAATCAGATCATTTCCCAGAGCGATTACGATGGGACAAAAGAGGGCGCGCGACAGTTGTATGCGGGGTTTCGGCTGGAATCGGATGTGAGAAATAAAGCGGGACAGTCGATTACGTCGCAGGATCTGTATTATTCCAAAGAAGAATTTGCACAGTTTATCGAGGACGCTGCGGTGATGGGCGTTGAGGTCGTGCCGGAAATCGACACGCCCGCCCACAGTCTGGCACTTACAAAAGTATTTCCGAAGCTTGGGCTTTCCGGTGACCCGGAGAGTGTCGATCAGCTGGATTTGTCCAACCCGGCAGCGCAGAAGCTGGCAGAGACGATCTGGTCGGAATACCTGACGGAGTCGGATGCTTTTTCCGGAACGGGGACGGTGCATATCGGCATGGACGAGTATTTTGGGAATCAGAAAGCCTTTGTGGATTATATGAAAGCGCTTTCGGACTATGTGGCGGAGGCAGCGCCGGAAAAGACGATCCGCATGTGGGGCAGCCTGTCGAAGACCGGACAGGATTATTCGGGGCTTTCCAGAAAAATTCAGCTGCAGGTATGGGATACGGACTGGACAGATCCGCAGGAAATGTATGATGCCGGATTTTCCGTCATCAATTCGCTGAGCAGCAGTCTGTACCTGATTCCGGGCGGCGGCTATGACCGTCTGGATCTGGATTTTCTGGAAAAAAAGTGGCAGCCGAACGTTTTCGAAACGCAGGAGCGAACCTGGGAGCTTCCGCGGTGGTCGGGCCGGACACTGGGAGCCTGCTACATGCTGTGGAACGATTATGCATCGCAGGATGGAAATGAAATTACAGAGGACGGGCTGTTTGAGCGGTTCGCAGAGCCGTTGGACATCCTGGCACAGAAGTTGTGGAAATAAAGAAAAGGAGAGAAAGAAAATGAAAATCATATCAGCTGTTGTATACAAACCGCAGCTTCAGACTGCTCTGGAAAAAAAGACTGCGGACGTATTTTGCAAAAATTTAAAAAAACGAAGCGGCGTTTCTTTACTGCAGTCTAAAACGTCTGGAAAAATCAGCATAGAGTTTTATAAAGAGGACAGCTGCAGCGAGGAGGTCAAAGCGCTGTTTGACGGCATCACTGTGCCGGGCAAAGAGGGTTTCCGGATCCGGGTCATCGACAATCCGGACGGCAGCGGGCGCATCGTTGTGCTCGGAAAAGACGAGCGCGGCGAGTTTTACGGAATGGCGCGGCTTTTGAGAAAAGCAATTGTAAAAAAAGGCAGCATTGAAATTCCGGACGAGCTGGACAGCCTGAGCATGACGCCGCAGTATCCGCTGCGGGGACATCAGTTGGGCTACCGGGACAAAAACAATACCTACGGTGCATGGTCAAAAAAGGAATTCGAGGCGTATATCGAGGATCTGGCGCTGTTCGGAGCAAACGCCATCGAGCTGCTTCCGCCGAAGACGGACGACCGTTTGTATTCCGCACTTTTCCCGGAAGAT
>OHPV01000922.1_pt1 | contig 15002 bp, 7 predicted proteins | sample 1577781 | NCBI WGS metagenome assembly OHPV01 (sample SAMEA3879518, study PRJEB24766) | human gut metagenome | biome: human-associated habitat; feature: feces | place: USA | collected 1985/1987 | reverse complement strand
ATGCAAAAATAATTTCCTTTTCCACAATCTCCCTCGCACAAGCCCTTATGTTATTGAGGCATCCTGTCCATTCTAAGGCGTTTTCTGCCTTTAGCTGTTCCGTTATGCCCTGTGCCTGTTTCATACCCTCTATGAGCCTTTCAAAGCGTTCCTGTGCCTGTCTGTTGATGTCGGCAAGGTAGGCGTTTAGCCTGCCGCTTGTAAGAAGATTGGTGTATGTAACTTTACGGTACTGTTTTAGATAATCTAAATGCCGTTGCCCCCAGATGCCTATTGCCTGTTCTTCTTCGGCGGGTACAGTTAAGCACGGTATCAAATAATCCCCTTGCCTTTCGTATTTGCCGCCCAGTTCCTCAAATAATGATTTTGCCATTGTCTGTTACCTCCACATTCTTTTTTATTTTGAATGTCCGCAAAATCCGTCCTACATCCCTCGGACGCCATGGGCAGTCCAGATCATGACTTGCAATAATTAAATCCTGCACATTCGTACCTGCACCCATCTTAAAAGTGCTGCCCATTAAAATACGGACAGCACCTCTTCTCACTTTTGAAAATAATTCTTTTTTCCGGACTTCGGTATTAGCATCATGAATAAATGCAATCTCCTCTGGCGGAACCCCTTTGGCAATCAATTTGTCCCTTACATCGTTGTAAACACTGAAACTTCCATCTGTTTTCGGGGTAGATAAATCACAAAATACCAACTGCGTCAATCTCTTTTCCTGCCCTTGCTCCCAGAAGTTATAGACTTCCTCTACACACGCATTGACTTTACTCTCCGGGTAATCTGGCAACAGGTCATTCATCATTCTCTGATCCAGTGCAAGTTTTCTTCCATCATTAGTAATCAGAAGCATATTATCTTCGGTGGCATTGACCAGTCCTTCCCTTACACGCTCCGCACGTTCTCCCAGTTCTACAACCATTTCACGCTGCATTTCGCTTGGTTTTACAGATACAACCCGATATTCTGCTTCTGGTACTGGAAGATTCAGCATGTCAGCAGTCTGAATATCTGCCACCTCCCGGAACATCTGCATAAGCTCCGGAAGATTATAAAACTTTGCAAATCTCGTTTTCAGACGGTAGCCTGTCCCTTCCGGAGCAAGCTCGATTGCTGTCACTGTTTCTCCGAAAGTGGATGCCCATGCGTCAAAATGCTGTAAGTTATGTTCCACCAATATGTGGTGCTGCAAATATCTCTGCATGGTATATAGTTCCACCATACTGTTACTGACTGGTGTTCCTGTAGCGAATACTACACCTTTCCCTCCAGTCAGTTCGTCAAGGTACTGGCATTTCATAAACATATCAGAGGACTTCAACGCTTCTGTCTGAGCGATACCTGCTACATTTCTCATTTTCGTATATAGATACAAATTCTTGTATCCGTCCGCCTCATCGACAAATAAGCGGTCAATTCCCAGTTCTTCAAAGTTGATCACCTGGTCTTTTTTACTCTGATCATTCAGTTTTTCCAATCGGACAAGCAATGACTTCTTCGTCTTTTCCAACTGCTTGATTGTAAATTTATTTCCATTCCTTGCTTTTTCCTCTGTAATTCCCTGCACCAGTTCCTCAATCTGACTGCGGATTGTATTTTGCTGACGCTCAATGCTCAGTGGAATTTTTTCGAATTGACTATGCCCGATGATTACCGCATCTACATCACTGGTAGCAATTCTGGCACAGAATCGTTTTCTGTTTTTGGTTTCAAAATCTTTCTTGGTTGCTACCAGTAAATTTGCTGCCGGATAAAGCTGTAACCATTCGGCTGCAAACTGCTCAATAATATGATTTGGTACAACAATCATGGACTTATGACAAAGTCCCAGTCGTTTACTTTCCATTGCCGCTGCAACCATCGTATAAGTCTTTCCTGCTCCAACTACATAAGCAAGCAGTGTATTTCCACCGTATAAGATTCTTGCGACACCATTTTTCTGATGCTCCCGCAACCGGATTTCCGGATTCATTCCGTAAAAGTTCAGATGGCTTCCGTCATACTCTCTTGGACGGACTGCATTGAAATTTTCATTATAATAATCTGTAAGTCTCTGCCTGCGCTCCGGATCTTTCCATATCCAATCCTGGAATGCCTGCTTGATCAGATCTTGTTTTCCCTGTGCGATGGCAGTTTCTTTCTTATTTAAAATGGCTTTTTTCTTTCCGTCCTCGTCCTCTACATAATCGTAAATACGGACATCTCTCAGATTCAGGGTATCTTCGATAATACGATAGGCATTTGCTCTTGTTGTTCCATAGGTATTGTTCACCTTTACATTTCCCTTATCCAGACTTCTTCCCTCTACCTGCCATTCTCCCGTATATTTGGAAAAATGGACTTTTATTCTCCATTGCATATAATTAGGTGTGTTCAATAACTGGAACATAAAATCTTCAACATCACTCTCCGGGAGCCATGTTGTCCCCAACCGGATATTGATTTCTGAAGCACTTAAATCCTTTGGCTGTACGTTCTGCAGTGCAGTCACATTGACCTGATACCTTGCATCTGACTGTGCAGTAAGTTCCGCTACTTTCAGCTTCTCTCTGACATTTCCTGACAGGTATTCGTCTTCGGAAACATACTTTGGATTCTCTGTGCCACTTTCCGGTAAACGGAAGACAACACCAGACAACTCCCGTTCCAGTTCTTCTTCTGATTTCCCTGTCAGTTCCGACATGAAATCCATGTCTACCTTCGCTTTTTCTGCAAGAGAAATCGACAGTGCTTCACTGGCAGTATCCACACTGGTCACTGCCTCATGTGCTTTGATCGTCCGCTTAGAAAACATATCTGCTTTTCGTTCCAGGGTTCCGTCTTCTGCAAGAATCTCCAGCGAACTCAGCAACGGATAACTGTTATCGTCTGCAAATACACGCATATTGGCACGATCATTTAAGAGTCCGTATTTGCTGCGGAAGAGGTCATACAAACGGTTCAATTCCTTCTGTTGTCCTTCAATTATTTCATCGGAATATCCTTCTGTCTGATACCTAATCAGTTCTCTTGCACAATCCCGTATCGCAATCATGCCCTTCACACGATTTGTTCCCGTCATTGGCAGACTCACAGGCTTCATACGGCTATTTTCCCGATAATAAAGCTTTCCATCTACCAATGTGTAAGAATAATTATTTACCAATGGATCTGCAGGAATCGTATGATCTTCTTCCTCTATCAATTCCTCAAGTTCCACTTCTTCAATCGTACCCTTTAATGCTTCAACTGCAACTGATAGAAGTTCTGACAGTTCTCTTCCCTCATACGGTCTGCAAGTGCTTCTCATGCCATACGGACCGGATTCCATGACCATTTCTCCCAGTATCATTTCCGGGTGCCGCACATAATAGCGATTCTGCTCAATGCCGTTGTCATCATAATCCAGATATACCCAGTCCGGTTCCTCCAGTATCATATGGTCACGCTTCTGGAGGAATATAATATCTGATGTTACTTTCGTTCCTGCGTTTTTGGTAAAGGTATCATTCGGCAGACGGATCGCACCGATCAATTCTGCTCTCTGTGCCAGGTATCTTCTGACATATGGATTTTTCTTATCCATGGTTCCCGATGATGTGATAAATGCAATCACACCGCCCGGTCTTACCTTGTCCAATGTCTTTGCAAAGAAATAATCGTGAATGAAAAAATTATATCTGTCATACCTGTTGTCAAATAATTTGAACTCTCCAAACGGTACATTTCCAACTGCAACGTCAAAAAAGCTGTCCGGGAGATTTGCTTTTTCATATCCCTCTACTGCTATTTTTGATTTCTGATAAAGCTGTGTAGCAATTCTTCCGGAAACAGAATCCAGTTCCACACCATATATCTTACAATCCGAAAGAGATTCCGGTTTCATGCCGATAAAGTTTCCCACACCGCAACTCGGTTCCAGAATATTTCCACTCTTTAGTCCCATATTTTCCAATGCCTGATACATACTCTTGATTACAATCGGCGGGGTATAGAACGCTGTCAGTGTTGATTCTCTTGCCGATTCGTATTCTTCTTCACTTAGTATGGTCTGCAATTCCAGATATTCTTCTGCCCATGCAGATTTCTTTGGATCAAATGCATCGGACAGACCACCCCAACCAACATATTTTGCCAGTATTTCCTGTTCTTCCGGTGTTGCATAACGATGTTCCATTTCACATTTCTTCAGAAGTTGAATGGCTGCGATATTCGCCCGGAATTTTTCTTTGGCTGAACCATACTCCGGTGTCTCCTCTGTAATCTGATACTGGTGTCTGTTTTGCCCGGAAACTTCCGGATACAGATCATATCTCTGCATTTTCTTCGCAGGTTTGCCTTGCTCCCATGAAGGTGCTAATTCCAGAGTATTTTCTTTTTCGGCTGGTAATACGACATCTTCAAGTTCGACTGCTTCCTGTACCGGAACATATCCCTGCTGCTCGATTGTCTGGAACCACTGGTGTGCAAACAGGTTTAATTCTTCTTCCAGTTGCTCATTATAACCATCATCACCATATACTTCATCGTATCTTTGCAATGCGTCCTGCTGATAAGTTCTTGCCAAAAGTGTTTTCCTATCATTATCATAAGCAAATTCCATATCCGGATCTGCCATGGCATCTCCGTTCTGCTCATAGTAATGAGAGATTGCAATATAGTTATCACCAATCTGCTCAATCGTAAGGGGCATGAATCCTGCCCCTGCTTCAAAGGTTTTGGAATCTACTTCTCCCCGTAAAACCTCTCCCGCCATCTTCATCACAAACCGATAATTCTGCTCTGGAATACTCAGCTCAGTCTCTATCTCTTCTGCCGGAATATCTGTCGGCTGTGCCTCTTTTTCTTCTTCGGCTGGTAATTCCGGCAATGGCCGTTTGATTTTCAAATGGTCATTTGCCGGATTCTCACGTATCTTACGGTCAAATTCTTCTCTGGATAGTTCTTCGGTAAAAATCGGATACTGCTGATCCCGAAGCACTACTCTTTCTTCTGACAGGAACTCAATCTCATAATCTTTCATTCCTATCGTAACAACAGAATCTACAGAAATATCGTAATTTTCCAGACCATTTTCCGATTCTGTTACCACATCATTTGAACGTATTGGATGTTCCATTTCTTCTTCCACTTGGGTAACAACCGGACGGGATTCTGTTCCTATTATATTTTCGTCTGTAATCGGTGTGGTAAGACTATATCTTCCATGCTGATAATCCAAAATATCTTGATACGCCTTTTGCATATCAGCATATCTTGTATCAAAATCAGCAGTATCCGCTAAAACATCCGACATCTGCGAAACTAATTCTGTTACTCTTTCAGGCTCTTTTAACTGAGGAATCAGTAATTTTACCGCTTCATAATAATCCGTTCCTGCCGGATACGGACGTATGACATTCTCTGGACGGTTATAATAGAAATGATAGATTTCCCCTGCAAGCACTCTTCTCTCATAGTCAGGGATTCCTTCCAGTTCACGCTTGGAAAGATACCTTCCTACGTCAATCAATTCTCCAATCCTTTTTGCAACTGCATTCCATTTCAGCAGTATTTTAGGAGAATCTTCCCCATATCCCCGGTGCAGTTTCAGTCCTTTTCCGTCATGGTCTTCACCGATACCAGTTCCCATCAATATCGAAGAAGTTCCTCCGACTCCATATTCATTTTTCAGGAACTTCACTGTATCTTCCATGCTGTGTCCCTGTTTAAAATAGCAGTAAATACGGTACTTTCCTTGTGAAAAGCTTGAACCATTTTGAAGTGCCCGGTCGATAATCTCCTGCGTAAAAGAAAAAGCCGGAACATCTTCTACCACTCTGTCATCAAGGAACTGAAGCTGTCCTTCAACACTCAACAGTGTTTCTCTGCTGTCTTTCAATTCGCCCAGGACACGCATTCCGTCGTAATACCCTGCAATTACATTCCAGTCATAATATCCCTGCTCTATTCTGTTTTCATATGTTCCACGCCAGATATGCAGCACATTTTCATATTTATCAAATCCTACTGTCTCTCCATTTTCCAGCGTATACTCTGTCACACCTGTCGGAAAAAGAGATCTTACATATTCCATCTGGTCTTTCCGTTCCTCATGGGCTTCATAAAAATCTCGTATTTCCACATTGGTTGCTTTTAAGTGTGGTGCAAAAAGGAGCAGTGATTTGATGATTTCGTCATTGGATAAAAATGCGATTTCATCGTCTTCACTGCTCCTGTCATGCCATTTTAATTCTCCAGAATTTCGTTCCTCACGATCTCCTGTGCTCTCTGCCGGATATTGTTCATTCGCCCGATCCACTCCATCTGATCTCTGGTTTTCAGTTTCTCCGTCACTCCCTCTTTCTCTGCCATCTGCTGAATGAGTATCTCCATTCTCGTCTGTGCTTCTTCCTCCGTCTGAAGCAGATGCTTGTTCAAGGTTCCTGCTGTCAGAAGATTCAGGTACATTCCGTACCGGTTCTTCATCAGATATTGTTTTCTTAGATAGGCGTACTTCCCAAGGTGAACTTCCTCTCCCTCTGGAATTGTAAGATTCGGCAGGAGATAATCTCCCTGTCTGCTGTATGTGATTGCTGCCATTGTCCTGTCCCCTTTCTGTTGTAATTTCCTGTTTGTTATCCACATTATAATCTGTTGTTTTCTGTTCAACAAATGTGCGTTGCTTCCGTTCCTGTATCTGTAATTTTCGTATGGTGTCCGCAACTTCACCTAATGCCATTTCTGACATATCACTCGCAACCACACCAAAGAGATTGACCAACTCCTTCGTATGAAACTCCCGGATAGTCCGAAAGTCCCTTGTCTCCAGATAGATGTCCGGTTCTATTCCGCAACGCTCAAAAAGCATATAGGAAATACTGTTTGCAAGCAGTTGTTTCATTTTCAACCGGATATTGAACTCATCAATTTCTTCCAGCGGACTGTCTTTTGTCGCAAGCAGGATATCCGGAAGATAATCTCCAATGTTATCCTCCGCAATATTCAGAGATGCTTCCAGAATCACCATAGCAAACTCTTTTTTGTCTCCGTCTGCCACACCAAATGCATTTACCAATGCTTCTTTTACTGGCTCCCGTTGTTCTTCTGACACGCTCCACAAAGAAACTGGACGAACCAAACGCTTGTATTTTCCTTCTCTGGTATCAGATACATCAAAGTAATATTTCAGCTTTAAGTGATCGGAACTCTTATCAAACACCGCAATTCCTTTGGAATCCCGCTTTACCCACCGTCCAAATTTTTCATTCCACTTTTCCATCGGAAGTACTGCAGTTGCTTCCGGACGCTGCACATGGATCAAAAGCTGTTCATCAAACGGCAGGCGGTAATTTTTACTGGCTGACTGAAGAAAGGCTATCCACTTTTCCGGTGATTCCGTCACTTCCTGTGTCGCTTCCTCATACAGTTTTGTAATGACATCAAATTTCTTTACCACGTACCTTCCTCCTATCGTTCTCTTTCTTTTTGCTTGATCGGATATTTTTCCAAAAATTCCTTCACTGTACGGCAACCTTTATCGTTATATTTCCAGTCCGTTTTCGCTTCCAGGTCAAGATAGCCATTCGGTGGAATTTTTAACCGTTCACGTGTAAGAACGGAACCCAAATGATTTGCTAAAATGCCTTTCGCAATCTGGACTGGTTCCCATGTTTCATCATCATATCTGACTTCATATAAATATAATCCTTTCGGAACGGTATCCTGATCCAAACGCATATCATTGAATAGTGCCGGTTTTCCGAACAAGCGTATTTCTGTATAATGTTCTTTCATTACATCATATCTCATACCTCACCACCTCCCAAAAAGGTAATCACTTTATTGGCTTTGATTGCTTTCTGCAAGTCATTGATCATTCCAATCTCTGCAACTGTAATTCCCTGAATCTCCAGAATCTCGTCCAGAGTCATTGCAGAAATCTCTTTTTCTTCTGTGATTCCTGCATCAAATATCTTATTGATCACTTTTACTGCTTTCTGGTTCACTAGCATTTTTCCTGCCCTCCTTGCATTTTTTGCTATGTAAAAGGGTGGCATTTCACCACCCTGTAGTCCTTATTCGTCCTCTCTTTCCTCTTCTTTCTTTTCTTCAATCGCCAGTGGTGCTTTCTTCTTTTTTCTTGCATGGATAGCCACACCGCCAATTCCCATTGCAGACAATGCAGCAATGGCTAACCACAATCCTGCTTTTGCAGTATCTCCTGTTTTCGGCGGGTTACTGGTCTTTGTAGTAGTTCCCGGTGTCTCCGGGGTTGGTGTTTCCGGTACTTCTTTGATGGTTACGGTCTGACCTTCATCGTTGATGTCCTTATGCTCCGTTACCTTTTTCGGTTCTTCCGGATTGGTCATATCATACAGTTCTTCAAATGTTACAAGCTGCTTTCCGCCAAGTGTGCTACCATCGAAAGTAAACGCAATCTGCACTTCCATGTTTTCCTTGTCCGCTGTAAATTCATAATCATTAGTAACTTCTTTTCCATCAATGATCAGCTTTGCATTTTCTTCCTGAACCATCTGCCAACCGGATAACTTATAGTTCGTACCAATTTCCAGTCCTTCTAAAGTAACCGTATCCACAATCGTCAGATCTTTTCCGGCTTCCATCTCTTTCTTGCCATTCTTATCCGTTGCTGTGGTATGAATCAAAATCTTTCGCTCTGTAATCAAGACTGTCTGACCTTCATCATCAATATCCTTATGCTCTGCAACTTTTACAGGTTCTTCCGGATTCTTCAGGTCATATAATTCTTCAAATGTAACCAAATTCTGTCCATCAAGTTCTGATGCATCGAACGTATAAGAAATCTCTACTTTCATTTTCTCGCCGTCAGCAGTAAAAGTATAATCACTTTCCACACGCTTTCCATCAATGAGCAGTTCTGCATTTTCCTCTTTCAGCATCTGCCAGCCTTTTAACTGGTACTTTCTTCCTTCTTCCAGACCGTCCAGAGTAACTGTATCCACAATCGTTACCTTCTTTCCTGCAACAATTACCTTTTCGCCCGTTTTCTTGTCTGTTGCGGTTGTATGAATGCTAATCTCTTTCTCATACTCATCGGTCAGTGTTCCAAGGTCGATTGTTACTTTATTTCTGCTGACAACAACTTCAAATGCCGGAATCAGCTTCATGCCTTTGTTGGATTCACAAGATAACTCCTCAATCTCATAAGTGTCATAAAGTAATGCACCTTTACTGTCATCCGGCTCAGAGGTTCCGAACCAGATACCGTCCTCACTTGTTTTCCCGACATTTGTATTTTTCTTATGGGATGCCCAATCGGAAGATGTTGAAAACTGACCATTCTTGTCTGTCACTACGATATGGCTCTCACCAGTTGTCTTGCTCATAATCTTAAATGGTACATTAGCCAGTCTCTTATGTGTGCCTGATCCAATCTTGACTCCTTCTAGATCTCCACGCTTAATTTGGTTGTAAATGGAATGACTTTCATCTGTTAAATCTACAATCTTTCCATTTTCCGTAATCGAAAATTCAATCTCTTTTGCACCATCTGTCAGATATCCTTCCGGTGCTTTTGTTTCCTCCAGTTTGTACTTACCATACGGAAGTAAATCTGCTGTCGTTGTTGCGATTCCGTCAATACCTGTCTGAATCGTCTTAACTGTTTCATTCTTCTTGTACAGTTTTCCTTCCACCAGAACCGGATTCTCGTTCAGAGAAATAATTGCAAATGCTGCATCTTTTAATGTGGAACTTCCCTGTGCCTTAGTGTCTTTTGTCTCCAAATCACGTTTCTGAATCTTCACACCACCTCGAATTACCTGGTCAGATACGGAATACTGGTTACTTCCGGAAAGAACTGCAAGTTCTCCGTCTTCTGTAATCTGTGTCAGATGCATTCCTTTGATCTGCTCTGTGCTGTCTCCTTCCTGCATATAAGCTCCGTCCAGTAAATATCCGTCTGGTGCTTTGGTTTCTTCAACAGTCAGTGTTCCAAGTGGTAATACGCTTTTTTCATTCTGAGTGTAAAATGCATCTCCAGATACTTTGTAAGCATCTGCCAGTTTTGTCACATAATGAATACTTCCGTCACTGCTCTTTTCTACCACCGTTTTCGTAACCCAGGTACGTGTTGCTTTCTCTGGTAAATTGTCTTTTGTATAAAGTCCGTCATAATAATGCCAGGTAAACTCTGCTCCTGACAGTGCTGCATCACCCTGTGCGGTTGCTTTTCCTGTCTCCATATCAATCTTGAACAGATCTACCAATGTCTCTGTTACTTTCGGAACATCGGAAACATTTAATACGGCTGTTTTTCCGGCTTCAACCTTCAGACTGTGTACTGTCGTATCCAGCTTATATCCCTTCGGTGCAGAAAGCTCTTTGATGTAAACAGTCCCTGCGGTCACTTCAACCTCATTTGTCTCACCATTCTCATTTGTTGTAAGTGTTCCAATCTGATTGCTGCAATTCTGGTCTGAGAATATGCCAAAGGTTGCTCCGGCAATGGTATACATCGCATTTCCATTTGTGACAATCTCATTTGCGGTTGTCTTTTTTACTTTTGCATTTCCGACATTCAGTTCTGCCCAAAACTGTCCGAGATCCTGTCCCTCTCCAGTATAGATATATCCTCCACATTTATACCGACCTTTGTTCGCCTGTACAAATGCTCTCGCTCCTGCATACACTTCATTCTGAATATCCTGTGAAATCTCAGAATATGCAGCTCGTACATTATCACACTGCCAGCCTAAATACTCACTCAGTCTCTGCCATACTACACACTGTTCCAACAGATATCCCTGATTCGCATTCAGGTTGCTGTGACTGCCCCTATACTGCTTTACATACTCCAACGACAATGCCACATCTTCAATCTGTGCAGCACTCATACTGGAACTCGCATCGTGTCTGATTTTATACCCATTTTTAAATCCGGTGTTAATATCTACACAATAGGCTGTTTCGCCCTCCACTTTCATGTGACCTTCATTGAATGTCGAATGAATGGTTCCATCATTCATCACATGTTCAATATATCCGACTCGCTCTGAGGACTCTGTCCAATACTGTGTTTCTGCTGCGTAAGCCGATGTAGTCGGTAATGCAGTTAAAATCGTGGTCAGGGTAAGAAGTCCTGTACACACTCGTTTCCATATCTTCTTCATTTTCTACAATTCCTTTCTTTTCAATCAAAAAAGACGTCCATCTGGAACGCCTGTTGTTGCTTTATGCTGTTTACTCCCTGCTGTCATGCAGGGTATGGGAATCTCTGACCTGCCGAAAGAGAAGAGGTTCCCGGCTCCTTATTGTCTTTTCGGCTGGTAATCTGCTGGTAAACCAAAGGGGTAGGGTGTGGGGAGGGGAAAACAGAAAAAGGCTGATTTCTCATTGACCACCAACGGGTAGACTTTTCCCTTGGTGTCAAAATGCCTATCGTTCCCTGCTTTTTTCCCGTTTCCGGTATAATTCCAGTGCTTTGATAATGGTTTCTTCCATTTTCTGCTGTGTAGTTCCCGATGGAAAGTATTTTTTCAGTCGGTTCTTCGGGATTTTCCACTGCTCTACCTGATTTGGCTTCTCTTCTGACATAATCGACAGCAAAACATCTTCATTCAACCTGCCCTCTGCTGAAAATTTGCGGATTTTGATTGCCTGTGCATGACTTGGAGTGCAATCTTCCGATTCCATGGTATCGTACAATATCTCCTGTTCTTCTTTCGGCAAATAAGACAGCTCTACCGCCGGACGCATGGCAATTTTCTTGTTATCGACCATTTCAAGGATTTCCGGGATAAGTTCTGTAAGGCGGATATATCTTTGAATCTGACTTCTGCTTTCTCCTACCTGCTCTCCTAGAACTTCTACGGAATATTTTCCTGACTTCTGCCCCAATGGGGTAGAAGTTAAATCCGTTCTCTGTCCTTGTCGCTTCATGGCTTCCAATTTCATTTTATAAGCAAATGCTTTCTCTGACGGTAATATTTCTTCCCTTTGAAGGTTACTGTCAACCATGACAATGACTGCTTGGTCATCACTAAGATTTCTTACAATGCATGGCATTGTCTCTTTTCCAGCCAGTTCACTTGCCATTTTTCTGCGGTGTCCAGAAATCATTTCATACCCGCCTGTTGGCTTCTCTCTGACAAGAGCAGGAACTAATACACCATGTTCTCGAACACTCTCGATAGTTTCCACCATTTTAGCGTCCATTTTTACTTTAAACGGGTGGTCCGGAAAATCACTGATGTCATACACCGAAATATTTTTTACATACTCCTGATTCTTCTGGTCTCTTTCTTCCTGCGTTGTAAAAAGGTCATCGGCTGAGGGAAGATTCATATTTATTTCTCTGCTTTTCGCCACACTGAATCACCTCCCTCGTAAATTCTTCATACGCCTTTGCAACAGTTCCATTCTTGTCATACTCATAAATGCTCTGTCCTGCTGCACTGCTTTCTGCTGCTGTGATAGCCACTGGAATAACAGTTTTGAAAATCCTAATATGCTTTCCATAATTCTCTCTAAGGCTATCCTCCGTTGTCTTTGCAAGTTTTGTCCGCATATCCGCAAGTGTCAGCAATACTCCATCAATCTTCAGGTTGGGATTTAGCTGTCTTTGTACCTTTCCGATTGTTTTCATTAACTGCGTCATGCCCTTTAGTGGAAGATAATGAGCCTGCACCGGAACAATTACGCTGTCTGCGGCAGCCAATGCATTGATGGTCAACATTCCCAAACTAGGCATACAATCAATTAAGATATAATCGTAATCTTTTTTCAAATCTGCCAGATACAGCTTTAGTGTCTGCTCTCTGCTCATGGCATTTACCAGTGATATTTCCATGCCCGATAATTCAATATTAGTTGGAATAATGTCTACCCCTTCTTCATGGTGCAAAATACCTTCATTATACACAAACGGTTCGTCTTGTAATATCTTCTTCATTTGTGTATCCAACGTAATCGGAAGATTATCTGCGTCAGTCCACCCTAATGCGGTTGTTAAATCCCCCTGCGGATCAGCATCGACCAATAATACTTTTCGCCCCTGATGTGCAAGACCAATTCCAAGATTTAATGTCGTTGTGGTCTTGGCTGTTCCTCCCTTCTGATTTGCAAGGGCGATTACTTTACACTTGGTCATATGGTTTCCTCCTTCCTCGAAAAATTTAATAGCCAATCCTTTTTACGGGACTGGCTATGTATAAAAATGGGTACGAAAAACCGATTGACTCTTAATGAACCAATCGGCTATGTAATAACCGACTGATTCTTAATTGAACCAATCGGTTTTTCATTATTTGAAATTTTTTTATAAACTAAATATCTTTTAAAAGTGCAAAAATTTCCTCTATATATTTTTTATGTGTTTCATACGTTTTATTATTTAACAATTTCTTCTTTTCTGTTAATACAGTAACTTTTGCAGAACATTTCATATCTTCTTCAAAATCATTATAATCCATTGTAGCCAAAATAACTTGTGGAAGCATATTCATTTCAAATATCAATTTCAATATTTCTTTACTACTCGTATGACTTGCTTCTTTTGCTCTTGGTGAATCTACTACAAACGGAAATCTTATTGTATTACTATTTAAAGCATCCATTGTTTGGAATAGTCCTGCAACTTGAGCCAAAATAATTTTATTTTCAAGTGTTCCTTGTGCTTTAATTGGATTAAGTAATTTTATTTTTCCATCATATGCCGCATTCCATGCATCTAATTTAATAATATCTAGTCTTACTTCTTCTATATATTTTTCTTCTATTTCTTTTTTGTTAGGAAGTTTTCTCAATTTCTTATCAATTTCCTTAACCTGCTTTTCGCATTGTTTCTGTTGATATACATTATCACCCAATTGTTCATTAAAATGATTTACAGAATCCTTCAGCCCTCTTTGCCTAATATATACTTCATACGAATCCTGTGATTCATCATATATCTTTTCTTGCTTTTCTAATTCTGCCATAGATTTAACGTATTTTTCTTTATATTTCTCCAGTTCTGAGGATATAGAATTAATAATTAACTGGATTTGCTGGCACATATATGTTTCATTATGCACATTATAATTTGAGCGAACAATATCATATATTTCTTCATCAAACATATATCCACATTTAGGACATGTATGTAACATCATTTGTTTATTTTCTATTTCTGTATTAATTTTAATTTTTTTATATTCCTGTATGATTTCCAATTGATGTTCATGTTGTGCCATTGTTGTTTCCAATGTTTGTATTTTATTACGCAAATTTCCAAGTTCTAATACCAATATAGAAATATTTTCTTTTGGAATTTGCAAATTTCTTTCCAATTCATCAAGATTATCTGCCGGTAACAAATTTTGTGTTTCTTCTAACAAAGCTTGTAATGTAATTCGGATTTTTTCTTCTTTTTCTTTAAGTTCCTCCTTTTTTTCTTTTATTCTATCTCTTTGTGCCATCAATTCTATTGTTTCACGATTATATATATTCAAGTGATAATATAATGATTTTATACGATCGTTCTTCTTATATTGATTAAGATTTGAAAAGCTATCATACAATCCACTCCATCCCTTATCTTGATCTATATAATACGGCAAAAAAGTAAATACCGGAGGTGCTAACTCTATTTTCTTAGTTTCTTTATTCGGTAAATAAACCGCAAAAGAAAACAATTCTTCATATTTCTTAGGCAGTTCATACGAAGCACTTTTAGTTAACAATATCAAATTATTTTCTTCAAATAATGCATACCCCTTTTGAAATCTTGCTATTGTATAATTTTTTTCGTTTATACATATATTTACAATATAAACTTTCGTATTTTTATCCCATATATTGTCATAATCAATTTCTGCTCCCATTGCATAATAAAGGGATTTCAGCATCGAAGACTTACCAACATGATTTTCTTGGCTAGTTATTACATTAAATCCCTTTTGAAACTTTTGAAAACGTGCCGTTTTTTCTTTTATGTCAGCTATTAATATGCTTTTAAAATACATCTCATTCATTACCATTTCCTCATTTCATTTATCACAATACATATAAT
>OHPV01000891.1_pt1 | contig 15614 bp, 17 predicted proteins | sample 1577781 | NCBI WGS metagenome assembly OHPV01 (sample SAMEA3879518, study PRJEB24766) | human gut metagenome | biome: human-associated habitat; feature: feces | place: USA | collected 1985/1987 | reverse complement strand
GGATGCAGTATAAGCACGGCAACAGTGTGTGCATTTCTTCACAGGTGGGATGCCGCATGGGATGCCGATTCTGCGCATCTACATTGGACGGTCTTGTGAGAGGACTGACCCCATCAGAGATGTTAGACCAGATTTACCAGATTGGAAGAGACACCGGCGAGCGGGTTTCCAATGTGGTCGTGATGGGAACCGGGGAGCCAATGGATAATTTCGATAACCTGTTAAAGTTCATTGAACTTCTGACCGATGAAAATGGATTAAATATCAGCCAGAGAAATGTGACAGTATCCACCTGTGGAATTGTTCCGCGTATGCGGGAACTTGCAGATAAAAAACTACAGATCACTCTGGCATTATCCCTGCATGCATCCACGCAGGAAAAGCGGCTGGAATTGATGCCGGTCGCAAATAAATATGAGATCCATGAAGTGATCGATGCCTGCAGATATTATTTTGAGCAGACAGGCAGAAGAATCACATTTGAGTACAGTTTAGTGGGCGGCGTGAATGACACGGACGAGGATGTAAGGAATCTGTGCAGGCTGATCAAAGGCATCAACTGTCATGTAAACCTCATCCCGGTAAATCCGATCAAGGAACGTGATTATGTGCAGCCGGATGTGAGAGTTACAACGGAATTTAAGAATAAACTGGAAAAGAATGGGATCAACGCAACCATCCGCAGGGAGATGGGAAGAGATATTGACGGAGCCTGTGGACAGCTTCGGAAACGTTATATGGGAAGTTGACTTGTTCTTTTACAGTACGTGTGATAAAATAAAGTGCATCGGGCAAAGTCCGTGCAGATAACAATGACAGGCGAAGTTAATGAAACATTCCGCATGGAATGCACAGATGTAGCAGTAAGAAAGGCAGGAATTGGTAAATGAAGACGTTTTCCATGACACATATTGGAAGGCGACGTGAGATGAATCAGGATTATGTCTATGTGACAGATAAGCCGGTAGGTCCTTTCCCGAATCTGCTTGTAGTAGCAGACGGAATGGGAGGACATAAAGCGGGTGATTTTGCGTCAAAATATACCGTGAAGGTTGTCCATGAAGAACTGGAAAAGACAGAACTTGATAAACCGGAAGAAATCTTGAAGAGTATTGTGTCTGTAGCAAATCATAAGCTGATACAGGCAGCACAGTCTGATGTGAAGTTAGAAGGTATGGGAACGACACTCGTAATAGCTACTGTAATAGGGAATACTTTATATTTTTCGAATGTCGGAGATAGTCGTCTTTATCTGATTGGTGATAAGATAAAACAGTTGTCCAAGGATCATTCTCTTGTTGAAGAGATGGTTCGTCTGGGAGGTATAAAAGCAGAAGAAGCTAAGAATCATCCGGATAAGAATATTATCACAAGAGCGATCGGGGCAAAAGCTGATGTGGATGTGGACTTTTATGAACACCGTCTGAAACGGGGAGACATCATTCTGATGTGTACAGACGGATTAAGTAATATGGTGGAAGATGAAGAACTTTTCCATATTGTGCAGGGAAGCCGGGATATCGTCGAGGCAGGTGAGATGCTGGTGGAAGCAGCAAAAGAGAATGGAGGAACAGATAACATCGGAGTGGTATTGTTTGAGCCATTTGCAGATGAGGTGAGTGTATGATTAAAGAAGGAGTATTTTTAGGAAAACGATACGAGATACTTGGCCGTATCGGTTCTGGCGGAATGGCAGATGTCTATAAAGGCAAGGATCATAAGCTGAATCGTTTTGTTGCGATCAAGGTGCTGAAGAGCACATATCGTTCGGATGAGACGTTTATTAAGAAGTTTTTAAGCGAAGCTCAGGCAGCAGCAGGATTGATGCATCCAAACGTAGTTAATGTCTATGATGTAGGGCAGGATCGCGGTCTTTATTATATGGTCATGGAGCTTGTAGAAGGAATTACGCTAAAGGATTACATTGAGAAGAAAGGAAAGCTTTCAGCAAAAGAGACAATCAGTATTTCCATCCAGATGGTGACAGGTATTCAGGCAGCGCATAACTGTCATATCATTCACCGGGATATTAAGCCGCAGAATATCATTATTTCCAAAGATGGAAAGGTTAAGGTTACTGATTTCGGAATCGCGCGGGCTACGACATCAACGGCAACACAGGCAGTAACAACGACAGTGATGGGATCTGTACATTACACATCTCCGGAACAGGCCAGAGGCGGTATTGTAGATGAGAAGAGTGATATCTATTCAGCAGGTATCACGATGTATGAGATGATCACCGGGCATGTTCCGTTTGACGGAGATTCGACAGTGACGGTTGCTTTGAAACATTTGAATGAAGTGATCAAGTCTCCAGCAGAAGAAGTTCCGGATATTCCGTACAGCCTGGAGTGCATTATTATGAAATGTACGCAGAAACTGCCGAATAAGCGTTATATGAGCTGCGAGGAGCTGCTTCAGGATCTGAAGCATTCACTGGTAGATCCAGAAGGGGATTTTGTTGTTCTTGATGGTGTGACAAAACGTATGCCGGCAACATCCCAGGATACAGGCCGGACTACGGTTGTTATGTCACCGGATGAACTGAATCGTATGAAGAATCGTCAGAATTATAATGATGATTATGACGACGATTATGATGATGATTATGAGGACGACTACGATGACCGCCGTAGAAGCCGTTATGATGATGACGATGACTACGATGATCGCCGTAGAAGCCGCTATGATGATGACGATGACTACGACGACCGTCGCAAAGACCGTTATGATGACCGGAATCGCCGTAAGAAGAATGAAGTAAATAAAGACACGAAGAAGATCATGAAGATTCTTATGGTTGTTGCCGGTGTTGTGATCGCACTTTTGATCATGTTCCTTGTAGGAAATGCAGTGGGCGTATTTAAAGGTGGAAAAGGAACGACTACACAGCAAACAGATTCAGAGATGGTAAAAGTACCGGATGTGACAGGCAAGACATATGAGGAAGCTCAGAAAGAACTGAACAAATATGATCTCGGAATCCATAAGTCAACTGCGCCTTCCGATACTGTTGCAAAAGGAAAGATTATCAGCCAGGATCCTGCTGATGGAAAGAAAGTAAAGAAGCATACAACAGTCAATGTTGTGATCAGCAGTGGTGAAGAAGCTAAGATGACAACGATTCCAAGTGTTGTTGGTTTGGCAGAAGCTGATGCAGAAAAAGCACTTCAGGCGAAGAACCTTGTTGTGAAGAAAGGTGATCCTGTTTACAGTGATGATGTGGAGCAGGGAGAAGTTGTTTCTGTTAGTCCGAGTGAAGGTGCAGAAGTAAAAGAAGGAACAACGGTTACTCTTGTAATAAGCAAGGGAAATCAGCCGACAAAAGTTCCTAAACTTACCGGAAAGTCCCAGTCGGATGCTGAAGCAGCACTTTCACAGGCAGGTTTGTCCGGAAATGCAACTGAAGATTACAGTGATACTGTAGAAAAAGGATTGGTTATTTCACAGGATACAGATGCCGGAAAAGAAGTATCTAAAGGTACAACAATTGGATATGTGGTGAGCAAAGGACCAAAGCTGACGGTGATTCCAGTGCCAAGTATAATTTCTTTTGATAAGAATACAGCAGAGAAAAAGCTGAAAGAAGCAGGATTAACACCAGAGTATATTGGTGATGACTATAGTGATAATTATCCGAAAGGTCAGGTATTCTATCAGTCTGTCAGCGGTGGTACTCAAGTGGAAAAAGGAACAACAGTTCAGTATATGGTCAGCAAAGGACAGCAGCCTACAGATCCGGGACAGGGCTCTGGAACTGGTTCTGAAACAGAAGATTCTGGAAATCAATGATAACAGAGAGCAAGTATATGCAGGGAAAGATAATAAAAGGAATTGCCGGATTCTACTACGTGAATGTAGTAGAATCCGGAATTTTTGAATGTAAAGCAAAAGGTGCCTTTCGAAAAGACGGAATCAAGCCGTTGGTCGGTGATGATGCTGTGATCGAGGTGCTTGATGAAAAAGAAATGACAGGAAATATCACAGAGATCCTGCCGCGTAAGAATGAGTTGATTCGTCCGGCAGTAGCCAATATTGATCAGGCGCTGGTTGTGTTTGCAGTGACAAAACCGAAACCGCATTATAATCTGTTAGATCGTTTTCTTGTCATGATGGAACGAAAAGAGATACCTGTCGTATTATGTTTTAATAAGACAGATATTGCAAGCCATCCTGAAATTGCAGAATTGAAAGATATTTATACCGGATGCGGATATCCGGTGATCTTTACAAGTGCAAAGGAAGAAGAAAATATCAGTGAGTTAAAATCACTTTTAAAAGGAAAGACAACTTCGATTGCAGGTCCTTCCGGTGTCGGAAAGTCTTCTCTGATCAATCTTCTTCAGAGTGAAGTGAAGATGGAGACAGGAAGTATCAGTAAGAAGATTGACCGGGGGAAACATACAACAAGACATTCCGAACTGATCGTGATCGGAGAAGAGTCTTATATTATGGATACTCCGGGATTCAGTTCTCTTTACGTCAATGATTTCGAAAAAGAAGATTTAAAATATTATTTTCCGGAATTCACACCGTTTGAAGGACAGTGCAAGTTCAATGGCTGTGACCATATTCATGAACCCGGATGCGCTGTGAAAGAAGCAGTAGAAGAAGGGAAGATCCATAAGATCAGATATGAAGATTACACGGAGATGTACCGTGAACTAAAGGAAAGAAAGAGGTATTAAGTTTATGAAAAATATTTTAGCACCATCCATCCTCTCAGCAGATTTCAAGATTTTAGGAGAGCAGTTGAAATTAACAGAAGAAGCAGGCGCAGAGTATATTCATTTTGATGTGATGGACGGAATGTTCGTTCCAAGTATTTCCTTCGGAATGCCGGTTCTCGCATCAATCAAGGGAGCAACAACACAGACACTGGATGTTCATCTCATGGTGACAGAACCAATCCGTTATGTGGAAGAATTCGTGAAAGCAGGAGCAGATATCGTTACAGTTCATTATGAAGCATGTGAAGATCTGCAGGCAACAATTGATAAAATCCATGCAGCCGGAGCGAAAGTGGGAATTTCTATTAAACCAAAGACACCGGTTGAAGTGTTGCTTCCATATCTGGATCAGGCAGAGATGTTTCTGATCATGTCTGTAGAACCGGGATTCGGCGGACAGGCATTTATTCCGGAATCACTGGAACGTATCAGTGAATTGAGAAACCTTCTGAATGAAAAAGGACTTACAACTGATATTGAAGTAGATGGTGGAATCTATCATAAAAACGTGGCAGAAGTACTTGCAGCCGGAGCGAATGTAATGGTCTCAGGTTCAGGAGTTTTTAAAGGCGACATCAAAGATAATACAGCAAAGTTTATGGAGATTTTAAACGGCAATGTGTAAGAGAACAGTTATTGTGAGCGGGGGAATGCTGGAAGAAGATTTCGTCCTTCCGATTCTTGAGGCAGAAGAGACAGAATTTATTATTGGAGTAGATAAAGGACTCGCATTTCTTTATGAACATAAGATCAAGCCGGATTACATTGTGGGAGATTTTGACAGTGTACCGGAAGAAGTGATCGATTATTATAGAAAAGAAGCAAGTGTACCGATCCGGGAGTTCAATCCGGTAAAGGATGCGTCTGATACGGAGATTGCACTTCGTATGTGTCTTGGACTCAGAAGAAAAGAAATCTGGATTCTTGGAGGAACAGGAAATCGTCTGGATCATTTCTGGGCCAATGTCCAGTGCCTGAATATTGCACTTGAAGCAGGATCTCAAGCGATGATCTTAGACAGTCATAATAGAATTCGTCTGCTTGATCATGGAATCGCAATTCGCAGAGAAGAAGCTTTCGGAAAGTATTTTTCAGTATTTCCGATGCAATTTCCGGTTGAGGATTTCTGTATCAGCGGTGCAAAATATCCATTGCAGAATCATTTGCTCTCATCAGGAGACAGTTTGTGTGTGAGTAATGAGTTCGCAGAAGGTGAAGATGAAGTGAAGATCTCTTTTGTGTTTGGAAAAGTTGTTTTGATGGAGACGAGAGATTGAAATAAGGGATTTATAGGAGCATTCATGTAAGTTTTTGAAGAATGGCCCACTTTGTGGCTCACTAATCTTGGATGTTTTTATCGAAGCTCTAATGCAGTAACAACGCAACAATTACATAAAAAGAGTTGCTATTTTTATGAATTTGTCATATACTATTCTTAGATAGAGAGCCTATCTTCGGGAGAGTTCCTGCCATATAAGTGGAAGATTTTAAACTCGGGAGAGCTCCTGCCATATAAGTGGAGAATTTTAAACTCAAAGGGAGCGTTAGCTCCCTTGTTTTCGTATAAGGAGAAATAAAAGGAGATACGGATGGAAGAATTCAAATTATATAGTGTTTCGGATGATTATGTGGAATGGTTGCGTAAGGATTTTCCAAACGTATATTCTAACAAAATTAATTCTAGAACACATACTAGGAAATATTTGGGTGTAGTTTTGCAGATTGGACAATATCATTATTATGTTCCGATGTCATCGCCCAAAGATTCGGATTATCAGATTGCAGGAGAAAATAAGGTCATTAAGAAAAGCATTGTGCCAATTATACGAATTGTAGTAAAAAATAAAGATGGTGAAAAAGAATTAAAGGGCACACTCAGAATTAGCCATATGATTCCGGTACCTACATCAGAACTTGAATTATATGATTTGGAAAATGAATCAGATAGTACGTATAAGGATCTCGTTCACAATGAAATGATTTTTATACGTAAACATCGTGAGAAAATTATTTCAAATGCCAAAGTGATGTACAATCAAAAAGTATCAAATGATACAACGGCTGGGTATGTGAAATCAGCACTAGATTTTCAAGCACTAGAGGTGCTATGTGATAAGTATGAAACAATAGATTCAAGCCTGTACCCAGTAGTATAAAATAGTAGATGAAAATTTAGTAGAAAACATATTGATTTTGTGAATGAAATTGGGGAATATATGCACATAAAATAAAAACTTTCGAGGTTTTTATCGGAAATGGTGCTTGCACCAAGTCTGGGTTTGAAAAAGTCCGTTACAATATACAGAGGTGTTATATATATTGTAATGGACTTTTTGTATTACATTCTAGAAAAATCAGGAGGTGTGTATGGTAATAGGAATTATAGAAGATGATAAATTGTTAAGAAAAGCATTAGATACATCTTTGAAAAATCAAGGTTATACAACGATTCTTGCCGCTTCAAGAAAAGAGGCAATTAAAAATATAGATAGTTCTGTAGATTTGTTGATCGTAGATATTGGATTGCCGGATGGGGATGGAATAAATCTATATCAGGAGCTTCAAAAAAATGGAAAAATTCCAGCTATTTTTTTAACTGCAAAAGATGATGAAAAAGATATGTTAAAAGCGTTTGATACAGGAGCAGATGATTATGTGGTTAAACCATTTTCAATAAAGGTATTGCTAAAACGTATAGAAGTTGTTTTAAAGAGAAAGTCAAATGAAAATACTTTTATGTGCGGACAAGTCATTTTATATTCTGATAGAAAACAGGTTTTTGTTGGAGAGACGGAAATATTTTTGACAGCCAAAGAGTATCAGCTTTTAGAATATCTTATTATGAATCAGAATCAGGTTCTTACAAAAGAGATGATAATGGAAAATATATGGGGAATCGATAGTGAATTCATTGATCCTAACACAATTAGCGTTATGATCAGCAGATTGAAAAAGAAATTGAATGATTCATCGAATGTTATTAGTAATGTATTTGGAATGGGATATAGAATGGGAGAATAGCATGGCTGTAGTAAATTTTGCAGTGTTTTTGATTGGTTTCATACTCGGAGGAAGTACTGTATATTTAGTGGAAAATCATTTAAGAGCGAAGGAAATAAATAAAATATATAAATTGACGGAATCCTTAATAAACGGCAATGAATTAGATGGTTCAGATATCGGGAAGGAAACGCTTTATTCCAAAACTACCAATCAATTAATCCGTTTACAGGAAATGTTAGAGGGAAGAAGAAAAGAGGCCGAAAAAAGTCGATATGAGATACAGAAATTGATTTCTGAGATTGCGCATCAACTACGGACACCGCTGTCAAATATAAAAAATTATACAGAATTGCTGCAAGAATCATTGAATGAAACGCAAGAAGTATTGAATGCAGAATACATGAAAGACTTGCGAATAAGTGAAGAACAATTATGCTTTTTGGTGGAGAGCTTTATAAAAACTGCCCGATTAGAGCAGGGAATCATACAAGTTCACACTCAAAAAGAAAATCTTGTTGAAACGATTCTAAATGCGTTGGGGCAAATACAGAAAAAGGCAGAAGAGAAAGAAATCTTTTTTCAAGTAGAATTGCCAGAGAAAATCATTTGCGAACATGATAAAAACTGGATGTGTGAGGCGTTTTATAATGTGTTTGATAATGCAGTCAAATATAGTAAAAACAACAGCACGATCAATATCACAATGAAACAGACAGAAATGTTTTATAAAATTCAAGTAAGAGATTATGGAATCGGGATAAAAGACGGAGAAGAAAATAAAATTTTTCAAAGATTTTATCGTGGTGAGCAGGCAAGAGGGCAGGAAGGATGCGGAATTGGTTTATATCTTTCCAGAGAGATTGTTCTATTACAAAAAGGGATGATGAAAGCAAAACAAATGAAGCCAGGGCTGCTTATAGAGGTAAATCTTCCGGTAGAGACAGTTCATATGCAGCTTGTAAGAAGTTTGTAAGAGGTACCATGTATAATAGATTATGGCTGAGTTAAAGGTAGCATTTACGAAAGGAGTTTACAGAAAAGATGGATATAATCAAAGCCATGAATCTAAAAAAATATTATACATCCGATACATATGAAGTGCGTGCTTTAGATGGTGTGTCGTTGACTGTGGAAGATGGTGAATTTATAGCAGTTGTCGGTACGTCAGGATGCGGAAAGACAACACTTATGAACATCTTAGGAGGTCTTGATACTCCGGATTTTGGAGGTGTCTGGATCAGAAATACAAGTTTAAAAGATCTTAACAAGGAAGAAAGAACGATATTCAGAAGAAGAAATATCGGATTTGTATTTCAGCAATATAATTTGATACCTTCTCTTAGTATACGTGAAAATATTGTCCTCCCAATGAGACTGGATGGCAAGGAAATCGATGTAGATTTTTTCAATGAGATTGTAGAAATACTAGGACTAAAAGATAAATTAGAACGTCTTCCATCAACGCTGTCCGGCGGGCAGCAACAGCGAGTTTCTATAGCGCGGGCATTATTGACGAAACCGGCTATTGTCCTGGCGGATGAACCGACCGGAAATCTGGATTCTGTTACAAGTATGGAAGTCGTAGGATTACTAAAATCCTGTGCCGCAAGATTTCATCAGACGACATTGATCGTGACGCATCAAGAGGAAGTAGCGCAGATGGCAGACAGAGTAATACGTATGTCCGATGGGAAAATCTATACAAGAGATTGTAACGATTGTTAGGAGGTATCACTATGTTTCATAAGAACATTCCAAATAACAATGAAGATATAATCCGATTCCTGGCTAAAAATTTTGCGGGCACAAAAAAGGTGAGAAATACGATTTTATTTTGCTCAGTAGTAATCGGTATTGTTGCTATAACCATGGTCTTCGGAATCTCCTGTGGAAAAATACAAGCAGAAGAAATAAGATTAACCCGAGAAAATGGAACTGCTTCTTCGGGCAGAATAGAAGACGGAACAGAAGAACAATATGCAAAATTAAAACAACTGGATTATATAAAACAGGTTGGGAAAAGCATTTTTGTAGGTGAAGCTACAGACGTTTCAGAAAATAATGAAAAAACGATATGTGATGTAGTATGGGCTGACTCAGAAAGCTGGAACAATTTTTTGAAGCCTGCATATACCAATGTGATTGGAAATTACCCACAGAAAAAGGATGAAATTCTATTATCTGAGAGAGCATTGAAAAAACTTGGTATTTCTGAACCAGAACAGGGAATGGAAATAAACTTAGATGTATACAAAGGTCTGTTCGAACATTCGAAAGAAAAATTCAAACTATGTGGATGGTATACGGACTCTGGAAATAAATTAGCAATCGGATATATTTCACATGACAAAATTAATGAGTTAAACCTGGAAAAGGGTCCCTATACTTTACTTTTCAGTCAGAGCAATCATTTAAGCAGAAGCAAAACAGAAGAAAAATTATATCAGGCATTGCCGATGAAGAGTGCAGATCAGAAGATATACGTTTCTGATACAGCACAATATACTGCCGTTTCTAAATTCGCAGGTGGATATGAGATGGTGATATTGGGAACGATAGGTATTTTGTGCGGAATTTATTTCCTTGTGCGTAATGTTCTTTGGATATCCATGAGTGAAGATATTCAAAATCTCGGATTACTCCACACGATTGGAGCCACAGAAAGACAGATCACAAAAATATACCGGAAACAAATGCGGTTACTCATGTTAAAAGGTTCTGTCTTAGGGAGTTTGATTTCTGTATTGATTTTGGTCTTATTGATACCGGAAATATTAGGGTTTCATTTTTATCAGGAAATGGGAGGAAATATGATACTTTCCTTTTTCAGACCATGGATTCTTTTTCTTTCTGTTGTATTTGTAAATGGAATTTTGTGGATAGCATCAGAAGGCGTTATTAGAAAAATAACAAATCTGTCTTGTATCGAGAGTGCCACTTATGATGGAAATATGGGTGACAGAAAAGTAAAACATCCTGGAAAACTGGTGTTGAAACGCTCTGAGACAGGAGAAATGTTTTATATTGCATGGGGAAATATAACACGTCATAAAGCACGATTTATCATTACAAGTATTTCCATCTTTTTAGGAGTTCTGTCTTTTATTCTAATGAATGTACTTACAAATGGATGCGATTATAAGCATCTTCTTGAGAAACGCCCTGATTTTTTGCTGGCAGGAGAGTTTAGCGAATTCGGGAAAAGCCAGGGATGTGGGGAAGAATATAAAACCAGAGAAATCGATGTTGATCCTTTGTTAACACAGGGAGACGGTGTGGAACTGTTGTATGACAATGATTATGATGAATTTTCACCAATTTCTCAAGAGTTAGAGAAAAAACTACACAAGATAGATGGTATTGATTGGGAGAACTCCAATCTGATTGAAGGAGCCTATGTAGATACGGTTATATCTAAGAAAGGCATTCGTCCCTATGACGAGGGGCTTTCGAATCTTACAGATGACAATATGGTGGAAGGATTCAGTTGGGATACTGTGCAGATTTTAAATGACAATCAAATCTTGTCGCTTGAGAAATACGTTCAGGATAATCAACTCAATATTGATTTGAAATCTTTGGAAGAAGGAAATGGCGTGTTGCTCATACATGATCATATGCTGACCCCGGAACAGCAAAAACTTGCAGATGAAGCAATTGGCGAACCGGTATACTTTAAAACTTTGCTCTCAAGAGAAGATGCGATTCGTAGAAAAGAACTAATCAATTCAGAGAGTGAAGAGAAACAACAGAAAGACGAATTTCCTCAAAAGGAATCCGAAACATTTACTCTATGCGGTTATTTAGACAGGCAAAGTGATAATTTTCCAGAAATACATCAATCCTGGCATGGAGAAGGAATCTTATATTATTTTATTAGTGAGAAAGGCTTTCAAAAGATACCGACGGAGAAAAAGAGATTAACAATGGAATTGACTGCTGATCCGGGAAAAGAACTTTATGTGAAAACACAGATCAACGAGCTGATATCCGAGGAAAATAAGAAACGATCCGAAATGACAGAAGTATCAATGGATGAAGGAACCGGCGAAGCAGGAGTTTTTGTTATCTGTAAATCAGATCTGATGCAGCAAAAAGAAACATATATGAGAGGAAATCGAATTCTCTTAGGTGCTGTAAGTATCATATTATTCATTGCGGGATTGACTAATTATTGTAATGTTGTATTTACCGGGATGTACACTCGGAGAAAAGAATTTGATATTATGAAAAGCATTGGGATGACCGATAAGCAAATGAAATTAATGCTTTTTGGAGAAGGCAGTTTTTATTTTATGTGTGTGATGGGATTGTTGTTTACTGTAGGAATGGTCACTTTGGTTGGAGTAAAGATTTATATGGAAAATAAATTGTCATATTTTACATTTCATTGGCCGATTTTTAGTACTGTAGGTGTAATGTTTTCTTTAGTGCTTATTAATGTTATGGTTACACATTTCATATGTAAGAAGACCTGAAAGGGAAAAGCCTAAGTGGGAAGATACCATCACAAACCGAATGATGCACTGGTCATATACACCGGAATAGAAAGAAGCAGTAGGATATCGCATAGGCACAGTGGATATGATATACTGTGTCTATGCGATATAAAAGAAAAGTACAATGTGAATTTATGGAGAGATTATGATGAAAAAATCATTATGCTATTCTGCAATAACGCTTGCAGTAACTCTTGTTATTGGTCAGATATTACTTATTTTGTTTTCTGAAGGAAATTCAATTGGTTCATCTGTCTTGTTTAGTTTAATGAACTTAACGCCAATGTTTGTTGCGATTGCTTTTGCAAAATCAGATGGGCAGAAAGCAGTGCTCAAAGATATGTTTTTGCAGAGAGAGTCCATCTACTCATATATCTTGGCAATCGGTAGTGTATGCGTATATTATGGTGTTTCATTTATAATGGGAAATATATCGTTGACAGGCGGAACAATTATTTCAGTATTGGTATATATGCCATGGACAATCCTGCAAGGTGGATTAGAAGAATGTGGTTGGAGATGGTATTTGCAACCAAAGTTTAATATAAAGTCATATGTATTAAAAATGTTCTTAATATCAATCGTGTGGTTTTTATGGCACATTCCAATTTATAGATTACCTTGGATTACAGCTGGATCTAGTAATTATCTAATATTCTATCTAATGATATTAGGAAATACATTTATGTTTGGAACAATAAAAGAATATTCCAAAGGTGTGTTACCCTGCGTAATTGCACATATTTTAATAGATTCGCTAGCTGCAGCGATGCTTGTAGGAAGCAATATTGTTAAAATTGGAATATTGGTAGCGTTTGAAATAGCGATATCTATTTTTATAGTTAAAGTAAGAAAATTAATAACAAGAATCATTACTATTTATTGACAAAACTATCGAAATGATATATAATCCTTATTAAGAACAAATCCTAATAAGGAGATTGAATGACAAATAGAAGAAATACTATTCAGAAAGATCTCGTACGAAATGCCGTATATAAGATGAAAAGGCATGTTACAGCAACTGAAGTGTATGAATTTATAAAAGAAGCATATCCTACAATCGGAAAAGGAGGCAGTTGGACAAACGGAGGATGGTCAGACGATATGGCGTTGCAGAATCTGTGGATATGAATATGTAGACGAAGAATTACCGGATGATTTTATATGTCCTTTGTGTAAGCACCCGGCATCAGATTTTAAAAAAGTAGTGAAGAAAACGGAGGTAAAAGAAATGACAGCGAACAAATACGCAGGAACACAGACAGAAAAAAATTTACAGGAAGCATTTGCAGGGGAGTCTCAGGCAAGAAATAAGTATACCTATTTTGCTTCTGTAGCAAAAAAGGAAGGCTATGAACAGATGTCAGCATTGTTTTTAAAGACCGCAGATAATGAAAAAGAACATGCAAAGATGTGGTTCAAGGAATTAGCAGGAATTGGAGATACAAAAGAAAATTTAGTAGCAGCTGCAGAAGGTGAGAATTATGAGTGGACAGATATGTATGAAGGCTTTGCTAAAACAGCTGAGGAAGAAGGTTTTCATGAACTTGCAGCAAAATTCAGAGCTGTAGGAGAGATTGAGAAGCATCACGAGGAGAGATATCGTGCACTTCTTAAAAATATTGAAACTGCACAGGTATTTGAAAAGAGCGAGGTTAAGGTATGGGAATGCCGTAACTGTGGACATATTGTGGTAGGAACAAAAGCACCTGAGGTATGCCCGGTATGTAATCATCCGCAGAGCTATTTTGAAGTGCATGCAGAGAATTATTAAGAAATCAGCTGAACTTGTTGAAAAATTTATGAAACATCATTGACAGAACATATAAAGAAATGCATAGATAATGGTGTTGTACAGCAATTATATTTGCGTTACAATTAAAGAGATTGGAGGTGAAATCGTGAAAACTCATAAATATTGGGCAGTAGGTGCATTAGCATGTATGGTTGCTACATTTTATACCGGCTTCAGAGGAAAGATGAAGGAACATAAGATTTTTGCGATTGGAGCAATGGGATGTATGTTATTTTCTGTACTCTCTGGGTATAAGATGATTTCGGGCAAAGGTGCAGTTAAGAAAAGTGAAGAAGTAGAAAAGAATTAGAATATTTATGCAATTTGGTAACTTATATGAGGTGGATTGTAAGGTGGTTTTATGACAGTAATTACATTTGATGATAATTTAATAACAGGCAATAAGACAATAGACGAGCAGCATAAGGAACTGATTGATCGTATTCAGCAGTTTGTGAGTGCATGTGAATCAGAAGATGCAAGAGTAAAGGCAATTAAAATGCTTGATTATCTTGATGAATATACGGAATTTCATTTCAAAGAAGAAGAAAAACTGCAGAAAGATGTAGGTTACCCAGGCTTGGAGGAACATATAAAGAAGCATGAGGAGTTCAGGCATACTGTTAAGGTACTCTATGATTATCTGGATGAAAATGAGGGACCAGATGAAAAGTTTATGGAACAGGTAAAAATCAATGTTATTGACTGGCTGTTTGGTCATATCAAGACATTTGACAGATCTGTAGCCGAATATATAAATATATATGATAATCCTGACAGATTATAGAACTGTTTGTTACGCAATTATATTTTAATAATGTATGCCCCAGTCAGACAAAATACTTTCTGCAAAGCAGCAGATATACTTGCAGATAAGTGTGGATGTGATGTAATTGCACGATTTGAGACTGATGGAGATGCTGTAGAAGTTGACAATTTAATAAAGTTACAAAAAAGGTATTCAGATGAATGTTACGTATCTGAATATCTTTTTTTATAATTGTGCACATAATTAAATATATGCTTGACAGAATAAACGGAATGATATAAAATCCTAATTAAGAATAAATCCTATTAAGGGGGCTGAAAAAAATTAGAAATACAATTCAAAGAGATATGGTACTTGATGCAGTAAATGAAATGCACCGTCATGTAACAGCAGACCAGATATATACATTTATAAAAGAAAAATATCCATCTATCGGAAGAGGGACTGTATATAGAAATCTTGGCATTCTTGTAGAAGAAGGCAAGGTTAGAAAAGTGGAAGTTCCAGATGGTTCAGACCGCTTTGACTTTACACTCGAAAATCACTACCATGTGGAATGCGTAAAGTGTGGAGAGATATTTGACGTTGATATGGATGTTATATCAGAGCTGGAGAAGAAAATAAAAGACACACATGGAATGAAGTATATAAGCCATGACGTTTTTTTTAAGGGCATCTGCCAGGAATGTCAGAAGAAAGAAATGAAAGATGCATAGATTGGAGAATAAAAATGTTAGAAGTAGGAACAAAAGCACCGGATTTTGAATTACCGGATCAGAATGGAGAATTACATAAATTAAGCGAATATCTTG
>OHPV01000854.1_pt1 | contig 16265 bp, 9 predicted proteins | sample 1577781 | NCBI WGS metagenome assembly OHPV01 (sample SAMEA3879518, study PRJEB24766) | human gut metagenome | biome: human-associated habitat; feature: feces | place: USA | collected 1985/1987 | reverse complement strand
TGCAAGCCGCTCCGGCTCTTCTTCTACGATACGGAGTGTGTCATCTCCAAACTTCCGCACGATCCTGGCAGCCAGTGCAGCACCGATTCCCCTGATGGCGCCCGAACCCAGATAACGTTCTATTCCATATGTATCCTCCGGCATCTTCTCTGTAAAAGAACTGATCTGAAACTGTTTGCCATATACCGGATGATGGATATATACTCCGGTTGCTTCAATAGATGCCCCCTGTGTGATCGCAGGGAAACTTCCCACGCAGGTCAGCTCTTCCTCTTTTTTTGTACCTTTCAGTACCATAACTGTATATCCGTTATCTTCATTTCTGAAAATAACATGATCTATGTATCCTGTGACAGTTTCACTCATGTGCTTTTCTCCACACCTCCTGCTTCTTTGATCCTCTGACAACGCAAAAAGGCACTGCACTGTGCAGTACCTCCTGCTTTATCCGTCAAAACGTGCCATTACCTCTGCATACTTACCGGTTCCCACTGCGACCACGCTCATTGCATCCTGCACAGTCAGTGTACTTACTCCGGTTCTCTGCTCGATCAGTGTATCCATCCCATGAAGAAGGGCACCGCCGCCTGTAAGTACGATTCCTCTGTCTACAATATCCGCAGCCAGTTCCGGCGGTGTCTTTTCCAGAATTCCATGAACAGTCTCCACAATCTGGCTTGTAGCATCCTTTAACGCCACACGTATTTCTTCTGAGGTAAGTGTCACTGTCTTCGGCAGACCGGTGATCACATTTCTCCCCTTTACTTCCATTGTTCTCGGATTTGATTCCTCTATAGCCGTACCAATCTGAATTTTGATCTTCTCTGCCATATCTTCTCCGATAAAAAGTCCATGATTCTTTCTCACATAGTTCAGTATAGCCTGATTAAAAGTGTCCCCTGCAACTTTCACAGAAGCGGAAACCACAACCCCCGCAAGAGAGATAACCGCAACATCCGAAGTTCCGGCTCCAATGTCTACGACCAGATTTCCAAAGGGCTTGGTCACATCCACACCGGCTCCGATTGCCGCAGCTATAGGTTCCTCCACCATATAGACATCTCTGGCACCAGCCTGATAGGTTGCTTCCTCCACTGCCTTTCTTTCAATCTCTGTAATTCCACTGGGAACACAGATACTGATCCTGGGCTTGCGGAAAGCTCTTCTTCCTATTGCTCTGGATATAAAGTATTTCAACATCTTCTCTGTAACTGTATAATCAACGATCACGCCCTGTCTGATGGGACGGATGATCTCCATATCTGAAGTAATGCGCCCTTCCATCAGACGGGCTTCTTCACCGATCGCACGTATCTTCTCTGTATTTTTATCATAAACTACGATCGAAGGCTCATTTAGCACAAGCCCCTTTCCTGTAGAATAAGCCAGACTGTTCCTGGTTCCCAGGTCAATTCCAATATCACTTGTCGGCATGGAAATCCCCTTTCTGTTCTTACGTTCTCCTCTTCCCCTTCAACTGATCATTACTTTTTACAGTCTCTACCGGGGACTTATCCGGTTTAGTTATAACAACTCCATAAAATAATGCGATCAAAACAGTCCAACAGGGCTTCACATCCTGATAAGCCGGATCAAAATATATTATTTACGAGAATTGCTATAAATAATCTCTTCTATTATATACAACTTCCATTTAAAAAGAAAGTCCTGCAATATGATTTCAAGATTATTTCAGATATTTCTTTACATATTTTCCGGTATAGGAAACCGGTGACTGTGCCACCTCCTCAGGAGTTCCCTGAGCAACTACGGTACCTCCTTTGTCTCCACCCTCCGGTCCGATATCAATGATATAATCTGCGGTCTTAATCACATCCAGATTATGCTCGATCACAACTACTGTATTACCGCCCTCCGATAATCGTTTCAGAATCTCCACCAACTTATGCACATCCGCAAAATGCAGACCTGTGGTAGGCTCATCCAGAATGTAGATAGTCTTACCTGTGCTGCGCTTGCTCAGCTCTGTGGCAAGCTTGATCCTCTGTGCCTCTCCTCCGGAAAGCTCTGTGGACGGCTGTCCCAGCCGGATATAGGAAAGTCCTACATCATAAAGAGTCTGTATCTTTCTTTTAATAGAAGGAACATTCTCAAAAAAAGTCAGTGCTTCCTCCACCGTCATATTCAGCACATCGTAAATATTCTTATCCTTATACTTTACTTCCAGGGTTTCTCTGTTATATCTCTTACCTTTGCAGACCTCGCATGGTACATATACGTCCGGAAGGAAATGCATCTCAATTTTGATAATACCGTCACCGCTGCATGCCTCACATCTTCCGCCCTTTACATTAAAACTGAATCGTCCTTTCTTATATCCTTTTGCCTTGGCATCTGCTGTTGCTGCAAAAAGATCTCTGATCTGGTCAAATACCCCGGTATAAGTCGCAGGATTGGAACGTGGAGTACGGCCAATAGGTGACTGGTCAATATTGATAACCTTATCCAGTTGGTCTGTTCCCAGAATATCCTTATGTTTTCCCGGAATCACTCTTGCCCGGTTCAGATCTCTTGCCAGACGTTTATAAAGAATCTCATTGATCAGAGAGCTCTTACCTGAGCCCGAAACTCCTGTGATACAGGTCATGATCCCAAGAGGTATCTTCACATCGATATTCTTGAGATTATTCTCTGCCGCCCCCTTAACAGTCAGATAACCGGTAGGTTCCTTTCGTACTTCCGGAACCGGGATTTTCAGTTTTCCGCTGAGATATGCTCCTGTAATGGACTTCGGATTCTGCATAAGTTCCTCAGCAGTGCCCATTCCAACAAGCTGTCCACCATGTTCTCCTGCGCCGGGTCCGATATCTACAATACAGTCCGCTGCGCGCATAGTATCCTCATCATGTTCAACCACTATAAGACTGTTTCCCAGGTCTCTTAGGTGCATCAAAGCTCCAAGAAGTTTATCATTATCCCTCTGATGCAGACCAATACTTGGCTCATCCAGAATATAAGCCACTCCAACCAGACCTGAACCAATCTGTGTTGCCAGACGGATACGCTGAGCCTCTCCTCCCGAAAGACTTCCTGTTGCTCTGGCAAGTGTCAGATAATCCAATCCTACATCCATCAAAAATCCAATACGCGCTTTGATTTCTTTTAAAATCTGTCCACCGATTAACTCCTGCGTCTTTGTGAGCTCTAATCCTTCCAAAAACTGCTGAAGTTTTTCAATAGAAAGCGACGTGACTTCCGCAATATTTTTATCTCCCACTGTAACTGCCAACGCGCTCTTTTTCAATCTCTGTCCGCCACATTCATGACAAGGCGTAATCCGCATAAAACTCTCATATTCCGCCTTCATCGTCTCTGAGCCTGTTTCACGATATCTTCTCTCTACATTTTTTATAATTCCTTCGAATGCAACATCATAAATACCTTCTCCGCGCTGCCCTTTATAATACACCTTCACTTCTCGTCCATTGGTTCCATGAATCAAAATATCTTTGACTTCCTGCGGATAATCTTGGAACGGCGTATCCAACGAGAAATTATATTCTTTACAAAGAGCTTCTAATATTGCTCTTGTATAACTTCCTTTGTCTGTACAAGACTGCCATCCCATCACTACGATAGCGCCTTCATCTATACTTAACGATTGATCCGGGATCATCAAATCTACATCAAACTCCATCTTGTATCCCAGTCCAAAGCAAACCGGACATGCCCCAAATGGATTATTAAAAGAAAAACTTCTCGGTTCAATCTCTTCGATACTGATTCCACAATCCGGGCACGAAAAACTTTGGCTAAAATTCAAAGGTTCTCCGCCAATCACGTCCACAACCAAAAGTCCCTCCGCCAATGCCAGTACACTTTCAATTGAATCCGTCAATCTCTTTTGAATGCCTTCTCTTACAACAAGTCTGTCCACGATAATCTCTATATTATGCTTAATATTTTTGTCCAGAGAAATTTCTTCTGACAATTCATATAAATTTCCATCAATGCGCACACGTACATAACCGCTTTTCTTTGCCTTTTCCAGCAACTTTTCATGCCTTCCTTTTCGTCCTCTCACAACCGGCGCAAGAAGCTGGATCTTTGTTCCCTCCGGAAGCTCCATAATCTGATCCACCATCTGGTCCACCGTCTGCTTTTTTATCTCCTTCCCACATTTCGGACAGTGTGGGATCCCTATTCTTGCATAGAGCAGACGAAAATAATCGTAAATTTCTGTCACCGTTCCAACTGTAGAACGTGGATTTCGATTCGTTGATTTCTGATCAATAGAAATCGCCGGTGAAAGCCCCTCAATACTTTCTACATTCGGTTTCTCCATCTGGCCAAGGAACTGTCTCGCATAAGAAGACAGCGATTCCATATACCTTCTCTGTCCTTCTGCATAGATTGTGTCAAATGCTAAGGATGACTTCCCCGATCCACTTAGGCCCGTCAACACAACAAGTTCATTTCTCGGAATATCCAAATCTATATTTTTCAAATTGTGCTCATTTGCACCTTTTATATGAATATATTTTTTATTGTCTTTCATTTTATTTTCCTATCTTTTTCTATCTTTGTTATTTGGTTATTTTATATCTTTTCCAAATAAATTCCGTTATAGATTTTTAGTTATCTTCCTGCAACTTTCTTAATTCCGCCAACTTATCTCGCATTTCAATAGCCGTTTCAAAATCAAGTTCTGCTGCAGCTCTTTCCATTTTCTTCTTAACCTTTTCGATAAGCTTTTTAAGTTCCTTATAATCCATTGATTCAGGATCTTTCTCAACGTCGCTAATCTTTCTGTCCACTTCTTTGGAAATGCTAATAAGGTCTCGAACAGCCTTCTTAATAGTTGTTGGAGTAATACCGTGCTCATTATTGTATTTCTGCTGAATCTCTCTACGTCTGTTAGTTTCCGTTAAAGCTTTATCCATTGAATCAGTAATATTGTCAGCATACATTATTACGTGGCCTTCTGCATTTCTTGCAGCTCGTCCAATAGTCTGAATAAGTGATGTTTCTGAACGTAAAAACCCTTCCTTGTCAGCATCCAATATTGCAACTAAAGCAATTTCCGGTATGTCCAAACCTTCTCTTAAAAGGTTAATACCAACCAAAACATCAAAAACATCCAATCGCATATCTCTGATAATCTGAGTTCTCTCTAACGTATCTATATCTGAATGAAGGTATTTAACCCTAATTCCCACATCGCGCATATAATCTGTCAAATCCTCAGCCATACGCTTCGTCAAAGTTGTTACCAAAACTTTGTTCTTCTTGGCAACTTCCTTGTTAATCTCAGTTATAAGGTCATCAATCTGTCCTTCAACCGGTCTTACTTCAACTTCCGGATCAAGCAATCCTGTAGGTCTTATAATCTGCTCTGCACGGCCTAATTCATGTTCCTGTTCATAAACATTAGGTGTAGCTGACACAAACATCATCTGGTCAATCATGCTTTCAAACTCTTCAAAATTAAGTGGTCTGTTATCCTTAGCCGAAGGCAGTCTGAACCCATAATCAACTAAAGTAGACTTTCTTGACTGGTCACCGGCATACATTCCTCTAATCTGTGGAATCGTAATATGAGACTCATCTACTATTATTAAGAAATCATCTCCGAAATATTCCATTAATGTATGAGGTGTGGCTCCCGGCTCCAAACCTGCCATATGTCTTGAATAGTTCTCTATTCCTGAACAAAAACCTGTTTCTCTTAGCATTTCCATATCAAAATTAGTTCGTTCTGCAATACGCTGTGCCTCTATTAATTTGTCTTCTGATTTAAAATATGCTACCTGTTCCTCTAACTCTTTCTCTATATCCTTAATGGCACGCTCCATCTTTTCAGGTGGCACAACATAATGAGAATTAGGGAATATTGCTACGTGTTCAAGCACGTTCTTAATCTGACCCGTTAAAGCATCAATCTCTGAAATTCTCTCGATTTCATCATCAAAAAATTCAACTCTAATTGCACTATCCGTATACGAAGCAGGAAATATTTCCAGATTCTCTCCACGAACCCTGAAAGTTCCACGTTTAAAGTCCATATCATTTCTGTCATACTGTATTTCAATAAGCTTATGAATAATCTCATCTCTATCTCTAATGGTATTCGGTCTTAAAGACACAACCATGTTCTTGTAATCTATTGGGTCTCCCAAACCATATATACATGAAACTGAAGAAATAATAATTACATCTTTACGCTCCATTAAAGCCATTGTTGCCGAATGACGTAACTTATCTATTTCATCATTAATTGATGAATCCTTCTCAATATATGTGTCTGTGCTTGGAACATAAGCCTCCGGCTGATAATAATCGTAGTAGGAAACAAAATATTCCACAGCATTATTAGGAAAAAACTCCTTAAACTCACCATAAAGCTGAGCTGCCAAAGTCTTATTATGAGCAATAATAAGTGTAGGTTTATTTAATTGTTCAATAACATTCGCCATTGTAAAAGTCTTACCTGAACCTGTTACACCAAGCAAAGTCTGGAATTGTTTTCCTTTCTTAAAGCCTTCAACTAACTCTTCAATAGCCTGCGGCTGGTCCCCGGTAGGCTTATACTCTGAAACTAATTCAAAATGATCCATATGATTTCTCCCAATTAGCTCTAATCAACATTTGAGTATTTTCAAACCCAAATCATTTATCAACTACTTTTCTTAGTATTGTTACTTGTCAAGTATATCATTCAAAAGAACAAAAGTACAGAGCAAAATCGAATGTTTGTTCTGTACTTTTGTTATTCTTTTATTATTCCTCTATTAACTTTTCATATTCGTCCGTAGGTATTGGCTTTGAGAAATAATATCCCTGAATCACTTCTGCTCCAATTGATTTTAAGAAGTTAACCTGTTTTTCTGACTCAACACCTTCTACTACTACCGGAATATTTAATTTCTTGGACAATTCTACAATAGACTCAACAATTATGTTGTTTCTTTCATTTTCATTATCCAAATTTCGCATAAACGCCATATCCAATTTAAGTACGTCTATAGGCGCATCCTTTAACATATTAAGTGATGAATATCCGCTTCCGAAATCATCCATCAAAATCTTAAATCCTGCTTCCTGCAATTCACTTATTATTGAATATATTACCTGCTTTTCCTCAGTATATACTGTTTCCGTAATTTCAAGTTGCAAATCCTTTGGTTCCAAATTATATTTTTCAACCAGTTCCAAAAGATTTGATACCAGATTAGTTGTATAGAAATTTACTCTTGAAACATTAACAGAAATAGGAAGTACACTTCCGTTTTTATCCTTTAAATAACGCAATAACTGACACGTTTTCTCCCAAACATAATAATCAAGCCTTGTTATGTAATTATTCTTTTCAAGTACTGTTATAAATTTAAATGGTGGTATCATTCCAAATTTCGGATGTAACCATCTTACCAACGCTTCTCCGCCTACAATCTTTTTATGAACAACATCATATTTCGGCTGAATATATATAACAATCTGCCCCTGTTCCATTGCTCCATTTATGTCATTCAGTATGTTCTGTTCAAAGATTAACTGATCTCCCTGTTGTCTGCTATATATACCAACTTTCTTCATTCCTTCTTTTACAGTATCCGTTGCTATCTGTGCCCTGTCACACATAACGTTAATTGGAAGTGTTCTATCATCAACCAAATATAACCCTGTTCGCACAGTTATATTTATTTTCAAATGATAGTCATCAACCAAGTCAAAAGTCTTAATTAAATCGTACTGTTCCTTAGTCAAAAGTGCAAAAAAGTTATCATCTGACATTCTTGCAAGAAGAATATTGTCTCCATCTGTCTGTGAATCTCTGAACATCTTTAATCTGTCAGCCACATGCTTAATAAGCTCATCACCTTCTTCTATGCCATAAATATCATTAACAACCTTTAATCTGTTAATGTTTATGTTCATAATATAAAATTCTTCATCGCTTATTCTAAGTCTTTCAGCAACTTTTTCATAGAAAATATCAATATTATACAAGCCCGTAAGCTTATCAATTTCTACTTTTCTTCGAAGAATTTCATTTTCTTTGCTTTGAATTAATGCATTAGTCTTTTTTGAAATAACAACATATCCAAGAACTATCAATAATATTGCAATTGCAATTCCCAGAATTATCAAAGCAAGATTGTCTTCTATTCGTTCTGTAAGCGAAGCATTATATTTTATTCCGCTGGAATATTTAACACAAACATTATCTATTTCTTCATCTGAAATAGAACTAATCAGCTTGTTTACTACAGATTTCAATATATCATTAACCTGAGCTGAAGCTAACAGACAATATGCAGAAGACTCATTATACTCACTGACTGCTGCCAAACTGTCTGCATAACGTTTACTTTGCATATAATAATTAACTGAATAAATATCATTAATTGCAAAATCAACTTTTCCGGTACGGACAGCTTCCATACATTCTTTTACGCTGTCATATTTCTTAATCTGTTCATCACTGTTTACATATAACAGTTTAGTCTGACTATTATATAATGCATCTTTTACCACAGCTACGCTTGACACTTTATCCTGGCTTATTGAAGTATTCTTACGTTTTACAATTACCTGGTCAACGCTAAAAATATTGTTAGAATGCCAATACTTACCCTTTACTGTTGACACACCTGAGCCCAATGAATTTCCTATGTAAAATCTATTAGTCCCCTCTTCCAGAAACTTTTTCGGATCACTTACATATTCTATTCGAATTGATAATTTGGACTTTCCGCCCATCAGGTCAAGAACCCCTTTAAATAATCCTGTAATCTTATGAGCCTCTTTATAGCTATATGGAATACTGTCAGCTTTTAATCCAACCACAATCTCCTTGTATCTTTCAATATACTCATTTTCCTCTCTCGTCAAAAGGGGCTGATTGGAATATGCACTTTCACTATAATATTTATCCTGAAGGTGTTGCTGAAAATAAGGAGAATCATTTCTAATTTCATCTAATGCCCTATCTACTTCAGCCATAAATTTTCCATTCATCTTTCCTGTCACAATGTAGAAAGGCTCCTGATTAAATCTGTCAACAACTCTCATTCCTTTGTGAAGTGATATACTTCCCACTGCTGCAAGGTCAATTTTGTTATCCTTTAAGGCCTGAACAATTTCTGTTTCAGAATTATAATATACCGGTGTATATTTTATTCTTGTTAGCATAGTTGGTCCATGTTAACATCTGATAGCTGTCTTTTAACATGCCTACTTTTTTGTTATTCATACCTTCTAAATCTTTATAATAAATATTAGATTTAAGATTGGCATATACAATTGTAAACTCGCTTCCAACAGAATAATTAGAAAAAATATAGTCTTTCTCTCTTTCTGCTGTTTTCTGAGCCTGACATATTATGTCGATTTTTCCGTTCTTTAAATCTTTTAAAGTCTGCTCCCATGTATTCTCCACAAACTCATATGTCCAGTTATTGTACTTAGCTATCTCATTCAGATACTCTACGCCATAGCCTTCATAAGAGCCGTCATCCATCTTTTGTATAAATCCCGGATAATCAATATAACCTACTTTAATTACCTTGCTTTCTGCTTTAACAAAAGATACATTAACCGCGCATATCATAAAAATCATTACTGCAATGGATATTAAAGTTTTCGTTTTTTTCTTCATAATTTTGTCCCTTTTTTAATACATCCGCCTCTATAATTGCATATTATAGCATTTTAACGTCACGATAACAATGTAAAACCCAGCCTATTAATATGATTTTTAGACAAATAAATAACCAAAACTTTCGTAAAAACTTTGTCTGTTTTGACACTTTACAAATTTAATTTTTTCATAAGCATTTGTCAAAATAAAAAGGAACCTTTTTCATTTACCCTTTTACTTATTTTATACAGTTATTCAAAGCATAGAAAAAGACCATACATATATCTTCGTTTTCAAGATATATGTACGGTCTTTCTGTTCATTATTTCATTAATTCCATAATTGTTTCTTTTGCCTTTTCAAGCTGTGTATCGCTTGTTGCATTTTCTTCCAATTCTACTTCCACATCAGGAGTTATTCCCTTTCCGTGAATGTTTTTGCCACTTGGAGTATAATAATCCTGAACTGTAAGTTTTACCGCTGAGCCGTCGCTTAATGGAAGAATTGTCTGTACAATTCCTTTACCAAATGACTGTGTGCCTACGATTTTTCCTGCATTAAAGTCCTGAATTGCACCTGCAAAAATTTCTGATGCACTGGCGCTGTCCTTATTCTGCAAAACAACCATCGGCATGTCAAGACACTTGCTGTCTGAAGTCTGCTTTTCCTCATTTCCATATTTATCCTTAGTTGAAACCAAATTTCCTTCAGGAAGTATTTCATCAAGCATCTTGCAGACTGTCTCATATAATCCACCCGGATTGCTTCTAACATCAAAGATAACAGCCTTCATTCCCTGCTTCTTCAAGTCATCCAATGCTTTCGTAAACTGGTCATAAGTAACTTCTTCAAACTGACTTATCTGTATATAACCAATCTTTTTCTTCTTATCAAGCATCTTATATTCAACAGTAGGCTCATTAACCTGATCTCTTGTTATTGTAAAGTCAATGTATTTCTTTTCGGACTCTCTGTAAACAGTTATGTCAACTGTTGTTCCTTTTTCGCCCTTCATTTCAGTAACAACATTGTTAATGTCAACACCAGTTACTTCTTTGCCCTTTACTTTATAAATAATATCTCCGTTCTTTACTCCTGCCTTTGCAGCCGGTGCATCGGCAAAAGCCTTAACTACCGTAATTATTCCTGTTTCAGCATTCTGAGATACCAAAGCACCTATTCCGCTGTAAGTTCCTGACGTCTGTTCCATCATTTTCCGGTATTCTTCTGCCGTGTAATAAACAGAATACGGATCATTTAAGCCTTCCAACAATCCTTTATAAATTCCATCTTCCAAGTCAGATTCATTAACCTTATTTAAGAACTTAGCATCTATAAGTTTATTTATATAATCAAGCTTTTGTGATGTTTTTTCACTGATTGTTTTTCCGGATGTGTTCTGGTTTGCAAAATACAAACCTGTTCCAACACCACCTACCACAACTGCCATGGCAAGCATTCCAAAAAAGAATCCAAGTAAAAAACGGTTCTTATTCTTTTTCATCATGACTCCTTAATTCAAGTTTATTTTAAATAATCCCAAGGATTAACATATGCCCCGTTCTTACGTACTGCAAAATGTAAATGGTTACCCTGTGATGCTCCTGTATTTCCTACAAGTCCAATGCTCTGTCCTGCGCTTACCTTTGTTCCTGCCGAAACTAAAAGTGCAGACATATGCATATATACACTATATACACCATTGCCGTGATTAATACCAATCCAGTTGCCTGCTGTTGTACTATAATTAGCCCACTCTACTGTACCTGAACCTGCTGCAACAATAGTGGTTCCTGCTGATGCCGGAATATCAATACCCTTATGAAATTCAGAACCTCTATATCCATATCCTGAAGATATAGTTGTATGTCCCGGAAGTGGCCATGTAAATCCACCGCCTGAAACTGTTCCACTACTTCCTGAATTTCCACTGTTTGAAGTATCTGTTGTGTTACTTCCTGTATTTGATGATGTATTGCTTGTACTACTATTTGAACTAGCTGCCTGCTGTTTCTTTGCTGCCGCTTCACGTCTTGCCTGCTCAGCAGCTGCCTGGTTTTTGCTCTGTTCTTCAGCAGATGCAACTCTCTTTTCCTGTGCACTGATTTCTGCTTCCAATTCATCAGAAGTAGCCTCATTATGTGCTATCAAATCTTCATAATTCTTAAGTTCCTGCTGCTTTGATGCTGAAAGATTAGTAAGCTTAGTCTGGTCACTCTTCTGCTGTGCATGTATTGTCTGAAGATTCTTTTTCTCTGTTACAAGAGTACTCTTTGCAGAAGCTATTTTCTCTTTAGTCTTCTTCATCTTATTAAGCATATCTCTGTCATACTGTGATAACTCTGTTATGTACTCTGCTTTATTTAAGAAATCAGTTATGCTCTTTGAATTAAAAATCAAATCTATCATCTGAGTATCACCATTCTCATACATATATTTGATTCTAAGCTTCATGTCTTCATACTGCTCATTTATGCTAACCTGAGCCTTATCCAATTCCTTCTGAGTCTTAGATATCTTGTCTTCTGTTTTTGATAATTTCTGATTAGTCTTGTACATCTCTGTAGCCAAATTAGTTAACTTCTTATCAACTAACTGAATATACTCCTGTGCATCAGACTTAGATTTCTGTAGTTTATTATTTTCATCCTGAGCCTGTTGCTTCTGATTCTGCAAATCTGAAAGCTTATTCTTCTCATCGCTAACTGTTCCAAACGCATTAATTGGAATAGCAGTAACTGCCAATGCTGCCACGAGAACAAAACTTAATACTTTAGATTTTCTCATTACTTTCTCCTTATCTCTTTCCCTGTTAACTCAATTAACTTTATACCTTTAAGTGCTTTCTCATTGACACAATTGATCCTATTAAACCAATGCCTGCTCCAATTCCAAGTCCTAATGGAACAAGAACCAAAAAAATCTGATGAACTGACGCAAAAGGAATACTGTTGCCAAGTACACCAAATTTAGTCATAATAAGATCAATTAATTTGTCATAAACAAGTCTTATTATAACAAGCGGAATTATTGAACCTAATAAACCGATTGTCACACCTTCTATAATAAATGGTGCTCTTACAAAACTATTAGTTGCTCCAATAAGCTTCATAATTTTAATCTCGTGTCTTCTTACTGAAATACCAATCATAACCGTGTTGCTTATAAGGAAAATACCAACACCAAGCAAAATAATAATCAATGCAATAGACGCATATCCTAACATTTTGCCAAAGTTTGTAAGAAACTCTCTAGTTGGGTTTGAATACTTAACCTGTCTTACACCCTGAACCTTTTCCATTGCTGTGGCAAAAGCTTTCTGGTCGTTAATACTATTTAAGTAAACTGTGTAAGATGCTGAATTAGCCAATGGATTCTCTTTTGAAAATCCTTCTGCCAAATCAGGATTATCTTTAAAATAATTCTTCTTAAAGCTTTCCCATGCCTGTTCTGCCGATGTATATTCATAGCTCTTTACACGGGAATCTGACTTAATTGTTTTTCCAATATCATCTATTCCCTGCTGGCTTAACCCTTCGTTAAAGAATATTGTTACCCCAACCTGTTGCTCAACTTTTTTTTCCATAAAGTTTACATTTATAATAATTGTAAAAATTACACCTATTAAAAATGTACATGCAGCAATAGTTCCTATTGATGCAAGGGAAAACAGTTTGTTTCTCTTTATGTTTACAAAACCCTGTTTTAAACAGTAGTTTGCTGTTCTAGTATTCATCTGTCTGTTCCTCCCCTTTGCTGTCCTCTACTTTTACACCTTTCTTCATAGTTATGACACGCTTGTTCATAGCCTTAACTATTTCCATGTTATGTGTAACAACAATAACTGTTGTTCCCTGCTCATTAACTTTTTCAAGCAGTTTCATAATCTCCCATGAATTTTCAGGGTCAAGGTTTCCTGTAGGTTCATCAGCCAAAATATACTGTGGTTTATTAACAAGTGCTCTTGCAAGGGCAACTCTCTGCTGCTCACCACCTGACAATTCTGACGGATTGGAACGATATTTTTCTGAAAGTCCCACCAAAGATAATACTCTTGCCACATTCTTTTTAATCTCTCTTGGTGACGCCCCTATTACTCTCTGTGCAAATGCAATATTTGAGTAAACATCTCTATCCTGTAACAATCTGAAATCCTGAAAAACAACTCCAACCTTTCTTCTATATTTAGCTGTTCCTCTTGATTTAAGCTTTGATAAATTAACATTATCTACCACTATTGTTCCCTCTGTGGGATTTAACTCTTTAAGAAGCAGTTTGATAAATGTTGACTTTCCTGAACCACTGGCTCCAACAACAAATACAAACTCTCCTTCCTCTATTTCAAGATTTAAATTGCTTAACGCCGGTGCACCGTTGCCATAAGACTTACTTACACCTTCTATTTTAATCATTATATGCCTCCTAATATTCTGCTCTAAATAGAAATATATAACACAAATGTGTTTTTTTGTGGGTGGGCAAAGCACGTAACAATCCTTGTAATAAAATTTTAATATATTTCCGAATTGAATTTGCTCCACTAGCACAATATGAAGGTCCATAGTGGGCCTTCATATTGCTACATTTTAACTATTTATTTTCTAAAAATCTGTGTTCTCCATATATTTCATGTACTTAACAACCATAAGGGCAATCTTAAATGTAATTGCATCCTCAAATACTCTTAAATCTAGTCCTGTACTCTTCTGCAACTTGTCCAGTCTGTATACTAAAGTATTTCTGTGAATATATAACTGTCTTGATGTTTCAGATACATTCAAGCTGTTTTCAAAGAACTTATTAATTGTTGTTAATGTTTCTTCGTCAAATTCATCCGGTGACTTTCCTTCAAAAATCTCGCTAATGAACATCTTGCAAAGTGGAATTGGTAACTGATAAATTAATCTTCCGATTCCAAGATTATTGTAAGCAATTACGTTCTTAGTGCTAAAGAAAATCTTTCCTACATCAAGGGCCATTCTTGCTTCCTTGTATGAACGTGATACTTCCTTAATCTCCTTAACAATAGTTCCGTATGCTACAGTAGCCTTAACCATTGCCTCTGTGTTAAGCATGTCCACAATTGTCCTTGCTATCTTTTCAATATCTTCATATCCCTGTTTTTCTTCTAACTCCTTAACAAGAATAATGCTTTTTTCATCTACTGCTGTAATAAAGTCTTTCTTATTACCTGAGAACAATGTTCTAACTGTTTCTAAAGCAACACTGTCCTTTTCGTTCTTTGTTTCAATAATACAGACACATCTTCTTGCATCCACATCAATGTACAACTTCTTTGATCTATTATAAATGTCAACAAGGAGTAGATTGTCTAATAATAAGTTTTTGATAAAATTGTCTTTATCAAATCTTTCTTTATATGCAACAAGCAGATTCTGAATCTGGAAGGCAGCCATCTTTCCTACCATAAATACGTCATCGCTTGTTCCCTGAGCTATCAGAATCAGTTCTAACTGGCTTTCATCATAAACCTTAAAGAACTGGTATTCCTGTACTGACTGGCTGTCTGCCGGAGAATTAACAAAGCTAATTATAGCATGTCCAAACTCATCTCCTAACTGGGAAGTACTGGCAATAATCTTTCCGTCTGTATCTGCCACATGTAAATCTACCCTTGAAATACTTTTTATTCCTTCTATTGTATTCTGTAAAATCTGATTTGATATCATAGGCCACTCCTTGTTCTAAAAAATTCGTACATTCTGTCAAACTATATTTTAAACCAGTTTATGACAAAAAACAAGAGAAAAGAGCTAATCAATAATACTTTTATCTTGTAATTTTTGTCAAAATAACCAACTATTTTACAGCATCAAAAAAATCCTTTATAATATCGTATGATTTTTTACCCCCACTCTTGACAAAGAGCCTAATAAAAAGTCCAAAGGAATTTCTTATTAAGTAAAAAAGACTGCCCAAATCGGGCAGTCTTTTGATAAATATATATATTAGTTTGTGATAACTTTTTCTGTATCCTTATCAAAGATGTGAAGTTTTGTAAGATCCATTGCCATAACAACTTCATCACCAGGTCTAGCTGTTGTACGAGCATTAACTCTTGCTGTACAATCGAATCCTTCAAGGTCAAAGTATAAGTATACTTCAGCACCAAGTAATTCGTAAATTCTGATTGTTGTCTTAAATGCACTATCAGGTGACATTTCGATGAAGCTTTCTTCATCATGAACATCTTCTGGTCTGATACCCATAACAACTGTCTTTCCGTTGTATCCGCCATCGATCAATTTCTTAGCTTTTGCCGGAGGAAGGACAACAGATGTCTTCTCGAAGTTAAGAGTTACTCTCTCGCCTTCTACTTTACATACAGCGTCGATGAAGTTCATCTGTGGAGATCCGATGAATCCAGCTACGAATAAGTTGTTAGGCTCATTGTATAATTTCTGTGGAGAATCAACCTGCATGATAACACCATCTTTTAATACAACGATTCTGGTTCCTAATGTCATAGCTTCTGTCTGATCATGTGTTACATAGATGATAGTAGCTTTTAATCTGTTATGTAAGGAAGCGATCTCAGAACGCATCTGAACACGTAATTTTGCATCCAGGTTGGAAAGAGGTTCGTCCATAAGGAATACCTTAGGATTACGAACGATAGCACGTCCCATAGCAACACGCT
>OHPV01000853.1_pt1 | contig 16272 bp, 7 predicted proteins | sample 1577781 | NCBI WGS metagenome assembly OHPV01 (sample SAMEA3879518, study PRJEB24766) | human gut metagenome | biome: human-associated habitat; feature: feces | place: USA | collected 1985/1987 | reverse complement strand
TTTGTGCCTCGGACGCGCTATGAAATGCAAATCAACCGGGATTTTACGTTGAGCCACAATTTCTTATAAATATAATAAAACGTTTTCAGAAACTGATACGAAAAAAGGACAGCTTTTCAGCTATCCTTTTCAGTGGGAGCAGAGGGAGTCGAACCCCCGACCCTCTGCTTGTAAGGCAGACGCTCTGAACCAACTGAGCTATGCTCCCAAGCATCCCGTTTTCAAATCGGGAATGCAAAGGTACTACTATTTTTCTAATCTGCAAACTTTTTGTGATGTTTTTAGCACTTCGCACAAAAAATTCACTCGGAAACAAGCACACCGCCGAAGGCACCATTGGCCCTGTAATGAGGGGCATAGAGGGATTCGATGACCGGAACCGGGGCTGAGAACTTGCCGGACTGGGTGACAAAGAACTCCTCGGTTATTGTCGTATTCTCCTCCGGATAAGAATCGAACCAATACTCTGTCTGAGCACTCTTGACATTTCTATAACCCTGAGGTACAACGGAATACCAGCCATTGACACGGAGAGGACTCATCCACCAGCCGTAAGTGCCGGACAACTGATTAGAAGGACGGAGAGATGCCTCACGAGGGACAGTGAGACGTACAAAACTGCGGTTCTCATCATTATGGATAGAGTACTCGGCTATAATCTTGTCACCTACATGGAGCAGTTCTCCCGAAGAAATTTCCTTACGGACATAGTCGCCGGAAGCGGAAACCACTTCACGGAAGAAACGCCTGCTGACAGAGAAACCATTTCCGGAAGCCTTGACCGAAGAAAAATCAAGCGACTTCGACATTGACAGGACAATGACACTGGTGGACTTCAATGCCAGGCTGCCGTTCATGACTGAATTGACAGCATCCACAAATGCCGGGTCGGAATCCCAGTGCTGGGTCTCCTTTTGGAGCATGAGCCAGAGACGGATGCCGTCAGCCACACGAAGAGCCTCGGAGACATTGACATTATCATTGGAAGAAAGAGGCTTGCATCCGAAAGAAGCAGCATTGACAGAAGCATCAGCCGCATAGCCGGAAAGCAAATCGCAGACCATCGAATGGGCATAAGCCTCACTCTCGAGAAGTCCCCTGAACGGCATCACAAGATTAGGATAATACACGCCGCCATCCTTGTGGTCCACAGCATATTCGAGCAGAGAAACCACGTCAGCATTGACAGACTTGACCAACTTCTTGTCTACCTTGAAGCCAAGCCCCCAGGACTTGGCCAGAGCCAACCCGTCCTTAGACGAAGCCAGATTACGCAAGATACTGATTCTGCGCACCTTAGCCAAGATATAACCATTCAGTCCGCGTGCTGCATCCGGCACGAGATACGCTTTGGCAGCCTTGCGGAAAGCCGCGTAACGCTCCTGCACATCCTTGCATGCCGGCAACTTGACATTGAAAGGAACAGAAGGAAACATTGACCTGACATACATATATTGTTCATCCGAAATTCCGCCGCACCAGAACGGACATCCGGCGGAAGTTAACTGGTTCTTATCCAAATAACGCACGGCAGAAGACAGGACAGCATTGACATCAGCACACGAAGCCGCATCGGAAGCCACGGAGGCAGTTCCGTCGAGATAACCGCCCGCAACCATCTTCGCAAAGCGCTCAAGCAAAACTGCAGTGATTACCGGAGAAGAGTTCATGCCCTCGAACCAGGCGAAACCGCCATCAGCATTATGGCAGGCAAAAACCTTGGAGAACAATTCCCCGTCTGACATGCCGTCTTGAGCCACAGGCTCGGTACAGGCCAATGCCTTGAGACTGTATGAAAGTTCGCGCACGTACATCGCCTCAGAAAGAGAAAGCACATCCTTGCCTTCCGGCTCCAACTTGGAAGGAACAGCATCGCGAATCATGTCAATGATACTGATGACATTGACCTCAGCATCATTGCCGGAGCCATTGACGAACTGATTGCGGAGACCGGCGATTACGGCATCCTTATCCATACCGGCGAGGAGCACGGCCGAATGGCTCTCCGTAATCCGTTGTCTGGCTGCAAGAACTGGGATACTTACGAACAGTCCGTCCGAGAAGGCGACATCTTCGCCCTTGTCTGCGACAAAGGCCAGGCTAACCCCAAGATTCTCAGGCAGTTTGCCATCCGTTCCCAACTCAGGAACAGAGACCTCGAACATGGCATTGACAGACTTCCCGGCAGGAACGGTAACCCTCTTGGACTTGACGAGAAGAGGGGCAGTCTCCGCAGCCTTCAACGCCTCGTAATCCTTGCCGTCGAAAAGACGGAGGGTCAATGTTCCCCTGATGTCATGCTCCACGACAGACGACACAGCAGCAGAAAGATTCCACTTGTCGGTCCCGTAGAGACACTTCGGCTCCACGACATTGACTTTCAATGGAATAGTGACCATCATCTCCCGGCGGAGAACCGCATTGTCCATCTTGGCGTCATGAGCGTAAAGCGCCACGACGTAAGTGGACAACTTATCCGAAGTATTGAAAGCAAAAGAAATCTCGCCCTTGTCGTCGGACCTGAGGAAAGGCTGGAATGACAATGTATTAGCGAATTCCGAACGGACATCAGGCATGGCAGGAGAGTCGCCGGATGATTCCTGAGACGCCCCCGCATCCATCTTGTCCTCCCTCGCAGCACTCTCTACAGAAAGGTTCGCCATGACCGGAGACATTGCCGCACGAGTCTTGAACCTCTTCGGAGAAATCCCATAAGCCACGACAGATTCCTCATCGAGAACAAGATCCCCGTCGAACGGAGAACCGCCTCTCACACTTCCCGGACAGGCATTGACATACACGACACGGGTGTCGGGCCTTGGCAGTTCGAATGTCCTCCAATAATTCCGCCTGATGGTTTCGCTGCTCTTGTCATACACGGCAGCAAGGCACTCCACACCAGGCAACGTCTTGACAGTGAACGTATAAGAAGAACCAGGCCATGTCCTGTCCTCAAAAGAAGAGAACGAAAGCGGAAGTTCACGCTCCGAATATACACGATGATATTCAAAATCGCATGACACGCTCTTGGAATCTTTGAAATAGAAAATCTGGACACGGATGGCATCAGGATATTCCTTCTTGTAGTCGAAAGAAAGCCTCTCCAGCGAGCCATCCCCACCACGGGCACCGGAAAGCCTGACCATTCTAGTCTCCAACAGGCCTGACTTGCCGTCAAAGACTTCCGCCAATGCCCACACCGGAGCACCGTCCGAAGCGCCGAACAGAAGTTCAGCCCGTCCACCCTCACGGACCTCAGTAGTGACAGGAACAGCCAGATTCTTCACCGGGGCACTCATGGCCGTATCATCTTCACGTACCAGAAGAACCTTCAACGTCGTCGTATCCTTGTACTCCCTCCCGGAAGAACTTTTCGCTGACGCATACGCCTTCAGCGTATAAAGGCCCGATGCAAAAGATTTCATATCAATGCTTTCCGTTGTCCCGGACTTAGCTTCTGCCCTGAGGACCATTTTACCGGACTCATTCCTGACATCATAAGATATCTTTCCCGGAGCCGGAGCACCGTCCATCGAATTCAATGCAAACTTGACTGAAGCGACATTTCCCTTAAGGATGACAGCCTGTTCATAACGAGGCCGGCGAGCCCAAGGAGAGGCAACATGAGGCTGCTTTTCAATGAGTTCCAGATTTCCATCGGCAGCATTGACAAGTTCCGCATTGACATCCATACTGCCGGACACATATACAGGCCTGCTGTATTCGTGGGTCTCTCCAGTATCATCTGTAATCCTTACGGAAACTTTATAGAGAATACGGTAATCCTCATCCTCAGCATTGAATTTAATCATGAACGCTCCGTCCGGACCAATTTCCAGAGGACCGGAACCGACGTTATTCCAATAAGTTCCGACCTCATAAACCGCCTTGCCGGACACGACCGGATGACCGGAATAACTCGTAACCTTTCCCGTCACGACAACTTCGTCGTCAGGAAAATATTGCTTGTCAATATCATCGAAGGTCACATCAAAAGTCGGAAGAACAAACTCATCTACACGGATTGACTTGGAAACCGCCGTTTCCGAATCCGTAACGACGCGGATGGTAAAGTCACCGTTACGCTCGCCCTTCGGAAGGACAAACCACCCTGACATTGACCCGAACTCATTGGTAGTCAGATCGACAGACTCCACGTCACGTCCTTCGGCATTGACAAGAACCACCTTATACTTTGCGCCGGCAGGCGAGACCTTGGCGACATTGATTCCGTCGGTGAAATATATGAGCGCCTTGAAATCGACGGTATCTCCTGGATTATACGCGCCACGGTCGGTGAAGATTTCGCCACACCTCTGCATCCTAGACGCAGTCTTCGACGAGTCTTTTTCCGGACTCCACCTGCCAATCGACATATCCTCACTTCTTCTCAGAAAGCCGTCCTTGCCGACATAACTGCACACCAGCGTATAATAAGCGTCTTTCATCTTGGCTACCATCTCTTCCGGAAGCGGCGTAAAACCATCGAAAGCAAACCCCTTGCGTGATACCACTGACTTACCGTTCTTCCTAAGGTCAATGTCAGCCGAGCGTATAGGCTCACCTGTCTGATAATCAGCGGCATAGATGCAGATTCCGCGGTTATCCGCACGCGATGCCAGAGAAATCCGCGATGAAGAATAAGTGATATAATTACTGATATCCTTGCCGGAAACGGCATTAATCATATAGTCTCCGTCGTTCAATTCCGGAATATCCACCGTCAATGTATCCCGCAAATAGAAGCTGCGGGCATCATTCTCCAGTTTCTTATCAATGACAAAGTCCTTACCACCGGAAAGCCCCATCGTAAGACGCACCGACTTCAAATTCTTAAGGCTTACAATGATTTTTCCGTTCTCGACATCGAGCCCGATATGTTTTTCCGTAAGATTACGAATCAGCACATTCCTGACGTAACCAAGTTCCGAAACAACCTTAGCCTCATCGCCGCGGAAACCCTTGCGCTCTTCCTCAAACGCCTCACATTGCTTGCAGAAAGACTCATAGGAAGCACTTGAAGCATTATCTTTTTCCATAACGGCAAAGCGAAGTCTCATGATATCGCACTTCGCCCACATCGATATAGCCTTGCCTGCATACTTATCTACAAATGCCTGCAAACCAATAGTTTGCCTATTGCCGTCTTTATCTTCAGGAATGGCCAGATATTCCAGATAGGCACTGAGAGGATAGGACTCCCCTTCATAATCCTTAAGCGCCTCATAGATTTTTCCTTCATCTGTTTTCGAGAGCGACGTATAAGGAAGAAGGGTCCAGAGGGCATACTCATAATCATTGGCCAGAAAATGCTTTAGGAAAGAAGCATTGATTCCGAAAAAACCGGTATATCGTGAGACCTGGACACGATTATAGAAAGCACTATTGTGACTGGCTTTCAGATGTCTGGCATTGGCCTGGACATAGTCGAACAACGAGTCAGGATCAGCACCCGACTTTTCTGCACGATATGCGAAACTGACTATCGGCTCATCGAACTTTCCGACATCCTTTCCGAACTCGTTTTCCAACGAATCACGGAGTTTCCAGTTGCGTGAAGAAACAATTTCCACGTATTTCCGGGACGCATCATAAAAATCCCAGGCAAGCCTCTGTTTTTCAGCCTGCCTGCGTATTTCGGCAAGAATTTCCGCTTCACGTTTAGGTCTGTCCTGCTGAACCGCAGCGTTCCAGTCGGACCATAGTTCAGTCAGCTCATGACCATCCTTGTCAGGCGACGTCTTCGTCTTGTCTTTTTTGAAAAACGCACTCATTCCCAATGTTCCCAAAAATAGTATTGCCACCAATATAAAAGTGACATTCAACAAGTTATGTTTCATACGCATATAATTTCAAGTACCTTTCCACGGCTAATGTCACAGCCGGCGATACTTCTGATAAATGCCCCTACTGACCAATCTTGCATGTATGAGCCTGCGGAAAAGCCTTCTACGCGAAGCAAGGCACAGCCTCGGAAACCACAAAAGTAGAGCCACCGATATAGACGAGCGGGTTTCCGCCATAGGCAGCAGCCGTTTTCAATGCCAGAAGAACAGCTTCCCTCACATTGTCCTGCACATAAAGTCGTGAAGTCGGCCTTCCCGATTCTTCACAGAAGGCAGTATATTTCTCGAAAATCGCAGACGCCTTTGCAGCCCTGGCAGTCTGTGGAGTCGTAAAAATCCATGTCGCATTATCGGGGAAAAGCGGCATTATGGCATCGAAATTCTTGTCGGCCATCACACCGTAAACCATTATGAGCGAAGTATATTTCCCTGTCTCCAGATATTCTTTCAACTGCCCGAAGTTATAGGTCAATGCAGGTGCGTTGTGTCCGATGTCACAAATTACGTCCGGATTGGTCGAAAGCCTCTCCCAGCGCCCGTGGAAACCCATTCTCAAAGCCGTGTGTATCAACGAATCCGCGACGGCCGCCTTATCGGAAAGACCTTCAACATCATGCCATCTGGTCTGGAGAACATCTATCGCAGCCATCACGGTACGCAGGTTCATAGCCTGATATTCTCCCTGAAGGTCCATATTTTCCAGAACAGCCTCATGCATATACCACATGGACGGTTCTGTCCTGTCGGCAAAAACCAGCGCTGGAACAGCCTCCACACCGGCATTGACCTCGGCAAAATGCTTCCTGAAGACAGGTTCCGTCTCCGGCCTAGTCTCCCCTATCACGACCGGCACGCCACGCTTGAAAATTCCAGCCTTTTCGAAAGCGATCTTGTCAAGGGTATCGCCAAGTAAGTCACAGTGGTCCAAGCCAATGCTGGTGACAATACCCAGTTCCGGATTTATTATGTTCGTGCTGTCAAGACGTCCGCCGAGGCCGACTTCGATAACTGCCACATCCACATTCATGTCAGCGAACCACTTGAAAGCCAGACCGGTAGTTATCTCGAAGAAAGACAATTCCATTTCGTCGAACTTACCCTGCCACTTCTCCAGAAAATCATATACATATTCCTGAGGAACCAACTCGGCCGTCTCATTCCTGTCCGCAGCCGAATCGCGCCCGTCAATGATGCGCATCCTCTCCCTGAAGTCAATGATATGAGGCGAGGTGTAGAGCCCCACCTTCAGTCCGGCCCCGGCAAGAACGGAAGAAAGCATATTGGAAACAGAGCCTTTGCCGTTTGTTCCGGCGACGTGAATGGTACGGAAAGCCTTGTCCGGAGTACCGAGCAAGTCATTGAAATCCAGCATATGTTGCAGACCAGGCTTGTATGCATCACCAAAAGACGAAGTCTGGACTGAAGGAAATCTGAGGAAGATGGACTTTATCAGAGAATTGTATTTGTCAATGTTCATTATAATGTCATTACAGGTTATTTTTCCGGCGGCCAACAACCGCTACACATAACGCAAAAATAATCAGAAATTACGTGTAATTCAAAAGATTTTGTCATCCGGATTAAACATGCTAGCTGTGCACGCCGTAACATGAAATCATGTCCTGCTAATAATCATTGGGGATGAGAAAGGCCGGATGAAAGAGATTTTCACCCGGCCTTTCTCATAATCTTTCACGCGAATCAGATTCCCGCAATTACATTGCGAAGCTGCGATGCAAGAGAGGTGTTATATCCTGTAGAAAGATACACTACCCTGCCGAAACTATCACACATCGCGATTACAGGCAATGTCATGCTTGTGCTGTGACAGCCTTCGCAGATCATGTTTCTGACAGAGGCATCCGAATCGAGGCCAAAGTGGACAAGGTCCTGATTATCAGCTGTTGCAAGCCTGCCGGCCAAATTCTTGACATTGTCCACGTTCTGTCCGAACACCATCACTGGACGGCCCCAGGCAGCAAGTTCCTTCGACATTGACTCGAAATCCCTTATGGCATGGTTGCTCGGCTCGTCACCGTCACCGAAAACCGCGACGAGGAAATAGCCGCGGCCTGTCGTGCTCAGGATTGACTTTGCAACACCTATAGTACCATCCGCCGTCACCGGCTGGTATAGGGCCTCAGGGTCCATTGCGCCTATGACGCTGATTTCCTCGCTGGCCTGGCGCATGACAAGGGCAACGTCAGTATTCTTGCCGGGGGCAACATTGAAAGAAACCATTCTTGCCAGAACCTTTCCGCTTGCGAGACGTGTTCCGCTGGTAAGGAGGTATGAGCCTGCGTCCAGGGTAAACGGCTTGCCGAATGACCTGGCGGAAGCATCAGCGCCGAGTTCGGTGGCATCTCCTCCCTCAAAATCAAGCAGACGGGTCCTTCCGTTACTTATTTTGCTCAATGTGAAGTGCCTGTAATACTCCGGATTGTCGAGAGTGCCGGCACCCGGGGTATATTTCAATGTAAATGTTCCCTTCTCTGAAATCCTTCCGACAGAGGAATCGCCCTGCTTTTCAGCAGTAATGTCAATCCATTCATTGTCAGTCATATACTGAGCCTTGCCGGTCATCTGATCAACCCTTGCAGGGATTCCGAAAGTACGCAGAGCGGCGACCATGAAGGTATTGCGTGAGCGGTTGTCAGCCATCCTCATTCTGAGAGTTCCGGCAGGAGTTGCCTGCAATCTTCTGGAATTCAGGCTGTCGGCAAGTGCCACGCTGTCTCTTGTCCAGCGGATGATTTCTCCTGCAAGTTTCTCGGCATCCGCCTTAGAGGCGATATCACGAGGAGTGCCGTTGCTGTAGATAAGATATGAAGCCAATGCCTTTCTGATATCCTGATGATATGGTTGGATAAACTCTCCGGAGATACGTGGACAGAGCACATAATTGTAATAGACGTTCTCACCGCGACTGCTGACAGCATTCCTCGGAGCCGCTGTCGTCAGGGCATCCATGAGCACCTCACACTTAGTATCACGTAAGTCCTTGCGGCTGAGAGTCTTGAGCATCTCCAGAGCATCTTTCAGTTTACCGGCATCATTGGCCTTGAAAATAAACTCCCGCACATCGCGCCAGTTGCCGCGCGCATCTATCAGTTGCCTGCATGCCGCTTCAGAATCCTCCGCCGACAATCCTGGCATTCCGAGACGCTCACTCGCATTGGCCTCGGTCGTGAATGTGGCGACATATGCAAGTCTTATCGAATCCTCCTGAGCGAGTCTCAGCTTGTTTGCCGCGATGTCTTCCTCGCTTGCTTCCGCCGGAATCCTGCCTGGTGCAGGAGGGTTTATGTCAATGTCTAATTCTATCTTGTCAGCGTCTTTATGGTTCAATGTTACGGTAACCTCAGCTGTCAGGTCAGCCTCCGGATTCTTCACATTTTCATCGCCATCAGATGCAAGCTTTCCTGTTCCGTAAAGTCCTTTGTCTGAAGCCCATACGAACATATCACCGATTCCGGAATGAAGCGACGCCTTGCCCTCATCATCGGTTTTCAGAATCACCGCATTGTAGAGCTCGCCGTAATTGTATATGCAGAATGAGACATATGCACCGGGAACAGGTTTTCCTTCCGTGTCAATGACAGTAACGATGTTGCGCCTCGTCCTGACATAATTGCCTATGACATTGATCTCAGTAAAATTCTTCGTGCGTCTGATGACATCCTCCGGTCCGCGGTAGTCTCCGAGCACGAGGGTATGCATCAGCATCGCCCTTGCCGCAGGCTCATTGAACCATGCCATATTCAGTTCAGGCTCAGGTTCGCAGGCTCCGAGGAAGGACCACTTCCCGTCAGTCCAGACCTCAACCCATGCATGGTTGTCGTCTGTATGCGCCCAACGCGGAGTATAGACCTGACGTGCAGGGATTCCCATCGTACGCATCGCGGCCACGGTGAATGTGGACTCCTCTCCGCATCTTCCTTCGCCGTTCAGCATTGACGCGATCGGTGAAGATGTTCTCGGGTCAGAAGGAGTATAAGTCACTTTCTCATGGCACCAGTGATTGATTTCCAATGCGGCATCATGCATTGACATTCCTGCTACTCGAGCCTTGAGCGTATCGTAGTACATCATCCTGAACTCGTCGAGTCTCTCATTGTTCACACGCACAGGCAGCACGAAATGTCTGAACAGCTGGTCAGGGACCTGCTTGCCCCACGGCATTTCACGGCGGGCCTTCAGCGCCACTTCAGTATTCTGCCTGAAGAAATCCTCGCTGTAATCCGCCTTATCGGCCAGATTCATGTATTCATAGAGAAAATCCATCGCCTCGTCCGTCTGCTTTTCCACATTCCCGCAGCCTGTCAATGCCATTGCTGCCGCGGCCAGTGCCAATGCAATATTCTTTAGTGTCATAAGGGTTAAATTTGTTTATAGTAATAGGGTAATAGGAACATTTGTCTTCTCTGACAGGTCATCCGAGAACAAACTTGCGGATGGCATCGGCAAAGCCGTTTTCATCCACGTGACCTGCAACATAGTCTGCCGCCGCCTTCACATCATCACCGGCATTGCCCATCGCGACTCCGAGTCCTGCGGCACCGATGAGGGAAATATCATTGCCTCCGTCGCCGAAAGAAATGGTTTCGTCAATGCCGATACCGAGAAGTTCCGCCACTTCCCTGAGCGCATTTCCTTTGCTCACACAATTCAGGTCAATGTCAGCAAATCTCGGATGCCACCTGGTAGCATACATGTCAGGAACCTGAGACATTACTATATTCTGAAGGTCCAGATCGAAATATGCCGCCATCTGGCCACATCCATAAGCATTGAACTTCTCCTCGATGTCGCATACTTCAGGAATCTTGTGGTCGATAGCCTTCGCCAGTTCTTCCACGGCAGGTGTTATCCTGTTGATGAAAAAGCCTTCGGTGAGTTCCAGGCTCAGGGCGAAACCGTATTCGTCGGACAGCATTGACATTTTCTTGAAATTGTCATAATCGATGAAATGCTGTCTGATTATGCGTCCGTCTTTCCAGCGGCAGTCCGCACCGTTCAGGGAAATCACCGCATCGTATGGAACATCCTTGATGACATCGAAGTCACCGTAAGGCCTCCCCGTCGCTATAATTATCTTGACTCCCTGATTATGAGCCTCTTCCAATGCTTCCAGAGTACTCTCCGGGACCCTGTGCGTACGGAAACTTACCAATGTTCCGTCAATGTCGCTGAATATCGCCTTATATTTCATCTGTCCGAAATTTTACGCAAAGATAAGTAATCCTTAAAAAAATCAGAACAGGCTTATCAATGTCGGGTCCAATGACTCTGAGACTATCCTCAGATAACGGCAGCCAACCGGATTATGGAAATGGACATAACGTGGCGAAGGGTCATTGACAAGATTTCCGAACTCGAAAGACGAGACCTCGGTCCATGAGAGGCCGTCATCGCTTATGCTGACGACGCCGCTGACGATACCCGATTCGGACTTTCCGGCCGCCGGATTATAAACGATACCGCCGAGTCTTCTCTGTCCGCCGAACACAAGGACATTCGAATTTCCCTCCGTTTTCCACGCATTCTTGTCATATTCCTGCAGTTCAGGGGTATCGAAAGGATTTCCATAGAATGGGCTCCAATGCGAGTAATGCGCTGATATCTTGGAGATTGCAACCATCGCTCTGGACTGGAGCAGACGGAAACGGAGAGCGTCGGTCTCCATATCATTGACACGAAGGATTCTCTTGTGTCCGATATTCGTCGAAGTCGCGATTTCCTTCCATTCGCCGTCAATCCTGGCATCCACCGCAAAACGCTCCGCACGCTCGCCGACAGTCGCGATTGCCTCCTGGAGGACGATACGGTTTATCCAGCGCTTTTCAGGCAAGGTTACGACGAAATCTTCGCCGTCCTTGACCTTTATATAGGTGTCAATGTCATTGTCGAGCAGCGCCTTCGGGCATTTCGCACCTTCGAGAAGGTCAATGCCATAGGTTTTACGGATGCGCCGGCCTGTCTCTTCGAGAGTCTTCAGGTCTTTCTCCGGGAAACGTCCCTGGTTGTCAGGCGGCAGATTCAGAAGAAGGATGGCATTGCCTCCGACTGAACGCTCATACATGTCGAATACATTGTCCGCAGTCCTGGTCTGCTGGTGGGTATTGTCTCTCCAGAACCAGCCGTCACGGATGGAGACATCGGTCTCGGCAGGCTGATAATGAAGGTATTTGCCGTCGCAAAGTTGTTCACGTCCGCCAAGCGGGTCAGCCATCATGTCGCTGTACCAGGTAAGGGTGTCAGGATTTGCCATGTAGGGAACGACGTTCCATTCTGAGTCTCTGGTATGACCGCCCTCGTTTCCGCACCAGCGCAGGTCTTCCCTGCCGAAGATATTGGCCTTCGGAGCCAATGTCCTGATCAGTTCCCTCCATGCATTGTAATTGTAGGTCTGGCCTCCCTTGGTCTTCGGATGGGCACCGTCCAGCCAGATTTCCGAAATCGGGCCGTATTCGGTGAGCAGTTCGAAGAGCTGGTTCAGATAATACTCGTTGTAATCATCGACATTGAACTTGAATTTCGTCTTGTTGCTGAACGGACGTCCTTCCACTTCTCTCGGAATGGTCCTGAGAGTAGGCTTGCTTAGATTGCCATAGAGTCCGTCCGGGCTTTCTATCTGATAAAGGTCTGCCGGTGAAAGATATATGCCGAGTTCCAGTCCGTATTTGCGGCATGATTCTGAGAGGTCCTTAAGGATATCCCCCTTGCCGTCACGGAATTTGGACGACATGATTCCGTGGTCGGTGTAGCGGCTCTGCCACATGATATAGCCGTCATGATGTTTAGCAGTGAAAATCACCATTTTCATTCCGGCGTCCTTGATTGCCTTGCACCATTGGTCTGTATCGAGAGTTTCCAGCGCGAAAGTTTCGGAGGACTCGAATCCGCTACCCCACTCTTTGCCGGTGAAGGTGTTCGGTCCGAAATGGATGAACGCGATGAATTCCCTGTCAAGTGCTGCCAGCTGGTTAGCCGTCGGCACGACATTGGTGGCCTTTTCAATGATGGTATTCGCGTCATCGCCGTCAATCTTCACCGTGTTGCAGTATTTCCTGGTTCCGCATCCGGCAACTGCCGCCAATGCCGCTAAAATACAGATTGTCTTTCTGATATGCATGTGTCGTCAATTTGATTTATGGTTTTCCGGCGGATTATTCTGCATTGAAACCGGCCGGAATACAAAGGTACATATTTTTGGCGAGTCTGACAGAATTGGAGGCCTTGCTGACATATGGTATCATCTTCCTGCTCCACAGTCGCTAGAATGCGAATTAAACATTTTAAATCAAAACCACTTAATAGGTTCAGGTTTTAATCGATATCATTAAAAACAATTTATGTTTCAAACAAAACACAACGTTTTTATTAGAAATTGTAAGAAATATTTTGGAGGTCGATATTTTTTACATAAGTTTGTAGAAGTTATAACACGGAGAATTACTCCGATTAACAATATAATACCTGATGACTTCTAAAATCAAGTTTACCGAAGGTCCTTGGACCGCTACGATCAACGTAGCAGATTTCGTATATCGCAACATTGTTCCTTACGAGGGAGACGCATCGTTCCTGATGGGCCCGTCTGACCGAACCAACAAACTGTGGCAGGAATGCATCGAGGCTCTGGAAGAAGAGCGTGAGAGAGGCGGTGTCAGAAGCATTGACGCAAAAACCATTTCTACCATCACATCACACGCCGCAGGGTACATTGACAAGGAGAATGAACTCATTGTCGGCCTCCAGACTGATGAACTCCTGAAGCGTGCCATCAAGCCGCTCGGAGGATGGAGAGTTGTGGAGAAAGCATGCCATGAGAATGGCGTGGAACTGGACCCTAAAGTAAAGGAAATCTTCACTCATTACAGAAAGACTCATAATGACGGAGTTTTCGATGTATATACTGATGAGATTCTGAGTTTCAGAAAGTTGGGATTCATCACCGGACTTCCTGACAACTATTCCAGAGGTCGTATCATCGGAGACTACAGACGTATTGCCCTCTATGGTATCGACAGGCTTATCGAGGCCAAGAAAGAGGACCTGAAGAATCTCACCGGTCCGATGACCGATGCCCGTATCAATCTCCGCGAAGAGGTTGCAGAGCAGATCCATGCTCTCAACGAGATGAAGCAGCTCGGCGAAATGTACGGACTCGAGCTCGGACGCCCTGCTGAAACGGCAAGAGAGGCTGTTCAGTGGGTATATATGGGATATCTTGCTGCTGTCAAGGAACAGGACGGTGCAGCAATGTCTCTCGGCAACGTGTCATCATTCCTCGACATTTACATTGACAGAGACCTGAAAGAAGGACTTCTGGACGAGAATGGCGCTCAGGAGCTTGTGGATCAGTTCATCATGAAGTTGAGAATGGTCCGTCACCTCAGAATGCAGTCTTACAATGACATTTTCGCGGGTGACCCGACATGGGTGACCGAGGCTATCGGCGGAAGATATAATGACGGCAAGATCAAGGTCACAAAGACATCTTTCCGTTTCCTCCAGACTTTGTATAATCTCGGACCTGCACCGGAGCCGAACCTTACAGTTCTCTGGAGTCCGTCACTTCCTGAAGGCTTCAAGGCATTCTGCGCAAAGGTATCGGTAGATACAAGTTCTATCCAGTACGAGAATGACGAGCTCATGAGAAAGATCCGCGGCGAAGAGGACTATGGTATCGCATGCTGCGTTTCATACCAGGCTATCGGAAAGGCCATTCAGTTCTTTGGAGCGAGAGCAAACCTTGCAAAGGCTTTGTTGCTTGCCATCAACGGCGGACGCTGCGAGAATACAGGCACTCTGATGGTTCACGGAATCGAGCCTCTCTCGAGCGACGAACTGAATTACGAAGAGGTTGTGGACAGATACAAGAAGGTGCTTCACGAAGTTGCCCGCGTATATAATGAGGCGATGAACATCATCCACTATATGCACGACAAGTACGATTACGAGCGCTCTCAGATGGCATTGATAGATACCGACCCTAGAATCAACCTCGCTTACGGAGTCGCAGGTCTTTCTATCGCAGCTGACTCATTGTCAGCCATCAAGTTCGGCAAGGTGAAGGCTCACCGCAACGAGAACGGTCTCACTGACGGTTTCGAAATTTCAGGCGAGTATCCTTGCTTCGGAAATGATGATGACCGCGTCGATCTCATTGCAAAGGACCTTATCAGTTTCTTCAGCGGAGAGTTGAAAAAGCTTCCTGTCCACAAGAATGCAGAGCCGACATTGTCAATCCTCACCATCACTTCGAATGTGATGTACGGAAAGAAGACAGGCGCTACACCTGATGGTCGCGAGCACGGAAAGGCTTTCGCACCTGGTGCAAACCCGATGCACGGCCGCGACTGCCACGGAGCTATCGCATCGCTCTCTTCTGTGTCGAAACTTGACTACAGCGACGCCCTCGACGGTATCAGCAACACATTCTCTATCGTACCTAAGTCTCTCGGTCCGACTCCGGAAGAAAGAATCGAGAACCTCGAGACAATGTTGGACGGATATTTCAGCAAGGGTGCGCACCACTTGAATGTCAATGTTCTGAATCGTGAGATGCTTGAGGATGCAATGGAACATCCTGAGAAATATCCTCAGCTTACAATCCGCGTGTCCGGTTATGCCGTAAACTTCGTTAAACTCAGTCGCGAGCATCAGCTGGAAGTGATTGCAAGAACATTCCACCAGTCAATGTAATTCCTCCGCATAATCATTGGACTATGGATATAAACGTACATTCATACGAATCAATGGGAACATATGACGGGCCTGGTCTCAGGCTCGTCGTATTTCTTCAAGGATGCCCGTTCCGCTGCCTTTATTGTGCCAATCCGGACACAATTGAAGCCAAAGGAGGGACAGCAACCGACCCTGAGGAAATAGTTCGCATGGCCGTCAGTCAGAAAGCTTTCTTCGGTAAAAAGGGAGGTATCACCTTTTCCGGCGGAGAGCCTACTTTTCAAGCAAAATCGCTTATCCCACTTTTTAAAAGACTAAAGGAAGCAGGAATCCATATTTGCCTTGATACCAATGGCGGGCTATGGAACAATGATGTAGAGGAACTATTGGAATTGACTGATCTGGTTTTATTAGATATCAAAGAATTTAATCCGGAACATCATCAGTCTTTAACCGGAAGAAGCAACGAGCAGACCCTGAAAACCGCAGCCTGGCTTGAAACCAATCATAAACCATTCTGGTTGCGATACGTATTAGTGCCCGGCTACAGTGACTTCGAAGACGATATCCGGCAGCTGGGAGAGCATCTTGGAACGTACCAGATGATTCAGCGTGTAGAAATATTGCCTTACCACACCTTGGGTGTTCACAAATATGAAGCAATGAACAAAGAATATATGCTGAAAGGAGTGAAAGAGAATACTCCAGAGCAGATAGAAAAGGCTGAGAAACA
>OHPV01000852.1_pt1 | contig 16275 bp, 16 predicted proteins | sample 1577781 | NCBI WGS metagenome assembly OHPV01 (sample SAMEA3879518, study PRJEB24766) | human gut metagenome | biome: human-associated habitat; feature: feces | place: USA | collected 1985/1987 | reverse complement strand
CTCATGGTAGCCTTTGCCGCATATATGATGTATCTGTACACCATGGCGATGAAGAGCAATGTCGACAGTGATCTGGAGGAGCCCGGTTTGCCGCTGGCACGCTGCCTGTTAGGTGCAGTTGGCGGCTTGGCGCTGATTATTGCCGGCAGTAATGTTACCGTAGGTGCAGCAACCTCTATTGCAACCTATGCAGGACTCAGCGAGCGTTTCATCGGCCTGACGATTGTGGCTTTGGGCACCTCGCTGCCGGAGCTGTTCACCTCTGTAGCGGCGGCACGCCGCGGTAATGCAGATATTGCCATCGGTAATATCGTCGGCAGCAACATTTTCAATATCCTTTTCGTAGTAGGCTTGTCCTCGCTGATTATCGACATTCCCTTCGCAGCTGCCTTCAACTTTGATACTTATGTAGCGCTTGGTGCGGCAGTGCTTCTGTGGCTGTGCGTGCTGCGTACACAGCGCCTGCAACGCTGGGCCGGGGCGCTGATGCTGGTGTGCTATGCGGCGTATCTGGGGTATATTTTGTAAGCAAGCACTATAATGTAAAAAATTTAACATTTACCCTCCGCAAGCAGTAAAAAGCTCTTGCCTGCTTGCGGAATTTATGGTAAAATATTTTGGTGTAAAAATAACACACGCAGGAAAATTCATCTGTTGCTACGTTTTGCCGCGTAGAGAAGAATTATAACCCATTCCTGCGGAGGAAAAAACAGGAGGAAACAAAAAATGGCTATTATCTCTATGAAACAATTACTTGAAGCTGGTGTACACTTTGGTCACCAAACTCGTCGTTGGAACCCTAAAATGGCTCCGTACATCTTCACCGAGCGTAACGGTATCTACATCATCGACCTGCAAAAAACCGTAAAAAAGGTTGACGAAGCTTACAACTTCATCCGTGAGGTTGCTGCTGCCGGCGAAAACATTCTGTTCGTTGGTACCAAAAAACAAGCTCAAGAAGCTATGAAAGAAGAAGCTACCCGCTGCAACATGTTCTTCGTTAACGAGCGTTGGCTGGGCGGCATGCTGACCAACTTCAAAACCATCCAAACCCGTATTGCACGTCTGCGCAAACTGGAAGCTATGGAAGCTGACGGCACCTTTGACCTGCTGCCGAAGAAAGAAGTTATCGGCCTGAAACATGAAATGGAAAAACTGACCAAATACTTGGGCGGTATCAAAGACATGAAAAAACTGCCGGGCGCTATGTTCATCGTTGACCCCCGCAAAGAGCACATCGCTGTTCTGGAAGCTCACAAACTGAACATTCCTATCGTTGCAACCGTTGACACCAACTGCGATCCGGACGAAATCGATCATGTAATCCCTGCAAACGACGACGCTATCCGCGCTGTAAAACTGCTGACCGCTAAAATGGCTGACGCTGTTCTGGAAGGCCGTCAAGGTATGCAAACTGAAGAAGCTGCTGCTGAAGAAGCTCCGGCAACCGAAGAAGCTGAATAATCCTAACGTTAATATATTACATTTTGAGGAGGAATAACTGATGGCTCAAATTACTGCTGCATTAGTTAAAGAACTGCGCGAGCGTACTGGCGCAGGCATGATGGACTGCAAAAAAGCACTGACCGCTGTAGAAGGCGATATGGACAAAGCAATCGACTTCCTGCGTGAAAAAGGTCTGGCTGCTGCTGCTAAAAAAGCCGGCCGTATCGCTGCTGAAGGCGTTGTTGGCTCTTTCGTAAGCGCTGACGGCAAGATTGGTGCAATCGTAGAAGTTAACTGCGAAACCGACTTTGTTGCTAAAACCGACGGCTTCAAAGAACTCGTTGAAAAAATTGCTGCTCATATCGTAGCTACCAAACCGGCTGACATTGAAGCTCTGCTGGCTTCCGAGCTGGATGGCCAAACTGTTGAAGCTCTGGTAACCGCTAGCATTGCTAAAATCGGCGAAAAGATTTCCGTTCGTCGTTTCGCTCTGTACGAAGCTCCGGAAGGCGTTGTTGCTACTTACATCCATGGCGGCGGCAAAATCGGCGTTGTTGTTGAATTAAAAGGTGGCAATGCTGAACTGGGTAAAGACGTTGCAATGCATGTTGCTGCTGCTAACCCGAGCTACCTGGAACGCTCTCAAGTACCGGCTGCTGAGCTGGAGCACGAGAAAGAAGTTCTGTCCGAGCAAGCTAAAAACGAAGGCAAACCGGAAAAAATCATCGAGAAGATGGTTATGGGCCGTATCAACAAATACTACAAAGAAGTATGCCTGGTTGACCAAGAGTTCGTTAAAGATCCGGACCAAACCGTTGGCAAGCTGGTAAAAGCTGCAGGCGCTGAAGTTCTGGCATTCTCCCGTTTCCAACTGGGTGAAGGCATCGAAAAGAAACAAGAGGACTTCGCTGCAGAGGTTATGTCTCAAATTAAATAATCTGTTTAGTTTGGACTGCAACTGAACATTTAAGGCTATCGCAAGCAATTGTGATAGCCTTTTTTGCATGGCAAAGCTTTTGAAAAGTGTAAAATAGTATACATTTTTCTTTCTTGACTATGCTATGGCAAAAGCATATAATAGCAATGTATTTTGTTTTAGCAGTTTAGTGAACTGCTTGGGGAGGTTAATGTATAATGAATAAGTTTTTAAAATACGCTCTTGTGGGCGTGCTGACAATGTTTGCTCTTGTAGCTGCAGGCTGCGGCGGTTCTAAGGATGACGGCAAGGTAGATATGAATAAGCCTGTTATCGTAGGCGTAAACCCCGGTCCTCATGCTATTATTATGGATAATGTAAAGAAAATTGCCGAGAAAAAAGGCCTGAAGATTGAAGTTAAAGAGTTCAGCGATTTCGTAACTCCTAACTCCGCTCTGGCTTCCGGTGAAATCTGGGCTAACTGCTTCCAGCATGAGCCCTTCCTGAAGGCAACTATGAAGAAGGAGCCTTCCTTCAAGCTGGCTAAAGCCTTCAACACCGCATTGTTCCCGATTAACATCTATTCTAAAAAATTGAAACCTGGCGACACCATTCCCGACGGTGCAAAAATCGGTATTCCTAACGATCCGACCAACGGCGGCCGTGCAATCCTGCTGCTTGCTGCCAACAACCTGATTAAGGTTAAAAATCCGAAGGATGTTACTACCAGCGTTAAGGATATCACCGAAAATCCGCATCATTTTGAAATTATCGAGCTGGAGGCTGCAGCAATTCCCCGTAGCCTGGATGACCTGACCTGCGCAGCAATCAACACTACCTACGCAATCAGCGCCGGCCTGGACCCCGCAAAGGATCCTATCCTGCGTGAAACCAAGGATTCTCTGTATGTAAACATTGTTGCCGTACAGGAAAAGGACCTGAACGATCCGCGTCTGAAGATTTTCCAGGAAGCATATCAATCTAAGGAAAATGCAGAATTCATCGAGAAGAAATTCCCCGGTTCTGTATACTTAGGCTGGGATAATAAATAACGAGCTCATGGTCAACGTGCAAAACTCCTGCGGGAGCTTTGCCGTTGGCCTTTTGTCTATGCAAAGGTGGTAATTTTATGGATATTCAAGCACATATTAATGAGGTATGGCCCAAGCTGCATGCTCTGGCGGAGCCTGCCTTCAAGGAAGTTAGGACTGCAGCCTTTCTGGCAGATTTTTTGCGTAAGCTTGGTTACGACGTAACCGAAAACGTCGGCAATACTACCGCACTTACCGCTGTGCTCGACAGCGGCAAGCCGGGACCTACGGTAGCAGTGCGCACCGATATGGACTGCCTGCTGTTTAAAAACGAGGACGGTTCACTGGAGCCTATTCACGCCTGCGGTCATGATGCGCATATGACTATCGCTTTGGGCGTAGCAAAGCTGCTGAAAGAGCAGGGACTTGCCTGTGGCCGCGTGAAGATTCTTTGCCAGCCTGCAGAGGAAATCGGCAGAGGCGCCCTGGCGATGCTGGAGGCCGGCGCGCTGGATGATGTGCAGTACGCTTTGGGTTATCATGTAATGCCGAAGGATATGGCACGCACCGGTCAGATTATCGCGCAGATCAACTGGACGGCCTGCACCCTGATGGAGGGCGAAATCCGCGGTTTGGCAGCGCATGGTTCCCAGCCGCATCTGGGCGTGAACGCCATCGATGCCGGTGCCGCTATCGTCAATGCCATCAATGCGCTGCACAGCAACCCGCTTTTGGGCGGCAGCATCAAAACTACCCGCTTCATGGGCGGTGCAGGCTCGCTCAATGCTATCTGCGACAAGGTAAGCATCGGCTTTGACCTGCGCAGTACGTCGAACGCCGAGATGCTGGAGCTGCGTAGCAAGGTAGAGGATATCGTCGTGAATACGGCAAAGGTGTACGGCGCGGAGGCTGACTGTCATATCGTCGGCACCTGCCCGGCGGCGGAGGCTGACCCGTCACTGTTGGCGCTGACGCAGGAGGTAATTTCCGCAGAGCTGGGAGCGGGGGGACTGATTCCCGCTGCCAATATTACGGTAGGCGAGGACTTCAACTTCTTCAAGCAGGAGCGTCCGCAGCTCAAAACCGCCAGCCTGGGCATTGGCTGCGACCTGGAGCCGCGTCTGCATGACCGCGATATGCACTTTGACCATAGCGCTTTGGCTAATGCCATCAACGTGCTGACGAATCTGACGCAGCGTATTTTATGCGTAAAGCCGTAAGCATATCCTGAAAAATTATAAAGCAAAAGGCTTCTGCAGTAAGGTGTTGCCAAACTGCGGAAGCCTTATTTTTACGCTTATGATTCTTTTTATGCTTCTTCGATTGCTGCGGCGATGGCTGCAACAGCCTTATCTTTAAGGCCGGTTGCTTCAATGCAGGGCTTGAAGGTTGCGTTCCTGCAAACTGCCGTCATAGCTTTTTCGCTGCTGCCCTTACCGCTGCTGCCGTAGGTGCAGACAGGGATAATGGTTTTGCCGCTTAGGTCGTTTTCTTCCAGGAAGGTGAGGATGATATTGGGGCAGGTGAACCACCAGATAGGGAACATCACAACAATGGTGTCATAGTCCTGCAGGTTCTGCGGCTTAGCCTCAATTGCAGGACGGGCGTTCTGCAGGTTTTCGATTTTAGCCTGGCCTACGCAGATAAGATAAGAGGAGGAATATTCTTTTACCGGCTCGATAGCGAAAAGGTCGGCACCGGTTTGCTTAGCAGTGTCCTCAGCCAGCTTTTTGGTGATGCCTGTGCGTGTAAAATAGGCGATGAGAGTTTTCTTCATAATGGGAACCTCGCTTTCATATAGTAATATTATAACACAATTTTGGACAAAGGCTGAATTTTCTTTACAGTTTTACTCTTAGCTTGTATATTTAGCTGATTTCATGTATAATAGAGTTAGTTTTTTCAAATGGAGGGATATCGATGAAAAAATACTTTCTGCCTATAGGCAAACGACAGGAAGAGGTACTGCTCCCCGAGGAGCGCGTTATATATGATATACACGGCAATGAATCTACCGTCTGCGAGGACGTTGTTGCCGCTACTACCGAAGCAATCCGTAACCCAATCGGTACCAAGCCTCTGCGCGAAATTGTGCATGCAGGCGAAACTGTAACCATTGTCATCAGCGATATCACCCGTCTGTGCGGCACGTCCGAATTTCTGCCGGTTATTGTGGCCGAGCTGAACAGTGTGGGCGTAAAGGATGAGGACATCACTGTTATTGTTGCTACCGGTACCCACCGCGGTCATACACATGAAGAGGATATCACCGTTTGCGGCGAGGATATGGTACGCCGTCTGAAAATTGTTCAGCATGACTCCCGCAAGAGCGAGGATATGGTGTTGCTTGGCCAAACCTCCTTCGGCAATGATGTTGCTATCAGCAAATATGTTGCCAATGCCGACAGAGTTATTCTGACCGGTGCCGTAACGCTGCATCCCTTTGCCGGCTTCGGCGGCGGACGCAAGGCTGTTATGCCGGGCGTAGCGGCATATGACAGCATTATGAAAAACCATTGCATGACTATGTCTCCGGTAGAAGGCGCAGGCTGCAACAAGGCCTGTGATGCAAGTCTGCTCGATGGCAATCCCATTCATCAGGATATGTATGAATCCTGCAAGCTGCTGGATCCGGATTTTCTGGTGAATACTGTGTTTACTCCGGACGGAGAAATAAGTGAGGTTGTTGCAGGTCACTGGTACGAGGCATGGCAGAAGGGCTGTAAGGATTTGCTGGCTATGGCAGGCGTACACATCAAACAGCTGGCTGATGTAGTAATTGCTTCCGCAGGCGGTTATCCCAAGGATCTGAACCTGTATCAGGCTACCAAGTGCCACATGAACGCACAATTTGCGGTTAAGCACGGCGGCATCATGATTTTCACTTTGGACTGCCCGGATATTAAGGAGCCTGCTATTTTTACGGACTGCTTCAGCCGTAACGATATGGAGCAGTTTGAAAAGGATATCCGTGCCAATTTCACTATTCCGGCCTTTGTTGCCTTCAAGGCGCGCTGCATTGTCAACGATGTAACCGCATATCTGGTAACACGTCCGGAGAACTTCGATTTTGTCCGCAAGACAGGTCATATTCCCTGTGCATCCTTGCAGGAGGCCTGGGAGCTGGCTCAGGAAAAGCTTGCAGAGCAGGGCAAAAAGGATTACAATATTACCATTATGGGTCATGCGTCAGCTACGCTGCCTATTTTGGACAAATAAAATATTAAAGAATAATTTGGGGGGAACTTAATTATGAAAACAAGAAAAGTTGGTATTCTCGGTTTAGGTCACGTTGGTGCTCACGTTGCATACAGCCTGGCTATTCAGGGCATTGCTTCCGAGCTGGTGCTGGTAGATCCGAAAGAATCCAAGCTGGATGCCGAGGTACAGGACCTGCGCGACGCAATTTTGTATTGCCCGCATGATGTAAAAATCAACGGCGGTACCTACGCTGACTTGGGCGACTGCGACGCTATCGTCAACTGCATCGGTGATATCAATCTGGTTGCCAGCGGTGACCGTTTAGATGAACTTACCTTTACAGCAGCACAGGTTAAGGGTTATATCCACAAGGTTATGGCCAGCGGCTTCAACGGCTTCATTGTTAACATCACCAATCCCTGCGATGTTATTACCAACATCCTTTATCGCGAAAGCGGTCTGCCGAAAGGCCATGTAATCGGCACCGGTACCGGTCTGGATACCTCCCGTCTGGTATCTGCTTTATCTCTGCAGACCGGCGTTTCTCCGCAATCCATCAGCGCTTACATGATTGGTGAGCACGGCGCTTCCCAAATGGCTGCATGGTCCTGCGTAAACTTCAACGGCATTCCTTTAAGCTCTCTGGAGCACGAGGATCCTAAATTTGCTTTTGACAAACCGGAGCTGCAAAAACGCGCTATCGGCGGCGGTTGGGTAACCTACAGCGGCAAGCACTGCACCGAATACGGCATCTGCTCTACCGCAGCACGTATGGTACGCTGCATTTTCAACGACGAGCAACGCATTATGCCTGCTTCCATGCTGCTTGACGGCGAATACGGCGAAAAGGATGTCTTTGTAGGCGTTCCCGTACTGTTGGGCAAAAACGGCGCAGAGCGTGTGCTGGAGCTGCCTCTGACTGCTGAGGAGCTGGCAAACTTCCACAAATGCTGCGACGATGTACGCAAGAACATCAAAACCGCAGAAGGCATTGCTGCTGCAGAATGTAAATAATTTTTAACGTATGTCTTGGAAAAGGCAGGCCGACAACGCTGCAAGGCGCTGCTTACGGCCTGCTTTTTTGCTGGTTATGCTACAAAGTTAACAAAAAAAGTGCCTTAGCAAAGATAATAGTTGAAAGTTTTGCCAATGAGTGGTAAAATATTTAGGTGATTCATAGCTGTCACTAGTTTTATGGAAAGAGGGTAATATCATGACGCGTATCAATAGAGTTTTGGAGCATATGGCCAAGCTGCAGGTAGACAGTGTCATTATTAAGGATGTTACCACAATCCGTTATCTGACCGGCTTTACAGGGGATTCCAGTCTGCTGTATCTGGACAGACAACAGGGCGTGCTGATTACGGATGGCCGTTATACAGAGCAGGCCAAAAACGAAATGAAGTTCTTCAAGGTGCTGGAGTATACTCCTACAGGTGCGCACAGCATCTGGGCTGCCGCCGCTGATTTGGCAAAGAATGCCCAAGCGCAGGTAGTGGGCTTTGACGGAGCGTATTACAGCTATGATGATTATACTGTGCTGCACGAGCTTTTGGGTGAAACCTATATGCAGAGCATTGATTTCAGCGATATCCGTATGATTAAGGATAAAAAAGAGCTGGACATGCTGCTGAAGGCTGCCAGCATTGCTGACGAAGCCTTTATCCATCTGCTGGAGGATATCAAGCCCGGCTGTACCGAGCGCAGTCTGGCAGGCCGTCTGGAATACTATATGCGTGCCTTGGGAAGCGAAAAGACTTCCTTTGATACGATTGTAGCCTCCGGCGTACGCAGTGCTTTGCCGCATGGCATGGCATCCGACAAGGTTATCGAAGTCGGTGATTTTATTACCTTTGACTTCGGCGCTGTCTATAAGGGATATCATTCCGATATGACGCGTACACTGGTAGTGGGTCTGGCAAATTCCTGGCAGCAGGAAATTTACACTATAGTTGAAGAAGCACAGCGCAAGGGCCTGAAGGCTGCCGAAGCAGGCATGACCGGCAGAGAGCTGGACGCTATTGTGCGTGACAGCATTACCGCCTGCGGCTACGGCGATTATTATGTGCATGGAACAGGTCACGGTGTAGGCCTGGAAATCCACGAAATGCCGATGATCAACAAGCGTGGCGCTACAGTGCTGCAGACAGGCATGATCTTCACTATTGAACCTGGTATATACATTCCCGGTAAAGGCGGGGTACGTATAGAAGATACTGTTGTTTTGACAGAGGATGGGGCGAGAGCCTTAAACGGTGTCAAAAAGCAGCTTATTGAAATTGTCTAATATTTAAATTTATAGGAGGGCTTCCAATGATTTCCACAAACGAATTTAAAACCAACGTAACTGTTACCATCGATGGCGACGCTTGGCAGGTTGTTGAATTCCAACACGTAAAACCTGGTAAGGGTGCTGCTTTCGTACGTGCAAAAATGCGTAACCTGTGCACCGGTGCTGTTGTTGAGCGTACCTTCAACGCAGGCGAGCGTCTGCCGAAGGCTCACATCGACCGTCGCGAAATGCAATATCTGTATGAATCCGACGGCATGTATGTATTCATGGACAATGAAACCTACGAACAAACCGAGCTGAGCAAAGAAACTCTGGGCAGCGCACTGAACTTCCTGAAAGAGAACATGGATGTTAAAATCATGATTTATGACAACCGTGTACTGGGCGTTGACCTGCCGAACACTGTAGAACTGACCGTAGTTGAAACCGAACCCGGCATCAAAGGCGATACCGCTACCGGCGGCAGCAAGAATGCTACCATGGATACCGGCTATGTTGTTAAGGTTCCTCTGTTCATCAACGAGGGCGACGTTCTGGCTATCGATACCAGAACCGGCGACTACATTTCCCGCGCTTAATTTTAATTAAGAATTACGCAGCAGCTGCTGCAGGCTTGTTCTGTTACTTACGGTGACGGAACCTGCCTGCGGCAGCTTTTTTGGTTCTATAATAAGTGTTGGGGTCTTGACCTAATCAAGGACAAGGTTTCTGGCACTTATTTTTGTTTGAATTGTGACGTTAAAAGCGTTACAATTATCTTGGGAGGCGATAATAATGGAAAAAACTGCAACTTTAAATTTATGCGTTAATCCTGATGTTAAGGAAAAGGCTGAAGAAGTATTAAGCAAACTTGGCGTACCAATGTCGACTGCTATAACGATGTACTTGAATCAGATTGTTCTTACGGGCGGAATACCGTTTTCTGTTACGCTGCCTAAAGCACCTGTGGCAGTTAATGCTGATATGATGACTAATGCGCAGCTACATGACAAGTTGGCAAAGGGTTATGCTGATATAGAAGCTGGCAGAGTTTATAAAGCTGCGGAAACGTTTGCTGGCAAGAATTAGATAATATGTTATAATATAGTGTCAAGAAAAATTATGGAGGCGTAAGCACAATGAATTATACAGAGAGCCTGGCGTATTTAGACAGCCGGGCAAGTTTGGTATTAAATTAGGTATGGAGCGCATTGAAGGTCTTTTGCGCGAGCTAGGCAATCCTTAGTAAAAAATCAAAACCGTACATGTTACGGGTGCGCATGGTCTGCTGGCGTTTCTTGTTGTCTGGTGGGGGATTTTTCTGCCTGCCGGCTGGAGGCTTGCTTATTACGGACGCAGTCTGTGGCTGAAGGCGATGGGACGCGGCTATGTGCTGGCGACGGTGGGCATTATCGTTGGCGGCCTGACTGACCACGTGTATTTTAATACGCAGATGGGCCTGTGCTTCTGGACGCTGGGCGGACTGACGATGCTATGCAAAAAGCTGAATGAAGAAGATGATTAAAGAATTTAGAGGAGAAAGATGAGTTTTTTAAGAGCGCATGGAGAAAAACAGAAGCAGGAAAGAGTGCAGCAGATAATAGATGCCACGATAAAACTGTATGATGAGATTGGCTATGATAGGATTACTTTTAGTAAAATTGCCTTAAATCTCAATTTCAGCAGAATAAATTTATATAATTACTTTTCTTGTAAAGAGGATATTTTTTTACTGATTCTCATGCAGGAAATCAGGCAGATGGTGGCAGATGCAGAGGTAAGCTTTACAGCTCCTATTGATGATCTGGATGCTTTTTGTCAAAAATGGGCGGCTATGCTGCTAAGGCATGAGCGCCTGCTGTCTATTTTTTCTATTACGAATACGATAATTTTAGCAGGAGCGAGCGATGAACAGCATAAGGAATTTAGGCAGCAAATGCATGTTGATTATTGTCGCTTGGCGGCTGTAGCAAGGGTTGCTTTACCACAGCTTGATGCAGAGCAAGCCGTTCGCTTTATAAATTTAGAGAACAGCTTTGCTTTGGTACTCTATCCTGCAAGTTGTGAATATAAAAAAGCTAATAACATAACTATTTTCTATGAAATTGGCTATGGTACAAGAGAATTTATACCGCAGTTTGTTGCCTATCTCAAGGTTGTTTTGGCAGGTCTTTTGACTTGAAGGATTTTATAGCAGCGTTCTTCAGCTGCTATATTTTTTTGGCAAAAATCTAAATTACATCTTGAAATTTAGAATCGCAAGTGCTATAATGATAGTGCAACAAAAGTTCTAATAGCATAGATTATTATTTTTATATATATCTTAGAATGAATGTTTGAAAGGAGTATGTGTATGAAGTTAACTTGGAAAAATTTTTCAGCAACGGCTCTTGCTGCTGTTATGGCGTTGTCTTTAGCTGGTTGCGGAGGCAGTAAGTCTGATGATGCTAAGGCGTCTGGTAATAAGGTTTTAAAATTTGGTGTGGTAAACTTTGCCGATAATCTTGAGCCTACGAACCATGCTGTTGGCTGGGCGCTGACGCGTTATGGCTTAGGCGAGACTTTGATTAAATTTGATGAAAAAATGAATGTGAAGCCTTGGATTGCCGAAAGCTGGTCGGTTGCCGACGACAAGCTTACCTGGACCTTCAAAATTAATGATAAAGCAAAATTTTCGAATGGTAACAAGGTTACTGCTGAAGCCTGCATGTCTTCCATTCAAAGAACTATTGATAAATCTTTAGAAGCAAAAACCTGGGCGCAGATTGCTTCTATGAAGGCAGAAGGACAGAATCTGATTATTAAAACCACGAAGCCGACTCCTGGTCTGCCTGGAGTTTTAGGTGATCCTTATTTTGTTATCGTTGATACGAGCGTTAAGGATAGAGACATTTTGCGCATGGGACCTATCTGCACAGGTCCATATATAGTGGAATCTTTCAACCAGAATAAGGCTGTCATGAAGGCTAATCCTAATTACTGGGATGGCAAGGTACCCTATGATACTGTGGAGATTCCTTCTGTTAATGATCCCAATACCAGGGCTATGGCGCTGCAAAAGGGAGAGATAGATGTTGCTGTTAATGTAGCTTATGGTGATATGCCGCTCTTTAGAGATAAAAAAGGTTATCATGTAAGTGAAATGGCGTCTATTCGTGATTGCTTGGCTAGAATGAATGTTAATGAGGGCAGGCCTTTAGCAGATCTGCGTGTAAGACAAGCTCTGTTATCTGCACTGGACCGCCCTACTTACTGCAAGACTTTGCTGCATAATACCTTTGTTCCTGGTGGGCCTGCTATGCCGCCGACTTTGGATTTTGGTTATAATGAACTAAAAGATCCGAACACTTATAATGTTGAGCGTGCAAAACAGTTGCTTGCTGAGGCTGGTTGGAAAGATAGTGATGGAGATGGTTTTGTAGATAAGGATGGCAAAAACTTAGAGCTTGAGTATGTTATCTATACCAGCCGTGCCGAATTGCCTATTTTTGCAGAGGCAACTCAGGCTGATGCGAAGAAGGTTGGTATTAAAATCAATATTAAGGCTGTAGACTATAATGTGCTTGATAGCATTGGTACAAGTGGCAAATATGATTTGCTTATTTCTAATATTTTGGCTGAGCAGGCTGGCTCACCCATAAACTTTATGAATATGTATTGGCGTACTAATGTGAATGGTTCCAATCCACAAAATGGCTCTGGCTATAGTAATGCTAAATATGATGCCTTGGGTGATCAATATATTAGTGAATTTGATGAAAGCAAGCGCCGCCAGTATATCATTGATATGCAAAAGATTTTGCTCGATGATGCGGCAACGATTATCTATGGACATCCGCAGACTAATATTGTAAGCTCTAGCAAGGTTGCTAATGCCAACATTCAGGCTTGCGATTTCTATTGGCTCACGAAAGACTGGCAGCCTGCAAATTAATATGAAGTGCAGATTTTTAGGAAGCAACAGGCTATGTTCTCCATGTCGATTTTATGATAGTGAAAAGAACTGCACCAATTAAGCGCATTACTAAGGGTGAACATCTTGATGCAGATGCTTCCTAGCGATGGTATGCCTTTGTGTCGCGTGAGGACAAAGTGCATAAGGGGCAGAAGCTGGGCAAAATCCGCGATTTGTTTGGCAACGTGTTGCATGAGTATTATGCTAAATTAGACGGCGTAGTGCTCATGGTAGTAGCGACATTAGATATAAAAAAAGAAAATCCAATTCTAGCCTATGGCGATTAATTTTTCTACGGAAAGCACGCTGCTGCTTTCCGTATTTTTGTAATATCATTTACAAAAATCTTGGTACTTTCTTTTCCCACAAGAAATGTAACAATTTTTGTTGACAACTGAGCATGTATGTTGTATCATTTTGCACATAACTTAATAATGGGCGATGAAGAGAAGAGTAAATGTACGAGCTTGGCAAAGAGAGCCCTCGTGATGGTGCAAGAGGGAGCAGGTGGTGACATTGAAGATGGTCTTGGAGCTGATGGGCTGAGATGCATGCATTTAGGCCGTCCGGGAGCACCCATTATAGTGCTGGAGTATTAAAGGGTAAACAAAATCCCTGCGTACTTGATGAGGTGCATATGATGACATATGCATGAATTAGGGTGGTAACACGAAACGACGCTTTCGTCCCTGTAGGTTTACAGGAACGGAAGCTTTTTTTGTATATTTGCATGCATGCATTGTACACTGAATTTGTTCAAAATTTACAAAAATAACAAGTGTACTTTTCAAGAGAACAGTGGTATAATATTAAAAGAACTTTGTATGAAGAAAGGGGACACTAGTATGTCTGAAAAATCCACATTCTATTTGGTTCGCGAAGAAATTCTTCCCGAGGCAATTAAAAAAACTATAAAGGTTAAAGAAATCCTCAAACGCGGCGAAATCAAAACTATCAACGAAGCAGTTGAAAAAATGGGCCTGAGCCGCAGTGCTTATTACAAATATAAGGATTTCGTTTTCCCGTTCTATGAAGCAAGCAAGGAAAAAATCATTACCTTGTCCTTGCTGCTGGAGCACAAATCCGGCGTGCTGTCCAAGGTTCTGAATACTGTTGCCGATGATTCCGGCAGCATCATGACCATCAACCAGGGTATTCCTCTGCAGGGCGTTGCCAACACCACTATTTCTATCGAAACCAAGCATCTGACGATAGATCTGGAGGCATTGCTGGACAAGCTGCGCATGATTGACGGCGTAAAACGTCTGGAAGTTTTAGGTCAGGTATAACCGATTACTGATTGAGGTATTGGAGGGGTACTAAATGAAGGATTTTGTAAATGTTGGTCTGTTGGGCGCCGGCACTGTCGGTGGCGGCGTGCTGAAGGTTTTAGAGAAAAATGCAGAAAAAATAGCCAAAGAGGTAGGCAAGCCGGTAAGAATCACCAAGGTGCTTGACCGCCATGTCGACAGCCTGAAACAGGAATACGGTGATAAATACATTTTCACCGACAACGCCGATGAGGTGCTTGAGGATAAGGATATTGATATTATCGTTGAACTGCTGGGCCGCGAGCATCCTGCCAAGGAATTTATCGCCAGAGCCTTTGCCAACGGCAAGCATGTTGTTACTGCCAACAAGGACGTTCTGGCCAAATTCGGCTCCGAGCTGTTCCCGCTTGCGCATGAGCACAACTGCGACTTTATGTTTGAGGCCAGCGTCTGCGGCGGTATTCCTATCATCGGACCTTTGAAAACCAGTATGGCAGCCAATCAGATTACCTCTATCATGGGTATCGTGAACGGCACCACTAACTATATGCTGTCCAAGATGGCTAACGAACACCTTGATTATGACGAGTCCGATCCTACTGCCGATGTCGGAGGCCTGGATGCTGCGCGTAAAATTACTATTTTGGCATCTATTGCCTTCAATACACGCTTTAATCTGGACGATGTACAGGTTGAAGGCATTGAAAGCATCGAAGCCTGCGATATAAAATATGCAACCGATCTCGGTTACGCAGTGAAGCTTCTGGCGATTGCCAAGAACGATCCCGAAAACGGTGTCAGCCTGCGTGTTAACCCGACGATGATTCCGCTTTCTCATCCGCTGGCAGGCGTAAACGGCGTCTACAACGCAGTTTTTGTCAACGGTGATGCTATCGGTGAGGCAATGTTCCTGGGCCTCGGTGCAGGCCGTCTGCCGACTGCAAGCTCTGTCTGCGGCGATATTATTGATATTGCCCGCAATATGCAGCACAAGTCCACCGGACGCATCAGCTGCACCTGCTTTGAGGAAAAACGCCTCTGCCCGCCTGATAAAATGTCCGCACCGGCCTACATCCGTCTGCAGGTAGCAGATAAACCGGGTGCCTTGGCAGCCATCGCTGCAGCCTTCGGCGCACAGAACGTGAGCCTGCGCAATGTTGTGCAGACTAACGATGTTCTGAGCAATAAGGCGGAGATTGTTGTAATTACCCACAGTGTTTCGGAGGCTAATCTGCAGATGGCGCTGCAAATTTTGCGCGTACTGCCGGTAGTAGAAGCAATCAGCTGTGTGATTCGTGTAGAAGACAGCCATTTGGCATAAAGAGGCGGCAGCATGAAAAAAGTATTTATTCAGGTTCCCGCAACCTCAGCCAACTGCGGCCCCGGCTTTGATACTCTCGGCTTGGCCTGCAATCTGTATAACGAAGTAAGCTATGAAATAACCGACAAAAAGGGCTTCCAGCTGGAGGTAGAAGGCGAGGGTGCAGATTATCTGAAGCCGTTTGGCCGTAATTTGGCTTTCGCCAGCTTTCTGCGCGTGTGGAACGCCGTAACAGGCGGTGAGCGCATCGGTCTGAAGGTAAAGATGCTCAACCGTATTCCTATGTCCCGCGGTCTGGGCAGCAGCTCCAGTGCGATTGTTGCCGGTCTGTTTGCAGCCAACGCTTTGTGTGATGACTATTATACCAAGGATGAGCTTCTCGGTATCGCTACGGAAATCGAAGGCCATCCCGATAATGTAGCACCGGCACTGTACGGCGGCTTCACCATCAGCTATATGGAGCAGGAGAAGGCACATTCCCTGCGTCTGCTGCCTGCCAAGCCGTTGAAGTTCATCGCCGTTGTTCCCGACAGTAAGCTGCCTACGTCACTTGCACGTCAGGCTATTCCCAAAACTGTACCGCACAAGGACGCAGTTTACAACACCTCCAGAGCGTCGCTTTTGGTCGGTGCGCTGCTGAGCGGCAATTATGAGTATCTGGGCATGGCGCTGGAGGACAAGCTGCATCAGCCGTACCGTGCGCATCTGATTCCGGGTTTGCCCGATGTTTTTGCGGCTGCCAAGGAGGCAGGCGCTTATAACGCTATTATCAGCGGTGCAGGCTCTACGGTGATGGCCTATGCTTCGCCGGAGGCAGACTGTGAGCGCATTGCCAAGGCTATGGTAGACGTGTTTGCGGCCA
>OHPV01000845.1_pt1 | contig 16365 bp, 16 predicted proteins | sample 1577781 | NCBI WGS metagenome assembly OHPV01 (sample SAMEA3879518, study PRJEB24766) | human gut metagenome | biome: human-associated habitat; feature: feces | place: USA | collected 1985/1987 | reverse complement strand
AATAATTCAATTATCAAAATATTATTTCATAATTTTCATATTATTTGTTATTATAGTGAAAACTATCTTAGCCTGTTCTTCAGGAATGATAACGAATAAAAACTTTACATGTTCCAAAATATATTTTCTAAAATCTTCTTTATCAATATCCTTTAACTCCCTTGCGAATATACGCAGTGTTCTTTTAAAGAAAAAAATATCTTGGTATTCTTCTGTATCATTGCGGGAACAATCCTCCTTGTCTAGATTATTTAGGAAGTCGTTGGATTCCTTACGAATATCTTATTTGATACTTATATAATCTTTGTAGCCCGTATATTTCAGTAGAAGATAGAAGAAAGTTGTCCTTTGTTGACCATCTACGAGAACAATATCAAAGGATTCTTTCTTTTCATGCACAGTTATCCCTTGAAGGAATATATCACTTTTATGTTTGTATGATTCCTTAAGTGAATTGATTAAGAAAGAGACAGAATCAGATTGCGAATTTTTCTTTCTCTGTCCCCAAACATAACCACGCTGATAGTCAGGAATGACGAAGCTTCCAGATCCTTTCAGCAGTTGAATATAATTTGATAGGGTAATGGTTGTCTTGTAACCTATGTCCTTTAACCTATCCTTTAAATTGTTTATTGAGCTCATATTTTATAGTATTTGTAATGCGATGGCAGCGCAGGCTTCTGCGTCGGCCAAGGCATGATGATGGTTTGACAAATCATAACCGCAGCGGGCTGCAATTACATCAAGAGTATGATTACCTTGTGGCCAGACTCGGCGTGAAGCCACACAGGTACAGTAGAACGGATAACCGGGATAGTCCATCTGATAGATACGGAAGACCGCTTTCAGACAGCTCTCGTCGAACGCCTTGTTGTGGGCTACAAGAGGGAGACCGGCTATCTTTGGCTCTATCTGTTTCCACACTTCAGGGAAGATGGGCGCATCTTCTGTATCGGCAGTGCACAAGCCATGCACCTGGCTACACCAATAGTTGTAATACTCCGGTTCGGGCTTGATGAGCGAGTAGAATTTGTCCACTATCTCGCCGCCACGAACTATGACGATGCCCACGGAGCAGACTGATGAACGCTCATTATTAGCTGTTTCAAAGTCTATAGCTGCAAAATCTTTCATAACTTGTACTTATTGATTATCTTTATTGAATGAGGAGCTGTCGTTTCGCATTCTATCGACAAGCCAAAGGTGTCGAAGATATTCCACTTCCACTTGTGGAAGGTACGCTTCAACATCTCCTCGCCTCCGCTCAAATCCACATTGTCCATCCAGCGGCGGTTCAGTTCCTCGAAGGAAATCTTATGTGCCCGATAGATGGTCTCCACAATCCACACGAGCTTGTTGGTTTGATTCAATGCCATACTTGTATATTACATTTAATGTTTTGATAACGTTTCGCCTGCAAAGATATTGCTATGGTGTGTATTTTTTGTTCACATCTGCATCTTTTTTTCCAGAACTAGAGATTTCTGACAGAATCCAACAGAAAATGGCATTTGTTTTCATGATCATCCAGGTGAAAGCCATTGATACCACTTCCGGAGTCACAGCAATGGAGGGCCTTCACAGTAACTTCTTGATAGGTATCGCGAATATAGACTCCTTACCTATTGCAACGATGATTCTTACCATCTCCTTATCGCTCCCATGTCCAATATCAAGGAGCCAGGTTTTTACTTTGCAAAGTTACGATAAACGTAAACCTGCAAGTACCGCCTAAAGGCTATTTCTGTATTTTTTGTCTAAGCAGCCGATGGCTACCGAAAATAATACAGAAATTCCTTGCACCCTGTTTACTCTTATTTATCGTACTTGCTTGCACGTAAAAAGCCTATCACCTTTTAATCTTCGGGATTTGGGGAGAGGGAATAATATTTTTAAATTACTAGTTGCAGCAGGTCTGTCGTGGGTTCACACGGAAAACGAGTATTCATATGATGTTACTTTTTGTTCTTGGCGTTTCAGTTCTTACAGTTATTACAGCTTACTCTCCTGAGAAATGGAAAGAAATAATAGATAAAGTTAATGAATGATTTTTTCACAGTTCATAACAGGCTGCATGAAGAAATCGTTCCACAAAATACAGAGAACTAGTTTTTTGCCTTACAATTTCTAGCCTAGAATAGGAAACGTAGAAGAGTCCTCTGTTGCTGGAAGGTCTCAAGAAAGAAGAGAAGTGCTACACCATAATATTTTGGGTAATACTTCTCTTTTTCCATCTATTACATAATAGCAAAGACAACTTCTCCCCTCTCTTCATTTTCACACTACTAAAAAGGAAAAAGGGTATTTTTCTGCGATTTAAGACGTTATTGCAATTTTACCGAGGAAAGTTTCATTGCAAATCATCCAAGAGCCTGTTCTCCCATACAAATCAAGAAAAAGAAGGCTTTCTCTTGATTTGAAGCCCCCTGTACCTATCTCTTCTCATATCACCAAACTTGTCTTAGGATTCTACAAGGCCATGAAGGCATTTATTTCCTTATAATTTTGTCGCAGCAAACTCAAGAATGCCTATATGGAGTACAGAAGAAAAGGCCCAGAACCAATACTGCAGGAGAAGGAGAGATAAAAAATCTGTTAATTACCGCAAATCCCATATCTCTATAATTTTGTCGCACCAAATCTCCAAGAGTTTATAATTATGTCGCAGATGGGTTTATATTTTTGTCGCATCATCTTATAATTATGTCGCAGATAGCTAATCGGAGACATTATAAATCAGTTACTTACAGATACTGAAAAGAATAAGCCAAAAATAGAGAATTAAAAAAGAGCAGACTGACAAAAGGACTTATAGTGGTGTTTTTTCCTGCGTTATGATGAAGAAAGGGGCAACTTCCAGCTTCATGGGGAAAAAGTTTTTGAAAGCCAAGCTACATAAAGAAAGGACAGACTTTTTTGCGCGTTAATAAATGTATCTTTATGTTAGATATTGTTATCATATGGTACATATATTGATCATCCTCATTCTAATGGTGCGACATTTTTATAAAGATACTAAATAGAAGCAATCCTGAAGAATACTATTAATGCGAAATAATATATAGTAAGCAAAGCCATTTTAAAGACAAAAGAAGAACAGTTTGAGCCAAACAATTCAAGTTCGTTTCATTAAAATATACCTGCTATATTCAGATTACCAGATAGATATATGAATAGTGCTATTATTTAATGGACAATGATTACTTTAGTATATCACTTCTAGTAATCACATCTATCCTAACAAACCATCTTATATGCCAAAAACGTTAATCTAGATTCATATTATACCCTTATAATTTTGTCGCAACAAAGCACCTAAGATTTATAATTATGTCGCAGATGGGTTTATATTTTTGTCGCATCATCTTATAATTATGTCGCAGGTAGCTAAAGGGAGATATTAAAAATCAGTTAGTTACAGATACTGAAAAGAATAAGCCAAAAAAAGAGATTTAAAAAAGAGCAGACTGGCAAAAGGACTTATAGTGGTGTTTCTTCCTCCGTTATGATGCAGAAAAAGGAAACTCCCAGCTTCATGGAGGGAAAGTTTTTGAAAGCCAGGCCGTATAAAGAAAGAACAGACTTTTTTGCGCGTTAATAAATGTATCATTATGTTAGATAGTGTTATATTAAGGTCTTCTTATTCTTTCTAATATAAGTCATAATCCTCACGCATAACATGCAAATTCAAGAGTTAACTGCTATTCCGGTCTAATTCAACCAATAATTTTGTCGCGATAACATTTCTATAAATACTTATACCATATTGAAGCAAAGGACTTTATAGTATACCTTCTATATATTTTATTTGCTCTGAACATACATCATACGACAGAATAATAAACCAATTGAACCTATTTGCGACAAAAATATAACGATGTCGTAAAACGTTCTACTTTTATCTGATTTCCTTTATTTTTTTGTCGCAGGTTTATTACATAGTAATCCCCTGCCCTATTTGGCATTTCTATTTTTGTCGCAAGTTACTTTTTTAAAATCATTCAATTTACTGATAAACAAACAAATACAATCATGTTGCGACAAAATTATAATTATCTTATACTTCGATTTTAGGTGTACATTACGACACAATTATAACGTTAACTTCTATCATGGAATACTTCACCTATAGAATTAGATTTGGCTTATAATTTTGTCGCAGTAACATGGAATATTCCTTAAAGCCTTTCTTCATCCAGCTCCCTAAAATCACGCTATACAATTAATAAAGTATTCTTTTTACAGCCTTTATTTATTAAGAATACTCCATCATATGCCACATCACATGCGACACAATTATAGTTATTATGATTTTATTTGCGACATAATTATTAAATAGTCGTTTTTAAAATCATATTTTTTGTTTTTTTATAATTTTGTCGTAGCAAAGTGCCAGTTAAAAAATTGATAATCATTCCTTTCTATATATTATAATTTTGTCGCAGCAATGTTTTAACTCTCAGAGATTCAAAAGTTTATATATTATATCCCAATCCCTAAAACTCAAGCCCGGACAAAATTATAAACTTAGCGTGATTTTTCCTTTAAACTCTGGCTTTTCTTACTATAAAAACAATTATCATTTATAATATTGTCGTAATAAGATAGGTAACCTATATTAAAGTATTACTTTAACGAAAACCAATAAATTAATTAAATCCAATACACAACAATATAATTATAAGTGATAATAATAAAAGATTACTCAAAAGAAGAGTTGTGAAATAACTTTGTTTACGACAATCTATATTCTATATATGTCGTAACGTAATTCAATATTTAATTTTTACTTATAATTTTGTCGCATCTATTTTCTAATCTGATACCATGTTTTTTACGGTCAGAACTCAAATTGCCCTATTGATTTTCAATTAGTTATAGAATGACTTCCTGCTTTTTTAACTCATTGTTTCTAGATTTTATAATTTTGTCTTGTCTTTTAGAGGTTAAAAAAATGTAATTTACGACTCTTTTAAGAGGATTGTCGCAGAAATTATGTATTTTTGTGCCCAAAATTAAAATCATACAGCTATGTCTAAAGCGAAGAAAAAGGAAGAAATTGAGGAGATCGTTGCAGAGGTAATACCTTCTGACGATGAAGGAGGCAAGATTGCTAAGAAGAAATCTGGGCGTCCTAAGAAAGTTGATGGATTGATTCTGGCAGAAAATCCACACTATTTTATTTCTCAGCCAAACGATGTTACTCAGGCAATCAGCAATCTTTCTGCAGTTGAGAGAAATTGTTGGTTGCAGATTCTTCGTGGTATACAGAAAAACAAGGATCTTCCAGATGGACATCCAGAGAAGTATCAGCTTACCCTGACTCGTAGCCAGCTGCTTGAATGTGTATCCGGGCATAGCTCAAACTTGGATTATGCCTTCAATGCATTAAAGAACATCACTGATTCAAAGAAGGTCTTTCATTCCAAAGACGGTCACCGCATTTATGCTGGTTTATTGTCGTATGTGGATGAGCATCCTGATCAAGAGACCTACACTGTGGGTATTACTCCAGTACTCCTCCCCTACTTTACCAACCTCTCATCTGAATTTACTGTCTTTGACATGTATATCGAGATGAGTTTCAAGAGTGTGTACTCACAACGCTTCTATGAATTCTGCTGTCAGTATCGCAACAAGGAAGACAAGATCTTCTTCATGACCGTTCATGATATCAAGAAGATGTTCAACCTTCTAGAAATTAAGGATGAAAAGGGCAACATTATCCAGAAAGAACAGTATAAAAACGGTTCTGATTTCAAGAAGCGAGTGCTTGACAAGGCTAAGAACGACATCAGGAAACTCTACGAAAAGGGACTTTGTGACGTTTGTTTTGATTATAAGGTTAAGAGCAAGAACTCCAGAGGTGCTGTTACTGCCTACTATTTTATCATAGAAACAAATGGTAATACTGCAAGACTTGGTGCAAAGAAGCCGGTTACACCAACACAGATTAAGATTCTGTCAGAAGGTTATGGTGCAAAACTGACCAAGATCATCACCCAGATCAACACCTTCCTTCGTGCGCATTTCAGAGTTGAGCAGTCCAGCTATTATATCACTGCCATCAGCAAATCTGTTTCTACAGTTGACTCACAGTCAGAAAGAATTGAAATTCTAGAGAAAATTGCCAAGCAGCTGAAGAAAATAGCCTTGAGATATAGTAAAGAGGATTTTGATACTAACGAGAGAAAAATCTGTGGTTCAGTATGCAAGATGCTCTATGAAGATTATGGAGTTCCGTATATGAATGGAAAGCCAGGTAAGGGAGTACAAGGTAGATTGTTTGACGATTAATACATAAGATTATGGTGAAAATAATATCTAGTTTCAATTCATCCATTCCATCTGTGCGCAAAGTGAAGAATTGGTTGCAAACTGACCCACATCACATTTGGCATGGTAGAGATAGGTTGGTTGTATTCTTCATCCTGGCTGGCGATGAAGCTGCCAATGCATTCATTCCACTAGAAGAAGTTGACTTCTCGGAACAGGATGAAGGCCTGAGAATGATTTTAGAATCTACTCATCATGAGGAAATGGAGAAAAGGAATTTTTATCAGCAAGTGTATTTCAAGCTCAATGCTCATCTCGACGCTCTGGATGACCTGAACATTCAGCTTACCTCTACTTCTAAAGATGAGGATTTAGACTATTATAATCAAATTATTGATAGCATCCATGAGCAGCATGAGAAGTTGATGAATTTTATCAATGATGTTTTTGTATGGAGAGAAAGGAAGGATATGGGGGCCTATCTTGGTGAGATCCCATCTGTTGAAATCTCTGAGGAAGAATAGTATATACGGGGCATGTCTTCAGCAAGGCATGCCCTTTCTCGTTGTATTTTGTCCTTTCCCCTACCCTATTCTGTAACATATTTCCGGCATTTTCCTTTCCCTCTTACCTGCATTAATACCTGAATATTTTCCCATCTATATCATTCTTGATTGAACGCTATCATTAAAAGTTTGGGTGTTTGAAAGTTTGTAAGCACACTTACATGTAGATTACTTTACTTGACTGTAGTATGTTGTAAATTGCTGATATATAGAGTCATATCTTATTTACAGGTTTGCAAACATGTTTGAAAAGAAATAAAAATGTTCGCTATTTACTGTATTTTAGAATCCATTTTGTTCAGAGCATGTGAATTACTTTCTCCCCTACCCTACTTGCTTATTGTATTTGCAACGTGGCGATAGTAAACTTATATAGTTGCCATGAGAATGGAATCGTCTGTTGAAAACTACATAAAAGTAGGGAGTCTAGACTATAGATTAAGAATGGGGTAAATCAACTTTAGTAGTTGTAATATATGGCTGAAGTAATGATACAGGAGAAGGAGGATGCTGCAGCCTGGTTATCGACTCTTCATGGTGAGGAGTTAATGCAAGAAGCCGCTGTTCCAAAGAAGATTGTTGCAGAGGACTTTTTTGTGGCCGAACTGCGGTGTTATACAATCCAATTGTAGAATGAATATAAAGGCTAAGCGACTTGCAGAATCTGAAGGCTCTGCTCTGCTAATAAAAATTCTGATTTTTCGTTAGAAACTCCTTCTGGAAACTTATGAACTGTTGCATGAAAGTTCATGATTGAAGATATAAGTGGCTACATAGATGATTTGTGACTGCCGTAATACGATTTTGTATCAGATGCTGTTATTAATTACATTTGGACAGACTTAACTGTCATAGTTGTATAAGATACCTGCTACCCTACCCCATCAATAATCTATCTTATATACTTTTTGTTATTCTTTACTATCTTATTTTGTATTGAGCTTTCCAAATCTTTTCACCTGATGATGTGTTCTCTTTTCCTTTCAATATATGTTTGAAAGTATGAAAACCTACAAACTAGCATGTTTGTAGGTTTGTATTGTATTTTTTAATACATTAATATATAGATATATAGCTGTAGTATATGTTTACAGGTATGTTTGAAAACAAACTAAACTAAAAAACGGAAAACCCGTACGCAAACCTATTGCATTTGTCATTCTTCCATTTTTTTGAATCTCTATATATCATTGTGCTCTCTGCTTCTTTCTTTTTCAAGATATATTGTTTGCTCGTTTAATTCCTAGTTTGTCTGGTTGTTTTTTGTTCTTTTGATCTCAAACATTCTTGTTTTTTTGTATCTTGGTAAACATGATATTTTGTTTTGTATGTTTTATTATCCGTATTTCTGCCTGATTTTCATTATATTGTTGACTTTGTGAAAAATTTCTTGAATGTTTGAAAATATGTATTTTGTGAAGCTGTTTACTTTTAAACATGAAAAACCGAAAACATGTTAACTTGAAAGATATAAAGTCAGAATACGAGTTATCATATTATGATCTCATTTATTCAATATCTTTTGTTTATATGTATGCTTGTAAACTAAAAAACAAAAATGTTTGTAATAGAATTGTTTTATCCTGGTTCAGTCTGTTAACTGTTACATGAGTTTACTTGGGTATCTATTTTGTATGTTTGAAAACATGTTTCATTGAATCCTTGTTTAAATTCACGATACACTATGACTTTTATTTATTCCTGTTTACTTTCTTATATTTACTACTATATTCCTATTTTTCTGAATTCTTTGTATGCTTGAAAACAAAAATGTTTGAAAGAATGTATTTTTGAAAGTTAGAATTAGTTTTCTGGTGTTTCTTTGAGCTGTTAACTTACTGATATGTAGTTTATTAATATTCTTTTGATATTGCTTACATGAAAACATGTATGTTTGTATACATGTTTTTGTTATTGTATATTATAGGGTTTTAGGTTGTTTTTTTTTGCTATTTGTAATGTACTTTATCACTTGAAATTCATAGTTTTTTTTCTAGTTTTGATCTTACTTTTTTTGTTTGTACGTTTGGACTTTTGATTGTTTGTGTGTTTGAATGTTTGAAAACTTGCAGGCGTATCTAATGTCCTTTATGTCTTTTAAATTTGTTTGTAAACTTGTATGTTTGATTACGTGTTTCTTTGTTTTCTGTAACTTTTTTACATTCCTCTTTTCTATGTTAGCTTGCATACATGAATACATGTAACTTTGTATGTTTGATTGTTTGGTTCTTTGCAAACCTATAATTACGTATATATGATTATCTGTATGTTTGATTTCAATTAAACAAAGTCTTTTGTTTTTTTACACTGGTTCCTTTGAAAGCTTGCTTAAATTTTCTTTGGTTGTTTGATTGTTAGTTGGCAAACTAGGTAGAATGTAAACGTGTATGATTGAAAGCAAACATGTTTGCATTTAGCATTTCGGTTCATTACCTTTGTGATGCATTTCATATTTACTATCTTTTTTGTAAGACCGCAACCATGTATGTTAGAATTTGGTCGAGAATTCTTTCGGTGGTTTGACAGAGAGTATGTCTGAGGTTACGAACAATGCCATCCAACGTTCACTCGGTTGGTCTTTCTATCAGACGCTTTGCAAAGATAATCATTTTTGGGGGAATTTACATTTTTCATTCAATAACTTGTTTTAAAAACTTTTTGATGGCTGGAACAAGGATCCATGTTTTTTCGTAAGTTGGTATTCCTGAATGTTTCCTAACAGTTTTATCCTGGTGTTACTTGATTTTGTTTGGTAGTGCTATCATCAATTATCTGCTATCTCCTTGTCTTTTCTTATCTGATCTTTGTATGTTACTTTTGGGGAGGTTTGTTTCTTGTTGATGTTAATAGAGTGGAGTAGGGAGGTTGGTGTTTTTTGTCTGGAACTTCTATCAGCTCTACTTTTCTTTATAGTGTTGCTTAACTGTCCCTTTTCCTTTTTATACTCTGTTCGTTTATGTTTGGAAATTAGGATGTTTGACAGTTTGTAAAACCGAAAGCCGAAAAACAATAAAATATGTATGTTTGAAAACCTTTTTATTTGTTTTTTTGTAAATGTTTGATTAATAGTATAATATAAGTTATTTGATGCTTGCAAACATATATGTACACAAACATGTTTGCAAAATATTATGTTTGAAAACAAACTTTTTTGCGATTTCTCTTGTTTATTTCAATTATTTAATGTATCTTTGCACCATAAATTAATAATTAAAAGTCAAAGATATGGAAAATAGACTGAAAATGATCTTGGCTATCGTCAATAATAAGGGTGGCGTTGGCAAAACGACTACAGTGCAAAATCTTGCAGCTGGTATGCTCCGAAAGGATAAGAATCTAAGAATCCTTGAGATAGACTTGGATCCTCAGTGTAACTTAACCCTTTTGAACCATGCTCCAGAAGGTTGTGCTACTGTTTTTGATTCTATGATTGCTTGTAAGGGTCTTCCTATATACAAGTCTAAGATAGGTGCGTATTATGTTCCAGGTTCTGCAAAAATGCAGGATGTGGATCCTTTCCTTCAGAATACCGGATCTCCTCGTCAAGTGTTAGGAGCTTGCATCAGCAGTCCTTGCATAGATTTTACCGGTGAAGGTATCACTGATCCTATAGATTTCTTTGACTATATCTTCATTGATTGCCCTCCAGCATTGTCTCAGTCAACTTACAATGCTATGGTTGTTGCCAGTCATTTGCTTATACCAGTTCAGATGGAAGGACTTTCTGTGAATGGTTTGGCTGCCATTCTTGGAGCATTGAATGAGGTAAAGAATGGCAGATTTGCCTTGAATAAAGATCTTGAATTATTAGGTCTGTTACCTGTAATGCTGGATGAGAGACCTCGCATTGTCCGTCAGGCGCTGGGTTTTCTTAAAGAGATATATGGTGATAAGGTCTTGTCGCATGGTATTCGACGTTGCATCAAGGTAAATGAAGCGCAGACAGAGCTGACTGACCTGTTCTCATATTCACCTTATTGTACAGCAGCAAATGACTACTCTTTAGTAATTAAAGAATTGTTTAATCTATAAATATTTAGAATTATGGCAGGAAAGGATTTTCGCGCAGCGCTTAGTAATATGAATCAGGCAGTACGTCCTGGTAATGAACAGCCTGTTGTTAAGAAACAGAAGATGTCTCTTGCAGAGAAAAGAGCCACTATGCATGGTGTTCAGACTTATTTGTCTGATGAAGACTATGAGCAGCTTATGCTCACTAAGATTAAGACAAAAAAGAGTTGTGAAGAGATATTACGTGATGCTTTAAAGCAGTATATTCAGGCATTTAAGTAAAATGTCTGCTAAGAAATAGGGTTGGCCATTGACTGAGATTGTTGGATCTTAGGCAATGGCTTTTTTTATTTTGTCTTAAGCTGTACTGATGTTTCCTTGCTTTTTCCTAATGTAAACAGAATTAACTTTTTATATTATTGCGTTGTTTGTCTATATATTATATCTATAGGTAATTTTGCTATGGTTATAAAACCTCGTGCTTTTTCTGTCTGACTTACCTGTCATCACTTGCTTTTTGACGTGCAAAGGTATGGCAGGCTTGTCAGATACCAAACACCACATTTCTGTTATCTGCAGAGAATCTTTTCAAGCAGCCTTCCACAATCAGAGATTGGGTATTCCTGAAAAGATTCTCTACAGATTGTTGGGTGTTCTGACTTCTTGAGCCTTCCATCTTTTAAGCACGTAAAAAGGCAAAGTGATGACGGGTATGCCGGAATGACTTAAAAAAAACTCGGATTTTACGATAGCAAAAGTCTTAAAAAGGCTGTGAATCTGAAATCCAGAATAAATTCAAGTTGAACTTTAAAGGATTAAGAACATGACAGAGACAATTCAAATCAAGGTTCCCATGTGGAACATCGAGAGTGAGACAGGTTACAAGCCACGTACCACATTTTGGCAGGATTTCTCCATAGCTGATGCTTTTGGAGGGGATGCCGTTACAGACACATTCCATCGTGCGTTCAATGAATGGAAAGACAATTGTGTTTACATTACTGAACTTGTTATGGTGTTGAATCATAAGATTGCCCAGTGGCATGAAAAAAACATGGAGCTAGCCAAACTTTACGATAAGTATTATCATGCAGCAGCTTGTTACGCAGAGGATAATCTCAAAGGGGCTAAGCTACAATATTATTATAGAGTAACAGATTAAAGAAGGAAACGGCAAGGCTAACCACCTTGCCACAACTTTTTCAACATGGCTGACATTTTAGATGATGAAATTTTGGAGTTGGAAGGTCTTTTTGCATCAGACAACTCAAGTATGAGAAATCGGCATATAGAGTTTGCCAGACGTGATTATGTAAAGCTCAGGCAGTTGGGGTATGTCCGTGCTCCTTCTGAACTTAAACTCAATGAGTATTTTTGGGTTGACGTACTTTCCTACTTGCAACCACGCACTCAAGTAGAGAAGATTGAGGAAAACCTGGAAATTAGAATATTGCAGCATCCCAATGGATTGTGGACATATGGGGTTTTTGTAAGCTATGGAACCAGGGGATGGTCTTTCTTGCCAGGTCTTTTTACCGGTCTTTTTCGTTCCGAGAATGAGGCGCATGATACGGCTATCAATAGCCTGGTCAGATTTCTACAGGAAGACAAGAAAGCAGTTAAACTTGTGAAGAAGTTAAAGGGTCGGCTTTCTGGTACCCTGCAGTTGGACTTGTTTGCTGGTTTTGTCTTTTAGCAGGGAGTGGGGGAGAGGCTCTATCTAGGGTTTCTTCCCTTCGGTTCGGCTGCTTTCTTAGGGCGCAGCCGTCCGTCATAACAGGAGGTTATGCCGGATAAATAGGTATCGCAGATGCTTGCCTTATGTCTGATTTTTTATATCTATATTTTTGGGAGAAGTTTGGAGAGTTGCAATGGGGGTAGGCTACCTTCTAACAGATAGGTAGGAGGTCATGCAGGCGATATGAAAGAATCTGCTTCCTCTTCTTTTTGCTTCACTTTTTGGAAGAAAGGTGGCTTGGTCTTGGAAGGTAGTAATTCTTAGCCATCCTTGTGACAGGTCTCTTTTGTTAGGATGTCACCTCCTTTCGCTTGCCTTTCTGAGGGAGGAGTGGCTGGTTTTTGTGGTGATGGGCCTCGGAGTCCTGGATGAAAAGAGGGTAGGGGTATTCTCTCTTTTCTCGGTGATGTTGATGGATACTTTGGGGGTTGGCAGGGCTGCTGTTCTCTAAGTTTGGTTGTTGGAATGCGTCCTTTTTTGTTTTTCTACTACTTTTCTTGTTTCTTGGGGTGAGCGTTCATTCATTTTCTTAAGCGTCATCCCTTGATTTTACTTTGCAAATTTACCACAAGCGGCGACAGTCAAGGGCACACCCAGGGGCTTGTCTCCACATTTTTTTCATTGTTTTTGGGTGCAGCGGCTCCTATTTCAAAAACAACCAGGATATCTTTGAAAATAATATGGGCCATCTCTTGTCTTTTCTCGCCTTCTCCTTGTTGGTGTTATTTCGCACGTAAAATTTAAGTAATAACGTTTTAAAAATTAAGATTATGAACGCAAGTAACAATTTCACAGTAGTAGGTTTTATCTGCAAGGACGCAGAAGTTAGAAACTTTGAGAAGAGCAGCATCGCTCGTTTTGGCGTATCCATCAAGACCACCGAGAAGAAGGGTGGCGTGGAGATTACCTCTTCTTCCATCCAGAGCTTCGAGACCTGGATCAAGAATGATGACCAGGCACTCCTCGATCTCCTCAAGAAGGGCAAGCGAGTAAAGGTGGAGGGTTTCTTCAAGAGTGAGACCTATCAGAAGGATGGCAAGGACTATCATGTGATCAAGCTTATCGCCACCAGCCTCTCAGAGGTTGAGAAGCAAAAGAAGGAGGAGGCAGCTTAGCCTCTTTTCCTATATCTGCCATGTTTATCTTTCCAAGGCTATCTTTTAGGTAGTCTTGGATTGATGGTACTTTTTTGTATGTTGTTATATCTACTACTACTTCTTCTACTATATCTACTTCTCCTTTTTCTATCTTTTCCTGCATTACGGATAGGGTAGGAGATAGTGTCTGCTATGATCTCCGCAGTTCTAGAGATGTTTGGAAAAACTTCTACATCTTTGGCTATACTGGCAGATTTTACAATGAGTCTTCGTCATTATTCTCTTAAAAATGGGGAAATCTCGTTTTTTATTTGTACTTTTGCCTAGTTATTTCACAAGAATTCGGATGTTAATAGGAAAGAATGGAAAGAATAATCATTATATTGAGTGACAATCGTACAGATACCCCTTTGCTCGGGACGGAGCATGGGTTATCTGCTTATATGGAATATGGGGGAAGAAGGTATCTGCTCGATACCGGGGCTTCCGACTTGTTCATGCTTAATGCTGAGAAACTGGGTGTAGATTTAGGAGAGGTTGATTATTGTCTGATCTCGCATGGGCATAATGATCATATTGGTGGGCTATCTGCCTTTTTAGAGATGAATCACAAGGCAAAGGTAATCTTGTCTTCTGAGATTCCTGGGGCTGAATATGCTTCCGTCAGGCGTTATCAGCATTCCATCACGGGAGATGTGGATTTTCAGAAACATAGAGATCGTTTTGTATTCATCAAAGAGGATACTTGTGTGGATGGTATTCATATCTATGCTCATCTGTCTCATCATCATGCACAGCCTTTGGGGGATAGAACGTTGTTGATTAAGGCTGATAGTGGGGAGTTTGTGAAGGATACTTTTCATCATGAGTTGGCATTTGTAGTGGGGGATGTTCTCTTTACAGGTTGTGCCCATAACGGTATTTTGAATATTTTGGAATCCATCCAGGAACCTATTCGTTTGTGTCTTGGTGGCTTTCATCTTTTGGACAGTCATTTAAGCGAGCATTATGAGACGGATGAGCAGTTACGGGAAATCTCTTCGGAATTAGTGCGTCGTTATCCTTATGTTGAATTCTATACCGGGCATTGTACAGGAGAGCATTGTTTTGAGGTGTTGTCTGAAGAAAAGTTTTTGAGATTGCATCAGTTTCATTGTGGGGATGATATTTGCTAGAAATAGGTTGGGTACTTATCGACTGAAACCGATATGATAACTATATCATCAGCCAGTCATTGGTATCTTCGTAACCCAAACGGATTTGGAATATACGTGTCAATATCTGTCCTTCTTTCATCACATAATAGGCAATAACACCAGACTCATCTTCTTGATAAGCCTCATTCAGCAAAGCTTCCGCAACATTGTTGTTGCGAGTGCTATAGAAAGAATCTATCAATCGCAAATTCTCTTCATTAGAAGCCAGTCGCTCACAATGAAGAGAACGTATCAAAGCCATTTGTTCCTCAGTTATTCTCATGGTTTATGCAGTATAAAGATTTAATTGACGCAAAACAGCTCGTCTTTCACGAACCCTGTTAGCATCAACCATAATGTCCTCTGTTTTCATCTCCACCTCACATGAATCCAGTTCATCATAGCCTTCTCTTGCATGTTTCCAAGAATATTCTCCATGCGTCAAAGTACTCAAACTCCAAGACTTCTGTGGAGCATAAGTTTTAAACACCATATCAAACACTGGCTCATATTGTACAACCTGCTCTTTATCCATCAATTCAGGGAAAGAATCATTTTTATAATACTGGCGAATCTGAACCATGACTGGACCATATTTCCAAGCCTCAAAATGTGCCTCAAACATTGGTTCGCCTTTTTGAATCAAGCACTCACGTTGCGTGAAATAAAGTAGCTTATGCAACTTCATTTCATCAATACGAACGCCAAAATCATCCATATAGCGCTTGTATATATAAGAGGCAACTTGTAATATTCCCATCATGCTCATTATTCATTTTTATAGTTTACGCCACAAAGTTACGCTTTTTTCTTGAAACCGCCAAGGAAAAAAGAGGGGAATTATTTCAGTTCAAACGATACTTTTGTTCTTTTCGCTTTGTTTTGGACATTGTTTGATGTTCAAATACTTAGCGTTGAATAACCTTCACCTTCTTTATTTTACTATGCAATATCCAGGTTAGGATGTTTCCAATGATATATTCCTTTTGGGGGTTGTAATATCTAAGTGTGTGTTCCTGGGGGATCGCTCATTTTTGTACCATCTATTCAAGGCTACCTGAGTGATAGGGGAACCTTGGATAAACAGGAAGTGCTTTTTGGGGGATGCAGTCTCCTCTTCCTTTTGCTTCACTTTTTGGAAGAAAAGTGGCTTGGTCTTGGAAGGTAGTAGTCCTTTGCCATCCTTGTGACAGGTCTCTTTTGTTTGGATGTCACCTCCTTTCGCTTGCCTTTCTTGAGGGAGGAGTGGCTGGTTTTTGTGGTGATGGGTCTCGGAGTCCTGGATGAAAAGAGGTTAGGGGTATTCTCTCTTTTTTCGGTGATGTTGATGGATACGCCGGGATTTGGTAGGGCTGCTGTTCTCTAAGTTTGTTTGTTGGAATGCGTCCTTTTTTGTTTTTCTACTACTTTTATTGTTTCCTGGAGTAGCGTTCATTCATTTTCTTAAGCGTCATCCCTTGATTTTACTTTGCAAATTTACC
>OHPV01000829.1_pt1 | contig 16737 bp, 10 predicted proteins | sample 1577781 | NCBI WGS metagenome assembly OHPV01 (sample SAMEA3879518, study PRJEB24766) | human gut metagenome | biome: human-associated habitat; feature: feces | place: USA | collected 1985/1987 | reverse complement strand
AACCAGCGCGCGCTTCTTGCCCTTCCGAGCCTGTTGGAACCCTCATATCGGAATGTTCCGTTGATGGTGTATCTGTAATTGTATGAGTATGAAGCAGTAGTGGCAAAAGCGACATTGCGCTCGTGAGTATTGTTCAGACTATAATAATAGGTATTCTGCTCGAGCTGTTTCTTGAACAGGTCAAGGATATAGAACGGAGTCTCTCCGGCCTCATACTGAAGTCCCCATCCGTCGAAAGAGCTTGCATGTCTGTCCAGAGAATTCACTTCCATCGCTGCAAAAGCATTGATGATATGCTTCTCGGCAATGGCCGTATTGTAGGTTCCTGACGCTCTGAAATCCATGCTGAGCGCAGAATAGTCATTCTTTTTCAATATACCGCCCTGAGGAAGAACCGTGTATTTGTCTGCTGTAGGATTGTCCGGATCCTTGTACAGGTAAGGGTTCGCATTCTTGATGATTTTCGTGGCGGCGGCACGGTAGGCCTCGGCCTGATTCGAATTGTCCTTGATGTTGTGCTCTGTCATTGACAGCTGGTATCTTACTGAACCGAGAGCTGACAATTCGAGACCTTTTATCGGCTTGGCCTTGATTTCCGCCTGGAATTTGGTGTCGAGTACGGAAAGGTCAATGTAATTGTTCTCCAATTCATGCCTGATATTGAAAGGAGCATAATTCCTGGTATAGAATTCGTCCGGATCAAGCGTTCTGGAAGTACGCAGAGCATAAGAATACGGATTTATGTCGAAATCACGTTTTACAGAGCCCTCGACAAGGTTTGTAGAAGATGCCAGCGAGCCCGGCGCCCTCTGCTGTCTGTAGGATGCATTTCCGATGATGTTCAGGGTGATGTGATCATTGAACAGCTTCTGGGAAGTATTGAACAATGCAGTATATCTGTTCACTTTGCTCTGGATTGACCAGCCCGGATCGACCAGCGCACCCAAAGACGCGTAGTAGCTGCCTTTCTCGGAACCGGAAGTGATGCTGACAGAGTGGCTGTGCTGCACTGTAGGGCGGAACAGTTCCTGGAACCAGTCAGTATTGCGCATCTCGGCCTGGCGCAAGTATGCTTTCCTTCCGGCTTCAGTATTCTCCACGAGGTATTTTCCTGTTGTAGAGTCATATGTATTCATCAGCTGGGCCATCTTGCTGTAAACACCGCCCTGCGAGTTATACACGCTGCTGGTGAAATTGAGCCAGCCCTTCTGGTACATTTCCTCATAAACTGACATCTGCTCCTGGGAGTTCATGATATTGAACTCGGAATAAGAAGGAACCAGACGCACAGTATATTCACCATTGTAGTTCACGCGGGTCACCCCGGGAGTTCCTTTCTTGGTGGTCACGACAATGACACCTGCCATGGCCCTGGCTCCATAGATGGAGGTCGCAGAGCCGTCCTTGAGTATCTGGAAAGACTCGATGTCGTCAGAGTTCAGGCCTGCAATAGCGGAACTTATCAATGTCATGGCATCTCCTGATGACAGGGAATTTGCATCAACATTGACAACATCCTCCATTATGACGCCGTCGACCACCCAGAGAGGCTTGGAATCGCCGAAAATGGATGTGGCGCCCCTGACTCTGATTTTAGGAGCGGTACCGAATGTTCCTGACACGTTCTGCACGGAAACTCCGGCTGATTTTCCTTCAAGCGAGCGGCTGATTTCGCCCACTCCGCTGATATTGACATCCACAGCGGAAAGCTGGTCGGTCGCTCCGGTAAAGAGACGCTTGTCAGTGGTGGTCATACCTGTAACCACGGCCTCGGAAAGGAGTTCGGTGCTGGTAGTAAGCACGAAATCGACCTTTTCCGCCACCGGTTTGGTAACATTGGCATAACCCAGGCAGGAAGCCTCGAGTTTTGCTCCCGAAGGGACTTTTGTCAATGTATATTTTCCGTCAAGGTCAGTGACCGCAGCATTTCCCGTGCCGGCCACTGCCACTACGACACCGATGAGAGGCTCACCGGCATCGTCCTTGACTGTACCGCTTACTGTCAATGTCTGCTGCGCTAAAACTGAAAACGCGCAGATGACCGACAGCAGCATTGATATAATCAATCTTTTCATAAGTCGTTACTATTCTGAATATTCCTTAGTAAGCACAAGTTGCTGATATGCTACAATACGTGTGGTGAATGCAAAGAATCTGTCACGACTCCACCAGATGTTCAACTGCTGAGGGATATCGTTGCTGTTCAGTTTGGCATTCTCGAATGAAAGAGTGACTGTGTGGTTCACATCATCGAATACAGGTTCTGCATCCCAAGCGGCACGACCCTCTGTAGAGAAGATGTAGAATCCTGACGGATTGGATGATGTCGGCCCGTTGAAATGCACTGAGTAGTACTTGTTTGCAGCCTCATCTTTACCGAAGCCCTGGATGCCGATTCTTACTTTGCCGTCCACCAGCTGGGCTGAGAAAGGATAATTCACGAGCTCGCCTTTCTGAACCGTAACCGAGAATGACTTGTACATCTTTTCTGTCGTGAACACGAAATCGCTCTTGTCTCCGCACTCATCGGCGTTCCTTGCCACTTTCCAAGTGCCCAAGAGATAATACCAGTCCGGTTTCTTAGGGAGTGTCAATGTTACATATACCGGTTCAATGCTCTTGTCTGAAGGGGTGATGATTGCGCGTCCGGAGAAGGCTCTGCGACTCTGCGCCTTGTTTACGATGAATGTCACTCCGCTTGCAGACTTCTCGAATGAGAATACATCATCCGGATTCTCAGGTATCTCGACACTGAAATCTGAAGTGCACTTTACAAGGGTCTGCAATTTCTGTTCAGAATCAGAGAACTGGAGACTTGATTCACTTATGATGATTCCTTTGAATGGAGCCTGTGTCACTGAAAAACTTACGGAAGCACAGCCTTCGGCGCTGATGGTGATGTCGGCAGTACGTTCTGTATCACCGGTATAGGAGAATACATTAAACAGGACAGATGAACCGGCGACATTTACACGAAGCCAGTCCGGAGCTGAAGACTCGGCCTTCAATGCCAGCCCGCCAGCCTCAACTACGGCAGTTCCGAATCCGCCTTCAGCGTCGAACGAAACAGGCGAAACGCTCTTCAATTCAATCTCTGTGACTGAATTGTCTTTGCTGCATGACAAACCGCAGAACAATACGGCTGCCAGAGCGATGATTGAAATTAGTTTTCTCATCATATTGAATAATTATTTTACATATTCTATTGCGACCTGTGAATCAGCATTCAACTTTGTTCCTGCCAATTCGATATGAACATAGATGAACTGATAGGTCCTGTCGCGTTTATATTCCAGAGGAATCTCGACTACCGGATTGTCTTTGCCGATTTCGACATTGATATCCTTCTTGACAGAACGGACCCAGCCGGCAGCATTGACCTGAACACGCTTGAGGATGACATTGTCCTCTCCCCTCTTCCATCTGAATCTCAGAGCCTTGACCGGAATGTAGTCTTCCGGTGCCATCATTCGGATAATCAATGTGCTGCTGTCGCGCATTTCAAATGATGTCCATCCTGAAAGTCCCTGACCTTCAAGAGGTTCTATGTCTTTGGCGACTTTTACGAGGTCCTGGGATTCCTTGACGAGGTCTTTCACGGGAACGAAATCCGAAAGTTTCTTCTCTTTCGCAAAATTGCCTTCCCAAGCAACATAGTCAAACGGCTTGCCCTCTTTCTTGGCATCGAAGAAATGCTGCCATCTCGGGATATAGTAGTCACGGATAAGTCCAGACCAGATTTTGCAGCCATAATCGTTGAGGCCGGCATCAGGGTAGCTTATTCCCCAAGTCGTCACGATTCTGCGGCTGTCTTCTTCATATTTGTCGCTTTCCTGCTGACTGTCACCCCAACTGCGGGCAAAATCAATCCATCTCTGCACACGGGTTACAGGGTTCTTGTCCAGAAATCTGTCGGCACGCAGCATCAGGTCCTTGAAGCGGACTTCCATCTCAGCTGCCTTCTCATTGTCTCCGGCAAGGTAGGCTTCATTGATCTGATTTACGAGCAGGTCAGCTTTGCCGAATGCATAGAAACCGGCCCACAATGCAAGATCAGTAAGATATGCCTCATTGTCACCAAGTTCAGAGGCTGCTGCTATATAGGCCTCAAGCGCTTCAAAATGAGCCTTGGAAACGACATAGCGGCCTCCGAGACCATAGAACGGCTGTCTCTGCACTACGTACTGTGCACGGCTTGAGCACATTCCGTAAGAGCTTTCGAGCATCTTGTTCCAGAAAGTCATCATTGACTCAGGGCATTTGCCATACCTGTTGAGAGTATAATTCTTCAGCCACTCGTGAATATCCTTGTGGGAGGTGCTCCACCATGCATCCGAAAGGATTTCGTAGATTACCTCATTGCTCTCCACACCTTCCGGAGCGGTGCCGAAACCTACAAGATTGCCCATATTCGGGGAACTGAGCGCATTCAAATGTCCATTGAGGTAGAAATCCAATGCACCTGCAGGAGCCGTACGGCCTCCGCAGTTAGGTACCGTGCTGTAAATCCACGGCTTGCCGTAAATTCCCTTGGCATAGTTCCAGGTATATTCATTCTCCCAGATTCCGTAGTTGAAATCCACGCTCAAGTCCAGAAGGAGCATCTTGTCATCAGGCACCTCGGAAAACAGGGCCTCGATGCTTTCAGGGTGCCAGATATGTCTCTGATAACCGAACATCCAGCCTTGAAGCACCCAAATCGCATCCGGATTGGCATTGGCAATGGACTGATACAGAGACTTTCCATAGTTGGAAATCTGGTTATAGCGTTCCTTGGTACCTCTTTCTGCAAACGGAACTTTCATTTCATTGAAACTGTCTGCAAGATAGTATTTGCCTTTTCCGAATTCTTTCTCCCATTCCTGAATATATGTCTTGGCAATCAGCTGAAACAACTCGGTTTCAGGGGAAATGAAATTGGATACATAGTAAGGACCATCATCCCAGCCAGTATGGATGAGATTCGCATCAGGATACACACGCTTGATTCCATCAGGGACAAAACCGGCAAAAGCATTGAAAATCGGCGTCATTCCGAGGTCGTTCATCCTGTCTATCATCTTGTGTTCCAGAGCGATAGTCTTTTCATACCAGCTTTCGGAGAGATTTCCGTCGAGCTCTGACATGTTGCCCATTCTGAACCATGGCAGATAAGCCGGTCCGGTCACGAACTTGCCGATTTCCTCATCAGTAAGGCCGAGTTTTTTCCATACGCGTGCAAAAATAGCCTCGCTTCCGATAGGCGAAAGCGGCATATTCACGCCGTGAAGGGCCATCCTGTCGAGTTCCTTCTCCCAGTCTTCCCATTTCCAGTATGGCATGGTGTAGCCGAGAGTACAGACATTCATATACTGTCTGAGCGCAAAAGGAGTGGTCTCCAACTTGAGCGGTTGGTCATCAAGTTTTTCCGGAAGGTCAATGTTATTGACGGTCCAGGTGGAGAGACCATAGTGGTTAGATGTGACATAGTCATAGAATCCGCGGCAGACTGCCACCGCTGAACTTCCTTTCACGGTAAGTTTTCCTTTTCGTACTTCCGTAGAGAAATACTCGCCGCCCTCCAGAGGACCTGTAACTACAAGTTTCACATTGGAAGGTTTTCTTCCGAGAGTTCTCGTGATGACTCCTGACGCAGCTTTCTCCGCAGCCTTGAAGTCATCTTTCTGTGCCGCTGAAGCGGAGACGCACAAAAATACGGCCCCGACAGCACACATAAGTTTCAATTTACTGAATATCATATATTTGAAAAGTGTTTAATTCTTGATTTCTCTGATTTCGATAGCATATCCGCCGCCGGCAGCGCATTTCTGGACGAGTTTCGACTTGTGGTCAATCTTCATCTTGCGGATAACGTATGCCTGAGGATTTGTCTTGTAGTCCGCGTCAGGTGCATCCGCATAGAGAGTCGCCTCATATTTTTTGCCCGGCTCCAGGAAACTGAATGCTATCTTGGAAATGTGTCCATCCGCGCCTGCTGTGGAGCCTACAAACCAGTCGCCTGAATCTTTGACCCTGCGGGCAGTGGTAACATATTCGAATGGCTCTGCTTCAAGATATTTCGACTCGCTCCATTCCATCGCCACATTCTTTATGAACTGGAACGCATCTGGAAACCTTTCGTAGTTTTCCGGCAGGTCGGCAGCCATCTGCAGCGGGGAATACATTGTCACGTAGAGCGCCAGCTGATTGGCTATCGTAGCATTGACATGAGACTTGTTTCCGGGGCTGAACTTGCTTATATTCATTTCGAAGATTCCCGGAGTATAGTCCATCGGGCCTCCCAGCAGTCTTGTGAACGGCAATATGCAGACGTGTCCCGGTTTGGAACCGCCAAACGCCTGATACTCAGTTCCTCTGGCCGATTCATTTCCTATGAGGTTAGGCCATGTCCTGCACAGACCGGTAGGACGCACCGCCTCATGCGCATTGACCATAATCTTATATTTGGCAGCCTCGGTGACTGCATACAGGTAGTGGTTGACCATCCACTGGCTGTAATGCTGCTCTCCGCGCGGAAGCATATTTCCGACATAGCCGGACTTCACCGCGTTATAGCCGTTGTTTTTCATAAAGGTATATGCAGTGTCCAGATGCCTTTCATAGTTCCTTACGGAAGCGGAGGTCTCGTGATGCATAATCATTTCCACGCCTTTGGACTTGGCATAATCACGGATTTTCTCAAGATTGAAATCAGGGTATGGAGTCACGAAATCGAATACATAGTCTTTAAGATGACCGAACCAGTCCTCCCAGCCTTCGTTCCAGCCCTCAACGAGAACCGCGTCGAATCCATTCTCAGAAGCAAAGTCAATGTATTTCTTTACATTCTCTGTGGTAGCCCCGTGATGGCCATGAGGTTTGACCTTCGTATAATCAGTCACTCCGAGCTGTACTGAAGGCAAGTCCCAAGTATATGACCACTGTGACTTTCCTGTTATCATCTCCCACCAGACACCCACATATTTGATAGGTCTGATCCAGGAAGTATCCTCTATCTTGCATGGTTCATTGAGATTCAATGTCATACGGGAAGCGAGAATATCACTTGCGTCGTCGCTTACGATGATGGTGCGCCAAGGAGTGTTCAGAGGAGCCTGAAGATAGCCTTTTGCTCCAGTTGCATCCGGATTCAGGAATGACTCGAAGACAAAATTGCTGTCATCCAGATTGAGATGCATGCAGGCATAGTCCACAAGGGCTGCTTCGTGGATATTGACATAGAGTCCCTGGTCAGTTTTGAGCTGAAGAGAGGTCTGGACGCCTGTCGGAGAGAACATATTCGTATTCATACGCTTGCTGTTCACATCCCTGATTTGGGAAAGGCGGCAGCATGTATAATCATATTCCTGTGTGTAATAGTCTCCTGGAATCCACCATGCGGTAATATCTCCCGGCATGGCGAACTGGGTGTGCTCTTCCTTGACAACGAAGTAAACAAGTGACTCCTGCTGAGGAAACTCGTAGCGGAATCCGACACCGTCGTCATATACCCTGAACCTGATGTTCATCTTCCTTCCTGTCTGACGCTGTTTCAAGCTGACGACCAATTCATTATAGTGATTTCTGATGGAAGTCTCCTCACCCCATACAGGACTCCAGGTTTCATCGGACTCAGCACGTGAAGTTCCTGCCATTTCGAATTCCCTGTCAAGATGCGACTTCAAATCATCAGACTTGCCCATCAGTTCGAATCCCATACCGCTTGGCAATACTGCAGGCAGTTCACCATAGTCCACAGAGTATTGCGGACGGCCTTCTTCCGACAACGAAAAAGAAAGCCTGACTTTCCCGTCAGGAGAAAAAACATTTTCCACTTCGTTTGCAGAAAGTGTGAAAATACCGAGTGCTATAAATACGAAGAATAGCAAGAAACGTTTCATTATGTCTGTGTTACTAATTTCGCGAAAGGTATGTATCTTGAAAATCAATAACAATATGTAATAATGAAAATATAAATGTTTTTCAGACTTTATTGCCTGATTATCAGCGATTTGTTCCAAACAAAACCACCAGATTATATAAATGGAAAATAAGACATTTTTTGGCCTAAATGGATGAAATTCCCTTTATCTGCTCCTCGAAATTCTGTGGAGAAATCGCCTTGAGACGAGTCCTCGAACGATAGGCGTATATGGTAGAACGAGAGTATCTGAGAAGGATGGAGATTCTGTCAGTACTATCGATTCCCAGACGAATCAGAGCATAGATACGCAATTCCGGAGTCAGGACATATGGATCTTTTATCGAAATCCGGTACTCCGGCTGGAGGAAATTATTGAAATCAGCAATGAACGTCGGGAACAGGGACAAGAATGTCTTGTCGAATACACTGTAGAACGACGACCACTCTTCCTCCACCACAGCATTGGACTTGAGGTCGCGCTTCAATGTCTGAATGTCACCGGCGATGGCCTTCTTGTTCAGATTCTTCCTGTACTTGTCCAGACGTTCAATCCTGGAAATGCATTCAAGCATCAACTGGGTAATATAGGTATTCTTGATATTGCTTGACTCCTTGACAATCTTGTTGGCCTCCTCCTGGAGCAACTGCGACTCCGTCAGTTCGTCTTTCATAACCTCAAGCCGTCTGCGCTGACTCCTGTTCGCAAGCAGCAGAACGACCAAAAGCAAAACAAAGAAGCTCAACACTCCGAAAGCAGTATACAATATCCTGATATCCTTTCTCTTGGCTTCGATATAGGATTCATTGACAATGGAAATAAGCGGGGCCAACGCATCCACCTTAAGTCTGGCCTTGCAGAAGTTTGCATCCTCCAGGGCCTTGTTCAGATAAGAGTATGCCCTTTTTATGTCACCATCCTCATAGAGCATGGTGGCGAGCATCCTCAGCGCAACATATTCCTTCTTGGCATTGACAAGATCCGAATAGGCGGAGGCTATCATATAATCCTTTGCGGCATCACGCCATCCTATCGTGAGGTAGATATCAGCGATGGCGATAGCGACAGGACCGGTTTCGATAGCTTCGGGGGAAAGGGATTCATACTTTTTCAGCAGCATCTCCAGCGCGCTCTTGTAATCTCCTTCCACCACAAGACTCTCGCTTTTGATGGTCACATTGTCGGGGAACTGACTGACAATAGAGTCCTTATACTCACAAGCCTTCGAACTGTAATAATGCTTGAGACTCTTATCCATGCTGAGACTCTCAAGAGACTCATACGTGCTCATATAGAAGAGATACATCTCTTCCCTTTCTTTTGCCGGCAATGCACTCCTGTCCACCCTGTTCAGAGTAGCCAGGGCATCATAGCTCATTCCCGAAGTCTGATACTGCTTGGCGAGTGCTATGGATGACGCTCCGACATAGTCCGGACGACCTAGCGCTTTAGCCGCTTCGAGTGACCTTACGGCATAGAAAGTAGCAGAATCCGTCCTATACCTGTCGAAGGTCGCACGCATGTCAGAATAAAGCAAATATTTCTGTTCCAACGAGTTGCTTTTCATCAATGTCGTCCTGCACGAATCCAGGCGGTCTTCCCTCACCTTGTCATATTCCGCTGCCTTGCCAATCACATTGTCCAGATCGGACAGCGTGATTTTGTCAGCACCAAGAGTCTCAGCACCGGAACAGACTGACGACAACAATGAGAATACAATAAGTGGCGTTTTCCACATAACAAAAAAAGGTTTCTATGATAAATCCGGTAAATTTACTAAAAATCAATAAAAGTCTAAAACCATTAAAGTTGTGTTTCATACGGATTTTCGGCTCTTTCCATAAACAGTTTAAAGCGTTCAAATCCCGGTTTAAACCATATGTTACCGATTTATATTGCACGGACGCCAAAATAATGTTTCAAAATTTATTTTGCAGATAGAAAATAACATAGTAAATTTGCAAAATCAGATGTGGACAGATTTGCCTGCTTGCAACCACGTAAAAAAATGCTAAAATGTTGACAATGGCTTATGCAGAAATGCATACGGCAGCTTTTCATATCAATGTTTTGTGTTTTTGTGACGTCTCCACATCTGTGGGACGTTTTTTTGTACCCTGACGGCTGTCAGGAGCCGTAACTGAAACATTGACGCAGACACCTGCACGGTCTGCGCGGCACTATTTAATCAAATATTTCATAATGAACTATCTATTTACATCAGAATCTGTATCTGAGGGACATCCTGACAAGGTTGCCGACCAGATTTCAGATGCCATCCTCGATGAATTCCTCAGACAGGACCAGGAATCAAAGGTCGCCTGCGAGACATTCTGCAGCACTGGTCTCGTAGTTGTAGGCGGTGAAGTACGTGCGGAGCACGCTTACGTTGACATTCAGACCACCGTGCGTAATGTAATTAACCGTATCGGCTACAACAAGGCGGACTACATGTTCGACGGTAACTCTTGCGGTGTACTCTCTGCAATCCACGAACAGAGTGCAGATATTAACAGAGGTGTAGTTCGTACCGATCCTGAGGAGCAGGGTGCCGGTGACCAGGGAATGATGTTCGGCTATGCATGCCGTGACACTGAGGAGTACATGCCTCTCCCATTGGCCCTTTCTCATCTGACATTGACAGTACTCGCCGACATCAGAAAGAACAATCTGAACCTGATGCCTTACCTCAGACCTGATGCAAAGTCACAGTTCACAATCGAGTACGATGAAGCTAATCATCCTGTCCGCGTCCATACTATAGTAGTATCTACCCAGCATGATGAGTTTGTAGCTCCTGAACTCGGAAAGATGTCTTACAATGACGCAGTCAGCCAGTTCGGTCAGGCCAGAGTTGACCAGGCCATGCATGACAAGATCGAGAAGGATGTCCGTGAGATTCTTCTCCCTAAAGTGATTGCATCCCTTCCAGAGAAGACAGCAGCCCTCTTCCACGATGATTTCATTCTCCATGTAAACCCTACCGGAAAGTTCGTTATCGGCGGACCTCACGGTGACACAGGTCTCACAGGCCGCAAGATCATCGTTGATACCTACGGCGGACGTGGCGCACATGGTGGCGGAGCATTCTCAGGAAAGGACCCTTCAAAGGTTGACCGTTCAGCTGCCTATGCCGCACGTTACATCGCCAAGAACCTTGTTGCAGCTGGCGTTGCTGATGAAGTTCTCGTCCAGCTCGCTTACGCAATCGGTGTCGCAAGACCTGTCAGCGTTTTCGTAAATACCTATGGCACAGCGAAGAACGGCCTCAATGACGCAGTCATCGCCGAGAAGGTAAATCAGATTTTCGACCTCCGCCCTGCCAAGATTATCGAGAAGTTCCAGCTCAAGAATCCTATCTATGAGCCGACCGCAAGTTATGGTCACGTTGGCCGCAAGCCTTACACCAAGGCTGTCAAGGTCATCCGTGACGGCAAGGAGGTCGAGAAGGTTCTCCAGTTCTTCGGCTGGGAGCTGCTTGACTCAGTTCCTGCCGTAAAAGAGGCGTTCGGACTTTAGGATCAATGCTGCTGCACGCCGGCGGAATTCCGTCGTCAGGAGAGAAACTCTGACAACATTTGCAGAAGGCGGTTCATGGAGACGTTACTGTCTTCCGGGCCTTCTCCGGAAACTTTCTACAAGACGGATGAGGCGGTTCATGGAGATGTTACTGTCTTCCGGGCCCGGCGGGACGACGCCACGGCAGAAAGCGTAACGCATTGATAATCAGATACCATTTAAATAACGATGTGGATTTACAGGCAGCAAAGCCCGCGAATCCACATCGTTATTTATAATCTATTGATATATAGCCAGTTATAAACTGGAGCGTGGCACCGTCCCGCCGCGGGGCCTACCGGTCACGTGACAAACGCACAACCGTCCCGCCTACTCCCCTCTTTCCATCTCGCGCCTGAGGTCCTTCTCCTTGATAGACTGGCGCTTGTCATACTGCTTCTTACCACGCGCAAGAGCGATATTCAGCTTCGCATAGCCGTTCTCGGCCATAAAAAGACGCACAGCCACGATTGTAAGACCCTTCTCCTTTACCTTCTGCTGGAGATGAATCAGTTCACGCTTCTGGAGAAGCAGCTTGCGGTCACGCAAAGGAGCATGCTGGCCCCATGAGCCCCATGCATAAAGAGCGATATTGATGCCACGGACATACAGCTGCCCTTTCTCGAAAAAACAGAACGCATCCGACATCGAAGCCCGCCCGGCACGGATAGACTTGATTTCCGTTCCGACAAGCACAATGCCGGCTGTATAAGTCTCGAGGAACTCGTAGTCGAACGAGGCCCTCTTGTTATTTATATTCACTCTGCTCTTCTTCTCTTTCGCCATAGCATAAAACTTTGGACGCAAATATAAGAATTTATCGCTAATTTTGCGGAATTAAAAATGCCTGTCAGACATGCCAATAAAAAATCCATATAGCAACACGATGATTGCAGACCTCCCGGATCCGGAGACAATCCGCCCCGAAGAAATCCTGCAAAGCTTTGAAGATAAAGACATTGACCTAATCTGCGTGCTCGGACCGACAGCTTCGGGAAAGACACGCTATGCAGTCGCACTCGCAAGAGAACTGAACAGGCTGAGAGGGGTCAATGCCAGTGAGGGTTCTGTCAATGCAGGTGCGGAAATCCTTTCCGGAGATTCCCGCCAGGTATATCGCGGCATGGACATCGGAACCGGAAAAGACCTGAGTGAATACGAGGAAATCCCGTATCATCTCATTGACATCGTCGATGCCGGAACCAAATTCGACCTTTACCAATACCAGAAGGCATTCGAAAAGGCATATAAGGACATCATTGACAGAGGCGGAATACCTATTCTCTGCGGCGGATCAGGACTCTATCTGGAGGCCGCAACTTGCGGATACTCAATTCCTGACGTGCCGCAATCGCCTGAACTGCGGGCCGAACTCGAAGCCAAAAGTACAGAAGAGCTCATATCAATGCTGGCAGGACTGAAGCCACTGCACAACAAGACTGACATTGACACTCGCAAAAGGCTGATACGTGCGTTGGAAATCGCCATCTGGCAGAAAGACCATCAGGTGGAGAACACGTCCTACCTTCCGAAAAAGACATACTATATCGGCACACTGGTATCCAGGGAGGAACGAAACAGACGCATTGACGCACGCCTCGACGCGAGAATCGCAGAAGGCATGGCCGACGAAGTCAAAGGCTTGCTGGACAGCGGAATACCGGCAGAAAACCTGACATATTACGGATTGGAATACAAATTCGTCACACAATACGTCCTCGGAGTTCTGTCACTGGAAGAAATGAAGACGCTGCTGGGCAACGCGATTCACCAGTTCGCCAAAAGGCAGATGACCTGGTTTCGCGGAATGGAACGCAAAGGAATCAAAATCCATTGGGTCGAGCCATAGGACAGTACTAAAAGGGTGTGTCATAGTGCACAAATAGAAGAAATCACCTCTGCCACAGTTATTTGTAGCAGGGGTGATTTCTTCAAAAAAAAGGAATTTTGACACACCTTCTTTTATTTTTCCGACTTCGCAGCCATTTGGGATCCGATGCTTCCCGGCAGGAAACGCGGAGCCTCTTCAGCACGCCAATAAGCCGCATCAAATTCAGGATAGACAAACGGGCCGTCATGGTCAATGCAGAAGGCCATGTAATTAATATTGAATCCCTGTGAGAGGAAATTCTGCTCATAGAAAGTCTGGACCTCGAACAATGCATCCACAGCAGCCTTGCCACAGACAGACGAGAACTCGGAAGAGTACATGGAATCACGTCCTCCTTCCGAACGTCCCACTCCGTAAAGGTCTGATGTAGAAGCCAGCACATGCAGATCATTGGCAGCACAGACAGCCTTGGTATATTCATAAAGGAAGGTGCTGTCTGTCTTCAGATGCACGATTCCGCCCTTCTTGAGGAACTTGCGGTAACGGTCCAGGAACATCGGACTGGTAAGACGGCTGTTCTCGCTCTTCATCTGAGGGTCAGAGAATGTCAGCCAGATTTCAGAAATCTCGCCCGGAGCAAAGAAAGCCTCGATAAATTCAATGCGGGTACGCAGGAAAGCCACGTTGGGAAGATTGTTCTCGGTAGCGTATTTCGCACCCTTCCACAGTCTGGCACCCTTGATGTCCACACCTATATAGTTCACCTCGGGATTACGCTCTGCAAGGGCTATGGTATATTCGCCCTTTCCGCACCCAAGTTCCAGAACCACAGGACATTGCCTGCCGTGGAACATCTGTTCGCACCAATGCCCCTTGACAGAATGGTCCCTGAGATTCAATGGAGTCCATGACTCGTCTCCCTTCCTGTCCAACACCTCATCGGAAGCCGGCTGAAGCAAGCATCCGAAAGTCTCATTCTCATTGAATTTCTTAAGTTTTCCGTGTCCCATTTATCTGATTTGTTTGAGTTAGTCAATATTCTGCGCCGGAATCCTGTCAATTCTGATTCCAACGCCTGTCATTCCATATTTTTTCAGAGAATCCTCAGGCACCTTTACATACATCTTCCACACACCTGCATTGACAGGAACAAGCCCCTGCGCGAACTCGGATGAAAGAATTTTGTCAAAATACGAGGAGTCTCTCATGTCTTTCCGGGCCAATACCGCCCTTCCCTCGTATAAGCGGCCGTCAGGCGACTCCCACGCCACCTGCATCGGCATTGACCTGAAAGAATTAAATTTCTTGTCAATGCTGGAGAATGCCGCTATCAGCGATATGTTGTAAGACGACAAAGAGTCCGACATGTCGGCTGTAAATTCATATCTCCCGTAAGCATCTCTGTCAGAAGTTCTTACAAACTCCTCTATATACGACGGACGGGAACACGACGACACTGCGCCGCACAATGCCGTCGTAAAAATCAATATATATTTCAGGCTAATTCTCATTCTGAGCATTGCCGGAAGGTTTCTGAGGGCGAGGTCCGCGTCTGGGGCGTCCCTGCTGATTCTGCCTATTTTCAGGCCTGTTGTCCTGCCTGTTCCGGTTGTCTTCCTGAGCACCGTTGAACTGACGACGCTGCCTTCCGTTACGCCTGCCGTCCTGCTGCTGGCGCTGCGGCCTGTCCTGGACATCAGCATTGAACTCAGGCTGCTGAGCCTCCGCATTTTCCTTCACCTTCGGCTTTGCCTGCGGCTTGTCGTTCTGGCGTCCGCGCTGCTGATTCTTGCGCTTCTTCCTGTTCGGCGCGTCGAATCTGGTGATGCTGTCATCGCCGACAGCAGTTATGAACTCAGGCATCTCCGGCTCCGGTTCGGTCTTGAGCGACTCAGGTTTGACACCGTTCCTGTTCATCTTGATAATCTCGCGCACCTCTGACGCGGCCAGAGGGAAGAGGTTGGCCAGTGAACCCTTGTCATATGAGAAATACATGACTTCCTTCAGGATATCAGTCTTCATCAGGTAAGCAAGTCCGTCCTGGAACTCAAGCGGCTCGGAAACGCGCGGAATCCTCGACTGGGCATCCAGATAGGTGGCCACCTCGTAATTCAGACAACACTTCAGCTTACCGCACTGACCTGCAAGCTTTTGCGGGTTCAATGAAAGGTCCTGGCAACGTGCCGCGGCCGTGGTTATGGACTTGAAATTCGTGATATAGTTGGCACAGCAGAGCTCACGTCCGCATACACCCAGGCCACCGATGAGGCCGGCTTCCTGACGGGCACCTATCTGTTTCATTTCTATACGGATACGGAATTCCTCAGAAAAGACCTTGATGAGCTGACGGAAATCCACACGTCCGTCGGCGATGTAATAGAAAATCGCCTTAGTCCCGTCGCCCTGGAACTCCACGTCACCGATTTTCATATCCAGACCAAGCTCGACCGCAATCTGACGCGAACGGATCATCGTCTCCTGCTCACGCGCAATCGCCTCCTGCCACTTTTCAATGTCAAGAGATTTCGCCTTGCGGTAAATCTTCTTGAACTCAGTGTGCTCAGGGTCAATGCCTTTGCACCTCATCTGCCTGCCGACTACAGGGCCTTCAAGGGTGACGATTCCCAAGTCGTGGCCGCTCTGCGCCTCGACAATCACAAGGTCGCCCATCTTGATGCTCTGACCGGAGGCATTGATATAAATTCCCTTTCGGGTGTTCTTGAAACGCACCTCGAAAAGTTCGGAATACTGGCCCTGGGAAATGCCGCTCAGCCAGTTATAGTCTTCAAGTTTGCAACAGCCCCTCCTGTAGGTGCAGTTCAGATCGTCGTTGGCATCACGAGTCACCGTACATCCGCGGTTGCAGTCAAACTGTATATTTTCGTTATTATCCATCTGTCGGTTATATTTAAAGGCACCAGAGGCACCGTTCTATGAAATTCAACTAACAAAAAGTCTATTGACCAAGTTCGTGAAAATTATCTTCTGGTTCACATTCCTGACCAGCAGAGAATTAGCCCTGTTCAATGCCGAAAGTGCTCTGTTACAGAACATTGGCCCGCATTTTCCGGCGGTTTCCTTGAAGAACTGCCTGTCTGACGGGCGGATGCCGGAGATCTCCTGCATATTCTTCTGGACCATAAAAATCTTTCTCACACAATCCCCGGCGAATTTGCAGAAGGCCTTCTGCTTTTCCTTCGAATCCAGCGCCACCATCATCTCTCCTGCGTCAAGTGCCCCGAGATAATCCCTTCCTGTGACCGCGTCCATCAGGTTCATGAACAAATCCATCATCTCGACATTGTCATCGTGCTCCGCAAGACTTCTGATGGCCACGCCAATGCTGCCGGACGCGAATTCCGCCGCATACCCGGCCGCTTCATTATCAATGCCGGTCCACCTTGGAAGTGCCGCCGCAATCTCCTGTTTCCCGGCAGGCATCACCCT
>OHPV01000808.1_pt1 | contig 17040 bp, 16 predicted proteins | sample 1577781 | NCBI WGS metagenome assembly OHPV01 (sample SAMEA3879518, study PRJEB24766) | human gut metagenome | biome: human-associated habitat; feature: feces | place: USA | collected 1985/1987 | reverse complement strand
GCACCGTCGCACTTGGCCTTGGCGGGGTCGTTGTGGACTTCGATCATCAGGCCGTCGGCACCGGCGGCGACAGCGGCGATCATCATGGGCTCCACGAGGTTTGCCTTGCCGGTGGCGTGGCTGGGGTCCACGATGACGGGCAGATGGGTCTTCTCGTGGATGATAGGCACAGCGGAGAGGTCGAGGGTGTTGCGGGTGTACTTTTCGAAGGTGCGGATGCCGCGCTCACAGAGGATGACCTGCTCGTTGCCGCCGGCCATGATGTACTCGGCGCTCATGATCCACTCTTCGATGGTGTTGCAGAGGCCGCGCTTGAGCAGGACGGGCTTGTGCATCTTGCCCACGGCCTTGAGCAGCTGGAAGTTCTGCATATTGCGGGCGCCGATCTGCACCACGTCCACATACTCCTCGAACTCGGGGATGCGGTCCTCGCTCATCAGCTCGGAGACGATGGGCATACCGGTGGCCTCGCGGGCCTTTACCATGTCAAGGATGCCCTCGGTCTCGAGGCCCTGGAAGGAGTAGGGAGAGGTGCGGGGCTTGTAAGCGCCGCCGCGGAAGAGGGTCGCGCCGCCGGCCTTGACGCCCTGTGCGATGCGGAGGGCCTGCTCTTCGCTCTCGATGCTGCAGGGGCCGGCCATGACAGCGATCTTCTCCTTGCCGCCGATCTTCACGCCGCCGCAGTCGATGACGGAATCTGCCGGGTGGAAGAGGCGGTTGGCACGCTTATAGGGAGCGGAAACACGGGTCACGTTGTCGATCCAGGGGTTGGCGAGGACGTCGCGCTCGTCGATCTTGGTGGTATCGCCCACGAGGCCGAAGACATTGTAGTCCTTGCCGGTGATGAGGGTGACGTCGAGGCCCTGCTTTTCGAAGCGGTCAACGATTTTCTCGAGCTCTTCCTTCGGGGTCCCCTTTTTGGTGGAGATGATCATAAAATTTTTCCTTTCTATCCTTCTTTTCCACGCCCTCTTTGCTCCGCTTTCCAGCAGAAGAGAGTCGATTTTTACATCACTAAATGGGTGTGCGCACTGCCGTCCAGCCGCAGCAGCTGGGCCAGATAGGCGGCAGCGTGGAGATAGCCGCTGATGCCCTCGCCGATGAAGTGGCCCTGACAGCCGAACGAGACGATGTCCGTCTTGCGGAAGGGCTCGTGCTCGTCGGGCTCGCTGAGCAGCACTTCCACAGCAGGCACGCCGCAGAGGCGCAGCGCGTCGAGGATGGCGACGCTGTAGTGGGCGTAGCCGCCGGGATTCAGGATGATGCCGTCGGCCCGGCCTGCGGCAGACTGGATCTCGTCGATGAGGTCGCCCTCGTGGTTGGACTGGAAAAATTCCACTTCCATGCCCATCTTGGTGCAGCACAGCTCGAGGTAATCCAGCAGGCCGTTGTAATCCAGCTGACCGGTCACGCCCGGCTCGGTGAAGTGCATCATGTTGAGGTTGGGGCCGTTAATGACTAAAAATTTCATCCAGTGCCTCCATTGCGGCGGTCACAGCGTCCTCCACCGTGCCGCTGTTCGGGATAACGGCGTCTGCCGCCGCGAGATACAGGGGGCGGCGCTCTGCCTCCATCTTTTTCAGCGCCTCGGTGCTGGACGAGAGCGGACGTCCACCGCCCACCGTCAGCGCATCCAGGGGCCGGTCGAGGAAGAGCAGGACGCCGTTCTGATGCAGCGCCCGCAGATTCCCGCCCCGCTTGATGATGCCGCCGCCGCAGGAGAGCAGCTGTCGGCCCTCTTTGGCAAAGCGGGCGGTCTGGGCGGATTCCTTCGCGCGGAAGCCGTCCTCGCCCTCGGCGGCAAAGATGTCGGGGATGCTGCGGCCGTCGACCTTGACGATCTCCTCGTCGAGGTCGATGAACTTTTTGCCCAGCCTCTCGGCCAATGCACGGCCCACGGTGGATTTTCCGCTGGAGGGCATTCCGATGAGGGCCACGTTGAGCATATCGCGGCGGAGTGCGGCAGTGATGCGGCCGATCTCCCCTGCCGCGTCGTCGAACTTCCGGCTGAGGAAGTATTCGGCGGCATACACGGCCTGCGCCACCAGCATCTCGAACCCACAGTAGGCGGGCACGCCAAGTTCCTCCGCACGGAGCAAAAGTTCGGTGCGGAACGGGTTATAAACGCAGTCCAGCACGGCTTCCAGCTTGGGGAAGGCATGCAGGTCCAGCAGGCAGCTGCCGTTGTTGGGGTACATGCCCGCCGGGGTGGTGTTGATAATGATATTGATTTCCGGGTGCTGCTGGGCTTCCTCATAGGTCAGGGCACCGTCCTTGCCGGTGCGGCTGGCGGTCAGCACCTGTTTGACTCCGGCGTCCTGGCAGACAGCCGTGACGGTGTTGTGGGTGCCGCCGGTGCCCAGCACCAGCACCACAGCCCCGGCAAACTTCACGCCGTGGCAGCGGGCCAGGTAGGCAAAGCCGGTATAATCCGTATTATAGCCATACAGCTTGCCATCCCGGTTGACCACGGTGTTCACTGCGCCGATGGCCGCCGCACGTGGTTCCACCTCATCGCAATATGGGATGACCAGCTTTTTGTACGGGATGGTAACATTGATGGCTTTGAACGCCTTTGCCTGCATAAAGGCATGGGCTTCTTCCTCCGTGGGCAGCGGATGCAGCTCATAGGAATAGCCGCACACGGCCTCATGGATGATTTTGGAATAGCTGTGGCCCAGTTTGGCTCCGATCAGACCGTATTCCATGTTGCGCTTCCTTTCTGTTTGCTTCGGCTGTATTACTTTTGCCCCAGCGTACCGTAACGCACGGTCAGCAGGTCCAGCACGGCAAATGCTGCCAGGGTGTTCTGCACCACAGCAGCACGGGGCACAATGCAGGGGTCATGCCGGCCCTTGATCTGCAGTTTTGCATCTGCCTTGGCGATATAATCCACGGTATCCTGTTCTTTATAAATGCTGGGGGTGGGCTTTACCGCCGTGCGGAACACAATGGGCATGCCGTTGGCAATGCCGCCGTTGATGCCGCCGTTTTTGTTGGTGGCCGTTACCACTTTGCCGTCCCGCATGGTAAACGGGTCGTTTGCCTGGGAGCCGCGCAGGTCCGCAAAGGCAAAGCCCGCGCCAAACTCAATGCCTTTGACAGCGGGGATGGCAAACGCCAGGTGGGCGATCTCACTTTCCACACTGTCAAAGAACGGTTCGCCGATGCCCGCGGGCACCCCGGTGATGACAGTTTCCAGAATACCGCCCACGCTGTCGCCCTCGGCACCGGCGGCACGGATGGCAGCTTTCATGGATTCCTCCACACTGCCGTCCAGCAGGGCAAAGCCCTCGGACTTGTTCAGCAGTGCCTCGGCCTGCGCCGCCAGCGCGGCGGGATTGTCCAGCGCAAAGGGGGCATCGCTGATCCCGGCACACCGCCCGATGTGAGTCACGATTTCGATCCCGGCCCGGTTCAGGGCTCCCAGCACCAAAGCGCCGCCCGCCACCAGCGCGGCGGTGACGCGGCCCGAAAAGTGGCCGCCGCCCCGGGCATCCTGATAACCGTGGTACTTGGCGTAGGCGGTGTAATCCGCGTGGCCGGGGCGCGGCGTAAGGGCAAGGTTTTCATAGTCCTGCGGCCTTGTGTTCGTGTTGCGGATGATGGCCGTAAGCGGCGCGCCGCAGGTACGGCCGTTCACAAGCCCTGACAGGATCTCCGGCGCGTCGGCCTCCTTGCGCGGCGTCGACCAGGCGTTTTTGCCCGGCGCGCGGCGGTTTAAAAAGCGCTGAAGCTCGTCCAGATCGACTTTCTCTCCCGCAGGGATCCCCTCGATCGTCACGCCGATGGCGGGGGAATGGGACTGGCCGAAGATCGTCAGTTTCAAATTTTCGCCGTAGGTGCTGCTCATAAGCCCTCTCCTTTCAGGCTGCCGTAATCCTCCCAGAAGCGCGGGTAGGACTTGGCAACGCAAGCGTCATTGTCGACCGTGACCTCACCCGTCGCGGCGCAGGCAGCAACGGCGGCGGACATCGCAAGGCGATGGTCGTTCTGCGTTTCGACCGCTCCGCCGTGCAGCGCGGGCACGCCCGTGATGACAAGGCCGTCTTCTTTTTCCTCGACACGCCCGCCGAGCGCGCGCAGCAAATTTGCTGTGCTCTTGAGGCGGTCGGATTCCTTGAGCCGCAGGCGGGAGGCGTTTTCGACTCTCGTCTCCCCCGCCGCGACCGATGCAACCACGCTCAGCACGGGAATAAGATCCGGAATGGGCGATGCGTCGATCGTCACGCCGCGCAGCGTGCCGCGCCGGACCGTCACGGCGTCTCCGTGCTCGGTGACCTCCGCGCCGAACGCGCGCAGAACGTCCAGCACGCCGCGGTCGCCCTGCGAGGACTTAAGGTTCAATTCCTCGACGCAAACGCCGCCTTTCGCGAGCGCGCCCATGCAGAGAAAGAACGCCGCGTTCGACCAGTCGCCCTCGACGGCCGTGCGCAGGGGCAGACGGAAGCGCTGCCCGCCGGGGATAGCGTAAGACGCGCCGTTTTTCGAAAATTCGACGCCGGAGAGCCGCAGCGCGTCCTCCGTCATCGCAATGTATGCCGCGGATTCAAGCGTGCCGGTCACCGTCAGGGTGCTCTCCCCCGCGAGGCGCGGCAGCGTCATCAGCAGGCCTGAAATGTACTGCGAGGACACGTTGCCCGCAATGGCGTACTCGCCCGCGTGCAGCTGCCCGCCGCATAAAAGGAGGTCTCCGTCCTCAGATAGCGTCATGCCGTGCGCGGTCAGCACGCCGTCCAGCGGGGCGAGGGGCCGCTGAGGGAGGCGTCCTTCACGGTGGAAGGCCGCCTGCGCGCCAAGCGCACCGACGACAGGCAGCAGAAAGCGAAGCGTCGACCCGCTCTCGCCGCAGAGAAGCTCGCAGCACCCCTCAGGGACTTTTTGAATGGGTGAGACAAGAAAGCCCGTCTCCGTTCGTTCCACTTTCGCGCCGAGCGCGTTCAGGCACTTGGCTGTCGCCGCAATGTCGGCGGAAATGCCGTCGCAGACGATCTCGCACGTTTCTTCACCGAGCGCCGCGCAGATGAGAAGCCTGTGCGCCTGCGATTTGGACGCCGGAATATGCACGCGCCCTGTGCGCGCACCGGGAGAAATCATTCGTTTCATCGGATCCCACCGTCCCGCATCCAGTCGCGCAGCATCTCAACAGGGATCGTCTCCACGCGCACCTGACCGATCTTCTCCGGCACGATGAGGTGCATCTTGCCGCCGGAGATCTTTTTATCGACCAGCTCCGCTTCATAGAGCTTGTCGAGCGCATAGCCCGTTTCCGTTGGGAGGCCGTAGCGGTGCAGAATCTTCAAAAGGCGCTGGAGCATTTCCTCACCGCAGAGGCGGCGCTTGACCGCCGCGCGCGTAACCGTCGCCATGCCGATGGCGACTGCCTCGCCGTGCAGGAGAGAAAAATCGCTGCACTGCTCCACCGCATGGCCGAAGGTGTGGCCCAGATTCAGCGTGCGGCGGCGGCCGAGGTCGTACTCGTCCGCGCCGACGATGTCGCGCTTCATCTGCACACAGACCTCGATCACATGCTCATACTGCTCACGCACGGGTGTTTCATCGAGTTCTTCGAAAAACGCCGCGTTGCCGAGCATCGCGTATTTGATGATCTCGGCACAGCCGCAGCGGTACTGCTCCTCGGGCAGCGTTTCGAGCGTGTCGGGATCGCAGAGCACAATACAGGGCTGATAAAAGCTGCCCGCCTGATTCTTACCCGTAGGCAGGTCGACGGCCGTCTTGCCGCCGACGGACGAATCCACCGCGGCCAGCAGCGTCGTCGGGATCTGGGCAAAGCCCATGCCGCGCTGGTATGTTGCCGCGGCAAAGCCCGCAAGGTCACCCACCACGCCGCCGCCGAGCGCCACGACCACGTCGCTGCGGCTGAAACGGTGCTCACCGAGAAAGTGCAGGGCACTTGCGTAGGTCGAGAGGTTCTTGCTCTCCTCGCCCGCGGGGAAGGTGAAGGCATAGACGCGATAACCTGCCTTTTCAAGCGCCCTGACCGTCCGCTCGCCGTAGAGCGCAAAAACCGTCTCGTCCGACACGACCGCCGCCATGCCCGGCGCGCTGACCTTGGATAAAAACTCGCCCGCGCGGTCGAGCAGTCCGCGCTCCACGAGCACGTCATACTCGCGCGAGGCCTTGATATGGATGCTTCGCATCAGCCGTCCACCTCTTCCTTTCTCTTTTTGCCCTCGTCCAGAAGGCGAATGAGTTCTTCTTCGTCGTTTTGCTCCATCGCGGCCTTATACTGCGACAGATGCTCGATGTAGCAGTCGATCTCCTTCAACAGAAAGTCCCGGTTTTCAAGAAACAGCTCCGCCCACATGCGGGGCGCGAGCCACGCAACGCGCGTCATGTCCTTGTAGCTGCCAGCGGAAAAGCCCTTGTGCTTCTTTGCCGTGGGACTTTTGATATAAGCGTTCGAGGCCACGTGCGCAAGCTGCGAGGTGAAGGCGATCATCTCGTCGTGCTGCTCAGCGGTCGTAACGGAGTAGCTCCCGAAACCCGCAGGCGTGAGCAGATCTTTCACACGACCGAGCAGTTCAATATCATCGAAGCGCGGCGGCACAAGCACCATCGGCGCACCGTGGTAAAGGTCTGCTTTGGCATATTTAAAGCCGGAAAACTGCGTGCCAGCCATCGGGTGTCCGCCAAGGTAGGTGATGCCATACTGCGCGGCGATGGGAAAGCAGGCCGCGCAGACCGTGCGCTTCGTGCCGCAGCAGTCGATGACGATCGTGCGAGAGGCGATCTTCGGTGCGTTCTTTCTCAGCCATTCGACCGCCGCCGCAGGGCAGACCGCTAGCAGGATGAGATCGCATTCCGCCATCGTCTCGTCAGTAAGTTCTTCGTCCACGGCACTGCTGATGACGGCGAATGACAGCACGTCGCGGTCGATGTCCTGCGCAAGCACCCGCTCACCCGCTGTATGGTAGGCCTTGGCGAACGAGCCGCCGATGAGGCCGAGTCCAACGATCCCGACCGTCATTGCGCCACCGCCTCTCTCACGCGGCGCACCGTTTTGGCAAGTTCATCGTACTGCTCAGGGCGCAGTGACTGCGCGCCGTCGCACAGCGCGTGCATAGGATCGTTGTGCACCTCGATGATGAGACCGTCGCTGCCGCAGGCGGCCGCGGCCAGTGCCATGGGGCGCACAAGGCGCGCGATGCCGGTGGCGTGACTCGGGTCGACGATGACGGGCAGGTGCGTCAGCTCCTTGAGCATCGGCACAGCCGCAAGGTCGAGCGTGTTCCTCGTGTAGTCATCGTAGGTGCGGATGCCGCGCTCGCAGAGGATAACCTGCTCGTTGCCGCCGGCCATGATATACTCTGCGCTCATCAAAAGCTCCTTAAGGGTGCTGGCAAGACCGCGCTTTAAGAGAACCGGCTTGTGAAGCTTACCGAGCTCGCGCAGCAGATCAAAGTTCTGCATGTTGCGCGCGCCGACCTGAATGAGGTCGACGTCTTCAAAAAGCGGCAGATAGTTCGTGCCCATGATTTCCGTGACGATGGGAAGCCCCGTCTCCTTTCGGGCGATCTTCAAAAGCTCGATGCCCTCAGCCTTGAGTCCCTGAAAATCATAGGGCGAGGTGCGGGGCTTGAACGCGCCGCCGCGCAGCATGTTTGCGCCCGAGGCCTTCACGGCCTTGGCGACCGCAACGATCTGCTCCTCGGATTCGACCGAGCAGGGGCCTGCGATCATGCAGAAGTTGCCGCCGCCGACCTTCACGTCGCCCACCTGAACGATCATGTCGTCCGGGTGGAACTTGCGGTTGCAGCACTTGAACGGCTCCGTTATGCGCTTGACGGAGTCAACGATACTCAGGCTCTCGATGAGATCCATGTCAACGCGCGCCGTATCGCCGATCAATCCCAGCACGGTCTGATACGCGCCCTCGGAAACGTGAACGCCCAATCCCTGATTCTTGAGCCAGCCGATGAGCTGCTCGCGCTTGTCTGGTTCTGCCCCATGCTTGAGTACGACGATCATGATAATATCCTCCTTATAAATTGCGAAGCTGTCGCCATAACGAAAAAATGCGGCACAGGTCTAACCTGTGCCGCATCAAGCAATCTCTTTTCAGAGCCTTCTTTGCATCTTTGCATCACAAATTAGCCTTACTACGAATTCATAGTAAAGTAATAGTAGTATGCAAAAACGAAAATGCTCTTCATCGCTGTGATTCTCCGTTCGTGGAACTTCATTGCCATCAGTATAAGAGCCTCTGCACCGATTGTCAACCGCATAATTTTACATTTCCGCGCGCCGCCCGGAATTTCGTCGAAAAGCACGGTCTTTTTTCTCGATCGGTTTGCCGGAATAGAGCATTTTACACCAAGGGAAGCCTCCCCTTTCCGCTCTTTTCCCGCTGCGAAACACCGCGTCTTACAAGCTGTCATGCCAAACGTGCATACTTTCTCATCTTTTTCCCGTTCCCGCTTTTTTTCGAAATTTTGACTCTTGACATTCGCCGGATTATCCCGTATAATGCACCGAAAACACGACAAGGAGGAAGGAACATGCGCTGTATTTTGAAGAACGCAAAGGTTTTCTCTCAGGGCGTATTTCATTTGTCGGATGTGTTTCTTTCGGACGGGAAAATTGTTTCTATTGGCAATGGTGTTTTCCGTTTCGATGATACTGTTACTATTGATATTTCCAATATGGTTTTGTTTCCCGGTTTCGTTGATGTTCATGTTCATCTTCGAGAGCCGGGATTTTCTTATAAAGAGACCATCCGCACCGGCACGCTGGCTGCCGCGCACGGCGGCTTCGCCCACGTTGCCGCCATGCCGAACCTGAACCCCGTCCCCGACTGTGTCGATGCGCTGAATCTTCAGCGCGCGCTCATCGAGAAGGACGCGCTCGTCCATGTTCACCCCTACGGGGCGATCACGGTCGGCGAAAAGGGCGAGCAGCTCGCAGACCTTGCGGGCATGGCGCCAAACGTCATCGCCTTTTCCGACGACGGACGCGGCGTGCAGTCCGAGAGCATGATGCGCCAGGCGATGACCGAGTGCCGCCGCCTCGGCAAGATCCTTGCCGCGCACTGCGAGGACAATTCCCTGCTCCGCGGCGGCTACATCCACGACGGTGCGTATGCCCGTGCCCACGGGCACCGCGGCATCTGCTCGGAGAGCGAGTGGGGGCAGATCGCGCGCGACGTAAAGCTTGCCGAGGAAACGGGCTGCGCCTACCACGTCTGCCATGTTTCGACCAAGGAAAGTGTCGAGGTCATCCGCGCGGCCAAGCGCCGCGGCGTGAATGTGACGTGCGAAACAGCGCCGCACTACCTCGCCTTCACGCAGGACGATCTACAGGAGGACGGACGCTTCAAGATGAATCCTCCCCTGCGCGATCAGGCCGATCAGGACGCGCTCATCGAGGGCCTTCTGGACGGCACGATCGACATGCTCGTCACTGACCACGCGCCCCACAGCCACGAAGAAAAGGCCAAGGGTCTTGAAAAGAGCGCCATGGGCGTTGTCGGACTGGAAACGTCCTTTGCCGCAAGCTACACGCATCTTGTAAAAAAGGGCATTCTGCCGCTGGAAAAGCTCGTCGAGCTGATGCACACCTCTCCCATGCGCCGCTTTGGCTGCGGTACGGAGATTGCCGTCGGACAGGTCGCCGACCTGACCGTATTTGACCTCAACGAAACCTACACCGTCGATCCCGAAACGTTCCTGACCATGGGGCGCGCAACGCCCTTTACCGGCACGCAGCTCACCGGTGCGTGCAAGCTGACGATGATCGGCGGCGAGATCGTCTGGAAGGAGGACGCGCTTTGATCGAAGTAACATATACCATCGCGGAAAACGCCCCCATCGCCTCGGGCGTCTACCGCTTGAAGCTCGAGGGCGACACCTCGACCATCACCGCGCCGGGCCAGTTCCTCGACCTTCACCTGCCCGGTTTCTTCCTGCGCAGACCCATCTCCATCTGCGACTGGGACGAGCGCAGCGTGACCCTCTTATATAAAGTTGTCGGCGGCGGAACGGACTGGCTCTCCCGCTGCACGCCGGGGCAGACGCTGGACGCGCTCTCCGGTCTCGGCAACGGCTTTGACGTTGCCGCCTGCGGTGAAACGACGCTCCTTTCAGGCGGCGGTATCGGCACCGCGCCGCTCTTCGGCCTTTCAAAGCGCCTTCTTGCCGCGGGTAAAACGCCCGTCGCCGTTCTGGGCTTCAACACGGCAGAGGATGTCTTCTACGAAAATGAATTCAAAGCGCTCGGCGTGCAGACCGTCATCGCAACGGCGGACGGCAGCTGCGGCACGCGCGGCTTTGTGACCGACGCGCTGCCCGAGCAGTTCGACACCGTCTGCGCCTGCGGGCCGACGCCGATGCTCAAGGCGCTTTGCGCAAAGACGGACAAGCCCGGCCAGATCAGCCTGGAAGCGCGTATGGGCTGCGGCTTCGGCGCGTGCATGGGCTGCACGATCGACACGGTAAACGGCCCCAAGCGCGTCTGCCGCGAAGGCCCCGTATTCGGGAGGGAGGAGATCAAATGGTAAAAACGAACGTCATGCTCTGTTCTCTTCCGCTCGACAACCCCGTCATTCCCGCGAGCGGCACCTTTGGTTACGGATACGAGTTCGCGGAGCTGTACGACATCAACTGCCTCGGTACGTTCTCGTTCAAGGGAACGACGCGCGATGCGCGTCTCGGCAATCCACAGCCGCGCATCGCTGAAATGCAGAGCGGCATGCTCAACGCCGTGGGCCTTCAGAATCCCGGTGTGGACGCGGTCATCGCCGAGGAGCTTCCCAAGCTCGCGCGCGTTTTCCACAAGCCCGTCATGGCGAACGTCAGCGGTTTTTCGCTCGATGAATACGTCGAGGTCTGCCAGAAGCTCGACGTCTGCCCGCAGGTCGGCTGGCTCGAGGTGAACATCTCCTGCCCCAACGTCCACGGCGGCGGCATGAGCTTCGGCACTGACCCGAAGGCTGCCGCAGCGGTCACGCGCGCGGTCAAAGACGCGGTCAAAAAGCCCGTCATCGTCAAGCTCTCCCCCAATGTCACGAGCATTGCGGACATTGCCAAAGCCTGCGAGGACGCAGGCGCGGACGGCATCAGCCTCATCAACACCGTGATGGGCATGCGCCTTGACCTCAAGGCGAGAAAGCCGCTTCTTGCCAACAGCACGGGCGGCATGTCCGGCCCCGCGCTCTTCCCGCTTGCGGTTCGCATGGTCTGGCAGGTGTACGAAGCGGTGCGCATTCCCATCGTCGGTCTCGGCGGCGTGATGAGCGCCGAGGACGTCATCGAACTGATGCTCGCCGGCGCAACGGCGGTCGAGGTCGGCGCTGCCAACCTTGTCGATCCCTTCGCCTGCCGCCGCATCGTCGAGGATCTGCCTCGCGTCATGCAGAAATACAACATCAACGATTTGAACGACATCATAGGAGGTGCCCACCATGGGTAAGGACGTTATCATCGCGCTGGATTTTGACAGCAAGGAAAAGACCCTCGCGTTTCTCGACCGCTTCACCGGCGAAAAGCCTTTCGTGAAGATCGGCATGGAGCTTTTCTACGCCGAAGGCCCGTCCATCGTGCGCGAGATCAAGGCGCGCGGCCACAAGATCTTCCTCGATCTCAAGCTGCACGACATTCCCAACACCGTGAAAAAGGCGATGGCCGTGCTCTCCTCCCTCGATGTGGATATGGTCAACCTCCACGCCGCAGGTACGCGCGCCATGATGAGCGCCGCGCTTGAGGGGCTCACCCGCGCGGACGGTACGCGCCCGCTCCTCATCGCCGTCACGCAGCTCACCTCCACCAGCCAGCAGAGCATGGAGGAAGAGATCGGCATTCACGCCCCGCTTGAGAACGTGGTCATCGACTACGCCAAAAATGCAAGACTCGCCGGGCTCGACGGCGTGGTCTGCTCCCCGCTTGAAGCCGGGCGCATCCACGAGACCTGCACGAAGGACTTCCTCACCGTCACCCCCGGCATCCGCTTTGCCGACGCAAAGGCGGACGACCAGGTGCGCATCACCACGCCTGCTAAGGCGCGTGAGATCGGCTCGGACTACATCGTCGTCGGCCGCCCCATCACGCAGGCGGAGGATCCCGTCGCTGCCTATCGCCGCTGCGTCAGCGAGTTCGTGGGCTAAACAATGCACCACGACATCATCTTATTTGATTTGGACGGCACGTTGACCGACTCCGGCCCCGGCATCATGAAGGCCGGACAGTATGCCCTGCGTGCGTTTGGCATCGAACGCGACTGGCGTGAGCTGTCGTTTTTCGTCGGCCCGCCGCTCAGCGAGACCTTCGCGCACTTCGTGAGCGCAGAGAATGTCGACGCCGCGGTCGCAAAATTCCGCGAATACTATCAGCAGGACGGCTGGCTCGACAACGCTCCCTATCCCGGCATTCCCGCGCTGCTTGCGCATCTCAAGAGTGAGGGCAAGCGTCTTTTCGTTGCCACGTCGAAGCTCGACACCATGGCCGAGCGCATTCTGGAGCACTTCGGTCTTGCGCCCTACTTCGACGCCATCTGCGGCGCGCCCGAGGGCGACAAGGAGGCGGGCAAAAAGGTAAACGTCGTAAAAGCCGCGCTCAAGGCGGCCGGCTGCAACGATCTTTCCCGCGCCGTCATGGTCGGTGACCGCGAGCATGACGTCATCGGCGCGCATCTTGCGGGGCTCGACGTGATCGGCGTGCTTTACGGCTACGGCAGCCGCGAAGAGCTCACCGCCGCCGGCGCCGACCAAATCGCCGAAACCCCGGAGGCATTGGAAACGCTAATTCTGTCAACAAACTGACATTTTGAAAGGAGAAGAGATAGCAATGGAGCATTTGGAACGCAGCATTGCGGAGGGATTGCTCTCCATCCGCGCGGTATTCTTCCGCCCGAACGAGCCTTTCACCTGGGCCAGCGGCATCAAGAGTCCCGTCTACTGCGACAACCGTCTGATCCTGACCGCACCTGAGGTGCGCACGCAGGTGGAAAGTGCGCTGTGCGAGATCATTCGCGCCGACTATCCCGATGTGGAGGTGCTGATGGGCACGAGCACGGCGGGCATTGCCCACGCGGCCATCGTCGGCCACATGATGGGTCTGCCCATGGGCTATGTGCGCTCGTCCGGCAAAGATCACGGCCGCCAGAATCAGATCGAGGGCCGCCTTGAGCCGGGCCAGAAGGTCGTCGTCATCGAGGATCTGATCTCTACCGGCGGCAGCGTCCTGGACGTTGTGAGCGTCCTGCGTGAAGCGGGCGCGGAGGTGCTCGGCGTTGCGAGCATCTTCACCTACGGCATGCAGAAAGGGCTTGACCGCCTTGCCGCCGCCAACGTGAAGAACCACAGCCTGACCAACTTTGACGTCATCGCCGACGTAGCGGCGAAACAAAACTATATCCACCCCGACGATGTTGCGCGTCTCATTCAGTTCCGCAACAACCCGTCGGACGAATCTTGGATCGGAGGAAAGAACTAACATGGAGCATTTGATCGACATTTTACAGCTGAGCACCCAGGAGATCGACGAAATGGTCGCCACGGCCAATGACATCATCGACCACCCCGAGGCCTACGCACACAAGTGCGACGGCAAGATCCTCGCAACGCTCTTCTTTGAGCCCTCTACCCGCACGCGCCTGAGCTTTGAGTCCGCAATGCTCGGTCTCGGCGGCAAGGTGCTGGGCTTCTCGTCCGCAAGCAGCTCTTCCGCCGCCAAGGGCGAGAGCGTTTCCGACACGGTGCGCACCGTGAGCTGCTATTCCGACATCATCGCCATGCGCCACCCGAAGGAAGGCGCGCCTCTGGTCGCTTCCATGCACTCTGAGGTTCCCGTCATCAACGCGGGCGACGGCGGCCACAATCACCCCACGCAGACGCTGACCGACCTGCTCACCATCAACCGTGAAAAGGGTCGCTTCAACGACCTGACCGTCGGCTTCTGCGGCGACCTCAAGTTCGGTCGCACGGTCCACTCCCTCATCAGCGCCCTGAGCCGCTACACCGGCATCAAGATCGTGCTCATCTCCCCCGAGGAGCTCAAGCTCCCCAGCTACGTGAAGGCCGAGGCGCTCAAGAAGAACAACATCCCCTACGAGCAGACGACCGATCTCGAGTCCGTCATGCCCCAGCTCGACATTCTCTACATGACCCGCGTGCAGCGCGAGCGCTTCTTCAACGAAGAGGATTACCTGCGTCTGAAGGACAGCTACATCCTCACGCCCGAAAAGCTCGTGAATGCGAAGAAAGATCTCTGCATCCTGCACCCGCTGCCGCGCGTAAACGAAATTTCCGTTGCCGTGGACGATGACCCGCGCGCCTGCTACTTCAAGCAGGTCAGAAACGGCCGCTTCATCCGCATGGCACTGATCCTCAAGCTGCTTGGTATCGAATAAGGGAGGGACTTATAAATGATCATCGACGCTATTTCCAACGGTATCGTTATCGACCATATCTCCGCCGGCAAGGCGATGAAGCTCTACAACATTCTCGGTCTTGACAAGCTCGACTGCTCGGTCGCGCTGCTCAAGAACGTTTCGAGCGGCAAGCTCGGCCGCAAGGACATCATCAAGATCGACCGGGTGCTCGACCTTGACTGGGACGTCATCGGCTATGTCGACCCCGGCATCACTGTCAACATCATTAAGGACGGCAAACTCGCCGAAAAGCGCCAGCTCAAGCTGCCCGAGCGCATCACAAACGTCATTCGCTGCAAGAATCCGCGCTGCATCACCTCCGTTGAGCAGGAGCTGCCGCAGATCTTCACGCTGACCGATGAGGAAACGCGCACCTACCGCTGCCTGTACTGCGAGACCAAGGCCGAAAAGTAAAAAGTCAAAAAAGAGGGAACCTTAAAAGGTTCCCCCTTTTTTTGTACCTGTTACGTCAAACACCTGCGCCCTCGGCCGCGTCGGTCTGGCGGCGCTCCTCGATGGCCTCTTGCAGGATCATGTCCTTGACCTTCATGAGGCGGATGGTGTTGGCGCGCTCGTTTTCGTCGAGCTTCATCGTGATATACTTGATGCTCTGCTGCATCTGCGGAATTTTGACGTATTCGAGCGCGTTGACGCGCCGTCTCGTGCGTTCGATCTCGGCAGCGAGCAGCTGCGTCGCCTTCTCGACCTCGGCAAGGCGGAGCAGGTCTGGCAGAATGTCGCCGAGCTCGCGCACCGCGTCGTCGAGCTCGCCGCTCGTCTGCGCAAAGCCGTAGGGATAGATGTTCCCGCCGTCCTCGCTTGCAAGTTTAAACTCGTAGCGCGGCACCTCAACGCTCATCACATTCTCTGTGCTCGTTTCGAGCGAAACACTCTGTTTGGGGCACAGCAGCGCCTGCTCGAGCATCTCCGGCGACATCAGCGCACTCGCCACGGTGAACGAGCCGTAGGCGCGCGCAAGCGACTGCTCCACCTTCTGCCGCAGCGCTAAGTCCTCGCGCACGACCTCCATGAACTGCTTCATCAGCTCGTCGCGCTTGTCCTTGAGGAGCTTGTGCCCACGCTGGGCGGTGCGCAGCCGCCCCTTGAGGCGCGTGAGCTCCATGCGGGTGGGATTGACAGTGGTCGTAGGCACTTTTCTCCCCCCTTACTCTTCCTTTTTGAGATACTTGTCGATATACTCCGGTTTGATGCGCTTGAGCTCGCTGCGCGGCAGGATCGAGAGCAGCTCCCAGCCGAGGTCGAGCGTCTGCTCGATGGAGCGGTTCTCGTCTGTGCCCTGCGCCACATAGCGCTTTTCAAACTCGTCGGCAAACTTGGCGTAAAGAAGGTCGGTCGGGCTCAGCGCCGCTTCGCCGAGGATCGACATGAGCTCCTTGTTCTCTTTACCGGTGGCGTAGGCGGCGAAGAGCTGGTTCATCGTGCCGGAGTGATCCTCGCGCGTCTTGCCCGCGCCGATGCCCTTGTCCTTGAGTCGGGAAAGGCTCGGCAGCACGTCCACCGGCGGGTTGATGCCGCGGCGGTACAGCTCGCGCGAGAGAATGATCTGGCCCTCGGTGATATAGCCCGTGAGGTCAGGAATTGGGTGGGTCTTGTCGTCCTCGGGCATCGTCAGAATGGGGATCATCGTGATGGAGCCTTCCTTGCCGACCTGACGGCCCGCGCGCTCGTACATCGTCGCAAGGTCGGTGTAGAGGTAGCCGGGATAACCGCGGCGGCCGGGGACTTCCTTCTTCGCCGCGCTGATCTCACGCAGGGCTTCTGCGTAGTTCGTGATATCCGTCAGAATGACGAGCACGTGCATGCCGCAGTCGAACGCGAGATATTCCGCAGCGGTCAGCGCCATGCGCGGCGTTGCGATACGCTCGACCGCAGGGTCGTTGGCAAGGTTGGTGAAGAGCACCGTGCGGTCGATGGCGCCGGTGCGCTTGAACTCGTTGACAAAGAATTCAGATTCTTCAAACGTGATGCCGATGGCCGCAAACACAACGGCAAAGTTGCTCTCGCCGTCTAAAACCTTTGCCTGACGCGCGATCTGCGCGGCAAGCTGCGCGTGCGGCAGACCCGAACCGGAGAAGATCGGCAGCTTCTGCCCACGCACGAGCGTGTTGAGTCCGTCGATGCTCGAAATGCCGGTCTGGATAAACTCGTTGGGGTAGTTGCGCGCCGCGGGGTTCATCGCAAGGCCGTTGATGTCGCGGTGCTCGTCGGCAATGATGGCAGGGCCGCCGTCGATGGGCTGACCCATGCCGTTAAAGACGCGGCCGAGCATATCGCGCGACACCGCGAGCTGGAGCGGGTGCCCCAGAAAGCGGATGCGCGAATCGGCAAGGTTGATGCCGGCGGAGGATTCAAACAGCTGCACGACCGCACGGTCGCCGTTTACCTCAAGCACCTTGCAGCGGCGCGTGCTGCCGTCGGAGAGGACGATCTCCGCCAACTCGTCATAGGTCACGCCCTGCACATGGTCAACGACCATCAGCGGGCCGGAGATCTCACGGATCGTCTTATATTCACGGATCATTCTTCCTGCTCTCCTTTCTCAGCGATCGCGGTGATCTGCTCTTCCATCTCGACGAGCAGGTTCGCATAGGCGTCCTTGTACTGGTCGGCCGGCACGCCCTTGGCGCGGCCGAT